>Ga0228710_1003019_pt1 | contig 26771 bp, 12 predicted proteins | sample MedpolnodulmetaG_FD_177995 | JGI IMG/M metagenome (GOLD analysis project Ga0228710, IMG submission 177995) | Root nodule microbial communities from Medicago polymorpha collected in Santa Monica, California, United States - pink nodules | ecosystem: Host-associated > Plants > Roots > Nodule... | reverse complement strand
AAAAAGTTGAACGCATAAAATCACTAAATTGTAAGACCTTGTGTTTGAAACAATCAAGAAGATCATATTCAATTGAGTAGAGAATAAGAACATTTTTGGTATTATGGTTTGATTTTAAATTTTGTTTGGATGTAACCGGGTAATTTCGGGGTGTAACTAAAAAAAAGTCTTTTATATCAAGTAAATTGATCTTATAAAGCAAGACCAATTATAGTATTACATTCCTTTAAAGCAATTCATATATTGAGTAAATTAAAAAAGATATGTTATGATTAAGTATTTTCATTACTCAATATTTAGCTAAGAAGCTTTACCATTAACATTAGCTTTATTTTAATTGTTAAAAATCGAGGAAGGAGAAATTATTCTTAATAAAGTGACATTAATTGTCATTTTACAATCGTAGCATATGAAATTTGAACTTTCTATCCAAAAAATATGAAATTTGAACTTAGTTTCATGAGGTTATAAAGTCAAACTTTAATCTCTCACTTTTAAAATCGTAATTGAAAGTGACACTATATTTTGATGATAGCCAATATTTTTTTATATTTTTATTAGTACTTAAGTGAATTTTTGTTTTGTATAATATTGTGATATTCAATTTATATAAGTAATAAAAATAATAATAGTTACCAATAAGCTTTTTTTAGACTGATTCTTAATAGCATTCTTGTGGCTAATGAGGTGGTAGATAAGGTGCAGAAACTTAAAAAAGAATCACTGTTGTTTAAGGTATATTTTGAGAAGGTGTATGATTCAGTTGATTGCAAGTATTTAGATGTGATTATAGGGAAGATGAATTTCCTAGTTTTGTGGAGGAAGTGGATTATGAAGTGTCACTACAACTACGACCTTGGTTCCGATGAATGGTTGCCTGATTGATGAATTTTGTTTCGATAAGGGCTTGAGCCGAGGTGATCCCCTTTCTCCTTTTCTTTTTTTGAATTTTGTTGAAGGGTTAAATGTCATGATGAGATCTATAGTTGAGGCATGGTGGGGGCAAGGTCATAGTGCACAAATCTCCCACCTTCAGTTTGCCCATGATACTCTGTTGTTGGGAGAAAAAAGTTGGGCAAATGTTAGAGCATTGAAAGTTGTTCTTAATCTTTTTGAAGTCATTTTAGGGTCGAAAGCAAATTTTCATAAGAGTATATTGGTGGAGGTGAATGTCCCTGATTCTTGGTTCACTGAGGCTTCTTTGGTGTTGAGTTGTGAAATAGGAAGAACTCCTTTCATGTATTTAGACCTTCTGATTGGTTGTGACTTGTGATCCCTGTCGTTTTAGTTTTTGGTCCATGCTGATTGATCGTATTATAAAAGGCTTTCAGGTTGAAAGAGTAGAAACTTGTCTTTAGGGGGTTGCTTGGTGGTCTCTTCAAGTCTATTTTATTTTTTTCTTCAAGGCTCCCTCATGTATCATCTCATCTATTAAATCTATTTTTAAATTTTTTTTGGGGGTTGATACAGACACAATTTTTTTAGACAAGGAGAATAGAGAGTTGATGGTTCGTAGGATTCCTAAATTTAATTTTCCGTTGTTAGGAAAGTGGTGTTGGTGAATGTATGTGGCTCAAGGGAGTTTGTGGTACAAAGTGTTAAGGACGAGGTATGGGTCTGACGATGGTCGCATTAAAGAGGGAGGACAATATGATCAACTTGGTGGAAGCATATGATGGGAGGTCTGTAGAAGTGAGGGGTTGGTAGTGGACATTTTGTTTAACGAAGATTTGGAGAGGATGGTGGGGGATGTAGCTAATACACTACTTTGGCGGGATGCTTGGTTGGAGGGGGTCCATTGCGTGACAAGTTTTGACACCTTTTTGATTCATCAGAGAATCAATTGATGTTAGTTGCTGAGTTGTATACTCTAATTCGAGGGGTAAGGTATATGTTTGGAAATGGTGGCGTCAGTTATTATCTTGGGAGGATAAGAAGTCGAGTGAGTGGTGTGACCTGTTAAATAACACTTTTTCTACAGGTTGGTGTGTATGATAGGTGGCATTGACATTTGGATTCAGATAAATGATACTCTGCTAACGATGTTTATCATATGCTAACCAAGATGAAGCTGGTTCGTCAGGCGGTTTCTAATGATATTATATGCAATAAATCAGTTTCGTTAAAAGTGTCTCTTTTTGCTTAACATTTATTGCGTAATCTAATTCCTACATATGATAATCTTGCTAGGCGAGGAATCTTTTTTTTTTTTGTGTGAGCGCTTGCAGGAAGGAGGAAAGTATTAATCATCTGTTTCTGGGATGTGAATATTTTTTGGAGTATTTGAGGCCTAGTTATGCAATGACTCAGAATTCATTTAATGAGCATGCTATATTTGTCTGACCATCTTGTGCAGTTTGGTAATTAGGTAACATCTTGAACTATTCGTTCTTCATTAAATATGATCTGGATAGTCTGTGTTTGTATTCTTTAGAAGGAAATGAATAGTCGTATTTTTCACTTGTTCGACAAAGTCAAATGTCTATTATTTTGGTGGTTGAAGGCAAAATTTCAAATTTAGTCTTTGATCTTCAACTTTAGTGGCGTAATCCTATTTTATGCATTAGTTTTGTCACTTAGTTTTTCAACTTGTTGATTTTTTGTTTGGTGTTTTGATCCTGAATCGAACTTGTTGGTTTTTTATGTCGGGTAGAAATTTTTGTTTAGTTAATATATTTCATTTTGCCTTCTGTGTGAAACCATATACTATTTATTTTTTGTTTCGAGTATCATACAATTGCAATGGAGATATATTTTGTTATGGTTTGGACTCATGAAAAACAAAGCTTTATGGACGAGATGCAAATAAGATTGGTAAAGGGTCAAGGGTATGTTTGAATTGAGCTTATGAAAAAGAGCTTATGCAAATAATTAAGCTTTTATGTTAATTCATAAGATCTTACTAACGAAAGTTGTATATTCATAAGTTGTTTTTTCATAAAATACCTTAACAAACTTATAAATAATACATTAATGCTTATTTATTAGCATAAGCTCTAAAATAAGCCAACACAAACGGACTCCAAGTGGGGTAAACTACTATGATATCTTTAAGTTTGAACAATAGATCGGACGATGTACAAATGGATGGAGTCACCTAAAGTAATATATTTTTTGATTATGCATTTTTTTTTAGTTTGATATACTTAGAGAGAAGAACTACGTTTGAGAATGAATAAAAACCTTGTTAACATGATAAACTTTTTATTTTTCCTTTTTTTCTTTCTTTTTTACTCTTTTTCTTTTATTGAGGTAGGTTTCTATTTTTCAGTTTTTTGTTTCTCTTTTTTCTTAAATAAATTTCTATCTTAAAAAAAAAAAATCATTTCGATAAAGTAATTTTATGACCAAGTGAATATTTTCCGGTGTCTATTATGGTCCTACCGAATTTAATAAATTAATCTCCACCATTACGTGTAGTGGATACCTATTTTTACAGAAACAAAAAAATTTAAGTGTAAATATAAGAAACATAAATTATATACCCCTTTGTCAAAAAAATAAAATAAATAAATTATATACTCCTTTAGAGTAGTTTTATATATTAAGTAAATTGAAATATAAAGTAAGACAATTATAGTACCACATTCCTTTAAAGTAATTTTTTATTAGGTACATTAAAAAAAATGTGATTAAATATAATAAAAATGTTCTTTATTTGTGTGTGAAACCATTTACTATTTATTTTCCGTTTCTAGTAGTGTACAATTACAATGGATTTATCTTTAGATACAGGTTGGACTCATGAAAGACAAAGCTTCAAATTTGAGAGGTTCCATGTGAATGTACTCGGTGGAGCAATCAACAAAGCAATGTTGATTTTTTTTCTTTTCTTTTTGAGGAACAAAGCAATGTTGATTGTAATTTAGTTTGGGTTTTTATTTACATCCCCATTGAAATAATGATGAAAATAACATGGAAAATGTGGATTCATATGTGGATTCCATTATTCATGTGGGATGATCCACTGCCCTCCACTCCACACGAGAAAAATACACAGAGATTATGGTATACAATCATTTTAATCCTTAAACGTATTTCTTGAATGTATTCAAACTATGGACATGTTTTCAAATGCTACTTTTATTAATAATTTATAATTACTAGATTAAATTGGGAAAAACACATTTAAAGAAGACAAACTAATTATCATCAAAAACTTATTTTTTTAAACAATTAAAAACGTAGTTGATGACCAATATAATTAACAAACAATACATTTAAATATGTTGTGTAATTTTGATAAACTAAAAGACTATAACTTAAACCAAAATTGTTATATACTCCAAAAAATAATATTCTCTGCCGAAGGTAAAAGATAACGAGGTTGGGCAAAAATTCTTGCACCATTTGGTAATATTATTTATTCCTTATGCTTAAAAAACCGTAAAATGATATTTGTATAACTATTTTATGAAAACTCTTTTACAGAATGTTGTGTTTTTACTTTCTCTCACTCTCTTTCTTCATATTAATTTTGTCCAAAAAAGAAATTTAACCAAAAAGTAATCACAAAATAATTGTAACAATAAGATAAATGCTACCGATAAGAGTACTTTTCAACATTCTCTTTAACACTCATTTTTTATTGGATGAAATCAATGTATATCACTTTGTATGAGCTCAATTTTCAAAATGTTGGTCCACAATGATTTAAACCAAAAAAGTGTGAGCATTAAAAAAGGTAATTGTTTAAAAGAGAGTGTTGCTAGAATTACTCAAAGTTTGTAGCATTGGGTCCTATCCCAAAATCAATTCTCCCACTTTTATACAACTCCCCACTCAAAAAAAATTTTTTGCCTACTTAAACCTCCTCTCCACCGCCTCATACACCACTACCATCAAGTATTACCAACTTGTCTTTCTTCTCATCTCTATCTTTTCTAAGTAACAAGGTGATATGATTTTCCAACACTCTTAAACTCAATTCTCATTGTTTTCTCTTTTCAGCTTAGATTATTTTTACTTTCTCTTTCTCTTTTGTAACTAATTAGGTGATCAAAATTGTAGTGATCAAGATGTCTTCTTCTGAAGGAGGGAAAAAGTTGCAAAAAAGCTACTTTGATGTGGTGGGATTATGCTGTTCCTCAGAGGTACCTCTGATTGAAAACATTCTCAAACCTCTTCAAGGTATTAAAGAGGTTTCTGTTATTGTTCCATCAAGAACAGTCATCGTTGTTCATGACACTCTTCTCATTTCTCAACTTCAAATTGGTAATTTACTTACTTTACCCTGTCTCTTCCCTGTTTTCAATTTCACATTCATCATGTTTATGTCACCCAAAACTTGTTTTTATCACATGGTGTTGATTATCAAATTAATGTCAAGTTGGCAACATTTTATATGCGGTGGTTTACATGTTAATATTGGATTGCCATTTTTTGATAATGATTGGACCACATTGCCATGATTCAAGAGAAAGGTGCTAGTGCTGTTACCTAACTCCCACATTGGAAGATTTTTTTATTAACTAAGTTTTTGTTTCGGTGTAAAATGATTTTGTAGATATTCGATGAAGAAAATGGTTAGAAACATTCTCTCAAATATTTATTATTTTATTGGATGAAATTTATACGAGTCTCATCACTTTATGTATAATTCATTTTTAAAGTGAGACCCAATTGAATTTCACTTGATAAAAGAGTGAATATTGAAAAGAGAATGTCAATAGAACTCCTCATCCAATGATATATCGTACATTATTCAATAAATATAATAATAATAAGTTTGATTTTTGAAAACACATGAAATGACGTCACAATGCATTATTCAATGTTTGTTTAAAATAAATTTTTTATTCTGACTTTGCATGTACCAAATAATTATTTTTTTAATTAATTAATTTTAAATAATATATTTTTTCTTCACGTAGTCAACATAATAAGTTTGATCTTTGAAAACACATTAAATGACATGACAATATGTTATTAAATGTACGTTTAAAATATTATTTTATTCTGACTTTGCATACCAAATAAATATTTTTTTTAATTAAATAGTTTTAAAAAATTTATTTTTTCTTCATATAATCAATAAATTATTTTATAAATATCCCTAGTGGTGATGCAAAATATTAGGACAAAAAAAAGCTGGCTTTTGCTTTCTAACACACTTTTTTTTCGAGTAAGCTTTCTAACGCACTTTGTAATCTTTAGTTCTTGGCCCATGAAATAAGAACACCATTTAACCAATTGCTCGATAATCTTTTTTCAAAGAGTTTCCTTTTGCTTGCTAAGTAACGTGTTGATATGTAAAGATGTATTGCAAAAGAAAGGTTTTCATGGGATGATAATGTTCGTTTAAAGTATTAATATTTTAATAAATTTAACTATTGTGTTATTAAATAGATGTTCACGTTAAACTTAGAATGGAAATACTCCCTCCTTTATCTTTACCACTTGCTGGACGAAAGATAGAGATTGATGAAATAATGCATGAGAAAGTGATGTGGAACCACGTTTTATTTCCATTCTCTCATCCTGTATTTTTTTTTACAAGTAAAGAAGAAGATTAATTATATACTATAATTTGCTTGTCAAAATAATATTTTCTATAATTTATATTTTGTTGTATTTTTTCCATTGTGTTATTCTCACTTTATTACTCCCTCACTCCGTCCTTTTTTTTTTACAAACAAACATATTTTTACATATATTAAAACAAGTTGAAAGTGTAATTGATATTTACATTTTGTATGTGCCTATTTTTATTTTTTTAATATTTACTAAACTACTATATATTGACTTTATCTTTCAAAACGACTTTTTTATATTAATTAAAGTTATGTTTGAAAAAAAAAATAGTAAATAGATCTATTAATTTGAGAGATGACTTATAGTTTATAACCATTTTTTCCCAATGAATACTTATAATTAAGGATTATTATCATATAATTTTTTTTTGCTTTCGTATCGGTTTTCAACCTACCAACGGTGGGCGACTAATCCGGCTCGTGCACTGGTCAAGCGTTGTTCCCCATGGGAATCGAACCCGGTATTCCCTGGGTACGTCCTTAGAAGGAGCTCCTTGCGATTGGAGCCAAAGCAACTATGTTATTATCATATAAATTTAATTTAAACTATATTATATCGCTATAATTAATTATAACTATTTACCGTTATATATTTTTTGTGGAGTTCAGATGTCGGTGGTAAGTTACATATATCGCATCATTTGTGCACTATGATTTGAATAAGTCTTTATGTTCCTTGGCTCAACAAAAGTTTGTATATTGCTTTTAATGATTTTTAGCTTTTATATATCTTTACAAGGAACTATGCATTGCAAAGTTAAACATTGCACATAAAAAATTGGTCAAAATAAGTAAAAAGGTATATTGATTGTTTATGTGTTGTTGTGGGGACAGTTAAGGCGTTGAATCAAGCAAGACTAGAGGCAAACATAAGAGTGTATGGAAATGAAAATCACAAAAAGAAATGGCCAAGTGTTTACTCAGTTGCTTCTGGTTTGCTACTATTGCTTTCATTTCTCAAATTTGTGTACCCTCCCTTCAAATATGTTGCTCTTGCTGCTGTTGTTGCCGGCATTTATCCAATCTTCTTGAAAGCTATTGTTTCCATTCGAAATGTTCGAATTGACATTAACATTCTTGTCATCATAGCAGGTATAATTTCATTTGCTTAATACTAGAATTTTTTATTTACGATATATCGTGTACCGTAACGATTTCTTTTTAGCAATTAAGAATTTTAGTACTATTAGTCAAAATTATGCGTCCTTTTCTGTGCATTTTACAAGGGGACAAAGGGCATATTTTGTTCCCAAACTTGTGAAAGGGTATTCTTCTACACTTTGCAATCGTATATTAAGTTGGTTTGCTAGCTGATCAATTTTTAAATGATTAATTTTCTTGAGAGTCAAATAAGAAACGGTCATGACACTGAACTATACCACATTTTGTATATATTTACAAAATCAAGTGTGTGTAATGTAATTTTTTATAGTTTTTTGGTGTTAATCATCCGGTTCTTGGAGGATTGAGATTCTGGTAATCCGAAGTTCAACCGTGAGGAGTATAATTTTCTTTTACAAAGCGCATGCACACACATTTATTAGATAATTTATTATTTATATTATCATTTAAAATATAGATTTTATAAATACTATTAATTTTTTAAAAAAAGAACTTGACATATCTATGCGAAAAAATCATACATAGATTATCAAATTAATTACATTACTTCAAAAAATATACATTACAACTTTTGTTAATATATGTGCAAAATGCTAGACTCTTTTGATAAAATAAGTATTATTTTTTATTTTCAAAAAAATGTTTTTAAGCAAGAACCTTTTACAAAATATGTGCCCATATTTCTCTTGGCATGTGAAAAGGATGATAATATGATGCATATACATACACACTAATTATTGGTGCCTGCCTTGTCCCATAAGGAAATAAAAAACCGTTGCGTTTGCTCATAAAACAACCGTTGCGTATTCTATCCAAAATTTAATGTTTGGTGTGCAATTCACACTCCACACACTATTTTGTGTTGCGTAGGAGGTACCATTCCACCTTTATTTCCCACTTTGGTTCTTATTCCTGTTCATTAACAGTTAGTAAAAAGTAGTAAATTGTGTTTATGAGTCTTACGTGAAAGCGACAAACTTGACCTCCTTATCTTAGGCTACTATATACACATGTGAAGAAACATATAAGAAAGATGCAGTAAACTAACGTCTTCTTGTGATATCTGTCTGTGGCATGGAAAGTGATTAAGTGAGCACCAAACAAATCAAATAAGACAATTAAGTGATTAATTAAACCGTTCACATGTATCTTATTAAGAAATATAGGTAGTATACTTTTTTTTTTAAGTAAAAAAATACTACTATAATTTTTTAATAAATCTATTTTGTATTATCTGATCACTTGTGTACAAATTAGTTCTTTAATTATAGAGAAAATTTTGTTATATTGTTTTCATATTAGTTATTTTGTACTAAAAAATGGAAATTATTAGTTTATTTTCATAAGTTAAAAACAATTTATAAGTTGTCATAGAAAGTTTACCATAAATTGTTTATATAAACTCTCTCAAACATTCAGACAAAACCTGTCAAGCAGTTAAGCTTACACAAGCTATTCATGCACCAATTCAAACATAGCCAAATGATTAATATACCACCTATTTTAATTAGACTATCAAGACTGAGTTTAAAAATCAGACTACCAAGCCTAATTTTTTATACAAATTGTTAACTTTTTGAATAAACTTTTAAATATTTTGTTTTTGACAGTAAACTTTTAAATATTTATATACACTTTTTTTAGGGGTAAAAAAAAAATAGTTTACCGAATATTTTGAACTTCATATGCCTAACTCAAGTTAGGTAACAACTCATTCAAGCGAGTTAGGTCCCTAACTAATTATTGGTCTAGTCACACTCCTAAAGAAAGAGAGAATTACCTATCAGTACCTAATGACACATGTTAAGGAACCCAAAATGAGCAACTTCGCATTGGAAAATATGATAATATAACTTTTAAAAAGTTGACTGCACGACTTTTGATACGTATATTTCTATAAAGAGTTCTTTAACATGTGCCCTTGAAGGCACAAGTTAACATTTGCCTTATTTTTATTGACAAGAATTATTGCATAAATATCTTCTAATCAAAGATATTGTTAAAACATGTACTCATCATCAATTGATTTTATTTTCTTATTTGACAGTTGCTGGGACAATTGCTATGAAGGATTATTTGGAAGCAGGCACCATTGTTTTCCTCTTCTCAATTGCAGAATGGTTGGAGTCAAGTGCTAGCCACAAGGTGTTTGTATATTATTTTTCATGCTTTACACTAGCTAAACTATTATTCCTGAATTATTAATCAAGTGGAAATTCTTCAATCATCAAATTTATGGTCGATGATTGTAACTATTTAAGTATACTAACCAGAAACAATCTAAACTGAAATAACAAAAACAAAAGAAAATCTTATTTTCATGTTACTTGCATAGGAAGAAACAGGGTACTCTTTCTATTCTATCAGTAAATGATGTAAAAGTTGTAACATTGCAAAGTTTATATATTCAGGCAAATGCTGTGATGTCATCGTTGATGAGCATTGCGCCTCAAAAAGCAGTGATAGCTGAAACAGGAGAGGACGTGGATGTTGATGAGGTGAGACTAAACACCATTTTAGCAGTCAAAGCAGGAGAGATTATTCCCATTGATGGAGTCGTCATTGATGGTGACTGCGAAGTAGATGAAAAGACACTGACAGGGGAATCATTCCCTGTAGCCAAACAAAAAGATTCTACAGTATGGGCTGGCACAATCAATTTAAATGGTAAATTTTTAGTCTTCATTGGCACAAGAGAAGATATAAAATAAAATGATTTTATTTCTCAGCTGATTTTCATTATTGGTTAAAGGTTATATCAGTGTAAAGACTACTGCATTAGCTGAAGACTGTGTGGTGGCTAAAATGGCAAAGCTAGTGGAAGATGCTCAAAACAGCAAAACAAGCACTCAGAGATTGATAGACAAGTTTGCTAAGTTTTATACACCAGGTTAGTCAAAAAAATTAGGTATTTGTTTTAAGCGTTCATCCATGATCCTTTTAGTTTTACAAAGCATGTGAACAGATAAAAGGAGTTGAGTTTGAAAGACATGTTGCTATTAATGTTGTTTCTGATTCTCATAGTTCTCGCTGCGGTTAACCGACATAATTTTTTCTGTCAATGCTTTCTTGTCTTCAATCAATTTTGATGGTCTTATTGTTTTGGTGGTAACATTTTCAGCTGTTATTGTCATATCAACTCTAGTAGCAGTGGTTCCAGTTGTGTTAAAAGTACATAATGAGAAATACTGGCTTCACTTTGCACTGGTTGTTTTAGTAAGTGCATGTCCATGTGCACTAATCCTTTCAACACCAGTTGCAACTTTTTGTGCTTATACCAAAGCAGCTACATCTGGTCTTCTCATCAAAGGAGGTCATGCTCTTGAAACACTGGCAGATATTAAGGTCTTGGCCTTTGACAAAACCGGTACCATAACAAAGGGTGAATTTGCGGTCACAAATTTTCAATCACTTTCAGATGACATAGATTTGAACACATTGATTTACTGGTGAGGATGAACCTAGTTTCCTTTCTCTTTGAATATCGATTAAGTAGATAGTTGGATTTTGAGATTAAAAAAATGAGAGATTAACAAATATAACTTTTCAGGGTGTCATGCATTGAGAGCAAGTCAAGCCATCCATTGGCAGAAGCAATTGTTGATCATGGAAGGTCTCTCTCTATTGAGCCAAATCCAGAAAAGGTGACAGAATTTGAAAATTTTCCTGGAGAAGGAATCTGTGGAAAAATTGATGAGAGAGTTCTGTACATTGGAAACAAAAAGATAGCCACAAGAGCAGGGTCTGAAACAGGTGAGAAAGCCCTTGCCTACAGTGACATTACATGTTTGAGGCCAATTGAATTGAAGTGTAACATTGTTTCAATATAATCCTGTCTATTAGCTTATGACCTTTGATCATTGTGTTTTATTTTCTTCCCTTTTTTCTTTTAACTGAGTAAATGTCTGTTCTATTGGTTTTACATAGTGGTTCCGGCCTTAGAAGGTGAAGCTCATGGAGGAAAGACCGTTGGATACATATACTCAGGACCAACCCCAGTTGGAATTTTCTCTCTATCTGATACTTGTCGATCAGGAGTTCAGGAGGCAATAAGGAAGTTGAAGTTATTGGGAATCAAAACCGCTATGCTCACTGGAGATTGTCAATCAGCTGCAATGCAAGCACAAGAGCAGGTATGTGATGTCATATGGTTAAACCCTTGTGAATATAATATGGACTTTTTCACCTAAATTGAGGTTGGGGCCACAGATGTGGTGCTGCGACCTTGATATTACGGAAAAATGCGGCTGATGTGGCTGCAATTGCGGTTGTGATGCCAATGCGAAAACCTCAAACCTTCATATTGCAGTCAGAATTGCAATTGTACACCACAATTTAACTCTATATGTGGCCGTATTCAAATATCATATTCTATATTCTCAAACCCGACGAACTTTTGTGCTGTGAAAGATGAATTGAAATTGCATTCAATGTTGTGTGAGGTCACCATAAAATTCTTTATTCTAATATGTAGATGTAGATATCTGAACGAGTTAAATACTAACGGCAAGACTGATTTCATTTACAGCTAGGTCATGCCCTGGAGTTAGTTCATGCAGAACTTTTGCCAGAGGGCAAGGTAAAAATCATCACAGAATTTAAAAAGGACGGCCCAACGGCCATGCTGGGAGATGGTTTAAATGATGCACCCGCATTAGCTTCAGCTGATATTGGAATCTCGATGGGCATTTCAGGTTCTGCACTTGCAAGTGAAACTGGCGACATAATTCTTATGTCGAATGACCTTAGGAAGATACCAGAAGCCATTAAGCTTGCAAGAAAAGCACGAAGGAAAGTGATAGAGAACATTGCATTGTCGGTCATTACAAAGGTTGCCATTCTCGCTTTAGCCATTGCTGGTCACCCAATTGTGTGGGCAGCAGTTCTTGCTGATGTTGGAACATGTCTGTTGGTCATCTTAAACAGCATGTTACTTCTGCCAAGAGGGCACAAGCATGGAGGAAAAACTTGTAAATCGTCAAATCAACATCATGTCCACAAAAATGGATGTGGCGACACAAACGACGGCTCCTCTCATCATCATCACCATGATCATCACCACCATCAGCATCAACATCAACATCATAGCCATAAGCATTGTTGCTCAGAAAAAGCTCAGCCCCAGAAGTGTGTCTCCCAGTCATGCTCCTCAAAGAATCCATCCTGCACTTCAAATCAAAGTTTAAGTGGAAATGTTAACCCTCTCGAAAACATGGAGAATCACGATCACTGTCATCAAGGAAGTTGCGACAAGAGTCAAGATGGAGTCCAGAAGCATAATATTGAAAACAAGTGTTGTTCAGATTCACATGATTTGAATCTAAATGCAGAAGATATTGGAGCAGATTCGGTAAACAGACATGGCAATTGCCAGGGACATAAGTCCCACGGGACAAAACACTGCCATAACAAAAATATCAACATGGATACTCATGGTCACACTTCACTTGGTTCTCATTGCCATCTTAGTCCCTGTGATAAGAAAGAAACTCAACAAGTCACTAAGCATTGCCATTCGAACCATGGTTGTGAAAATCTGAAAGACCATGGAACCATTCATGACATTCAGCACCAGAAATCAGGTTTTCATTCAGATTTTAAGAAGCACGGGACAGATGAAATATCCATTGACATAATAACCGAGCACGTTGAATCAGCATCGATGCACGGTTGTTCAAGTCTGGCAGAGAAAGAAAAAGATTCTTGTAAAGACTGCTCCAAATTGCCTGTTGTGTGTGGTGGCTGTGAGGGTCCAAATGAGAGGGACGTTAGTTCATGTTGCAAGAATGAGGGCTATTCAAAGGAATCGATGGAATCATCAATTATGCATGCTTGCATTAGTTTTGACAAGAGAGAAGTTGGTGGATGTTGCAAGAGCTACATGAAGGAATGCTGTGGCAGGCATGGACATTCAGGGGCTGGTAGTTTTGTAGGTTTATCAGAAATTGTTACAGAATAGGTGTAACTGACTCCAGGCAGCATAAGCAACAAAATTAGCAATCTTGTTTATGCAAATTAATGTTTACCATATGGAATAACAAATATGGAAAACTTTAAATAAATAATTGCAATTGGTTATATTTAATAGGCTACAACATCTTGATCTTGATACATGGACCAGAATTGATGATAGTTTTTTATGCAGACATTTCTTCTCTGTTTAGTGCATCTTGCCTTTTTTTTTTTTTTAGTTTGGAGCTAAGGATGTCAAAAAAAATAAAAACTTACTTTCTTCATCATTTAATAAACACAAAATGCCAAAACAAATCAATTACGCCTAATCACACTTTTAACCTTTCAAGTTTCTCAATCTCATATAATTTTTTTTTAACGATTTAAACCCCACATTTATTCTCTTTTTTGATTTCAAGGTCCATCGCAGAACTTTCCCCAATTTAACGCAGAGGTGGTGATTTTTAGTGACGGGGCATCCCTGTCACTTTGCCACCATCGATATTAGTAAATTAAAATAATTCATTAAAAATTAACAAAATTCTAATTTTTTTTTTTTTAGAATAAAAGATAAATTAGAATCCAGGTCCCACCTTCTTGACACCAAAACCTATATAAATATTTCTCTCTCTCACTCTCAAAGTCCGTTAACTCTGAATCCTAAATAAGGGTTTTGTTTTCAATTCCCAAATCATCATTTTCATCTTCAATTGGTGTTGCCTAACCCTATGGTCTGGTCGGATGATATCATCCAACAACTGGAAGCAACTAAGCAAATACGGAATCTTCTTTCCACCAGTAACTGTTGATTTTCTTTCATGTTTTTAATGCATTACATTACTACTACGTTGCTTTCGTTCTAAGATTTAAAGTGTTTGATGTTTGTGTGTAGAAAAAAAGCTCTCCGATTAAACAAGTTATTCAATCTGGCATTGTTCCTCGTTTTGTTGAATTCCTATTTAGGGACGATTTCACCTCAACTTCAGGTTTGTTTCAAATTTGTCTTTATCTTTTGGAAGTTTCTGTAGTCGTTGTTTTGATTGTTTGTTTGTGACTTTGTTGGTTTAGCTTGAAGCTGCTTCGGCACTTTCAAACATAGTAGCTGGAACTTCTAAGAACACTAAGGTGGTAATTGATCATGGACCAGTACCAATGTTTGTCAAGCTACTTAGTTCACCTCATGATGATGTTCGGGAGCAGGTATAGCTTATAGCTTATAAGTTTGATTATAAATGATTTGTTTGATAATTGTCATTTTTACTCGAGTTTATAACTTATTTTCATGAGATTATAACAGTTTTTGATAAGCTAATTCAACTAGTTTATAGCTTAATGCTTATATAGCATATCACTTTTTATCTCCATTTTAATTAAATACACATTTATTTTAGGTCATTTCATATTTAGAAGCTACTTCAACCGCTAATTTTACCAAACACTACAAATTTAATCTATAAGCTAGCTTATAAGTCATCCGCTATAAGTTAGCTTATCAGCTATCCGCTATTTTTTTTTACCAAACAAAGCCTTATTCTACTCACTCCATTTCAAAATAAATGTCACTAGCAAAACAAAAAATGGTTTTAAAAGGAATGTCATTTACACCTTCCAATGTAAGATTAATTCTTTTTTTCCTTCCAATTTTGCCCTCTAATACTTACTGTGTACCTTACTTTCAAAGCATCATACTCAATTTGTATTTAAGATGGTGAGAAATACACCAATAGTGAATAAGGTTAGTTTGGTAAATGGGTAATGTTTTTTGACAGCACCATTCCATTTCTTAATTTGTGTGGAAAAAACCTTGAAGGGAGTAAAATGTAATAGCAGTAGAACTAGGATTATTTTTTGCTGAACACCATAACTCTGAAATTGTAGGCTGTGCGGGCATTGGGAAACGTTGCCGTTGATTCCCCTATGTGCCGTGATCTTGTTTTCAGTCATGGTGCCTTGATCCCATTGTTATCCCAGTTCAATGAGCAAACAAGGCTTTCTATGCTGAGAATTGCCACGTGGACCCTGACAAACTTTTGCAGGGGAAAGTCGCCACCTCCAATTGAGCAGGTAGTTGTTGTTTTTGAAAAATTAAAACTGAAACCGTAAGAAGATCTTTATATGTGTATTAATACTAGAATATTGATGGACAGGTGAGGCTAGCGCTTCCTACTCTTGAGCGTTTGGTTTTTTCTAATGATGAAAAAGTCCTGACAGATGCATGTTGGGCAATCTCATATCTTTCTGATGGAACAAATGACATAATCCAAGAGGTGATTGAGGCAGGTATATGTGGCAGACTGGTGGAGCTCCTTCTGTAAGTACCAATTTTTCGATCCCTGGTCAACCAATTTTTGTTGCAATTATTGATTATTTTGGCTCTAAATGTATGTGCATGTTTGAAGGCACCCATCTCCTTCAGTGCTGATTCCTGTAATTCGCACAATGGGAAATATTGTAACTGGAGACGATATGCAGACTCAAGTAATGTCATAATGGATTGTAATTGTTGCCACCTAATTATTTCTAATTAAATATTTAACTTTTATAGAGTAAGTTACTGAATTAGTATTGTGTTAGTTATTTTGGAAATCAAATTTAAATTTAAAAATATTATATCCTGAAACTATTGATAGGTAAATTTTGTAAGTCTAATTTGATTAATAGAAGACACCGAAATGCTATATGTGGTTGTTGAAACTTGATTGACAATTTTAGAAATAATAGCCTATAAATCAAGTTTCTTTTTTGAGGGGTAGGGGGATTTTGTCTTCGGAAGAACCAAAAGTTATACTTGCTAGTCACTATGGGTGAGTCACTACTATTTATTATTATTATGAATCTAGTCTCTTCTCGCCCCTTGTATTTTTTCATCTCATGTGTCACCTGTGAGAATTACCTGATTTGGTGGAACTCTTTTTGTCAGGCTATTATCAATCATGGTTCACTCTCATACCTTTTGAGCCTGCTGACCCATAATCACAATAATAATAGTATTAAAAGAAAAGTTTGCTGGACTATATCAAACATAACAGCTGGGAAAAGAGAGATGATACAGGTAAGCTAACAAATCCCATCTTTTTGATACTCAAATGATGTTAAATATCATGTTTAATAAAGTGCAATGTTAATTTCTTTATTGCTTATGCTTTTCTTCAAGTTTGATGTTTGGGTATTGTTAGAACTTTTATTGGGGGATTTGCTGCAAAAACCAAAGGTAAGAAGAAGAAGATGATGATGTTAGAGTTGTTACTATTGCATGAAGAAATTCCAAAACGTGTAACACACTAAACTTTAGGTTCGATTCGTCCTCACCAATCTATGTATATTGGATATGCAAACGGGTATACCGGCGAATCCCCTTCAGGATACTTTGGAAATCTTGATGTGATTTGCATAAATACGACAAGCCTATCTTTTGATAATAGTTTAGAAAAATATGTTTCATACATACATTTCTCTCATGCATCAGAGAAATGGGGGACGATTTAGAATGTTGTAAATGGGAGAAAAATTGAATTGTTGCAAAATTCGTGTGTCATACTGCTCATTTATATGGAAATTAATGTCACTTGGTGAAGAGACACAACAATTCAAATAATTGTATTGGTAGTTCTGAACGGTTAAGATGTATTAACGTTCACATTATTTGATAACTATTGCAACGGTGTAGTGCTAACTGCCCTTTTTAAAGTGTGCTGCATTGCACACTATTATTTTTGTAATTTCTCCAATAATTAATAAAAATAGTTTCTAAAAACGTGCTAGTTAGGAATTGAACTGGGAACCTTTAACATATGTATATGTATTACCACTGGACGAAGCAATGAAACTGTTGTGAACTTAGTTCACAATAAGTACTTAACCAATACATAATCACAACCTTCCAATTTAATATTTTGGAAATATCTCTTACAGGTATCACATGCATATAAATTGAAGGTACATGTTGTTTAAAATGGAGATGTGGTGCTATAGTAACCATTGCAGTCTTCTTAATGGTATATTTAGTTCTCAGGTTACACTGCCAGAGTAATGGTTGGATTTTTAGGTGACCTGTAAACCCTTATTTTCGATTTTGTTTTAAATACATCAATGAAGGGGGTGTATTGCAATGCTTGACTATTGACATTATGTTTTCTGTTTTGGTTGTGTCTTGAGTTTTGTTTGCGTTTTACTACCAAGTATGTGATTTTTAGTTGGCTTATTTACCGAAAAAGTGCTATGAACTCTACCTTTTATGTATGATACAGGCTGTTATTGAAGCTGGTCTGATTGCTCCCCTAGTCAATCTTCTTCAAAATGCCGAGTTTGACATTAAAAAAGAAGCTGCATGGGCACTCTCTAATGCTACGTTTGGTGGTACCCCTGAGCAAATCAAGTATGTGAATATATTTTTAATTGTTATTTTATGGCTCTGCTTCATGCTGGCAACTTTGAGAGTTTACTTATTAACTCACCAAATGTTGTTGTTATTACAAGGTACTTGGTGAGCTATGATTGCATTAAGCTTCTGTGTAATTTGCTTGTTTGCCCCGATCCAAAAATTATTATTGTCTGTTTAGAATGTCTTGAGAATATTCTGAAGGTTGGAGAAGCGGAGAAAAGGTTTTGTAACACGAGAGATGTCAATTTGTATGCTCAGATGATAGAGGATGCTGAGGGATTGGAAAAGATTGAAAACTTGCAGAGTCATGACAACAATGAAATTTATGAGAATGCTGTTAAAATTCTCTAGACATATTGGTTGGAAGATGAAGATGAGACACTACCTCCAAGCCATGGTAGACAAGACCGTGATCTGAAACATAAGATCGTACGCTTATACAGTCTTGCCAACCCTTGGCATGCTCGTGTATGTCTGGAATCGGAAGTTGGTGGGCTTGGCTGGGATCGCTGCGAAAAATCGTGGGAGCGGTGGAATCATGCAAATATGTCGTTTCCATTATTGGGTTTCTCAGATATATTTTCGAGGGTCGGGTCTGCGGCCCAGTTCATTAACAGCGCCTTTTGGGATTTAAAACCCTAAGATAACACATTTTAAACACCTCATTAGCTGTGACAATTTGTTTATTTATTAGCCACTAATCCTATTTATTTGTGGATTAACTGTCCAAATTTCTATACGTACGAGCTCCCTCTATCACGTAGTGCTATGCTCTGTTTCGCATACAAGAGAACATCACTACTGTCTGCAACTTTGTGCATACAAACTCTCTCACCTTGCTATGTTGTTCACTTTTGCTCTGTTTTGTATGCAAGATAACAAAGTTCTCTTCTTCGCTACTATTTGTACAGTGAGACTTGAATGGCTTATGATTATGATTAGATTTTGATTTTGATGTTTTGGATTTGCTTATGGGGATTTTTTAGTTGTTTGTGGCATTTATGACTTTTGTATGACTTCATGTTATGAATCTTAATCCCAAATTTCCACTTTAATAAAGAATCTTGGGTGTGATTTTTTTTTTTTTACCTAATTATGTTGTTTTATATGCATACACATGAATCTATATGCACATTTATAAATTTGTAAAGTTTGTAGGATCTTACGATTCGTGTTACAATCTCCCAATTCTCGAACTTGTAACCCCTCTACAATCATGTTATAGATTTTGATTTGACTACATTACTCCAAGTGATGGTTCTCACCTTGGTTTTAACTTCAGAGGCAGTGAGTGATCTTCCGGACCCATCTGCTGGATTCAACTTCGGTTGAAGACTTCTTGTTGGGTAAATATGCCTAGGTTTAAATCCAATTGTATAGTTTAATTTTTTGTTCCGCTATGTTCACTAAACTAATCATTTTTAATAATTGCAAGATCTTGGTTGGCTGGAGTAGGATTGATGTTTTGGGGTCGAGTTTGGGGAGTAGGGGTTAAACACTTAAACTAGATGTGGCGTACAAAGCAAAGAGGGTGCAACAAAGAATTTTGGTGTATGTTTTAATATAATAGATGTTTGTAATCAAGATTCTTAAAATAAAGCATTTTCAATTGAAATCAAGTCAAAATAATTTAATTTACTTTGTAGAATGCAAATAAAATTTTAATAATTTCAATTTTGAAGAAATTATCTCATCAATGCAACAATAACAAAGATATTCATATTTTTCTATAAGATACACATGCATTATGAAAACAACAAAATTTCTTGAGAGAGCTCAATATCATAAAACTTGATCTTGGTTTAGGTCCATTTTGCACTTGACACAATAGAATATTTTAACTCATGAAAATAGTCTCTACTGCATTCACCTGAATTATAGTATATCAGTAACCAAAAAAAAGAATTATAGTATATCAACAAATTTCAATCTGTTTGCACAAAAATGATACTTAATATACTATATAATTTGACCCGGGGTTGTTGAGGATCCTATCTGATAAAAGAACACATAACAATCTATAATATGTTATAATAAATTATATAAACATAATGATTATAGTTTTTACTATTTAGGTTGAAATATCTATCTAAATTGTCAACTTACAATAGTAAGTGATGATTACCTACTACTAGGTAAATGTCAAATTAGAATCGTAAAACAAATAATTTCACACTTGTATAGTGGTAAATTTAGTAGTATAAATACCACACTTTGGTTCATGTAAATACACACCATCTTTGAGAAATTAAAACATATCATTCTACTTCTTTCTCTCTTGATTTCCTTAGTTTGATAAATAATGTTGTTTATTATTTGAAGTATTATAAATTAAAGTAGTATTTTATATCATCTTATTAGTTCACTAATATCATAAAATAAGTATTTAAATATCTAAATCTTTAACATAATAGAGTTTTTTTTTTATGGAGGGGGTATTTTGATTGACTATGAGATAATTTGAAAGAATAACATAATATTTTGTAAATTTAGCATCCTACAATTTTATGATCTAAAGTGATGATTTATTATTATAGAAAATTTCCTACTTTCTACTTTAAGAGCTATCTATAATTAACGGGTCAGATCCCTCTAAAAACGATTTAAAGGTGGTATTATTGGATCATTAATACAATGTTAGTTGATGTTTAAAATAAAACACCATTAGATAACCCAAATTAGGGTTTCTCTGAAGAAGAAAAAACAAAATAAAAAAAAGTTATAATATTTGAACAACTAAAATTTGATAACTATTGAGAAACGGTATAAAAATACACACAAAACAAATGTTAGTTTTATTAAAGGAAAATAATAAAAAATATTATTAAAATTTTTTTGAGGAAAAAATTTATTATTAAAATGACAACCATATAAAAATACGGTATCGTATAAACTTTAGATTGTCAAAATCACTTTTCTTAATAAAAATGTCATGACTCCAGGTGTCATATCTTGTTCATGTTTTTGTCGACGATTGACATCAGAAAAGGAAAGCGAATAAACTAAAGGCTTGCATCACAATATAATTATAATTAATTCAAGTATGCTTCCCATATTATTAATTGAGAAATACATGCTAAAAAATTAATTGAGGAATACTCGCTAAAAAAATTAATCGAGGAATATTTCTATAGTCACAAATCTAAATAAAAGTCATCTAGATATGTATATACACACATAATAATAAATTTGATTTTCCTTCAAAAAAATTGATTTAATTATGTTAATAATGCACATTATTAAATTGTTTTCGATCGTAACTTTTTCAAGTTGTGTAAGCGTGTTTAAATGAATTATGTTTGAGAATGTGGTTATATAAGTGCTCCTTTATTAGTGATAATTAACATTATTTATGCGTAAATCATCAAATTAATCTTTGTCCTTATAAGTCACTCTTAAATTAAATTCTGACTCTATTAATATTTTAAAATAGTTCATGCCTTTATTAAAAGTATCTCAATTAGGTCTCTTGTCATATGACAAAAACATAGAGACAGAGATCTAATTGATTTTTGTTGACAATATTTTAAAATAGTCCTTATCTTTGACAAAAGTTTCTCATGTTGCCTCGTCATGTGATAAAAACATTACTCCGTTTCAGTAAAATCGGTTGATTAATTAATTTTTCTATCCATTTCAATAAAATAAAGTAGCTTTAATTGCAGTTTTGGTCCTCTACTTTTTTTCTATTTTAAAATTTGACAATTTTAGTCCTTTCACCAACTATTTAGTCTAGAATATAATTATATGACATGTTTTAAATGATGTTTTTAATAAATTTTCTTACAATTTACTCAATTTTGATATTTTCTTTACATCAAATCGTAATCACTTCATTTAATATATATTAAATCATCAATCTTTAGTTCAAAAATACGATGGCGGAGTCGATTTTACAAAATAGTGAAACATGGAGATCAAAACTGTAATAAGCATTTTCCTAAATTCAATAGTGTCACCGCAGCTATAGAGATAATTTCATTCTCCCTCTAGGACCCCTCAAAACAGTGGCAACTAACACTGCAGCACCGTCTCAATTTACGTACGTTTCTTCCGGAGACGGAAACCTCATTGCTAACCATAGAATAAATAACTAGAAATTCACAACCGTTTAATTTATTATTGTAGATGATTCATGAATGAGGTCACCTGAGGGCTTTGGTTACAATAGACTACTCATTTCCCACTATAGTATCTTTGGAATACTAAATTTTCAAAATTAAGATTTATTAGTTACACATTACTCTGTTCTTTTCTAAATGTCATTATTTGATTATGTGCATTGTTCTTATAATCTACATGATTATATTTTTAATTAATACATAAAGATAAATGTTAAGATAAAAGATGTTGTTTTCATGTAACTGTTTTTATGGTTATCTTCATTTTTATGGTTATCTTCGAATGTTACTCCTTTAATTTTTGGTTTTATGACTGGTGGCGACATCCTCTACTTTGTATGAATGTCATGTAACTGTTTTTTTTTTCTTCCGGTGGTGACACTCTTTCCATAGGTGTCTGATTGTTGTAACAGATTTTGGGTAATTCACCATTTTAGCACACCTTGTACGGGGTGAATTTATCCTCCTTTGAGCAATATATTCCATTTTGATTTGTTCAAAAAAAAAAAGAAGATGTTGTTTATTTTGTCTTAATGAATATTTTTAATTAAGGAAATGTTAACTTGTGCCCTTAAGACACAAGTTTAGAAGGTAAATGTAAAAATAATATATTGAAATGCGTGCATTAAATTTAATCTTTAATGTTTTAATGAATTGAATGCACAAAGTTTAAGAGAATATTTCTTTTTTTTGAATTTATTAACATGTGTCCTAAGAGCACAAGTTAACACTACCCTTTTAATTAATACATAAAGATAAATGTTAGTATAAAAGATGTTGTTTATTTTGTCTGAATAAATCTTTTTAAAATATCAATTTTTTTATAATTTTTTATGATAAAAAATTAAAGATATTACTCCTTTCGTCTCTAATTATAAACATTATCTGAGAAAAATTGTGTCCTTAAATATAAGTTTTTATGCAAATTATTAGATGTCTTTATTATTTTTCCTAAACATATCCCTAATTAATATTACTAACTTGTTTTGAAATATAAGAAGTCAAATTAAATACACATATAAATAAAAAATAATTTAGTAATATTAACACGCAGAATAGATATATGAATTACATTAACAACTTTTTTTAAGAATGTGAAAAAATCAAAGAGGACTTATATATAGAGACAAAGAAAGCATTTGTAAAAGTTATGCATTGACATGTGCGAAGTTATGCATTATCTTTGAAGAAACCTAACTAACTCATCGAAATTGACACCGATGAGAATCAAGTCTGAAGCCTTAAGTGTAGTACACTCCAACGATACTTAAAAAGCAGAGGAAGTATACTTATAAAAGATGAATTAGACAATAGACTTAATTCTTTTTATGTACAGATATGTGCGAAGCGATCAACAACAATACTTAAAAATGAAAGGGGAGTATGCTTATAGAAGATGATTTAGACAATAGACTTAATTTTTTTTTAAGTTGATTTTGTTTAGATTACATGTGAGCAATTACATATTTTATTTGGTACAAAAGAGGACAAAGCCAAAATCAATTACATTTTTAACATACACAATTTAATCAAATTGTGTTTATAATTTATATTTGTTTCACTTTTGTGAGGAAAAATTAATTATAATTAATTTTGATATGTTTGATTATTTTTGAGTAAAATTGGTTTGCCTATAAATTTATTTTGACTTACAAGCTTTTATTCTAAGTTTGATATGTAGACTCTTTAAAAAAAAAGTTTGATATGTAATAAATTTTAAGTAACGATATTTGTATAATTATTTTGTGACAACTTTTAAAATAATTTTTTTATTGGTTAATAAATAATAGAGAAAAAGAAAAAGGTAAAAATACAACGTGAATATAAGAGAAAAAACAAAGTATCATAAAATTGTCACACAAATCTCTTTAACTTTACATAAACTTTTCACAAATAAATCTTAATGAAATGATTGAGCTAAAATAGGTAATTAATTATATCAAATAAAGAATTCTTTAGAAGAATCCAAGTATAATTTTTGAAGAAAACACTTTTTACTCAGGTTTTACTTACTTTATGACTAGACTTCAAATTGATATAACTCATTTCTTATAAGAATAAGATGATTCAAAAAAAAAGGAATGACTCTATCTCCAACTCTTTTTTACTTGAAATCAATTTATGAACACAAACTCACGTGGATAGTTTTGGAAAGTACCGCGTGGTTGTTTTCCTTATCTGGCAGTTTCTGATAAAATAGGATCTATCCTGTTTTGGAAAGTCGGTGAGTCAGAATGAGCGTGAGAGGTACGGAACGGAAACGGGATCTAGTACTTTCTTATTCCAATATTTATTTATTTATATATATTTTCTTAGTATAGCCAACGACTATATATTTCTTCTCTCCTCTTATTATGCTTCACTATCCAACCTAGCTAGTAATGCTTCACTACAACTCAACTCATAGTTACTATTATTGCTTAACTCTAAATATTATAAGGTTCTATCAACTCACACGAAGAGGCATAAAGTGGAGTGCAGCCAAGGATGACTTGCCGGCAATATATCTAATTCCTTGGTCTCTTCCGGCAAGTTGTTTTTGGCTACATTTTGCTTTTTTCTTCTCCTGTGATGCTTTGAGAACTCATCTTCAGTTTGCACCCTCTAGAATATAATTTGATTTACAAGGAAAACAAACAATGCTTGTATATATGTTACCACCAACAAGGTTCTTCTTGCATGTGTTTCTTATTATTTTTTTAAGCAAAATAAAAATAATTTTGCGTTTTTTTCAAAGGTTTTTCAAGGTTAAAAGCTCATAACAAGGGGAAAGGGATACACGAGTTTCATGATAGGTGCACAAACTTAAAAAAAAAAATTAATTAAAGAGACACGAGTATTGTCGTGTAAAAGATTAGTTTATTTATTTTCAAAACTCTCATAAATCTGAGCATTAACATTAGTGGTATTAGAGCTATGCTAATGCTTGTGAATATTATCAAAGAGTTAGAAATAAACTCGACAATAGTGGTGAATCCATCAACACATAAAATCTAACTATTGATTCTACATCTTCTAACAAGAGGCGTCTGCTTGTCATTAGAGTTCTTTTCAGTCACCATATCGCTCAAAGAGCCAACGATATGTGTATCATAAAATCTAACTGGTTTAATAGTGATAATTGAAAATAGTTTTGACCGGGACAAAACTTTAACGAGTTAAAACTCGTAAACACAACCGTGAGGTCTTGTATTTGAACTTGAGTGAAAATATGTAGTCTAACAATATCGACATTGTCAGTTGAATTTGATTTTATGATAAAAAAATTCTATTTTCAATGTTATGAACATGTTTGAAATTATATAATCTAAAAAGTGTCAAATTCCTAAAAAACACATATTTAACACAACTTGAGCACGTTTTATATTGTATAACCCGAAATAATTTGGATATGATGTTGGATCATAAAATATGGAATTATTTCTTTTAAGGGGTGGTTATGATGTATTATTTCATTGTTGGCCTTTGATACAACAGGTTAATTGAGGTCTTCATATCAATAGTTTTGGGGTTAGTATGATTAGTTAAAGTGGGTTGCCTACATTAACTTATTTAAGATTAGTTTAGATATGTGGTTGTTCAAATTAGTTTCCACTTTTCCCTGCTCTATCATCTTGTGTTTCCACCTTCTTCGAAGGGCGCACGAGAGGGATGACAAGCATTCACCCTCCATTTTCTTATACTACAAATTTAATTTTAATTGTCAAATACTGAGTACTACATAGCGTGATGTTAATGTATTATGAAATTGTGTTCAATTAATACATTTTGTTGTCAATTTTAATTTTTGTCATTTTAATATATTATATTGAAATAATAAATTGAATTGGGTCAAACACATTTCAAATTTTACAATCTTAAATATGTTTAATACGTTTTGGATTATAAAATTTGGATGGGGCAAAATGGACAAAATAGAGTACGTGCGAGGGCAAGAAAATAAATTCTCATATTCTTTAGTTATACCCGACACCCCTACTATTATATCTTGACCCCAATATTTTACATAAACTACCAAATTTACCCTTTATATAAAATAAAACACAATTCACCCTTTCACTTGTTCACCTCCACTTTCACCCCCACATTTTCTGGAAAAAATTGGTTCCTGGGAAGAAACAAAAACTCCCACTCCTAACAAACAGTAAGCTTTCTTTGATGAAATCATCAATTATTGATTACTCTCCCAATTGTTTCCAAAAAAAATAATATAATTTTTTGAATAAGAAACTATTACTAAAATTAACAATTATTAAAGTTGTCCATGATCGTATTCTTTTCAACGAGGCATTCAAAAGACACTTGCAAATTCAACCACTTCTCTCGTTGAAGAAGAAGAAGCAAAGACCTTAATCTCTTGCTTTATTCTTGTGCTTTTTTTTATTGTATAGAAAAATGAAGATTTTTTTTTATAGTAATGTTTTAACATTCTATGGGAGGATTTTAGGAACTAGATTATATATATGTAGCAGCTAGCTGCTATAAAGTGTTGTGAGGATTCAGAAAGGATGTATTGAGATTTCCCGTATGCATACTGGAAATGTTAAACACGAGTCTTCCGAATAATTTTCGGAAATGTAAGAATGAGTATTCCGAAAAAAATTCGGAAAAGTTTTATAGTGTAAAAAAAAAGAGAAATACATACCTGAAAGAATATCATGT
>Ga0228710_1003018_pt1 | contig 26776 bp, 13 predicted proteins | sample MedpolnodulmetaG_FD_177995 | JGI IMG/M metagenome (GOLD analysis project Ga0228710, IMG submission 177995) | Root nodule microbial communities from Medicago polymorpha collected in Santa Monica, California, United States - pink nodules | ecosystem: Host-associated > Plants > Roots > Nodule... | reverse complement strand
TGAAGTAAATATATGATATAAATGCACATATTTCAAGAATTGAAAACATTAATATCACATATTTACTTCAAAACTATAGTAATTGACAATCTCCATTTATTTAGGAAATGGAGAGGATCTTCACCCCATGCTCACATGGAATACCGTGAGGAGAACAAGAAGTATTAAAGAAAAGCAATTATGTTGCTTGATGGCAGTGGATTGCTGCAATTACTAATCCTACCATGCCTTCCTAGTCTTATTAAGACCAAAGACAAGTTGCAATTTCAATTGTTTCTTCGAAACTTTGAAACTCTTGCAGTAGCATAATATTTAATTAATCGTGCTTAAATATATTTACAACAAATCACTCTAATAATAATATATAACCTTGAAGCATCACTATTTTTAAGTATACTCCAAATTTTCTCTTTTTTATTTGGAGATTTAATTTCTAAAGAAAACAATTCTTCATCTGGTATACCAAAAATATTACTTTCATCATATATTCTCGAGGGCAAAAATAAACTCTTTATTAGATCATTATACATTTCTCAAATAATTAAATAAATAAATATAAATATGATTACACTGTTTCAAACAAACAATCAAATACCATGACATCTTGTCAATATAACTCTCTTATCTATAATAGAATAGAATAAATCACCTAAACACATAAAAAAAAGTAAATAAACATAAAGAAAAATATTTTGTTCACATGAATGTATATAAAACACAACATTTTATATTCATCATTATCAATGAGAAAAATTCACTCATGATTTAGATTTGGAAAAAGGTAGAAGTTTTCTTTCAATGAATGAGACATTTAGTTTAGAAGAGGTGGAAGTTTTTTTTCAAGGAAGGTATAGAGGTAATGAAAATCTGTGCAACTAATGTGAAAAGCGAAAATTTAAGCATAACTACAAATAATACAATTGATACAAATATTGAAGGTTATTCATACATTGTTAACTTTAGTCATTAAAAAGATAATTGAGGATGAATTATAGACACATGAAAGTTGATACATTAAACAACTTCTCAATAAAATATGATTCAATATCCCCACAAAAAATAAACAATAACCCTAAACAATATAATTCTTACGAAGTTATTACCTTACAAAATTGAAACAATAAGAGAATAAGAAATTAATACCTCATTTTACTTTTAACTCCTTTATGGATTTTCTAAGATGGTAGGAAAAAAAAATCGCATAAACACATAAGAAAACGAAAGTGAACAAACACAAAGAAAAATACCTTCAACATTGAAGAACAAGTGCTTGAATGAAACTATAGAATAATCATATATTAACATCTTAAAAGCATATTTATGCCTACTAGCGAAAAGACGGGCACTCACGTGCTCGTCTTTCTGCTCTTTTTATTGCGCTAACGTTTGAAAATTATTAACGGTGTTTTTTTTTATGAAATTTTGATTTGGATTAAAACTAAAAATATAAATATTTGTTGCTTTCAAGTTATAACAAACCAAACTAATTATTATTATTTAATTCAATGACACCAACAATATTACAAAAAAGTTTTTAGAGAGCCAAGCGGGGAAAACCCGTCAAATTGAGTTTGGTTTCGGACAGGTACCCAAGGGTATGAGTTTCGTTGCCATGCCTACACAAATTGTAGCATTCACCAATTTTTTTTTTAATTTTTTTTTCCATTTTGTGGTGTTTTTTTTTTGCTAGTGGCCGGGGTTTGAACCCTGGACCTTGCATATTTTATACATTGTCCTAACCAACTGAGATCAGCCCACGAGGACCCATTTTGTGGTGTTTAAACTGCCGAAAAAAATCCAATATTTTTTTTTATGAAAAATGGGGCCATTGAAGTCATCGCAAAAAAATCTAATTATTATAAAAATTATTGATGGTTCAAACAACCACAAAATATCAAATTTTTAATTTTAAAAAACTCTTTGGTGATTAAAACTGCCACAAATTATCATATTTCTTTTAAAAAATAATAATATACAAGATTTGAAAATAGAAAAAATGATTTAAATTTATTTACAGAATAAATAAAAACATAAGAAATTTTGAAAAACAATTTTATTATAGAGAATGCAGAGAGAGAAGGGGTAGAAAATAATAGTTGAGGGAATAAGGAGAGAAAAACAGTAGAAAGAAAGTAGAAAGAGGGCAGGGAAAGAGTTAAGAGAGAAGATAGAAGTAAGAAATGAAGAGAGAAAATGAGAAGTAAAAGTTTTTAGAGAGAAGATAGATAAATGGTTTAGATAGAAAATAGAAGCTAGAAATCAAGATAGATGAGTGGAATTGAGTGTGATATTTATTATAAATCAAAGAGGAACTTGTGGTGGTTAAAGTCCTTACAAATTTAATTCATAACCAATTTTGTGGGGATAAGATCCTCTCTATTTGACAAAATAAATGGAGGGTACAATTTGGAGAGAAATAAACACAACAAATAGATAGTGGATCCTAGCACTAAGTGAGTTCCACCATCAATAATTACTTTTCAATTTTTTTATGTTTTTATCTTTCTAAATGAAAGAAATGGAGAAGATTTTAACCCAATTTTGTGACCATATAAACCCTCACAAAACCCGACTTAAAGCTTTTTCGGTTATTAATAACAATATATTTAAATTTTAAAATTTATGACGGACTTGTGACTTTTTTTAGAGTAATGATCTGTGTACACCCTTTTTCCCACACCCCTTTATACACCCCTTATGTGGCAGGACTTTTTGGTAATTTTACATTTTTTTTTTAATTTTTCAATTCCCAGAACATCTCTCATCTCTCTTTTCCCCTATCCTTTCTCTCTCATTGATGTTCTCTGTCTGACTTCTCTCCTGTTCTCCACCGTCCACCGCCACTGATTCCGGCGACGATAACAAAAACTGTCGTACGGATCTGGATCCTCAGCAGCCATAGAATTAAAACAACACATTTTCTCTTAGATTATTCTTTTCCTCACGCACACTACCCTTTCCAAGATCTAGAGGGTGCCTGAGATCATGAAGCCATGACGGCGGCCAATAACCAGCCCAAGACAATTCGGAGAGGGGTGACTGTCTATAGGGCTCCACACAGTGGTCGACCTACAAGAGGAGGATGCTATGCAAAAATGGTGGAAAAGGCTTGACTCTATTGCAGCGGAAATCGTTTACAATAAAGGAATCACTTTGCAAAGGGAGTCGGAAGCACCGTCAACAAGTTTAATTATTACGATGCTCCAACTTTTTCTTTGGATTTAGGGCTTCACTTTGTTAACAATTGAGATTATGCAACACATGTATTCTGGGTTTTTATTTGATAATGTTGTTAAAGCTTTTTATAACATGTGTTTTGTTAAAACTTCATTTTTTGCAATTCATCACAACCCAACAAACTCTAAACCCCTGCTTTGCAATCTGAGGATAAGAAAAAACAAAGAAAACTGAAGAGTGAAAAAAAACCCTGCCAAAACATTATTACGAATGATGAAAAGGGTTAAAATAAAAGATGTTTGTTTAACTTGAAGTTAAGGATGAAGTGATTATCGTGACAGCAGCCATGGCATGTGAAGAACATGAAAGGAAGATGTCTGCAACATCAAATGAAGAAGACGATTGTACCCAAAAAAAAAAGTTGAAACATTTTTCCAATGTTTTTAATGTTTTAAGTTTATCTTATATCACAGCCCTTGGATTAATCTAAGGGTTGATAATAGTGCAGCAGAGGGTGCTGCAGAGAGATTAGCTGCTGATGATCCATTTCCGTGGAGTGGTACAAAGAGTGGTATGCCACGTTAGTATGTTTGTGTATCACCACTCCTTTTTTTATTAGTAATTTGTAAGGTCTTTTGAGGGATCTTTTAAGTTTAAAGTTTAAACACGTCAACAATATAATGACTTCCTCTTTCTCACTAGCTTATTGTATCTCCACAAAATTTTCATTGTGAGTCTCACAAGTTTGTTGCAAATTGCCTCTGCTGCTTGATTATTAATTATTATAGGGTCCAACTTTATTTTACGGTTTCCTAGAGTGTGACCATGAAATGCTAAATTTAGATTTTATTTTGTGATCATTTTCTTTCTCATAATTTTTACATTTTTTTAATCTTTTATACAACTTTCATAGACTCGCACTTTACAAGGAACGTAAGAGAATATATTTATTACTTTATTTAATACTTTCCTCTTCATGCCCATCATCTTTTCCATATGAAATGCACTACTGCTTTAAAATACTGATAATTAGTTTGATTTTAAATTCGATTTGTATAATGCGATTGTCATGACATAAATTGAATGGGGCATACTATGTTTGTTGTTGGAGATGCCAACCCCAAATATAATAGAAAAATGAGGTTGAGTTCCATTATTTATGACGTAGTATAGCTCTACCATGAATTGTGTAGTGAACGATCTTATTGTCCTAAGATAAAACAACTCTTCAAAATTGAGTATGAAAACTCTTTTCACAAAGAAAAATATTTTAGGAAGATCCATGCACCTCTTTGACATCTTGACAGAGAAAAGAAATAGAGAAATTGATAAATTTGATGTGTGAGCGCTTTAGTAAGAATAGAAAAATAAAGAGAAAATGATGTGTTCAATGAATATTAAAAAATTATGAATGTACAAACATCATTAATTTTTCACAAAATAGTACTCAACGAGTGGTCTAGCTTTCTCATTCTATATCAAGATTATGTAAATAGTTAAATATTCCACTTCATATGGAGTATAAAACATATTAAGAAATTAATTCAATCTTTTATCACAACATGTATGATATCATGTTCTAAATATATGAATGAAACTTGAAAAATTATCTAAACATATATTTAGAATATGGTATCATTCATGTCATTTAAACCATTTTCTTAGAATCTCTAACCAATAGATTGGGTTACAATTAATCCAATTGGATGGAGGAGGATATCAATAAACCAAAACGATAACAAGTCTCTTTCTCTAAGGATGAGGGACAAAAAAAAAAGAATTCAAAACTTTCTGATCAAAAGAGATATAAAAGTAACTTTTGGACACACCACCAAATAAAGAAGTAGAAAATATGATCAGTTTATTAACTTGAGTAGTATTGCGATTCTTTTGTCCCTAAATTTGATCATAATTCTTTCATGTCAAATGGTCCATATGATATTGGTAATGGCCGCCAAGATTAAGTCCTTAATTTGGGGGCTTCAACCTTGATCAAAAACCTTAAAAAATATTGCCTGTCGAAGAATAATCAAAATTGAAGCTCAGAATATTACAAAGTTGACATCGAAGATCCTCTGTCTGCCCACATTGAAAGAAAACGTAAGACATGGTTTCATAATCATTTTCACAGACGACACTACACACACAACCTCCGTTTCAAAGTTTGTTCATCGGTAGGCATCTTAGCAATCTCCAAATCTAAAGGGATTTGGAAGGAGGAATAGTAGCCTCGGATTTGCAACTCGAGAGTTTACCTCAACTCGTTTTGCCTAAGTCGTAAACTCGACTCAATAACTCGTACAAGTTTACCTAAAATTAAAATTATATAAAATTTATTTAAAATTATATAAAATTTATTATATGCATGATATATATAAGCTAATATAATATTGTAAATAGGTCAATAGTGCAAAATATGACTTAATTACAAAGACAAAATATACCAAACTACCATAATAAAACGTCATGCTCAACTTAGCATCAAAATACAAGAATTAATGCACAAAATCATGAGTTTCTTAAGTCTCTAAGCCATCCAAAAAAGCAAGTATCTAAAGTTGTTAATAAAACTATCCAAAAAATAAACTAGTTAATCTCCTCAAAAGTTCAATCTTTCTAAAGAATAAGGCTAAAGTGCACTTTTCCACCCCCTATCTTTCAAAAACTTGCAATTTTGGCCTCCTAAGTACTAAAACTACAATTTTGACCCCTAAGATTTAGCCCCTTTGCATCTTTGATCCTTTTGGTCAATTTTGATCAAGTCAACGCATATTTGACATGCCACGTGTGTAAATAATGTATTAAAAAAAATAAAAAATGCCTCATAATCATTTTATAAATTAAAAAAGATATTAAAAATTAAAATTAAAACCCAAAATAAATACTATGAATATGGCCCTATTGCTTTACCCTTACGGTTCTGATTCATTAAATTCAAATATTAAAATCAATTTATTTATTTGAAAAGTGGATTCAAAGCTTTTCTTTCACACCTCAAACCCAGAAAAACACAACACCATATCAGGTCTAAACACAACACCCTTTTTCCATGAGTTCCAGATGTTCATCTTCAATAAGGTCCATTGCATCTTTGACCATTCTGCGGGCAACAGCTCTCTCGCTGGCAGCTTTAATCCTTGCTGCCTCTTTCACCCTCTGTAGTTCCTCCTTCTATCTCAGCTTCTCAATCTACAAGAACCAATGACATAAGCATCCCTTATTTTCACACGACAGATCAGAGTGATTGGTAATTTGGCAGAACAATCTTACATACTCTGATTGACTCCTTCTGCAAAAACTTCTCTCGCTGCTCCTCTGTTCTCTAAGGAATCTCTCCTCCTCTCGCTGTCTTTCACGCAATAACCTTCCTCTTCCTTCTGCCTTTCACGATCTTGCCTCTCCATCTTTTTTTTTATCTGTTCCTCTCTCTTTATGTGCGGAAAACAACATTAGCAATAACATAAACCCATGGAAAAAGCTAAAACAACAATATCTATTTGGTTTCGTACAACAATGGTGAATTGAAGAAAAGAAAAGAGCATGAGTCAAGATCTACAAAAACAGCACCGGGGAATTGAGAAAATTGAAGAAAAGAAGATATTCATGTGGGGGAAAAGAAGAAAAGAAAAAATTAATAGACAATTGACAAAAAGAAGAACAACATAAGTGGGGGAATTGAGAGAATTGGATTGAATTTGATTTAAGAAAGAAAAAATTCTAGTTTTTTTTCGGAAGAACAACACCTTCACGTGCCATTCCTTTTTCTTTCCTTGAATTTCATTTTTAATTTTTTTTAATTCAATAATCACACACGTGGCGTGCCACGTAGGCATTGACTGGTCAAAATTGGCAAAAAAGACCAAAGATGCAAAGGGGCTAAATCTTAGGGGGCCAAAATTGTAGTTTTTGTACATAGGGGACAAAATTGCAAGTTTTTGAAAGTTAGGGGAGGAAAAGTACACTTTAGCCAAAGAATAAAGGAAAAGAAATAAAGCCTGAACTCTAAAGAATAAAGGAGAAGAGAAATGTTGTGTTGTACTTTTTTTTTTAGAAGAAAAAAAGTTACGCGCATTCATATCACTGTGAAATTAGGCTGGGCTTTAAAAATAAATTGGATTTTAATTGAAAACAGGCAAAAAAAAAAAACTATTTTTTAAAAGGTAAACTCGCAAACTTGGACAATTTTATCTGGTTTTACCGATTTTAAGCGTGTTAACTCGGTCAAACTCGGTGAACTTTCCGATTTTACCAAAAAACGAGTTTACCTCTGAGTTTACACAATTTTACACCTAAACACGTAAACTCGAACGAGTTTACGTTTTAACACTCGATTTGCAAAACCTTGATAGTAACATACCAAACCATCATGTCATATATTTCAATCACACACACTTGATCCAATATCAGAATCACAGTGATCCAAAAACTACATTATGTAGCTTCTGTAAAATCATGGTGGGTCATCGTTATCCTGGAATAATGATCGTGATACCAAATAGGTTAAATGTTCAACCTCGATTGAAAATATCACTTTTGAAAGCAAAATTCACATTTTTTGACGCCAAAATTCATTATTTTTGGGGGCGAAATTATGAGTTAAGACCAAAATTGCAACAAACGTGAAAATTGAGGGACTATAAAGTTCAATTTATAAAAGGGGACAATTTTTCGTAATTTAATAAAATAAGGAGACCAAATGTGCAATTAAACCTTAAAAAAGTTAATTAAAAATATCTTGTTATGTCATTTCTTATTTATCAACTAATTCAACAATTAATTTTACGAACTCTCCAAATTCAATCTACAAATTTATCCGCTTTTAGCTAGTTTATCAACTCTTCACTTTAAGTTCATTCGTTATTAGCTAGTTTATTGGTTGTCGGCTATTTATTTATTTTACCAAATAAAGCCTGATAATAATTAAGAGTATAATTAAAAAAAAGGTGCTAATATTTTTATTTTTAAATTATTGATAACACCATCAGGCCATAGCACAATAAATTTAAGGTTACACAAAAAAAAGGCAGGGATTGCACTTTAGCCACTTAGCCAGAGAAAAGAAAAATAGAAGAAACAAAAGACCAGAATCTGAAAGGATTGCACTCCACATCTTTTGCAAGCTGAATCTTTGATATGAATCCATATCCACTAATTTACCTCTAACCAACATGTACTCACAAAGCAAGAGACTAAGAATGTACTCCCTCCGTTCCTTTTTAAGTGCCTTTTTAGTGTGAATTTTTCGTTCCTATTTAACTGTCTTTTTGGTATTTTAAGGGTACCGTTTGTCAATTATACCCTTTGTCAATTACTTTTATTTTTTTCAATAAAACTAATTAATGTTATCTATTTGGAAAACTAAAGTTTTTTTTTTAAACAAAGTTTGTTGTTATCTTCAAATTTAAACAAAATTTTATTCCAAACAATGGTTTCAAGAAGAGTTAAAATTTTATAAATAAGATGAGTAACAATTGTTAAAAATTCAAGTGTGACACTAGCATTGGTTGAAGCCATAGTTGAAGCCTTAACTTTGATTAAAGGAGTTGGAAGAAAGTTAATTTTTTTCTTAACTTTTGATTAATGTGAAGTTGAAATAATTTTTATATTGACTTAAAATAATTAAAAATATGTGCATAATATTTAGAAAATTGACAATTCTTTTGTTATGAGAGAGAGAATGCACAAAAAAATAGGAATTTATTGGAGAAAAAGATAATAACCGACAATTGTTTGCTACGAAAGAAAGATAACATGTTAAATTTATTGGAAAGATAAAGTGAGTGCAAAAAAATAGGAATTTATTTGTGAATTAAAATGAGGGTATAATAGAAAGAAAATGTGCAAAAATACACATCGCTATTTTTGTGTTAATTTTCTGAAAAGATACTTAAAAAGGAACGGAGGGAGAGTATGTCTTTACAGCATTATCATCTACTCATGTCCGAAATCAATATTCAATAACCAATTCAAGAAAAATCACAATGCATTAAAAATAAAAAATTCCAATTATATGCTAAGATGTTCATCCCTTGGCAAGCTTTGAACTGTATCTGACCATCTACCAGGTGAATGATCACTACTATTATTAGATGAGACATGAGCTTCTCCTCTTGCATCTCTTATCATCTTTAGAACTTCTCTCATTGTAGGCCTATTCTCCGGCACTACTGAAACACATGCCATTGCAATGTTCAATAGAGCCTGAAGCTTCTCTTCAGAAGCTTCATTGCCTGACGAGGCAGGATCATCCCCAGACTCGGTCTCTTCTTCACGTACCGACCGAACCCATCTAGGTATATCCGAACCATGTGCCTGAACAAGGTCTTGGTAGGGTGTTTTGCCAGTCAAAAGCTCGAGGAGAAGGACACCAAAGCTGTATACATCAGCAGGTTGAGTTTGTGGCCGTTGAAAACTGCGGCACTCGGGTGCTCTATAGAAAAAAGAAGTGGCACTTGGTTCCTCCATTGTGTCGGGATTTAGGAACACAGTGAGACCATAATCAGTGAGACAGGACTCAAAGTCGGCACCAAGTAACACATTGGAAGATTTCAGATTTCCGTGAGCCATGCCGGGGTTTTGGTGGATATACAGAAGGCCCGTTGCTAGATCTTCTGCAATTTTAAGACATGATGTCCAGTGAAGAGGCTTTCCTCCACTAGATGTTTTGGTTCCTGCATTATAGTCATTAATTTTGTCAAAATGTCCTCTGTCAGATATATCAATGTAAAAGCAATGTCAAAATGCAGACATTTTCAAATTACTTTCTTAGCAAAAGAAGTTGTTGAATGTGTTGTTAATAATTGCATCTATAATTAAACACAGTAAATTATTAATTTTAATTAAGGCCGATCTTTCTACAAATTTCTCTGTGCGTGCTATGGATTCTCAATACTGGTTACTACTTACCAGCACATATGATATATAAATAATTTAAATCATATCATGAAACTATATACAACTAGTACAAAGGACAAAATATGATAAACTTGCATAAAGACTAAAATGCTCACTGGCATTGAATTAAATAAATTCAACAAACAAAGCAAAACACAGTACGTGTGTTAAAGAAAAACACAGCAAAATACACGTGAGGATCCTGGCAATTGACATGATTGGTTACTTTAATTTTATTTTTCGGGTTTCATGATTGGTTACTTTCTACTCTTGGATATTATGATTCCACCATTATTATTTCTAAGGGAAAAGTTGTTGATTTGTTAAATGCGCTGCCACAATTTTTTTTATCTCATCTTTTATATTAATGAACAAGAGGGTCGTTCCATGGTTAGGTATAATCCTTATACTTTATGCTAACTTTTTTGCATTATCCAGCAAAAAGAATAACACTTTTCCTTTATAAAATATCTATATCTTTAATATAAAGAGTCGAGGAAAGAAACACACTTTTCTGTGTCCAACATATAATTTCTTTTCTTTGCCTTAGGGGAAAAAATAGGAGAACAATATAACAAAGAAATCAAATTTATCATGCTTAAGTATTTTACTATAGGAACTTTGCCTCAAAAAAATTCTTTACTACTGGTGTGAACATTTAAAATATACCATAATATAAAAATCAAACGATGTCATTTCAGGGTTTGGATTGTCTGCTGTCTGCAATCCACATATTCTTGCAATCACTGTATATCTGTGGTCATTGGATCGAAATCAAATGGTTACATTTCCATGCAAATTTTGGTTGTTTTTGTAACGAAAAAACTAAATTACAAAGCTTGAAATCATAACGATCCAATGACCACGGAGTTGTTGACTGTGTGAATGAGTGGATTGCTTCCGGATCCAAATCACCTATACCATGGTCTTTGAAAATAAAATTTTGAATAAAAGCATTCAGACATAATAACCACAATGATCCAATCATATAATGCAAGTCTAGCTAATTTATGTACCCCGCTTCTATGTGACAGATAGTACAGTGGTGGGCTATAGTCTATAGAGAAGGAGGGAAAAAAGTTCAGATGAATGAATTATGTAATTTCACTACTTTAGACATAATTGTGACTTGTGACCGATTTTTTTTTTGTTACACTGAATATTTTATTTGGTAGTCACTGTTTGAATATTTTTATGTTAACTGATTTTTATTTAAAAAATGTAGGTAAAATTACATAATTCGTTTTTAACTTAATTTCATGTAACATTTATGTTCTTTTTTATCATTATTTAGTCATCTATGTCATATTTTTTTCTCGATTTAATAATTTATGTTATAAAATGTTAATATCATATCCTTTTTATGAAATATTATAAAAATGATTATACAATGAAGATTTGGGTTTATTTATAAGGTTGATGGTTTTTTTTTTATAAAAAAAATAACACACTTAACATTTTATAACAGAAAAGATTAAATCAACACAAAAAAATAAAAATAAAGGAGAAAAGAATAAATCAAGTTAAAAGATGAATGTTGTAATTTTGCCAAAAATGTTATCATGATTTAGGAAAGTTCGTCATAGATCACTGTAGAAGTACGTGGCTATATTCCTTCAAAAAACAAAAAAAGTACGTGGCTATACACTAAGCACAAAATCGTGTTCAATTCAACCCTCTTTATTTTTTCACAATGGTTGAGTGGGACAACACTAACATGGGGTCACATTCATAAATGAGTTGTCAGATTCAGATCACACATATGCACCTTCCTAAAACACTTTAATTGCATTAAACTGTTCGTCATGAAAGCAACACATTTTGTCTCTATCTCTATAATCCCTCTCTTGAACTAAATCAACATCAACCTGTGCGAGAGGGAAATTTAGCGCATGGATATTATTGGATACTCTACATCATATGAGGACCCCATTACCAAAAGATTATCAACTTTTAGGATTAGGACACACTCAGCCCACCTTTTCAGGATCTAAACTATACATATAATCATAGTTGTACGATTTCAATTCATTCCTATCTATCATTATATGATTTTCAATTCATTTTCTGCTTGTTTGTAAGACATACTCATATCCAATTAATAATGTCGAAATTGTTAGACGAAATATTCCTAATGAGTTAGATCTTGGGATCTTCAATAATTCTGTTTGTGTGAGTTTTTATATGGTGTTTGTCACTCCTGCATTTCTTTTTACTACTATATACCACATTTCATATAAAAAAGATACTACACGCTAGTTGTTTTAAAAAAAATAACAAAACTCATTAACTTAGTAAAATTATTAGTTGTAAGCTGTGAAACATGGACGCTTATTAGATTAGAAGTGTCTTGGTGTTGAAAAACACGACACCAACACATGTGATTACTCAAATTATTAAGGGTATCAACGTGTTAGTGTGCGTGTTGTGTCTTGTGTGCGTGCCGTGTCCTGTAGCTATGCTTAATAGATAATAAGCTTGTAAAATTAAAGTAAATTAGAAGAGATACATACCATGAACAAGAGAGAAGAGGCTGCCATTAGGAAAGTAATCATAAACAAGAAGACGTTCTTCTTTAGCTTGAAAGTAAGCCCTAAGTGGGACCAAATTAGGATGTCTAAGCTTACCAAGTAAATCTATATGTGCCCTAAACTCCTCTAAACCAGGGTATCTAGCATCTTTCAACCTCTTCACAGTAACAATAAAACCAGATTCCATCACTGCTTTATACGTACTTCCCATTATACCCCTCCCTAATGTCTCAGCTGAAGCCTTCAATAAATCCTCTAAACTATACCCCATTTCCCTATCCCCTGCTCCGCAGAACACCAGTTTCCCTATGCCCTCACTCTCCCAAGCAAATCCACCTTGTTTTGCTTCATAATTACTTCCTCTACCCTCTCCTTCTCCACCAACCACATTCTCTCCTTCCGCCACGTCAACACTACTCTTCCCTCTCCTTGCTGCAGAGGATCCCACCCTTTTCCTACGGTTCTTGCAAATTAACCACATGATTATAATTAAGCATATCAACAACACTAATCCACCAACACTCCCTCCAATTATCTTAATCAACTTCGTACGGTTTGATTTCGACGACGTCGTTTTCCCGTTCCCTCCAATGGGACTCACCGACGGCGACGGCGCCAACGGCGGTAACACTGTGCTGCTTTTACATTTTCGGTGGATCTGTTCTCCACATAACTCTAAGTTTCCTGAAAACGACGACGCATTGAACCGGTTCAACGCCGCCGTCACCGGAATCTCGCCGGAGAGTTTATTATTCGACACATTCAAGTACTTCAAACCAGTTTGATTAAAACCAGGAACCGAACCGGTGAACAAATTATCTTGCAAGTAAAGAACGTACAACCGAGGAACCTTAATCAACGACACCGGAATCTCGCCGGAGATTCTATTACCAGACAGAACAATAACTTTAACACGGTGAAGAACGGAAACAGAAGCCGGAAAGTCACCGGAGAAATGATTATCATTAAGATAAATAGATTTGAGATTAACGAGATTTGAGAGATTAGGAATTTGACCAGAGAGTGAGTTTCCTTTGAAACTAAGAACTCGAAGTTGATCCAAACGGTTTAAAATGTTTGAATCTAATTTCCCTGTTAAGTTGAAATATTCGAGTACTAGCTTTCTAACTTTGCCTTTGTAACAATCTTTAACTCCCACCCAAGTGCAAACGTCGTTGTTCTGCTTCTCTGGCCATGGTAGTTTGTTATGAATGTCTACGGAGGATTTGAGTGCGAGAAGTGATTGTGAATCGTCTTTTTGTGATCTCGATGGCTGAAGAGACAAGATCAGACAGAGTAAAAATGTGATGGAAAACAAAGAAGAGAAAGAAGAGAATGAGAGTTTCTCCATTTTAGGATGAACAAGAAAATGGACCCAAACACCAGAGCTATTGTTAATTTGTGTGGAAGATATCGAAATTGTTTAATGCATGTGGTTGGTTGGGTAGAGATTAATTCACCTACTTAACTCTTCAGATCTAAAATTGGTAGTTGCTTCTTCACATTTTTGTTGAATGATTCGATTCATTGTGCAGAATAGAGGCAATGAGTCCATGACATTGAGACACTTACTTACTGTGGTTAAAGTGGTTTGGTTTGGTTTCTCGAAACTGTTCATTCAGGTTTTGCAAAACTCACGGACACAATGGCAGAACTCTCACGTGAAATCATCCCAGTAACCAAACACCAAAAATAACCATTCTTTGAGTTTCTCTATGATTTCTTGCTTTCTATATTGTTAAAACTGCATACACATTATTAAACAAACAGTCAATAACTGAATGAACAAGCAAACAAAAATAAAGTACATAAGGTAGTAACTTTTTTATATAGTATAATACAGAGTAATAAAATAGAACAAAAGCATGCATGTATGTACTAGTAGTAATTTTCTTTTCTAACTACTTACTTTCTTGGGTTACTCATTGACGTAGTCATAGAATTTAGCAGTTATTGAACATGGGTGAAGTGGGAACTTGGAATCATTGCAATGGCTAGTGAATAAAATGATGAATTGAAGACCAACACATGATTGAAATGGTTGGTTTGAACTTTTCTTCTTGGGAAATTGGTAGTACTAGTTAAAATGAATGGTTACAAGTTACAACAAAATAACAATATTTGTGACAGTAACACACATGGTGTGGAAGGGAGTGGTGATTCCAAAATCCAGCTCCTAAACCTCTAAAATCAAAACACTCAGAATGGGCTTGTTAGTAATAATTTGAGAGAGAGAAAGAGTTTCTCTGCTGCATCTATATGTACATTATGAGCGTGTCTGTCTCTATGATCAGAGAGAGAAAGAGGGGGAAATTAAGGACAGAAAAAAAAAAGCATATGCCCCCTTTCTTCCTTACTTAGGTCCCCCTTTTTACCTCAGGATATAGGTGATCGAATTAAAGGCAAAAGAGAATAGTGATATAAATGGCATTTCACAAAAAAGTTGTGGTGAGGAAAAAAAATACTACTACAAGAACAACACCTGCCACGTGTTTCAATTAAATAACCATGTAGTTGAGCTCGTGTATCAGTCACCATTGACTCTTGCTAGCTGTCATTTGAATTTCTTTTGCCATTTTTTCATCAATTATTATGTAGTAGGGTATCTGCAGATATTGTTGATTTTGTTTGGTCTGAAATTAATTAACATATTTAGATTAGAAACTTTGAAAAAAAGAGGAAAACAAAATAGATGTGGTATGAAGAAGACATGTTTTTTGTAGCTGTCTTGGGCTGACCATAGAGTTATAGACCAAACACAAAACAAGGGTCCTACTCCTTAGTCCTACCTATCGAGTATTGATTATTGATTTGAAGATTGCATGAGATCGTGCGCTCCTATTTTGTTCTTGTGTGGAAACCATACTGTAGTAACATACTAGTATATAAATATCGGTCATAGAATTCATAAAAGGTCAATGTTATGGTTTTGGACCTGTCACCATGTTATTTGGCCTGTTAGTTTTTAAATGGATTCTCAAGTAGTAGTGGCTAACATTTTCCAAGTTGTTAGTCTTAAATGGACAGCAGCAGAATTATGATTATCCAATGTCTAAATACTCCAATGAGAGCTGGTCCAATTAACTGATTTTGGAATGAATTATGATGGGTGCGTTAATTATGTGAAAGTGCAAACCAATTTGTTGTCAATTTGAGTAAAATGTTGTGAATTGTGATGACTACCTGTCATAAAATCTTAAAAAAACCATACTATTTTCACGCATCATCAACTAGTTACTAGAGAGTAAGACAACAAACAAATAATGATAGAGAAATATAAGTCTTTATTTATCATAAACCTGTGTGACATGCAAAATCAAACTAAACAAAAAGTTGTATCAATTGTGTTGTTTTATTGGAATCTTCTTTTGGAAGCACTTGCATGTGATGAATGATAGAGTAATTCTTCTTGATAGGGTGATTAATTTGTATTTTGTAATCTCCATGAAAAAGGGACAACTCAAGGAGTCCATTTTGGTCTGTCGTCCCTAAAACTTCTGCTTTCCCCCACTCAGATATTAGTTTGTCAACAACATCCCCTGTTGGTAAATTTTTGAAATTGTTATCTGTCAAACACATCTTATAGCAACCCTGCGGTGTCCATGCTGTCCACATTACAATACCTTGAACCCCTGGGTGAGAGTGTGCCTCTCTAAGAGCTTGCTCGAAGTATTGTACCTACTCAAATCACGAATGGAAAAGCTTAATTAGAAAAAAAAATAAAAATAATCCAAGTCATAAAAGAGTAAAATAGAAAAAATAATACTAGATTGTCTAATATGGACCTGGATTCTTTGCAATCAGCAAGAACTCGCAATCATGCAGTTGGGCGTAAGAGTCGTCCTATCTTACTTGGACGGTCATATTCAAGCTTTGTATTTGAAATTTTAAAAAAAAAAATCAAATTTGTCTTTTTTAATCGTCCGTTAAGAAGATTTCAGGTTAGTATGACATGTTTTATCGATCATATTATGTAACTTTTTGTTCTAACAACATCATTATAGTGTAAGAAATGATAAATAAATAGAAAAACAAATATTGGTGTTATTGACATTACCTGATTAGGTTGGCTTGCAACATCTAATTCTGTAATCCATATTGGCAAACGAGAAGCAGTAAGGGTATCAATGGAAGCTCTCATGTAAGGCAAGTTGAGAGGGAGGGAAGGGAAATGAGACTCCAAGCCAATTCCAAGCGGCAATTGCCTATTCACACTTTGAATTTGTTTGATTTTCTGGATGTAACTTGATGGAGATGATAAACCATCTCTACTATTCTCAATTGTGTTATACTCATTAATAAATAAGGTGGCTTGTGGATCAATATTATGAACCTGGTTAAATGCTTTGGCTGAAAAATCTTGTCCAAGTTTACCTTCAAAGAATGAGAAATGGATATTTTCATTAACAACATCCCAACCAATAACTTGACCCTTGTATCTTCCCACAACGGAATTCATTCTTTTTTGGACTGCTAAGTTAAGCTGGTTTGGGGAGAGTGAATAAACCCATTTTGGTTGATACTTAGGATCATCATTAAATATACTGTGTCCTCGAACAGTAATATTGTGTGATTTTGCAAACTGTAGCATTTGATCAGCTTGGAAATAGTTATCTTTTCCTGGTGCGTATTCATTTGTGTACCATTTCATTTCATTTTCAAATGTTGTAACTGTGAACCTAGATGAGAACCAATCTTGATACGCACGGTTGTTAATAATGTTACTATTTATTGCACTTCCAAATGGAAACTTTGGTTTATTCAATGTAATATATATACTCGCATTTGCTAAAGGGTGTCCTTGTTCGTCTAGTGCTTGGACTAATACCTTTCTCTTTCGTTCCTGCATGTCATGTTAATTAAAATTAAACTTGGTTCTAAAGTGAATCCTTTAAATTTTATAGTTATCAATTGTCTGAATATGGTGAGAAATCCTATGAATAATTAGTTGTTTACCTTTTCAATGCTTTGATCTTGATGAGACTTCCATTGTTGTTCTGTGAATGGTTGTAAGGATACACTGTCTATCCAAATTTCCACATAAGTATTATTACTCTACATGATACAACATTTTACAGATGTATTAAAATTTGGAGAATTAATCAGTAATGAATAAATTTCAATAAATATAATACGAGGAATGATATGTGAACATCTCTTTTGTACAACTAACAACTTATTTGCTATTTTTTAATATTTTTTAACTATTTTCCATTAGCGTGCTCCTCACATTGATATAGGGTGTTGCATACTTGCATTAGTTGTCCAATTTTGGTTGTACAAATAACACACCTCATATAATACCCTTATTTATCATTCGATTAATAGTGCAAAAATACAATTATGAAGAACCATACTTAAGTACCTCAAAGTAGAGCTCAGCTTCCCCTGATGTATCTGCTATGAAACCACCCTTAAGCATAGACCAACAATTAGACTCAGCAAAAATGACACCACAAAATTTAAATCCTTCATTTGTTTTGACAACCGCTGTTACAGGAACATTTCCATTACTCACTTGTAACCAAGCTGCACAATTCAAAAGTGTTTGATTTTATTCATAACTACCTATAAATTAGTGCATATTATTTGTTGACAATGTAAAACATATACAATATATCAAAATTAAACTCTAATTTATGAAAATAAATCTCACCAGATAAAGTATAATACATCCCCTTTTGAAGGTGAATCTTTTGGGAGACACTATCATATGGTTGATTTCTGCTATGAGCTACCACATATTTGTTACCTAATGATTCTCTATGTTGTATTTTTGCTTCCCCAAATGATGTCCATCCCTGTAGTCCATCATTTATTTCTGGGTTTTGAATTATTCCTCCATTGTACTGAGGCTTCTGTGGGATTGTCAAACACTGAGGTTGAAAACAAGTAACACCCAAAGTTAGAGGGAATATAATTCCATGTAATGTAATATATCGTATGTGACTCTCAAACCCTCAAAAACAGAAATAAATGTTAGAGAGATAACTCACTTCAATGTTTGCAGTGTAATCATAAGATAATGCTTCAGCTTCAAAACCTGTAGTGACATGTCTTTATGTTAGTTTAACATAGATATATTCTCCGATATTGTTTTAAGGGTAATGCTAACTAATGCCTCTTGGACACTAGTAAAAGAAGAAGAAAAAAGTGTTAGGATGAGATAATCGGAAGATCTAAAGAAAATAGAATTCTAACAATTTATATAATGTTTTAATTGAATTTCTTAATTATTTTTTGTTTGGATAAAACAATAAAAAAAATCATTTTTAAACATTATTTGATTATTTTATAAATTTTTTAAGTTTTGGGATAAAAATGTAAAGATGTAATGAAAATTGATCCAAAAATGATATTTTTAAAAGATTTTGATCAAATAATTTGAAAATTCAAATTATGTAAAATGTGGATCAATGTGTAAAACTTTGAAATTTAATATAGACCCACCCGACTTTTTATTTTTTAAATATCACTATTTGAAATTTCTTAAATTTGATTTGACAAAATACTTCATATAATTCCTTCATTTTAAAATTTATCATTCAAACAATGAAATTTACTTTGAAAATTTTGAATCACTCTCTAAAATTACATTAGCTCAAAAATTTGTACCAATATTACCACACCATAAGAAAAATGTATTTTTTATGATAAAAAAGCATATTAAATACCTAAAATTTATTTTATTCAATTATGTGGAACTGAATTGAGGAAATAATTAAATTAATGACATTAAAATTAACAATTGAAAATGAGATAATTAAAAGGAAGAAAATATAATAATAACAATAATAATAATAATAATAGAAATATAATAAAAAATATTTATATTAGAAGAAAATACATAAAGAGTGATGGTTGCAATTATATGTGCATATATGTTTGAAATAATTTATAAATTAAATTTTAGTTTTTTTAGCTATGTTATTGGTGCAAAGTATCTATTGACTTTGTAAATGATTTATCTAGAATCTCTGCTCGAGAACTTGGTTGACTACCTTTAATAGGATTTTACCTCCGAATAAAAAAAAATTACTCATAAAGTGTGAACATGAGATCTGAGTCCACTTTCCATCAAAGCAATATGATGTTGGTAAACTCATTGTGAGATTTACTTTGTGGGTGTGGATCAATAGAACAAAATTTAATTATAAATACATTTTTTCATAATTTTAAAAAATTTCAATCTAATTTTAAAGTATACTTTCAAAAACTTCCATTTATATTTACCTAATATATTTTATCAGTAAAAATTATACATAACCAAAATTAATCGATCACTAATTTATTTTTATTTTTTTTTGTCAAAAAAACAAGATAATATTAAATAATGAATGAATATATACAAACCTGCGAGTATGATGACATACATTAGAAGGATGATATTCATGTTTCTGGATCAACCTTGTTCAGAGATTTTTTTTTTTAGAAGAGCTAGGTAGATTTTTAGGTGTTAGCAGATTTACACTAATGTATAACCTTATTTATAGGCAAAAGTCAACATGATATTAAATTATAGGCAAAAGTCAATATGATATTAATATTCATTATTTTTAAAATCAATGTAATATTTTAAAACAGTATATTTGTTCTAGAAAAGGTTAATAAACAAATTTAAAAAACAATATAAACTAAATAAATAATAAATGTTTAATTACATATATGCATACTTTTTAAAAAAAATAGTTCATATGTCCCTGTTGACTTAGCTCAGTTGGTAGGAACATTAAACAATATATGCAGGGGTTGAGATTCAAACTCTGGATACCCCAGTAATATTCACCTTAATAGGTGAATTTCTGGCCTGACTATTTGACAATTTTTTTTTTCCTTTTATCAAGATATAATTAATAATAAAAAAAAATATTACACAACAAATCACTAAATATTTTCTTTAAAAAAAATCCAATGTGCATACATTCATCGAACCCCAAATCAAAAAGATAAAAACCAATTTGAGACTTTTTTAAAATTGATGTATATATTAAAAAGTGAAAGAGATGTACAAAAAGAGGTGGACCAAACCTAACCCTCAAAGCAAACTAAGAAAATCCATAAGAAGAAAGATCAAGTCTATCCTTGACAAGGTCTTCCCTAATCACAATTGAAGGTGAGGACCAACAGGAGAAAATAGTCAAAGATAGGTCTAGATTCGCTAGTTTATTCAGACATTAGTACCCCGTTCTATATAAATATTTGTGTGTGTGAGAGAGATAAAAAAAATCCATTAAACTAAGCTTGATCATACAATTTTGCCATCTATTCTTCGGCTTAGCAGGTAGGGGTGATCAAAACCGAACCAATTCAAACCAAAACCGTATTTAGTTTGGATGTATTCAGATCATTTTTCTACTCAACCGCATGGTTTTGTTCGGTTTGCGGTTTTGATTTTACCAACCAAACCAAATCAAACTGCAATATAAGAAAAACGCTAATTAAATACATATCATCTAGATCAATACTCATAGAAATTCAATGTAAACTTTAATAATGAAATATTATTTTCTCCTGTTAAGTGTCTTCTTTTCTTTTTCTATCAAAAATGTATTTATGTGCTACTTGCACTCTTAGAGAATTATTAAAATTTTAGTCTTTTGAATTTCTTACAAAATATGATTACTTTTTGTCCACGTTTTAATTTAGTCTACGTAGTTTGGAACATTATTGATAGAAATAAAATTGTAATGTTGGATAAAATTTAAAACATTGTTGAAAATATGTTGTGTTTTAGCTTTTAAATTTGATTTTAACGTTGAAAAAAAATTAGTCTAAAAAAACCGCAACAACCGATCCAATCCAAACCGCATTGGTTTGGTTCGGATTATATTTTAAAAGTCAATCAAACCAAACAAAACCGCCTACTTATTTATCTTGTGATTCGGATGATTTTTAGCTTCAAAACTGAACCGAACCGCGAACACCCCTATTAGTAGGTGCTATATGAGGCGACTTAAAAGCCAAGATAGCTGCTTTGGAGTCATATTCAATCCACAATTGATGTCAATTTCTAACAACAAAAAAAAATCTTGTTTTCTCCTTGACCGTTTCGAAAAAGGCCTCCATATGCATAATTCATAGGATTTTCCAAAGCCGAGCCATCTGTATTACACTTTGTCTTGATAAGGAAAGGTGGATCAATATCACTTCTATAATTCTTGGTGCTTTCGGATGATGAGTACTAAATTTGAAAGCTCTTAGCACCACAAAGTCGTATACGGAGGTCTATGTTACTTCCTTTGTAAGATTTCCACCCAAATGAAAATTTGCAGATACCATTGCTAGGACAAAAAATATATATTTGGTTTTATATTTTTGAATCTACAATTATTCCTTGTGAACCAAATATTGTTGAAAATGTTGACAATTGCTGAGTTGGTTTTACATCGAGGATTCCAACTTCTATTACAAACATCAAAGATATATAAGATAAATGAGAGGTTGATAATTTGATTGATTATAAATTGTAACTATTTTTAAATAGCAGTGGCAAAAGGACAATTAAGGAATAGACACGTTGCATTTTCTTGTTGCTTGTTGCATAAGTTACACATTGAAGGAAAACTACATCCCCTCTTTGCAAGATTCTTATCGGTGGGCATCTTCTCGTGATTCATTCTCCAAATTGTGAAACTTAGGCATCGTCAAATTGTAAAGAATAATGAAGACTCATCAATGAATCAAATCAAGACAAATCAAACAAACCATTGGAAAGTAATTTGTCTTGATTTGATTCATTAATTGACGAGTCTTCATTATTCTTTACATAAATAGGAACACCATGGTAAATGAAGGGCAATGTTCTTCCAATAGTGAAACAAAGAGAATTTGCAATCTGATCTAATCTTGCTTGAGACATGGAACCATGATTTTTTTTCTTTCATTTTCTAGGATTGATTATTCGACCATATCTTGTAAATAAAGAAGACAATACTTGAATGTTTGATGAAGTTCCCTTGCAAAACAACATTAAATCATGCATATAAAATACAAGAAAGGATATTGTTGGGCATGTTACGTTTAATAAGCTTCACCTATTCATTTCTCATTAGCATTGATAAACCTCTACTAATTTCTTCTTCATCCAGGCAAAAAAGAACGGGGGACAAACAAGGGATCACCTTGTCTAACTTCCCTTGAACAAGCAAAGTAACCTTCCTTATTTCCATTAACTGATATGGATAACTTTGCTGAGTGTAAAATAGTCTGAATCTGATCACAAAAGAGATTACTGAAACCAAAAGCCTTTAACACTTTAATTAAAAAACAATAATCCAATTTATAGATTCAAAAGGTTTAGCAATATCAATATTGATGACAAGATTGCCTCCAAAAAATCCAATTTATAAAATTTTCTAGACCGGAAAAAAAATTGGCCTACCATAGTTTAGAAAAGAGTCCATATGTTCAAAAATTTAAGAACTTAAAAAAAAGGTTAATTTAGGTGCAAAACACGATTTTGGTGGTTGAGAAACTGAAATTGCCAAATATCGTGGGATCCAAATTTTCTACCATGAAAAAATATATGATTTTAAAAAATTCCTTCAAAAATGTCAATTTGCATCTCATTAAAGAAAACGAACGATTTTACCACCTTTTCTTCACAATAATTTTTTTAAACAATCAATTAAAATAAAATACAGGATTATAATGGGTGTCTACACATCAAATTGACGCTAGATCTATTACAAACATGAGCTTTAAAGTTATAAAAAATTGAATTAGTATATTATCATTTTGAATTAGTTTGTTATTTCCGAAAAGTAAAAAGAATATAAAATTTAAGAAATAATTTTGGATGATTTTTTTTTTTTTAGGCAAAGAAGTAGGGATGGTATCAAGAGGAGACAGAAGCATCCCAACTAGGTTGGCACCCAATTGTCACCTCCATCGTCTACCGCCTACTCTATATATATTATTAAAAAAGGAGAAAATAATATGTACAAGAGGGGGGACTAGGCCAAAACCCTCAGAAGAAAAAACAATCAGAAACTAAGGAAACTAAGGTCACAGAAGAAGTCAGCCGACAAGGACTGAGGTAAAGAATCTAACCAAACAATACCCATAATGGAATGCCCAAAATCTGCTAATTTATCCGCACAACAATTTCTTTCGCGGTAAAGATGAGAGCAAAGAGTACGAGTACCCCTCTGAAAACAATTATGCCAACGGTTCCGAAGACGGAAAGGAATGATGTCAGCATTCATAAAAGCTTGGACAGCCGAGGTAAAGTCGCACTCAATCCAAAGAGAATACCACGAATGGGAGGCAGCATACACCATGGCAATAAGGATACCTATCAATTCCGCCTCAGAAGTAGAAACATCACCGAGATTACTAGCAAAAGCACCCAGAAACGTACCTCTATCGTCTAAAAAAATACCACCACACGAAGCCAGATTATATTTCACAAACCCGTCAGTGTTGGCTTTCACCCAACCAATAGTAGGCGCTTTCCAAGTAACCGCAATAATTTCCTTATAACGACGGTAGGTCGGGGAAACAAGAAAATTATCTAACAACATCTTATCTGACCGCAGACAGTGACCATAAGACATATTTCCACTAAGAGCAACCAAAGAAATAATAGAGGACTTTGTTGCATGCAACGATAACCTATTTGCACTGAAGCGAAGAGTGTTTCTTGCCTTCCAAATAACATGAACGATGTGGATAATGGCAGCCGAAAACGCATCCTTCACCTGCGAGCTACAAGACGCATGGATACAATCCAAAAGTACCCCCGCAAATGATACATCAAAAACACAATTCAGTCGAGCCTCCAACCAATGCCACAAATGCATGGCAAAATCACATTCCATGAATAAGTGGCCATAAGTCTTCGCAGAAGCATAACAAAGAACACAAATAGAGACCAAGGTACAACCCCGACACTGCAAGTTCTCATCAGTCGGAAGTTTACCATGCATGAGACGCCAAAAAATTAAGGAGTGGGAGGGATGGATACATGGGCGCCAAATAATAGATGGCCAAACCAAGAAAGGGCGCTGGCAGTGCAGAAATAGAAAAATAGAGTTAGCAATTAGCTTACCATTCGTAGAAAACGGCCAGATGCGCCGATCCAAAAGAGGAGGAACCGCAAGAACAATGTTTTGCACACTAGCCGCCACCAAAGGGTTCATCAAGAAACAACCCGGGAGTTGTGGCTTCCCATCAACAATAAAGTCAGACAAGGTGTTATCCAGATCACGAGAATATTGAATATTGAAAATAGAGACTAGCGGAGTGCCGAGCCAATTATCCATCCAAAAATTAATGCGAGATTTGTAACACCTCGTTTTCCCAACAATGTAAATAATACAAATAATCAGAGTATCCAACGTAAAACGGGATATCACACTACATTTAAAATATAAACAGAGCAAAGTTACTATTTATTAAAACAACCTTGTCAAAATTTCAATGACATCGCAGCGGAAAATAGATTCATAGTTCAACAACTTTGGCACTACGGCCTCAACGTAAACAACTTAATCAAAATCTTAATTCAAAAGGTTCAACAACATGGTTCATAAATAATACGCAACAGTGGAAAACAAGCAATTAATCCCCATTCCGTTACGTATCAGAGCGACCCTATGACGACACATGAGAGAGTCAACTCACATCAGCAGCTAATCCTGGTTATCTGCACGTTACCCACGTAGAGGCAGCATTCAAACAGAAGGGGTGAGATTTCACATTCAATAATAATAAGCATATAATTCATCAACGGAATTGAACAACCTAAACAGCAATAATTAACAACAATAATATTTCACATAGGCTTCATTTATTTCCACTTAGCATTTAAATCAACAACAACTATTCAACAACAACGACGACAACTCAACTTTAACGACAATGCAACGACACAGCAACAACTTGACTATGCAGTATGCATGTGGTACCAATCAACGCTGGAGCATAAACTCCTAAAATCAACACTGGAGCATAACTCCTAACTTTATATGAGTATGCATGGACTCAACAACTTAATCAACAACAACGTACAACTTCAACGACTTGACGACATCAACAATGAATAACAACATCAACAACAACAACAACATCAACATTATAATCTCATAAATATTCATCATTTAATCACAACATCATATAATCATCATGTTAATTCAACATTTACATTCACATAGTAATTCATCAACTTATATACATACCTTCGTGTAATATTTCATCAACAAGTCATTCATATAATAATCATCAACACATATATACATATATCAATTCATAAATCATGTTATTCTTGACAACAAACCATCTGAGGAACTGATAATATCACCTAAAGCTTTCAGGTATGCACTAATGGCTAATTCAAAACTGAAATGTATGAATACAACACAAGAGCACGAAAAAGGTGCACTGCTACAAGGTTACTCGCCGTGGCGGGCGACCTTACTCGCCGTGGCGAACTAAAGGCGAGCAAACACTGCTCTCTGTTACACAATTACTCGCCGTGGCGAGTGGATGGCGAGCAAACACTGCTCTCTGTCACGTATAGCTCGCCGTGGCGAGCAGACTACTCGCGGTGGCAAACGTAACAGGTTTTCTGTCAGGAAGTGCGATTTTTAACCCCAAAAACCCAATTTTCATCCAACTAAATCCCAAATTTGATAGGAAACTCAACCTATGATCATTCTACAACTTGAACATCAATTATCTATGAATTCTACAGACTTCCAACACTCTTAACAACCAATTCTACGTGTTTTACTATCAAATCCGGTTTTAAACCCTAATTCTCAAATTCTACATGAACAACAACAAAACTACATGCTAAATTCAATTTCAGAATTATACCACTTAAGATTAGAGAATATTAGTCCCACCCTTACCTTAGATTAGTGATTGCAAGACTCTACCAGTTCTCTCTTCTCTTGGTTTTCCTCTTTTTCTCCAAAAGCTTGTAAACCTAATTTGTGTCTGGCTCTTAGCTTTTATATCTCACACCCTCAACATATTTTCTAACTAAATCCACGTATTTTCTAACTAAATCCAAACCAGCCCCTCAAGTCTTATTTATTCTAATTTTCCAACATATTCTACTAAATAATAATATAAAGCCATATAATAAAATATTAAAACACCACAACACGTCATAAATCAACATAAATCATATAAGTCATATAAAAGACTCTAAACTCAACCAAAAA
>Ga0228710_1003014_pt1 | contig 26791 bp, 8 predicted proteins | sample MedpolnodulmetaG_FD_177995 | JGI IMG/M metagenome (GOLD analysis project Ga0228710, IMG submission 177995) | Root nodule microbial communities from Medicago polymorpha collected in Santa Monica, California, United States - pink nodules | ecosystem: Host-associated > Plants > Roots > Nodule... | reverse complement strand
TTTCCGTAACGTGTAGCACTTTGTTTTGTAGTATTGTTTTTATTTCATATCGGTACTTTTTCTATTTCGACAGATGTTGGATTTTCTTTTCGTCAATAAATTATGCCATCAAATTTATATGTCATGTGTTACCGTTGATGTCATGGAAATTATTTAATATTGTACATTAAAAACGTTTGCGGCAATTAATTTTATGAACTGAATCATACTATTTTTTCGATTCAAGTAAAGTTTTTACTTTCTTATTTCCGCTGTATTTGTTCTCTTATATGAACCGGGCGTCAACACGGATCAATGGTCTAGTTTAATTTAGTTTCGTTACACTCATTACTGGAATATTAGGCATAAATATAATTGTGCATATATCTTTTTAATACTACTTTAAAGCACTGTTTTTTTTTTCATAGCCAAGATAGTTTTGATTGCAAACTTAATTGTGTACGTAGGAAAAGTTATAACAATATTTTCTCTGTTCTAAATCAAATATTTGTAGTGATTCTTTACTAATATCTCTCCTCCAATCTTATTTTTAAGCAAAAAATAACATAATTTGGTGGCATCAAATATAAGCAAAAATTATCATATGCACTAAAAATATCTCTTATTGATTCTCTTAATAAGATAGTGCATAGTTCATTGTCCAAAAATGAAGAAGTTCATAGTCTCAATACAAATTTCACGTTATAATTATTATAGTGAAAGATGTTTTAATTGTCATAACAAATTTCTTAATAAATGTGAAGCAATATAATTTTGCTTATAAATAAGGGGAGTACAAGCTACGAAAATCCAATTTTTAGGCCGTCAGGCATTTGTTCATTCTTAAATGCCCTCTAAAATTGACAAGCAACTTGCAGACGATGATTCATGCTGGTAGCTGTTTTCTTCATTTGATTACTAACAAGTGCCAAGTAAGACTCTTCTAAAGATATGTGAAATGAGTAGTTTGTACATATCATAGGTTTTAATTCTGAGCAAACCCCAGATTAGTCATTGAATTACCAATAGTCAAGGGCAAGAAAATGTATGAAGGACTCAATTTTGACCAAATGAGATTGAATTTTGATTATCAGAGACCAATGAGCTGATAAAGGGAGCAGCAAGTTGATAAAATTACCATTCATATCATCCACTTGCTTGCTGATGTTGAATTATAGTGAAGGATCATACTTGGGATATCTAAAGCCAGTTGATTTAAGCCACCTCTGAGTCTACCAAACCAAGTTTTATGAGCCTATTTAGGCCATAGAAGCTTTGTGCTGTGCACACCAAAAATTCACCAGCCAATTCAAAATGAAAGTGAAGTGCAAATTTTGTTTGAATTATATGACACACCAAAATGTTTTCTGTTTTGACCCCTAACACGCTAAATTTTTATAGTGGTAGGGAGTCTATTGAACTAGTAGACAAAAGGTAGGAAAATATTTGTCTATGTTGGTGTTTTTTTTCAACCACACCAAATGTTGTGTTCTGGGGAAAATTAAACAAATTTATTTCCAGACTTGAATAGGGATAGACTTAAATCAAATGTGCTTGTGTTTACTTTTGGGATAACAATCAAATTCTCTATTCATTTGCCAACACAGTAGACTTGAATAAACATAAGAAATGGGCTCAGATAACATACAATGCAAATATAAAGTAAAAGCACAGTCTAATTATAATATGAGCAGACTAGCAATAATTCAACTTGAAAAACAGTTCACAATTTTGCTTAGTTGGAAAAACCTAGACGACATTCAGAATTTAGGAGCATTCCTAAACATTCTTAGTACAAGTCTAAAATGAACATAAATTTCTGTGTAAAAGCATCAGTCTTTCCTTAGGTTCATGAATTCACGATGAATACCACTGGCATTTAGGATGACAATTTCAACTTTATCCCCCTGGAATAATATATATCCAAACCAAGTTAAAAGCTTGTCCTAATGTAAAATGACATTTATGTAAAAGGGCACAAATTTCCGGCAGTCGAAATAATTCAACATTCACACAATCACGAGATTTAAACCACCTTATAAGAGAACTCGTACTTCGACTTTGCAAAATAGGTCTTAAATACTAAGCCGAAATGTGCCTCGTTTAATAAAGATTGAACGGTTTGGATCCGCAATAGTGTGAATGCATGATGACAGGCAATCCATTTTTGTATGCAAACAAACTTACAGTGTATATATCTCTCTCAGTTGCAGATGCAAAAACAGTTTTGACCAAATCAACTGCTTCTGTTTCAGATAGTGGAGTAACAGCATCCTGCAATAAATCATATTTTAATGAAGAGGTGTTAGTCCAGCACAGTTTAGGGCCTGTTTGCTACATCTTTTTTCTTAAAAAAATCACATTTTAAACAAAATAACCACTTTTGGAAGTTTTCATCAGCTTGTTAGAACTTCAAAAAATGAGAATCTGAAAAAAAATATCTTAAACCTATTTAAAATGAGAAGTTGGTTTTAGTAGCTTCTCTTGAAAATCATTTTTATAGATGTTTTGCTTAAAATAGTGATTTTCATTATAGTAAACAAACACAACAACTTATGTTTTCCTTAAAAATCTCCAAAAAATTATCTCTAAACTATTGAATGTCAAAATCACTTTTTTATAATCGATAACAAATGAGCCCTTAAAGCATCAAATATTTCAAAGCAAATCATTTTACGAACTTCACCTGTGCAGGTAAGAGGAGTGGACTGGGAGACTTTAGTTGGTTATCAAGAAAAGGCATAATGAGTGTGGATCCAGAACCTTGAGAGCTATATCCCACCCTTTCATAGGAACCAACAGCATCGTATGTGAAAACACACCCCTTTCCTAATTCAGGTTGAAGTAGAAGTTTGAGCCACCAAATACAAAAATGGAACATTACAATAATAGAAGGGTATAAATAGCTTACCTTCACTGTCGAGGCCGCCCAAAACATTGAAAGAATAATAAGGAAAGAACCGTTTGTAATAAAGCGTGTTTGAAAGTAACTGAGCCATTGCAGGGCAGCTCATTTGCTTGTTGTGTTGATGCTGATATGTCTGCATTCAGAATCAATATAATGCCATACGGTATGCGCAAATTCCGCTACGCTACAGTGTTATAGTGTCGTTGTAGCCACTATTTGACAACAATTTGGTCTAAAAGCAATAGCAATTTGTTCAAATATCTGTTCTACAGTGCTGCTATTGCCGCTATTTGACAACACTAATGTCATTTCAGTCAGAGGCTTCAATTTTTTGTCAAGGTAAAATTAGAACAAGGGAACCACGGAAGGGATAGAATAATTTATGAGTCAAACACCAAAATCTCACTAAATTTCTAACTAGCATCTAACAACATAACTAATTAGGTTATATACGTCAAAAAAGACCATGTGTTCATAATTGATCCAACCAGTATCATCAAATCAATCAAGCATATCATTCCATAAAAAATTGTATATTCAATTATTCGTGTATCTTTAGAACTAATTCAGATACATGTTATATTGCAAAATAATATTTAAAAAAAAAAAGGGTATACAGACTGAGGTTTTCTTTACAATTTTGGATATACAATTATATGTAGAGGGTAACTTCTATATAGAAAAATGGCGAAGAGTTTGGCAATGTGTGTAGAAGCTCATAGAATTACTGCAAAAGAAGGTTGACCAAAATAATCCAATAACTCTGTTATAGTTGAACTTATAGGGCTATCATATTAAGGATTTTGGTTACTGAGAAAATACTTAGTATAGTTAAACTTACTTATAGGGTTATTATATTATGGTTTCTGGTTACCATGAGAGTCCATAAATAGTTTCTTATCAGAATATCTGAAACTCAAAACAAAGGAACATTTAAACCTAGAGAAGTACTCTAAGTTTATTCTTCTATAGTTCTACAACTGTACATCAGTAACGTTACAAATAGAAAGCTTAAAATCAATATGGAAACGAGCAAAGTTCCCTTCCTAACTCACTAACTTAACCAAAAAAGATATCCAAGGAATGTTGATGACTCCTAGCCAAGCAGTAATCAACATTATATGTTTGGTTCATTGCGGTAATCAACATTGTATGCTTGGTTCAATGTTGTCAGTGGCGGACCATGGGGGAGAGCCAAAAATCCAACATACCGGCTGACATTCGTCCTTCACAAAAATTAGTCATGGCAGAAAGCCAAAAACCCGCCACTGATATTTGACAACATTGGTTTGGTTCCACTTTTGGAAGAGCAAAAGTAGATTCTAGAGGTGTAGAATAGATTTTGACATGTTTGGATGTTCTCAAGTAGAATTTATTGTCTCCAAAAGTGATTCTAACTTAAAGCTAGAATTTGTAATTTTTTGCTTCTACAATTGACTATTAGCCTTAAATGTACTATTTAACTCACATTTACATGAACATATCCAAACATAAATCACTTTATGTTCAACTCACTTTTAGCCAGAAACAATTTTACATAATCAATTCATTAAAAATTAATTTGTGTCACCGCAAAACCAAACTCACGCCAAGTCTCCCTGAAAATATGTGCAATCTAAATAGCATTACTTAGGCATGTTTGGAATAGCTTATTTGAGTTTAACTACAGGAATAAGTTTTGTGACACTGTTTGGGAGAATTTATGAAAACAGCTTACGACAATTTTCATAACCTTTTTTCAACTTATTTTCACAAGTTCTCCAATATAACATTATTTTATCTTTTTCTTTAAAAATGCGCTTATCATGATACGTGCTTAAATTGTAAGCTTCAAATACAGTATTTAGATGATAGAGGCATTGAAATTAAGAAAATTAGACTGACCAAATGCCTAGCAGACAAAACCTTCTGCAAAGCCTTGACATCAGCTTGAAAACCAGAAGAAGCCATAACACATTTCTCAGCTCTGTCACAAAACAAAAAAACAACTTTAAACAACAACAACATAAAAAACAGTGTCACTTATGATGCGAGAATGATAAATAGCGTACAAGTGTGAGATTTTAGAGTAATCACGAGTGAGGATGTTGTAACCGGTGGACATCCTCGTATCCGCCGCGATAACACAGTAATCGGATCCAGCAATTGCAACACAAGATCTACAAAATATAAACAAATAATGAAATTAAAAAACAAAAAAAATAGTTGATTGATTAAACTGAGAATAGAGAAAGAGAGAGAGAGTACCCTACCCTCCATTGTTGTCATATGGAGACCAATTAGCGTGTTGTTTGGTCATGGTGAAATTGGAGTGATGAATACAACAGAAGAAGAAGAAGAAGAAGGGTGTCGTGGAAAGGATTTGGTTTTATTTGGGTTTCTTTCTTGTTCAAGAGGGCACCTACAATTATTAATTTGAGGAATGTTAGGGACACTCTTGAACACTCTCTCTAACACTCATTCTTTTATTGGTTTAAATCATTGTGAGTGTACACTTTGGAAATAGAACTCACACAAAGTGGTGGGACATGCATGAATTTCATCCAATAAAAGAGTGAGTGTTAGAGAGTGTTCAAAAGAGAGTGTCGCTAGCATTCCTCTTATTAATTTACATTCAAAATAAGTTAAGGGGATAACACGTGTAAGTTTCTAAGTGGTTGATGTAAATTATAAATGAATTAAATAAGGAAAATTCTATGGTGAAGTCGTGAAAATGACTTTTCTAATGAAGTTAACACTATAACATCAAAATTGTACTGAGTAACATCTCACTGTTTGTACGGTGGCATCAAAAGTTCAGTCCCATAGTATCATCAATTCATCAGATTAACAAATCTACACTTAATCTAATTTTATCCTATCTTGTTTTAAGTATAACACATCATAAAGTGTAACACTCAAGACTATCACATAATATCATCAAATCTGTTTGCATGTTAAAGATGCCAACGATAAAATAGTACCTATAAGTCCAAGATGTTGCAAGCATTACTAGATGAATTACTATTGATCATTAATCAGTAATCAACAATTTAAAAATAAATCAAACATTAAAATTAAAATTAACTTTTTCAAAAAAGTCAATTTCCTGACTACACCGTAGAAAGCTCCCTTAGAATAAATATTTACAAGTTACTCATTAAGATTAGTGTTTTAATTATTGGTAACGATTTAATTAGATAACTTTGTGTATGAGACTTGGGTAAAGACTCAAATTTTTCATTATTGACTAAAGATTATTATGAATTTGAAAGAAATTTTATTTACTTATGTTTTAAAAACATAACTTCTCGTTTCAGATTGAGAAATTCAAGAATTAAGTATGTTGATGATATTTCACGGTTTTACCCGACTTTGTTCATTTCTAATAGTGTGACATCATCATTGTTAATTGTATCAATCCAAACTCATCTGTCAAGTTCCTCCACTTCAATATCATCATCTTAAATTAGATGATACAAAAATTTCTAAATGATTCTTTTTATGAAGGTAGGTAGTCCCATAAACACTTCCATCATCAATAATTACAACCCGCTTAATTATCAATAGATAAGAGAATAATGTATCCATGGAAAGATACAAATACAAAGACAATTAAAATGAACTATATCAGACCAAAAGATTTGAATGGATATAGAAAGTAATTTCAGTTTACATTAATAAAGTAATTTCATATGTATCCATGGAAACATATGAAAGCTTACTGCTATTGACTTAATTTTCATACCACTCAGACCAACAATGTTCTCAATGAAACTTCATACTGAAAACTGCTTCTCATACCACTCAAACCAAGTGACCAGCCATTACTAATGAAAATTCTCCATGTAATTTTATATGAAGAACAACATAGCCATTATTTTTTTGTAAAATTACATGTTGCCTCAAAAGTATGATTGAATCACCCTCCATTTATCCTTTCTCGTCATGTGATTTGTTTATAGGTGGAAAGTAAGACTTTTGTCTCATTCTCAACCTCATTAACAACAACCTATCCTTCATTAACATTCTTAACAATAATGAACTTGTTTATGATCATGTGATCTGGACAGCTTGGGATCAGTGCTAGACTTCAAGATTTTTTGAAAAGTCTAATAATGAACTTGTGACAAATTAAGTAATGTTGAAACTTTCCCATTGCTTCAAAAATTGCATATGATTCCCACACATGAGTTTATTGCATCCTATAACTCGATCTCTTGAAAAAGTAAGTATACCCAGAGGAATCAATTTCCAATATTAAAAGTTGACCGAAGTCACATAAAATGATGATCAGTACCAGTGCGATGGTTGTGACACCAATTTGGTGATATTTGGAGTTCAAGTCAAGCTCGAAAAAGTGTGTGACACCAGACGATTTGTTTAACAATTCATCAACAGGTGGAAATTTGAAAACAATCATTAATGATAATGACATTTAGGATCTATAATTAGTGCATAAGCATCATGACGAGTTATCCATTTTTCTTACAAACAAAATAGGAGAGGAAAAAGACTACTTTTAGGTTGGATGATGGCATGATGCCTTCATCAAACATATCTTTCGCCATGCTTTTGATTTGGGATTTATGATTATGATGATGATACCTGTAGGGCCACACCTTGATTTTAGCCACTACCTTCCAAAGAAAGGTATAAACTGACCTTGAAATTAGGGTGGTGGTAATATCTAAGGGATATAAAACATATCAGCATAATGTGAAAGTAGGAATAGCAAATCATGTGGTAAATTTGTATGTATATTGAGAATAGTTGGATGGTCTACTTGGTGAAAGGGAATGGCATAAAATTTAACAATGGACTGAGTGTGTGTTAGCTTTGTTGTGTATGGAATTGAGCAAGCGAGCAAGCCTAGGTAACTGGGGTTGGTCTCCATGAAGAGTGAAAAACTTATCTCCCAAGTAATTGGATAAAACACTGAAATCAACCATATAAAACCTTAGGGTGGCAAACCAAACAAAATCATCATATCTTACATGAAGAAAATGTACAGGTAATTGCAAGGCATGGCCTTGTAGATTCATTACATCATTTAATTTAATATACCGTGAATTGATTCATAATTTGCTTGAATAAATTAACAAAGAGAGCCTGTTCAAAAATATATTAGAAATTGATTGTAGGCTTTCTTTATCAATTAAAGAAAAGATAAAAATACAATTAATATATAATTAATTTTAAATTAAAAAATAAATTTTGTGTATTAGATAAATCACAAACAATTACTTTTTTCAATTATAATGAATTAAATATGACTTTTTGAGTCATGCTTTTCAATTACAAACAACACCATAACTACATGCACAAACTACCGGTATATTTTGCAAATAATACATATATCTCTAATCATCATGTCTTAAATATGACTCTTTGAGTCATGTATGTTATGTGATAAATATTATATATGTAACAAATAGAGAGTGATTGTAAATTTTAATCTATCTTACATTTATGTATTACGTATCTATTATCTATCAAATATTTTTTTAGAAATATTCACATAATATTTTGTAACATTTTATCATTTTATGAAAAAATTTGTAAAAAAAAAAAATCATTTTATGGACAAATTTGTCAAAAAAAAAAATCATTTTGTGGACAAATTATAAACTACAACATTTACTACTTTAAAATTAGACAATGAACATCAACTATATTAATTATTTCTTTTAACTTATCACCTGTCTTCATTTATTCTTTTATTCCTTTTTTCTTCTCCTCTCATTCTTCTTCTTCGCATACATGTCTAAAATAAAAGGCAATTTATTTCCAAAAATAAAGATATCACTCTTAAAGTCTATTTCTTATGCTTTTTCATCTCTCTGATTTTATCTCAGCCATCGTAATTGTTTTTGCCATTGCTAGAGGCAGAGATCTTAATATTCATGATGTTTTTCTTCCTAGACAAAAGAAGTATCAATAAAATAGATAGATGCTGAAACGTGGCACAAGATGTGTATTCACATCAGAGCAACATGAAAATAGAACTTATTTTATATATGATTAGCAGACGAACAAGTGTCCGTCTTTACGCTCTTTTTTTTACGCTAACATTTGAAAATTAGGAACGGTGTTTTTTTTTTATAAAATTTGTTTTGATTAAAAAAAATATAAATGTTTTTTGCTTTCAAATAATATCAAATCAAACTAACCATGATTATCTATTCTATTTCAATGACATCAACAATATAACAAAAAAAATATAATCTAAATTCTTATTTTTCAATGACACCAAAAACAATCTTCATTATAGAAAAATATATTTAAGGACATGCACAAACCACAAATATATTTTGCAAAGAATACGTATCTCTCCAATTCTTTGTGTCTTACATATGATTTTCCAAATTTTTTTTAATTTTTTAATTTCATTTTTAATTTATTTAATTTAAAAAATGATTATATGGTTTTTTTAATTCATTAATTATACACGCGGCATGCCACATAGGCATTGACCGATCAAAATTGGTAAAAAGGATCAAAGTTGCAAAGGGGCTAAATTTTAGGGGGTTAAAATTGTAGTTTTTGTATTTAAGGGGTCAAAATTACAAGTTTTTGAAAGTTAAGGGAGAAAAGTGCACTTAGCCTAATATGTAATATAGTTAAGACTCACTTATGGTGATATATGATGGATTTGCACTTCTGTATGATTCAAGATGCTACCACCTCTAAGCTCATGTGGAAAAAATGTCTCCATCTCTTTTGTGTTAATCATTTTTGTATTATTTTTGTCCAATGCATCTTATTGGCCATTTTAGTCATGCTTATTTATTAATTTTATTAGGTTTGCAGTAACTTAATCTAATAATTTTATTCTAAAATGTTGCATTAGGGTCCTCGTGGGCATAACTCAATTGGTAAGGACAATGCATAGTTTGCTATATACAGTCAAGTTTGCATGGAAATTAGGCTATATAAGTGAGAAAAGTGCACTTTAGCCTAATATGTCACCTACTTGAACTTGTAAAGAAGGATAAAATCTTAGTCTTTTCACTACCAAAAAAAACTTAGTCTTTTACATTTTTTTTTAAATTTGGTCTATGTTGTTTAGTGAAAATAAAATTGTAATATTGGATAAAGTATAAAATATCGTTGAAAACATTATGGAAATATGCTCTGTCTTACCATTTTAACTTGATTTTGATGTTAAAAACAAAAAATTATATTGTCTCGAAAAAAATCGACCAACTGTATCAATCCAAACCACATTGGTTTGGTTTGATTGATTAAAGCAAACCGAACCAAACCAAATTGCATACTTTTTTATCTCGTGGTTATGATAACTTTTATGTTCAAAACCGAACCAAACCACACATCGAACACTCTAATTTTTTCCGTTTGATAAGACATGTTTCTTAGCATATATCTCATGTTCTATAAGTTAACTTAAAAGTCTTGTTTCGTAATCGTCCATTTCTCATAAGTTTATAACTTATTTTGAATAACTTATTCAAGTAGTTTATGAGTCTGTTTGTTATAGTTTTTTTAAGAAAAAAAAATCATTTTTTTTTTAAAATAATCACTTTTAAGAGTTTTGCATCCGTTTGTTACATCTTTTTAAAAAACTCAGAAACTAAAAATTATCTAAAACCAGCTTCAAATGAATCTAAAAATAATCTCAAAAAATAGTTTTTTTTTAGAGGAGAGAGAAAATATGATTTAAAAGATTGAACTAATTTTGTAACAAAAAATCCCTTTTATATAGTTGTTTCCAAACAAATTAGATTATTTGTTTAAAAAGAGTGATTTTTATTACAGTAAACAAACACAAAATAGATTCTGATTTTTCATAAAATCTCCAAAATATAATTCTAAATTATTTTATGTCAATATCACTTTTATTTTAATCCGTATCAAACTGGCCCTATATCTTCTCTTTATTCATCTCAAGTTTACTCCTTTAATGTTAATTGAAAAATCTAAATATTAATTAAATATATTTTTATTATACCATTTCATATTTATAAACTAGATTCAATCAACTAGGTTATCAGCTACTAAATTACTATAATTTCATTATTATAATCGTATCAGAAGCCAGTGCTGCTGTCTCTCGAGCATTCTCAACGTCTACTAAACACGCACGCACGCACGTGGTGTATTTCATCTTCGAAATTCCAATTGCTTCTATGGATTCTCAAACAGCGTTAGAGCTTGTCAAAAACGGTGTCACTCTTCTCTTCCTCGATGTTCCTCAGTACACCCTTGTTGCCATTGATACTCAGGTAAACAATTTTCACTTTCTTTTATCAATGTTACAAAAAATCGTTTTTGTTCACAGAAAACTCTTATTTAAGAGGTTATGCACGTACCCTTTTGCCATTGTTGTCTATTACCAACTTGTTTTAAAGAATTGTTACAGCCCCGTTTGGATAAACAACTTATTTCATAGGCGCATTATGATAAGTGCTTATGTATAAGCTATTTCTATAGTAAAAGATAAATTAAAGTTAAGTTATTTTCGTATAAGTTGTTTTCTTATAAGTTATAAGTTCTTTTCATATAAGCTATTCAATAGTAAAATAAAAGATAAAATAAAGTTAAATTATGTATAGACTATTTGAGAAATATATGAAAACTGCTTATGAGCAATGTTATAAGCTGTTTTTATAAGTTCTTAGCTCAAATAAGTTAGTCCAAACAAGCCCATAATGCTTATGGACAATGTTATAATATGTTTTCAAAAGTTATATCTACGACTTCACACAATTTATGGCAGTAGATAAGCTCAAAGTCCATTCGGTTCAATGAAGGGGAGGGGGGTGGGAGGTATTTTAATGGAGAGGAGGGGAGGGAAGGTCTTTTAAATATATGATGTTTGGTTCAAAAGAGGGGAAGGGATGGGAGGGATTTTAATTAAAAATGTGTTTGGTTCACAAGGGACGGGGAGGGATTTTAAAATTATTTTACTCTTTTACCCTTAAAATATACCGCAACCATTTTCTCGCATCTGTGTTTCTTGTTCTCGCTGTTGAATCTATAATTAAGATGACCTGAAGTGCTTGATTATTTGCTGCAAATACACTGTTGTCGAGCAGTTAAATGGAATCACTTATTTCATGTAATTTGATTTTATGATGCTGCAATTTGATTTGATGACTAAAAGAATAACACAGGGTGTTTATCATTTACTCCAGTGTACCGAATAATACTACTACTACTAGCATTATAACAATGGAGTGATCATTTGAGATCTTTGCAATTGTCACCAAACGGAATTCTAAAGACAATTTTGGCAGAAAAAATATTACACTATAGTTAATCAACTATAGTTAGTTGATAGGTTAACTAGAGTTAGTAGTTTGGTTAGAGTTAGTTACTCCAACTAATCTCTATATATAGGAACACTTATCGTACCGTTTCCATTATCTTTTATTAATCTATATTCATTCTCATGAATCTCTATGAGTATCTCCCTCATGAATACTCTTATGCTTGCTTTCTTGCTGATCATTATGATCTTCTTCCCTATCATTGCATGATTCATAATATAAAAAATCTAATGTTAAACACTCCAATAAAGACAATTTTGGAATTCTAAAATAAAATTGAGGACAATTTGGGAACTATAATAAAAATGTAAACATCACATCTTCCCTCCCCTCCAAAAACTCCAATTTGGGGTGGGGGGAAAAATGTGGTGCTAGGAGGGGTTTGGCTCCCCTCCCTTACCCTCCTAAAAACTGAACCAAACACAATTTAAAATACTCTCTCCCCTCCAAAAATCTCAAACCAAACGGAAGTCAATCCAGAGAGGCCCATAATGTGAAAACTGAGTGAAATTTTGACGCCTGTGGTGTGTAATTGTAACAAAAAATCAACCTTTATTGATGTTTTTAAGTTTCAAGTTTGTTTGATACTGATAATGTAATGTTTTTGTACTTTTTTGTTTTATAGGTGTTCTCTGTGGGACCTTCTTTTAAGGGTATTAAGATGATTCCTCCGGGAACTCATTTTGTCTACTATAGTTCCTCAACCAGGTTTGATTTGATCATTCTGCTTAATTTTGTATAATTCATTTTTTTAGTTCTTGTTATACCTGTCTGAATGAGAAAATGTCAGGCTTTCAAATAGCTGTTGTAGTAACTCCTGCCACAATATTTGATATTAATCAGAATCGTGGTCAAATGAGGCATCAATTGCTTCAATGCTGCAGTTTTGGTGACATAAAAAACTGTTATGTCGCGGTCACGAACCTTTATTTTAACCCTAGAAAATGCTAGCAATATGCTTCCTATTATTCTCTAGTATTTGGAGAAACTCGAATGTGTTCATTTAAATCGCAAGGCTCTTATTTGCTTTTTGCCGAGGCACATGCCTAAAATGGTGGGATCTGCGTAAATTTACTGAATAACGGAGAGTGTGTTGGAAAGAGTGTGTTAGACAGTTATACAATATATGTGAGTGTGTTTTTGAGCCAATCAGTTCGTTGCAAAATCCTGTTGATTTATGCGGATTCCTATAATTAAATTAAGACAAACATACAAGAGTTGTAGGTTTTTTTTGTCTATAGTGATGTGGGGGGTTATTTCCTAGTTTTTTTTTTTTTTTTTACATTTACAATGTCAGCTATAACGATGCTATATCACTATAGGGTAGCAGAACTTGAACAAATCGCTATTGTTCCACAATACGTTATTTAGTACAAAATGGTGGCTATAACGTTGTAGCGTGTGGAATCTAAACAAACCGATATTTTCTGTGATCCACAATTAATAACACTTGGCATTTATATTTTCAAAGAGTGTTAATCTTGTATGCTGCAACATTGTACAGTTTTGTGAAATAACTATGGATCAAGCCATTGTTTATATCAGTTGCTAGAATCAGTGGTGTTTATTTCAAATGTATTTTTTTTTTTATCATTTGATGCTTTGTTGTTCATTTTCGTTTTCTTTTTGGCTTCCTGCAGAGATGGAAAGGAGTTTTCACCGATGATTGGATTCTTTATTGATGCTGGCCCTTCAGAGGTCTGAAAATCAGTATATTTATTTTTAACTTAACCTTTATGTTTTACGGTTTATGTTAAAATGTGTTCATTGCAGTTTTTGTGCATTTTTATTTTTCGTTATTGTGTCTTGATAAGTCTCAGGTACATTAATTAATTCATGCAAATTTGTTTCTGTTTAGCCTCACAGAAATGTTTGTGATATGCACAAAAAGTTAAAGAGTTAAGAAAAAATTTAGTTTCAAATATCCATCTAGGACTAATTTTCATTAGCAGATAAAAAACAAGCCAAAGTCGGTTCCCGTTAATGAGTTAGATGCTTAGAAGTCGTCCTGTGATTAAGGTCCCTAGGCCCAGACCAAACATGATTTGGACATTGTGGCCTCCACTTATTTCCCTTTTTCCATTTGAGAGTGTGTAGTCACTGAAATCAGAAAAGGGGATCTTGGATTCACCAATCCTTCATTTGCTGAACTTAGAATGAGTAGATCCATTGTGTTATCATGAATTTGTCATTCTGCTAAAACTAGTTGTGAATTTATCATAGCATTCAATATATTAACTGTGTAATACAGCTCTATTACAACGTCATCTTGTCTGTGGTAGATCCTTTTTCATCTTGCAAGAAAATGAGCTTTAAAATATTGTAAGGATAAGTTGAATGACTTGACATTTGCCACCAATTTATCTCTTCCTTCATCTAAACTTTTAATGAGTGTTTTAGTAGATAAAGTTAGATGTATCAAATTTGAAATTGAATTTGATAACGTGACAAAGCATATTAGAAATCTCAAATATTTTTCATGGGAGGCAGAATGAAGACAAATTCAAAAGAAGTAAACCTATGATAAGCTTCATCCGCATCACTTGGTTGAACATCCTAAACAATTTTTAAGAAAACCTTGCTTATTACAACAAACATGTTTATTAAGATAGAAAAGATTTCAAGCGATAACTCTAACAAGTATCACCTGTGGTTTGTGAAGAACCTGTTTGATTACACTCTGTTTCACTTTTAAGCTCATCACCGAAGAAAATGAATGACATTTGCAGCATGAATAGCTTTTAATTGGTCAGTACTTTTATATTATGCACCAACAACCATGACAATGAAATTCAACTTGATAAAAAACTTATTGACATGAATACCTTGCTTAGATGCAACAACTAATGCCAATTGCAAACGGTATACAAAAACATTGAACATAATAAGCACAAGGGCATTCATTTGAAATCAAAGCTGATATGATGAAATTTATGTAGCAACAAATGGCTCGGTGTCAAAATAGCAGTGCTATATTTTAACCAACTTAATGATGGCTAAAATGGTAAATGATATCTGAACTTGATTTGTCAAAGTTAAACAATGCTCATTTGTTTGAACCTGTCTGCGGTCTGAAGATCTTTTAAGAATGTAATTACATTTAAAAGAATAATAAAATTTGTATACTAAAAAGTATTTTGGTCTCCTGGCCGTCTCCTGGCCATGCAGGTAATTGTTCGTAAATGGGACCAACAGGAAGAAAGGCTAGTCAAAGTATCCGAGGAAGAGGTATCCGTTTATTAAGTTTTCTAAAACATATATGGTACAAGCCTATGATGTGAAACCATTATGACTCATGTTATAAGTTACTCTCTGTTAGCCAAGCTAGTTCTTGTATGATATATTTGGGAAATTTGTGCTTTTAGTTGATTTTCCCTCAATAAAATGTGGGGAAGCCCTTAATATGCCATAGAATCAGTGCTCAATTGTGTTTGAGTTCGAGTATCTGGCAACCACTTAATGAGCGAACAAATTTTCTGCTTTTATTTTATTTAACACCAATTAAAAAAGGCAAACTTTAAGCCAGGATAACAATGTCTTGATCTGCCTCAATCAAACACATTTTCCGATCTCCTTTTATCTAACTGCTCTTATTTTCATGCAATGTAATTAAACTTTATTGATTTGTTCCTTTTATTAGTGTTTATATTGTTAAACAAAAGATGATAAGTATCATTCCATGTTGAGGATATGCTGACATTTGTATTACCCTACATGTTTTTACTTGGGACTTCTTTCTTTTTTCATCCACTTCTTTCATTTTTGTTATTTCCATTATAAAAATTTTCTATCACTCTGCCTTTTGGATTTCAAAGTTGCCATTTAGTTCACATGTTCACCAGTCATTAGAAAATTCATGATTCATATAGAGCTAAATAAGAAACTTTGGCTTAAATGCTTATATTTTAAAGTTTATGTGTTGAATTTCATGCTCTTCAGTCTTCAATTTATGGTATATATTTATTTATTTTCACTGTTTTTCCTCTAGGATGAAAGATATAGTCTGGCTGTTAAAAATATGGAATTTGACCGACAACTTGGGCCTTACAATCTTAGCGACTATGAAGATTGGAAACGATTATCTGATTTCATTACAAAAAGCATCATCGAACGGCTTGGTATGCTTTTTGCTTGAGTGAGGTGTCTTTTGTATTACTATTAAACTGTTTCTTGATATTGTATTCTTGTTTATTTATGAGCAGAGCCCATTGGAGGAGAAGTCAGTGTTGAATGCGAAAATGATATGTTTAGAAACGCTCCTAAAACACCAATGGAGAAAGCACTAGACACGCAGCTGAAGGTTGATAATTCTGCAACATCTGTTGGCAAGTTGCAGAGAAAAGGGTGTTATTATACTTCCATTCCACGTGTTGTAAAGTGCAAGGGGATCAGTGGACAGGAACTTACTTCTTTGAATCTCGACAAGGTAGGCATGCACATACTATTGAATAATTGGTTCCAAAAAGTCATTGTGACAAAAGAGTGTTGAAATCGGTAATCTTATCTTATAGTTAAGGGCATGTTTGGATTGGCTTATTGGAGCTTATCTATTGGCATAAGCACTTGTTAGACTGTTTGGAGAGCTTATGGAGACAACTTATGACATGCCCATAAGCTGTTTTCAGCTTGTTTTCATAAGCTCTCCAAGATAGCTTATGAAAGCAACTTATAGCTTACATGAAAATACTGTAACCTTATTTTATCATTTGTTAAAGAAATAGCTTATACATAAGCACTTATATGCAGGGGCGGAACCAGAATATATTATTGGGGGTGGTGAAAATATAATACTGACTTGAGACAATTATTTTATTTTAACTTCAACTTTGTCTCCTATGTTTTATACTATTTTAGATTTTAAATAATGTAAACAAGTGAGACTATTTTTTTTCTAAAAATACTGACTTGACAATTTACATTACATATTTTTCTTAGATAGGTATCAATAAGTGCAACAAGTTTGTTTTTCTATTTTTATAGAAAAAAGAAAGTGCAAGTCATTTAGTGGAAGTGCAAAGAAAAGTGTTTATGGTATAAAACTAGGGTGGCGAACACTATTTATATAGAGGGGGTGTTCATGGTATTACATGTTATGGGGGTGGTGACCACCCCATTTTATATATACTTTGGTCCGTCCCTGCTTATATGATAAGTGTTTATGCTATAAGCGCTTGAGTAAACTGTTAATCAAACAAGGTCTTAACCTGTTGTTTTTTGCTGATCTGTGCCCATGTTTTGTGTTGGTGTTCTCAGACACAATTGCTAGAGACTTTACTGGCAAAAGATTATGGAGGTTCTGAAGACTTGCTCCTTGGAGAACTGCAGTTTGCATTTATCGCCCTTATGGTATGGTTGAGAAAACATGGTTTCATTATAAATTTGTTTGTCTTGTTGAATTTACTATGACATTTTGCAATGGTGCAGATGGGTCAGTCGTTAGAAGCATTTCTCCAGTGGAAATCCTTGGTTAGCCTTCTGTTTGGCTGCACCGAAGCAGTAAGTATATTTTCTCAGCCGTATATGGTCTGAATAACGCGTGCATAGACTATTAGACTTTTTGCCTTTTTTAAAAAGTTGTTTCTGTTTGTATGCTGGAAACGGTTCATTTAGATTTAATGGCATGGCTTGTTTATCAACATTTTTTGAGACATATAAGATGCACACAACGTACACAACTGTTGCATGATTACCATTATGATTCTCATGGATTTGCTATTCAATTTACTTAGAAGTGAACCATCGGTATTCAGTTTTTATGATTGGTAAACCGTTTCATGGGGTGATGGGGTGTTGATTACCACAATTAAGCATTAAGTAAAGTGGTTCCATGACATTATCTTATAGTGTAATGGTTACTTTTGTTTTCATGTGTGCTTTGTTAGACGCTAGTTTTGTCTTTGAATCCGTGGCTTTTGGTCTTCTGTTTGTGTTTAAAGACAGTCGGTAGATTTGTACATGATAAGAGGCATCATTTTCTTTCCTTTTATGTAGAGTTCTGCAATATATTTTTCATAAGAACAATTTTCACTTCTTAGGACAATTTATGGTGGTAGGGCCTAGGTTATGATTGCATATGGATACAAGACACTTATTGGTTATGGTAAGACATGTGATATTTGATAACTTAGGTTCTTATCTGGTTGAAGTTGTAATATATCATTGATATTTGATACATAATTTGTTATTATATTTACATGACTTTATGTAATCTTTTGCAGCCTTTCCACACACGAACTCGGCTATTCACCAAGGTAAACTTTCTATCTTGGGAAATATCACATGAGGAGAAGTAATAAACAATATGATAATATAAATTCAAACAGTGGCATTATTTTACATTTTTCTATTTATTCATCCTTCACTGTAATAATTGTAATGTAGTCTGGGAACAAAAAGCAGCTGAATCTGGATAAAGAGAATAAGTTACAATCTCATGTTGTATGCCAAATTGTTAATCAATTTCCTTTCAAACAATAAAAGTATTCCAATATATTAAAAATATAATATCTTTATTGTATGATTTCTAGTAATTTAGTGTATGTTGGGAGTCATCAAACTCATTTAAATGATGGAAAATGAGAACTTCGATTTACTGTCCAAAAGTTCAATGTTTAGCAGCTTGCCATACTTCAATATTTTCCTACCTTAACTATTTGTTGTGCAAGTACAGTTAAGGTCTTTATATTGGGCGACGGCAACTTCCCTCTTGTTTGCTGTTCTTTTTGTCTCACCAAAAAACTGATAGTTTTGTGAATTTTTGTAGTTCATAAAAGTAATCTATTATCAACTAAAATACGGACTACAGAAAGATCGCAAGGATAATGCAGGACCACTATTGTTGGATGATTCTTGGTTTTCTACTGACAGCTTTTTGCACCATCATTGTAAGGTATTATTTATGAACTCAATACTCAAATGCATAATTTTGATCTATTACGTAGCTTTCTTTGTAGCTGGCCCCACTTAGTGGGATAAGGCTTGGTTTTTGTTGTTGCTGTTGTACCTAGCTTTCTTATTAAAAGAAAATAGATTGGCGCCTAATTTGATCGCGATTCGTATCAGCAGAGGGCGTTTTCGTACCCCCCACATATTGTGCGATACTAAACCGCTCAAAGTCCTCTGTTTTCCAACTTATACTGATTACTGATTAGAATTAGTATCTTATTTTCGCTATGGATATTTGATTTGATATGCTGAGTTGAAATGGAACTAATGCTTGTTGTTTTGGAATTGCAGGAATTCTTTTCATTGGTGCTAGATGGGTCTGTCATTGATGGAGATCTTTTAAAATGGGTATGAGCAATGAGCCTATGTCTTCATATTTGCTATAATGTTGATAAATGTTCTATTTGTTTTCAAATTATGTCACTCAGTATCGTAAAACTACTCTAAATTAGACTTGGTTGAGATTTTTTACATCTGTTGAATTGTAATCTTCCCTTTTCTTGCAGACAAGGAAGTTTAAGAAGCTATTAGAGAGCAACCTAGGGTGGGAATTTCAGCAGAACAACGCTGTTGATGGTTTGTACTTTGATGAGAACGATGAGGTCGGTGTGTACAAGTTATTTCACTTTGTTCTGTGTGAATTTGTTTTCATGCGCCTTAATCAATCATCTTATTGGTTGTTCATTTTGCAGTTTGCTCCTGTAGTAGAGATGTTAGATGGTGAAGCTCACGCAGTTTAGAAATGTGGATCATGTAATATCTTGGCTACAAAAGGGTGTTTTTGAGGAATCAAATCTTGAGTATCATGCCATTTTGCATGACCTTTAGCCAACTTAGTGTGATACACAAACCCTTCACTGACATTGTACAACACAACATATGTAAATACATCTTAGCAATGGATAGTGCAGAAGATTAGAACCCTACCAGAAGCTTGAGAAATTGTTGGACTAGGATTGTCTTCGTACATAGATGACTGTTAAAAAAACATGTCGGCTAGACGGTTTACAACATATTATATTTGACAGTTTTTTTTTTTACATGTATATTTGACATGTTGCTAGCTTTTACTGATAATATTTCATGTTGCCTGATGAAGTTGCAATCATTGTTCAATATGTTTAGATATTTCATTGGATGTTAGATTGTGTTCAATCTAAATTGCTAACCTATTGTCATAGTTCATAGATAACAATAGCTGAAGGCGTTGAAATCCTAAGGATAAAGTAAGTTGTTAGATCAAGAGAAGCTCACTTGTGAGACAAGCAATTGAGCTACAACAGGGTAATACAAAATTTTGTCATTGTTATACATAGGTTGTGAGTTTGGTGGAATCATAGGTTGTGAATCATACTATAAAATGTAGTAAATGGCATCTAAATGGAATGACTGAGAACCCACTTGGGTTGGCCTTAGTGGTATTGGCTTGGGATCTGGGAGTGTGCTCCTCCTCAAGGTCTCTGGTTCGATTCTCTCCAGTGTCAATTTAGGCGGGCTAATTTAGCTTCTTCAAAAAGAAAATGGAATGACTGAGTTTATTGACAACTAATATGATAATAAATCTAAAAATCATGAGTTAAATCAACATGCCAAATAATTTCTAGGGTATGAACCCTGGACCTTCTGGCCACCGCCGTCGAGTATAAATAAGGAATTTTGGACAGTGACAATGATCAAATGGAGATAAAAGCATTGTTGTACTTTTGTTGGACTTTGCAATTTCCAATCCTATACTCCAGACTTTCAAGAACTTTCAATTTGATTGTATGATTCATCATGCTTGAGCAAAAATGTATAGGTGAATCACGAAAGTAGTTAGTTTGGCTGCTAAGAAAAATGAAATGATAAAGCCAATGCCAACTTGTTGTGTTTCCTTTGACTAAAAGTATTGTTTTATGTCTTCCAAAGAATTTGGTCAAACTTTTTTATGATCTGAAAAGCTACTTTAAAAATAGACTAAATTCAATGGATGGCGTGGTAATGAAAAGAGTTTGCAAGTGACGTCAACTGCAGCTGGTGGAGAACAATGAAAATTGTGTTTGGTCAAACTTTGTATGTTAGAATTTTGAATGAATTGATTGTGTAAAATTTAAGTTTAAGGTAAAACGATTTATTTAAAAATGAACTGAACCATAAATTTAAATGTAAAAGTTAATTGTAGAATTAGAAGATACACTTTCTAGCTTCAAGTAGAATTAGCTATAGAGACAAAAGCAATTCTAGAGAGTAACCCAATATTACAAAATCAATTTTACATTTCTAGAATAAATTTTGTATCATCCAAAAGTTCAACCAAACATCCTATTAGTAACTCAAAGCACAACCTTTAGGACAAGAATCCATGAGGTTTTGTTCGTAAGTCATCTTATGCTTTATCCTTCGGGGGGGAGCCCTTCTGGAAGATACATGAACTTTTCTAGAGGGCGTTCAGACCCTTAAGAAGGTATTGACGATTCACGTCCTTTACCATTTGAACGAATTTTGATTTACTCTATGTCACATCATCTAGTTTGTACAGTTAAATTTTTTAAAACTCTAAAAGTAAAGAATCTTTAAATGTATAAAATTAGAATTTAAAAAAGAATTACAAAAAGCCAATCAAATGTACAAAATTAGAATTTAAAAAAGAATTACAAAAAGTAAATCAAAATTCAGCCAATGAAGAGGTAAAAAATGTATTTGATCAAAAGAAAAAATTACTCTCATTTTTGTGTCTATCATTCATTATTGCCTTTGCGTGTCTTTCTTGTTTAAATTCTAAACCACAGAACAGCAGTGTCTCCTCACATCATCATAGAATGTGAAGTACTAAACTGAATGCTTAAAATAAACTTAAACTTTGAACACATATTATTATTATTTTTATTTGCAACAAACAACACAATGCAGCCTCGCCGGAGAAGATTTGTTCCGTCACCGGCGCCGGAGAAGGGTTCCAAACATTTTATGAAAGCCATACTTCCTCCTCCCATGCATACCAAAGAAATAGTATGTTTCATTTTCTACCTTACTTTTGTTTTCAGTTATTTATAAATCGTCACTCTTTTATTATGCATGCATGCATTAGATCGTTTTGTGCTTTTATTGTGCATGCATGTCAATAATGTATTTTTATTAAATCATAAAATGTGTTTGTGCTCGAAAATAGTCATTTTCGTGCTTGAATGTGTAATAAGTAGTTGCAATAGTCCGTCAATGTAGCGAAATTTCAAAATAGTTACTGATTGTACACTGTTGGTTAAAATAGTTCTTCAAACATAAAATCAACGAGAATTAATTAAAAATAGTTTTCAGATTCAGGAATGTCATAGACTATTTTGATTAACAGATTGCACAATCAGAGACTATGTCACAGTTTCGCTACGTTGAAAGACTATTATGGTTACTCGTTACACATTCAATTACAAAAATGACTATTTGTCTGCTCGAAAATCTCTTGTTGCGATTGTTTTCTGAATCTGTTTTAGAATGCGTGACTCTTTTGCATGTTTGGACATTAAAGGTGATCACTCATTCTGTTTAGTGTGTCTTTAATTCTAAGGTAGTAAAAATTTTAAACTTTTATTGAGATTGAGTTAGGTTGAATAGAGTTAGAAAACTTCAAATCTTAGTTTCAACTTAGGATTTATTCTATAGTCAAAATCAATTCTACTTAAACATGTCAAACCGAATCCAAACACGCGCTTAGCTGAAGCTTTTCATGAGAGTAATTACTTAAATGTGGAAATATCATAAATGTATCACCAGCTTCCTCTAAAGATCGGTCACTGCAGAGAATTCCAGACGAGTTTATAACAAGATTTGGAAATGAACTCAACAATGTTGCTACGATTACTGTTCCCAACGATTGCGAATGGCATATGGAAGTGAAGAAATGTGGCAGCAAAGTTTTCTTTTGCAAAAACTGGCAACTGTTCACAGAACACTACTCTATCTGTTATGGTTGTTATGTAGATTTCAAGTATGAAGGGAATTCAAAGTTTAATGTTGTTATATATGAGACGAATTCTTTCGAGATTTGCTATCCATTCATAATTGGGAAGACTAATGGAGAGCCAAACACAATGCGTCTAACTCTGCTTCCAAAAGAGCAAAGGATGCTGCCAATGGAACCAAACCAAAAAACCCTTCTTTTCGTTCCCAATCCTTTGACTGTCGATATGCGGTGAGGATTTTACTGTACATTATTTGGTTTAAAGTAAATGTTTGAGTTATATATTTATGCGGCCACTTAATTAGATTGTTCCTCCATTGTGTAGTATGTACCTGCTGGATTCGCCGCAGAATATTTGAAGCCAAATGTTCTGTTCAAGCTCCAAAATTCTCAAGGAAAGCAGTGGGAAGTTTATTGTGTATTGAATAAAGGCGGTGGAAAATCAATGCGAATAACGTTTGGATTCTTTAGATTTGCAAGGGAAAACAATCTATCAGATGGAGTTATTTATGAGTTTGAGCTGATCAAGAGGAAGCCTTGTGTTGTGTTACAAGTTACAGCTTCTCACATGGTAAATAGCTGTTTCACATTCGTTTATGCATCAGTTCTATTTTTTTTAACACTTTTTTTTCTAATGTCTGAACTCTTGTATTGTAATTCATATCGGGGAGTAATCAGTCTATTAAGTTGAGTGATATGGTTCACTTGAATCAAAGTTGTTTTACATGTTTAAAATAGACACAGAACCATATGCACTTGGACTTTTGATATGAAAAATCATGATTATTATTTACATAATGTTTTTTTTTCTTTTTTCTGAATCAAATTTATGCAACTCTTGTCCTTGTGTTATAAGCACTGGTTATCCTCTTTTCGAATTTTGTGAGAAAATATTTCAAAAATTCAAACCAAGCCAACCAGTTGAACAGTTATCAATCGGACTTTGTTTAACATAAACATCACCGGCATCACATATCACAACAGACTGCAAATAAGCAGGAACATAATCAATAACAGTAACCGAAAAAGGTGTTGAGTGCCCCACATTGGACAAGCATATGAACACAACGATTAGCTTCTGTCGACACAAAACAAATCGAACTCTTCCAATCTCTACTATGAAGTGTGGATTTCGTTGAGAAGAAGGATCAAAGGAGTATATGTGGTATGACCTTTCCTAACCATATGAAAAAGAGCAAGAGTGTCGGTCTCCAATACAATGTCCTTAAGACCTAAGTCACGACCAAGATAAACACCGATGCAAAAGGCTCAAGCTTCTGCAAGGATAGATGTAAAGGTGTGGAAGAGAGCAAGAAAGTTTGGGTGGACAAAGACTGATAAGAGAGCTAGAGAATAAAAAGACAGAAAATAATACCTCTTTTACTTAATTTCATATGTCCATTCCCTTCATTGAATAATACATAAATAGGGGCAGCTAGCCCTATATCCTAGTAGCTGGCAGACAGCTTTCATTAGTACTAAGATAAGATTGGTGACTCATTATAATCTAACGGTCACCTCTAGACAAGGACAAAACATAAGGATAGACATTGGGAATATAGACTTCTTCTGGAACATTCTTCTATCATGCCTCCTAGTGCTTTTTAACAGCCAACTTGGGTACATGATAATCATTCAAGTGTTTGGGCCTTGCTGTCTTGCGTTTAGGCCTAAAGTGTGGTGTAGGTAAATCATCCTCTTCTAGTTCATCAGCTTGGGTCATAACATCCCCATCCCCTTCCACAAACACCTTGTCCTCAAGGTGGAAGGATGGGTACAACTTCTTCATCTCGTCAATGTCCTCCCACGTTACATCTTCTGGATATAGGCCAGACCATTGAATAAGTACCTTTGGTGGTTGCCAGTCCAGAATGTGAGCTGGTTCGACGAGAGGTAAATTATCATGGTCCTTGGTGGGCAATGGGAGGTCTGCAGGGTTGTGAGTTTGACATGGTTTCAGCTGAGAAACGTGGAAAACCGGATGAATGCGACTGGTGGGTGGCAGTTCCACTTCAAACGCAACATCATTAATGGCTCTCAACAGTTTGAAAGGGCCATAATACCTCTTAGTGAGTTTGTTAGTTCGTTGTTCTCCCAAAGTGGATTGACGATACGGACGAAGCTTCACAAACACAAAATCTCCTGGTACGAAAGTATGGGGTCGACGTTTCTTATATCCGTACATCTTCATGGTTTCTTGGGCTTTTTTGAGCTTACTCTTCAACTTTGCTAGAATTGCATCATGCGTTGCAAGCTCAAACTCCACAGCTTCAAGGTTTGTGCTTTCTCGGATGTATTGAGGGAGAGATGGGGGTGGTCTTCCATAGACCACTTCAAATGGTGTGAGCCCTGTAGATGCATGAATGGAGGTGTTGTAGTGCCATTCCGCCCAATGTAAGAATTTGCCCCACTTTTTTGGTTGATCATGAACAAAGCATCGCAAGTATTGCTGCAAAGTCTTATTGACAATCTCGGTTTGATCGTCACTTTGTGGATGATATGCAGACAACATTCTTAACTTGGTACCACTTAGTCTAAAAAGCTCTTGCCAAAAATGACTAAGGAAGATGGAATCACGGTCTGATACGATACTGCGAGGCATACCGTGTGGTTTGCAAATCAATTGACAGAAAAGTTCAGCGACTTTGCAAGCTGTGAAGTTTGTAGGTAAAGATCCAAAATGTGCTGCTTTGGATAGACGGTCCACCACCACTAGAATGACCGTGTTACTTTGAAGTGAAGGGAGCCCGACGATGAAGTCTAAGGAAATATCTTCCCAAACTGCAGACGAAATAGGTAGCGGTTTTAGTAAGCCGTAGGGAAGCTAAGTGGAGTTTTTGGTTTGTTGGCAGGTGAGACACGCATTAATAAAATCAATAACATCACGCTTCATGCCTACCCAATACACATTCTCCTTGAGACGACCGTAAGTTTTTGTGATTCCACTGTGGCCTGCTATGGTGGAAGCATGGAATTCTTCTAACAACACTGTTTTGAGATTGGATGAATTTGGAATAAATAGCTTATTGTCAAAGAACAGAAGCTTACGTCTCACTTGAAAGTGGGGGTGTTTTGATGGATCCTGTTGTACTTCTTGGATTAATTTGATCATCACAGGATCAGATTGAAGTACCTCTTCCAGCTTATTCAGGAACTCCCAATGAGGTACTGTAATAGCGAGCATTGAATTGTCTTGAACCCTTGACAAAGCGTCGGCAACTCTGTTCTGCCCCCCTGGTTTATACACTATCTTGTAGTGGAATCCAAGCAATTTTGCCAAGTAATATTGTCTTTCAGGTGTTTGAATCACTTGAGTCATAAGCTCCCTAAGGCTGCGTTGGTCGGTGTAGACGGTGAACTTTCTTCCCAGCAAATAAGTTCTCCATTTTTTTACAGCAGCAGTAATTGCGCATAGTTCCCGTACATACGTTGAAGAACTGAGTAATTTAGGACAAAATTTCTGACTAAAAAACGCAATAGGGTGCCCGTTCTGTATCAACACTGCCCCCATGCCTATACCGGAGGCATCTGTTTCGATGATGAAATCCTCCTCAAAGTTTGGTAAGGTGAGTACTGGAGTTTTGGTCATCGCTTCTTTCAGCTTGTTAAAAGCTGCTTCTGCTTGGTCATTCCACTTGAATGCGTCTTTCTTAAGCAGTTCCGTTAGTGGTTGAGCAATCTTTGCGTAATCCTTAACAAACTTACAGTAGAAACCAGTGAGTCCAAGGAAACCTCTTAGCTGCTTGATCGTTT
>Ga0228710_1003013_pt1 | contig 26801 bp, 12 predicted proteins | sample MedpolnodulmetaG_FD_177995 | JGI IMG/M metagenome (GOLD analysis project Ga0228710, IMG submission 177995) | Root nodule microbial communities from Medicago polymorpha collected in Santa Monica, California, United States - pink nodules | ecosystem: Host-associated > Plants > Roots > Nodule... | reverse complement strand
TTTTTTTTTTTTTTTTTTTTTTTATTATCTTATGCTTTTTTACTATATCAAACTTAGATTATTATTATTATTGGATCATTTTTGAAGGGTCAACAAGTGGTGAAAGTCTTTTATGTTTCGAGATTTTTTTTAAGGGATATGTTTGGAGAAACTGTTACTCTCTATTTGAGGTTATAATGTATTAAAATCTTTCATTTCAATTTTGAAAAAAGTGGTTCAAAAAAAAATCAATTTTGGAAATTTAATTCTTCTTTTGCTACGTAATGTTAACAATCGATGGAAAAACCATTGTTTAATATTCTATGTAATTAAGTTGAGTCAAAAACATGTACTAAGAAATAAAGTAATTGATGACACACATTAGAGATCCAATTAACTCATTAAAAAGTACATTTCAAAATAAGTTAAAAAATTATCAATATGATTAAAAATTGAATGTAGGTCCTATACAAGTGGAACAAAGAAAATTGTGAAAAGGATACAATATGTAAGGACGGACATAGTATAGCTTAAAAAGAGGTAATAAAAATTAGATCAAAGCCTAATTTAGTTTATTTTCATATAAGATGAAATAATATTAGACAAACATATGTCTTGTAAAATATAAATGTTCACAATAATCTTTCTAGGATGCTAAACACATACTAGGAGAAAACTTATGAGTAAAAAAAGTCTTAGTTTAGAAAAGAAAATAATTAATATGCATTATCATCTTCTAAACTTCTTGGATGATCTTTTATTTACGAGACCCAAGTACTTGTCAATCTCCTCCTCTTCCTCACCATAATCTCCTCCTCCCCTCCGTTTCTTCACCCCACCAGATGTCCTAAACCAAAATTTACCACTAAGTCCAACTCTTTTCTCCTTTTAATAGACACCAAAATTAAACAAAACTCATCATAATTTGTTTTTTTTTTCCTAGCATATGTATCAAATATAATGCCATCATATTGGCCATTCATTCATGAAATCTTCTTTAGTATCACATCTTTGACAATGTCGTCAAGACACATTTATCAAGTATAACTCACTTTAGGGAAGCAGGGCTCTGATGCATATGTTTGAAAAACACGAATAAAAGTGGCTCGACATTTCAAACAATTTATCCCTTAACACGAGTAGTGTGAAATAGCGTTTAAACAACTCAATTGGTTTAAGAATCTAGTAGTAAGAAACTCAACACAGCACAAATATTTGAGATACACAAATATTTGGATAAGGAAGAAGAAAAACCTGATGATCTTTTGGCACAAAGAGAAGCTCCTGTTTCAGTGTGTCCACAGTAGAATTCTCGGTTGATACTTGAATCTAAATAGAATAGAAAAATTGTGAATAACATGTGTGTGCATCCTAGTAAAAAACAACTTTCTCTGAAAGATACTTAAAATTACACTGCCCAAATTTAATAACTACATTTTCCTCCGGGTGAAGTAATATGTTACACTACAATCCATTTTAAGGTTTATAAAACAACTAATGGTCGTGCTGGAGATCAAACCACCTAAGGGAATTTTTCATTTCTTTACAATTTTCAACGACATCACGAGCTAAAACTAACTGCGATTTATTTTGGCTAAAAATTGTCCCTAAGAAAGCATTAAAACTAACTAAAGTGTAACAAATATTAATCTTTCAGGGGATAAAGTGTAATTTTTCTTCTGAATAAGATATTTGTAAATAGCGTGTGGTACCTTCACAGGGTTCCTTAAATGAACCTTTCCAAGCCTCTTGACCTGAAATAGAAACTCTCTCTATTATTACAACTGCAAAGTTAAAAATGAATAAATTACACAATCAATAACAAGTCGAGTTTACAAGTCGAATTCACGTTAGGCAAAACGAGTTTGCTTAAACTCTACATCATTTCAACAAACATTATTTGTAGTATATAAGCAGTACATAAATCCTATATCATACGTACCATAAGATGCACAACAGAGAAATGTGTTGTCATAAACAAATATATGAGATTTGACCTAAAACAATATGATTAACTAATTTGAAGAAATCAAGGAGAAATGAAAAGCAAATATCTAATCAGAGAGAAAAATGATAAATGTGCCCTTAGTGTTAGGTGGATATGAAATAGAAAGCTTGATTGATTTAGTCCATGTAATAGATGAATATACATAGAATGAGAGCTTTATCAGATTCAGTTATAACAGAATATGATGACTCAACAACTATAAGAATAATTTTTATAACTGACTACGCAGCTACACATACACATAAACTACTATAGAAAAGGTGTTAACTTCAATAATCTTAGATACTAAAACGCTTTCTGAAAGGGTCCATATTTAATGGGTTCAATATCTCACAATATTTAAAGAAAAAGGTTATCATATCTGGCTAATGCTAAGGGAAAAACGAGTTAACAATAACTATTAAGTGCCTTGTAATCAATAAACTTACATATTTACCTCCTCTGTCTCTGTCGTCGTAGCCGAGAAAAGAAATGTTCACCGCTCACAAGGAATTAATCCTAAAAACTCAGTAAGTGATTTCTCAAAGTCCTCACTCAACAGCCTGTCTGCCTCATCTAAGACCTGCTCAAAATACAAAACAATCAAACAATTCCAAACTAAACATTTTATGATAAGGAAGAAGTAATGCAACTTAATATTTGATATATGGAAATGAGGACTAGATATGCCACGTCCCTATCCACTATGTTGTAGCCAATCAAACAGAAAAAACATATTTCTGTTGGGGACATTTAGATACTAAAATTATAGGTAGTCCAGAAGGGGTTCAATCGGGTGGATAGTTATTCAGGTTATTAAAGCTGGGGTGGAGTGTGGTCTGTGGTGTAGTGAGGGGCGTTTGAAGGAGAGGTTTAGCAGTTTATATGGTTTGGCTCTTAACAAACAGGTTTGGAGTGGCTGTGGAAAATAGTATAATAGGAACATGATCTGTTGATAGTGTCTTCAGTAACGATGGTCTGATTCATACTCGACAATTTGGCGGGTTGATGAATGGTGGTCGAGCGATGCGGGAGAGGCTAGTACTGACTTGGATGACTTGTATTTAGTCTGTTTGGAGTTAAGGAACGGTGTGATCTTTAATCAAAAGTTTTTAGGCGTCTAATAAGAAGCCTATATCATGTACAAATATATTCTTTGTAGTTATGACTCTGATTAATATGAAATTTTGTGGGTTATTCTTCGAGACATTATTGAAGTATTAAAAACTAAATTAACAATCAGATTTATAATACTTATGAGAATTTTGTTTTCTTTGGATACATGGAACAATGAAATCACAGTGCATGAACATTTCTTTATGACCTGTACTACATTTTAATTAAGGCAAATCAGGGTCATGAGAATTTTCTAGCTTGACATGCAAAACAATAGTACCTATAACCAGCAAAAAGGTTCACCTAAATTCATCAAGGGAAACATCATTGTATCTATTAATATCAACAGACATGAACATTAAATTTAGTTTACACTAGACATGTACTCACTGCTACTCAACCATTGGATGTCAAAAATAAAACTCGAGTTGAATCAAAATAACGTAGAAATCATACCAAGTATTTTAATCTATCAAGAGAAAATCCTTTGGTGTTTTTTAGGTGATCCAAGACTCGTCCAGGCGTCCCAACCTTCAGGAATAAGAAATCATCATAAATAGAAAAAACAAAATACAGACATCAAATTGTATTAATCGTATTTTGCATCATTCATGTCTAACCTGTAAACAATTAAGACATCAATGACAACAAAAATAGAGGGCACTCGTCCAGTAAAACACGAGTTAAATTTTCAATCAACACAGGCACTACTGTCTTTTTGATATCACTCATCTATAACCATAATGCTCTTGATATACAATAAACTAATGAAATCAAAGCAAGTGTAGGGAAACAGTAAAACTTACGATAATATCAGGTCTTTTTCCAATCTCGATAGATTGTTGTACCATGTCCATCTGTCCAACAAGCTACAGAAAAAGGAAACGATACCAATCAAAATAGATTGTTTTGATTCACCATATGATTGGACAAAACAAAACAACATAAGCTCTGAATTGAACAGGAGGATATAAAATTCATGCATAACTAATTATGTCAGAAAAATGCATCAGAAACTGACCACAGCACACTTGACACCAAATTCAGAACCTAGAGCTTCAAACTGTTCAGCAATTTGATATGCAAGCTCCCTTATTAAGAAATAGGTTAGAGCAGAAGAAATATACTAGTTAAAAAATATGATTTGGTGAGAGTTGTAACGTGCCCGACTGATATCAGGATCGCCGACTGACCCCACAAACCAACACGAGTATTTTCAGCGTGTTTTGCCCTCACTCGCACGACTCGCACACTTTTTTGGGAACTTCCAAGTCGGGCACGCTTAAGAAGGTCGCCAGTCCAAATACTACTCCAAGTCAAGCACGCTTAAGTTTCTTATGTGTTGAGCTACTGAAATGAATAAGAATAAGAACTTCATAGTTAAGTGTGCTTGACATAGAGTGATATTTTGATGGAGGACCTTCTTCTGGGAAGCGGGGTCGGTCGGCAATTCTAAAAGCGGAACGTTTAAAATTAATCTAATAAAATTGAATTGCATGAATATTAAATCTACGATGAAGTATCAAAGTATCAAACCTTGTGGGAGAGATTACACAAGCAAAGAACCCGTGTCGTGGTGCATCTAAGAGGGCATGCAATATAGGAAGAGCAAAAGCTCCGGTCTTACCAGAACCAGTTTGGGAAAACCTAATGACATCTTTTCCTTGTAGTGCTTGCGGAATTGCTTTTAGTTGAATCTCTTTAGGATTCTTCAACCCATTTTTTCACAAGCTTCCACTAATAACTCATCTAAGCCAAGATCCTTAAATGATTTGATTTCTTTATTCTCTTCCTCCATTCTCACTTTCTAACCTGTGAAATGGATACATTTCTATGTAAAATTCATCAAAATAAAATCAATTGAACAATGGATAAACAACAATTTTGGTCAATGTGAGCGGCACTGATCATTTATAGTCTCTGAATGTATCGAAATTGCAAATACATCCCAAGTGTCCTTGTTTGTTTGTAATTTTATGGAGTTAACTAAATAACGAAAAACACATTTGAGAACCAAACTGACTAACACACATTTGAGGATATGATCGCAATTTCGATAATACAAAACTATAATGAAAACGTCTCACAAAACACTCTTTGATAAATGCTGAACCGTAATCTTATATTAAAAGGATCATATATATTTGATTGAAGAGGGATGCTAAATAGTGCGAAGCTCTATGTAAAGAAATTTCATGAATACACCGGCAAAGCTAATTTCGACATGGTTTCAATTAAAAAAAAAAAAAGCCAGAATTGATTCAATTATACAACTAAAATAGAGAGTATCTTCAACAGCCACAATGTAACTAATCTGCATCAACAGAATGCAACCACCATCTCTACAGGTTGAAGAGGGTGGGTTCACTTTTCTGAAAAATTGAATTAAGGAAAATTGAATTTGACACGTATGAGTTATGAGAGACTATGCAGCCATGCCATGTTATTCGTTGAATTTCGTATATATTTAGTTCGCACTAAAAAGCATTTCCCATGATTGAATTGGGAGTGAAAACCTGAAAAAGAGAACTTTCTCACGATGGATTCCGGCAGTGTGTTTGACCGCAGAGCTTTAGGGTTTTGATTTTATTACTTTTTTCCCTAACTCGTGATACTTGGTACCCAAGCATCCTAATTCATTTTTCCTTTTTATTTTATTTTTTTTTAAGTAGCCACGCCTAATTTCTTTAAAAAAAAAAATGATCTCGAATACAAATATAAATATAACTATGGGTTCTAAAAAAATTACTATGAATAACTCCAAAGTGAAGAAAAACAAAACTCAAGGTCCGTTTGGATTGAGCTTATTTTAAACTTATGCAAATAAATAAGCTTTTATCTATTATTTATAAGTTTGTTAAGGTAGTTTATGAAGATAAATTTTTTGTTAGTGAGAACTTATAAATTAATATAAAAGTCTATTTATTTCCATAAGTTGTTTTTCATAAGCTCAACCCAAACAGGCCTTAATGCATTTAATTACGTTTTTTACACAGTTCTTAACTAAAAAAACATTTCTGGTGGCTATAACAAACTTTGAAAAAAATAATTGATTAGAGGAAATATGAGTTGTTTAGTTGGGAACCAAACGAAAAAAACATAAAAAAAATGCACATAAACTGTCTTTAGTACCATAAAGACACTTGTTTAGAAATCTAAAGAGGACGTTTTATCTTGGAAACCATGTTTTAATGGTAATTCTCATAATACTTTTTGCTAGCCATATCAGTACAATTTTGATGATGTTGTAATGGTAATTAATTCCTGGACTCAATTCCATTTTCAAAGAAAAAAGATGTAGCGACCAATTTTAAATTTAGGGACATTGTTGGGAATTGGGACTTGGGGTTGAATATGTTACTGAACATGTTCCATATGCATTTTTCTTCAATCTGGACTCTGAAATGTGGAGGCTGTAATGTCGATGGAATTTAGCATATTGAAATATTGGTGCCTGTTATCAGTTTTTTAAACAGACAAAAGCTCGTAACATACATATACAGTTTATGTATGTTATGATAAACTCATAATACAAAGGTACAAACATGATGTTTCAAGCAAATAAACTTGGGACATTAAAAAAAACAAAAGACAGGGAACTAAACTTGTTTACAGTGAGGGGTCTGCACCGTATATGATGTATGAATAAGAACATTGATGACACTTTGGAGCCACAATGGAGATTAAAATCATCCATGTCGCCTAAACTTTTGAATACAATGATTGGTACGATATATCGTTTGCTTGCACATGGTAGACTTAGCCAAAGAACAATCACATATCAGGCTAAAACTACTCAAATGGTCATCAAAAGATAATTCAGAAACAGATGGCCATGAAATGGAATGAAATATAAAGAATCTTGAATCCTTGATTAATTAATAGCATTGAAGGTTAATTTTACAAGTACACAGAGAAATGCGGTAACACATATAGATGAAGCAGACTAAAGGTAAGGATGTATCTCAGCATCTATGACAACTTGACTTGCAACAGAATAAAGGTAAAATAGATAACAGCTACTAACAAGTATACATCCAAAATAACCACATTTAACCAAGCATACTTTCTAGTCATCCAAATTGAAATTAAAGCATCATTTGAAACTCTGTAAACTGTCTCAAAAGACCTTACAAAGTAGTCATCTTATTAGTCAAAGAACATGAAAAATAAAGCTTTGTTTAACTCATCAGCATCAAATTTGAGCTAATTGCAACATAAACCAAATCTATTCATCTTTCCATCTATCTGCTTTAAGAAAAATCTTCCGCTAATATACATCGCGGAATTTTACACTTACATTTCCTGTCATTTGTTCCCTACATCAGAGCAATCTTTCACGAGATCTTTACCAGTGATAATCACTCTTTCTCACTTAGCATTGAGCATTCATCTTTAGAAACATTGTTTCCAAGATCACCTAAACCAGCCAAAACATCCTTAACAAACTTGATTAAAGAACAAAGACCCCCTAAGAAATTATGATCAATAGCACCTTTAGCATCAACCACGTGAGCGAAATCAACAAGCTTAACAACGGCACGTGCACCCTTTTTCTCATCCTCCTTTTCATCTTTTTCATAAACCACAAGAACAGAACACGAATAAAAATGAAAAATAGTTTGAACTTCAAACCATTTCTTAAGCTCCAACAATCCCTCCAAAACAGGAACAAAAACCCTAGACCCAAAAACAACATCAGGCTCATCAACATCACCATCAGACGAAACAAATTTCCTCAAAACCAACATCGCATCATCAGCAGATAGATCCATAAGAAGCTTTCTATGAGGCTGCCATAATTTGTTACTGGGACCCACAGACCTCAACCCGGAGATTCTAAACCCTAATTTTATCGTAGAAGATTCTCGATCTTTCTGGAGGCATTTCCGAATGTAATCTTCGGAGGATTGAGGGTGCCATGTTCGAGAACCAATCTTGATATCGACGACAGCGGCGTTGGTGTAATTGGAGACAATATCTTCTAAGACAAGGTGGGGGTGTAGACCGGAACCGTCGGAGGCGTCAATGGTTTCACTGCCATGAAAAGAAGGGAAGAATTTGAGAATGTTGGAGGGGATGCGTGGATCGGAATAGAGGGAGGTGTAGAAAGCAAGTTCGTTGGAACCTCGTTCGTCACCTTGAAGAGGTTTGTAGAATTTTCCAGAATCGTCTATCAGTGGACCTAGGATTCCAGTTTTTGCTTGGTGACCGGCAACCTGGTGCTCCGGGATTTTCAGCTTCACCATTTTGCTACTGAAGCTGTATCCATTGAACACAAATAACAACAACAAAAATTGTCAAAAAAACTATTAAATATATGAAATCAAGAGTTATATGAAAAGAGAAGAGAAAAACCAGAAAATGATGAGCAGGGAGAGGGGAAACACGTGAGATAGAGCACAGACTATCAAAATAGAGGGACATAATGAAGAATACTTTAGACAGAATCCAAAAAACCAACAACATCGAACTAGAGGGACATAGATTGAACTGAACAATATGTAAGTACAAGTAATAGTATTTTGCAAAACTTATTGCCTATGTACAAATATGAATATTAACACATTCTGATAGAGAGCATCATTGAACTGCATTTAAGATTTTTAGGTACCTAAGCCAGCAACAAAATTCTTACCACAACCATCAAGTTTTTAGTCTGTGGCATGCTTACGTATGAATGAAAACCAATGAATAAACCATCACTCAAGTCCATAAACAATAACTCTCTCTTCAATTTAGTGCCTAAACTGTATAAATACAATAAGTAGTCCCTAAAGTATATAAAAATTTGTTAATTTTGTCCCTAACATCTTAATGAAAGACTATATTGACAGACTTTATATAGGACTACTTATCATATTTACATAGTTTAGGGACTAAATTGAAGAAAAGGTGATAGTTTTTTTTTTTTTGAATCCGCAAAATATTATTCATGTCGAGTTGTGTAAGACACACAAAAACTTGCGGACAAAACGTGCATATAAAAATAAAAAGGGACAGTATATATGCGGTTCACCTTCCCAAACCACCCTAACCCCGAAATGCAGCACCACAACCAAAAGAGCTAGCATTAAGGGAAAACAAAAGACCTGCACAGCAACACAGTAGACAAACTAACATCCAAGACCCATAACAGGGGACAGATAAAAGAAAAAAATGCAGGAAAACAGCAGCTCAGCAAACAAATAATGAGGCTAGCATATTCCAAACAGAAAAACACCGTTTTCCATCAACAGTAAGACCTTGAACAGTAGTGCAAATCCAATATAGAATATTCCTGCCTCAAAGCCTCTTCTACCGCCACCCGCACGACCTTGCCTAAAAAAACAGTCTCTAGGATTGCAACACCACTCATAGAACAAACAAGCTGAAATGTTCATTCTACCTATACTCTACATCCAAGATAAAACCTTGATTTTTTCGACTATATCCTCAACACGAATAGCCCCATTATTGAAAATTCTGTCATTCCTAGCTTTCCAAATTAACCTATAACCTGTCTGAATCCTCTTATTCTTTGCCTCCTAACTCCAACACTCCCAATGAATAAATAAATTTGAAGGAATGATATAAATGAAACCCAATCATAACACGACCTGTAACCAAACATTCATCGCCACTCCACAATGAAGAAAAAGATGATGGCTGATTCCACCGCCGTGTTATCACATAAAACACAATTTGGGGAGACACCGGACATGACACTGACACGCCGACACCGCTAATAATTTGAGAAAATCATATAATTCAGTGTAATTATATGTGTCGGTGTTGGACACGACACGTGTCTGACACCGGAACACGCCTAATCCTAGGAATGTCTGTGCTTACATTTGGACATGCAAGATTTATTCTTGTCGGGATTCTATTGAGAAGAAGTTTCCAAGAAAAAGCTATGACTTTCAAAAAACAATAGTAGCATGGATCTAATATAAAGAATAAAAAGGCTATCTAATTCTAAGAAGCATGCTTACATTTCATGCATAAACATCAATAATACTAGGAATTGAACGCAGAACGAAATCATACAGATCACATATATTTTTTTATCTTGCAAATGGAGTTACCTTGATGTTGAGTGACAGATTGAGGGTTGAAGCAGAGAGGATTGTGGCTTGCATGTGAATATACAGCGATATATGTAATGTGAACTCTACGCTACAGGTATGGTAGATCAGGTTGGAATTTTCACTTTTTTATCATATTTTTAATCACCACACGTTTGTTTCTTCTCATAATTCAGCTTTGGAATTATATGTTTGTATTCTTCTGTTCTGATTCTGATTCTTTTCCAGAAAGGGGTTATTAAGTCGGTATGCTCTTTTCTCAAAAAAATAAAAAACAAAAAATATAAAAAAAAATAGCGGAATTAGTTCCTGAATGAGAAATGAGTAGTCACTTTAATCCCTTAACCTTAAAATTAAAATAGTCCTTGAACGGTGTTAGTAACTCTTCTCATACGAAATCATCTTTTAATAGTCCGGACTAAGGATAAAGAATACTCCATCAGTTCTTTTATCAATATGTTCATTTTAATCCTTATACAAAGCATACACTTGGTTTTACAATATTCTACACATTTCTGCACAATTTCATTAAAAAAATACTAAAATTAATTTAAAAATAGGGACCAAAAAGTAGTGATTGAAAATTTTACAGGGACTAAAAGTTCAAGGAAAATTTTAAAGAAACTAAAACGAAAAATTAATATATTTATAGGGACAAAAATATATTTAACTCAAGTTATATTTTTGTCAACTCTACCTTTATCTAATCCATTTTGTATAAATAAAGTTACTTCTTATTAAAGGGATTTTGATGAGTCTGTCTAAAGGGATCACTAACGATTTGAAAAGCTTATTTTTAATATACATCGATCGACTCCCCAAAAATATTCTTTATTCTCAAAGTAAAATCGGTTGTAAACATATCTTTTTTGAGAATATTTTGAAAAAAACAAAACAAAACTTTATTGAGAACTTTAGAGAGATTAAATTAATGAAATTGGGGAAGTGAGAGATAAGAGTATGATAGGAACAATATTTTTTTTCAAAGAATGATAGGAACAATATTTTTTCAATGAATGATAGGAAAAATATTAACTAACAAGCTTAGTGGAAAAAGTTAAAAATACAACATGTAATAAAGCATTCTATGTTAAAATTACTCTCTACTATAGTTGTTTGAAGATATTAAAGTTATTGTTTAATCTAATATGATGTTCCAACTCATTACTCTCGAATATGTTTACTTTGTATAAGTGAATAATTAGAATTTGTCTAAGGTTTAATCCTAAAATATTTTTTTCAATAATTTAATTCAAGAATCTTATATCAAAATTAATTGGTGTATACCGTCGTAATGTGAAAAAAATAACTATATCGTTAATCATTCAAAATTATCATATTGTTACAATATCTGACTTTATGGCAATAACTTTGAAAGTAGCGTATAAAATGATTTTGTTCTTAATGAAACCTTAATTAGTTAATACTCCATCCATTTTTTACATGAACATGTACGAAAAATTAAGAGTATTAAGTATGTGTTTGTTATCACGTTGCAATCTTACCAAACGTTCGTTCACTTTAATGCTACAATCTGTAGCTTCTGAATATTCACGTTGAAACCACATTGGAACGCGTGAAAGAGTATACCAATGCCAAACCAAATGGGCTATAAGAAAGGTTGCTAGAGCAGTAAATTTGTCTGAAATGTGTGTTAGTTTTACATCATGTTTTTAATGGAAACTGGAACGAGCCACATTCATCCATATGCTGTCTTTTTTGTTTGGTAGCTGCTTCTTATAGGCAAACTCTTTTCACTAACTGATTCATCCATACTCATCTTTGATGGTTTCAGTTCCATTTGCTTTCTTAACTGTTGCTTAAGTCCCCTCAAAAACAAAATGTTGCTTAAGAACAACATCCTTATTTAGTTGTCACTTATAAAAAAGAGTAACCATAAGATTGTAATAGAAAATTATGATTAATTTTGTACCAATGGTAGCAGTTTCACAATTGATTTTGAGGAAACCACAATGCTCATAAGTACCAAACAGCTTTACATACACATATAATACTAAAAATCACACAATTATACAACATTTTTCTTAAATATCGTTTGATACATATTTACAGGTTCAGCTCAAAGAAATATTATTTTAACATCCACTTCACATCAAAGGTGTGTCGATATCTGACACTAACAGATGTAGTTTAATTACTTTTATTTTTCAAATTTTTAGTACCGGTGCGTGTCAGTGTCAATATAGTGTCTACTATATGTATGCTTCATATCTTTTTACCCTTAAGCAATTTTACTTCTAGTTATACCCACGTATTATTAGTCAGCCAAAAAAGATCAAAGTAGCAAATGGAACACACACCTAAGATTCAATTGTCAGAACCATGTAATATGATACAAAAGTGAACATGTTTTGTTACAAAATAACAACAAACAGCTGAAAACTATGATTTCTTTACAAGAAATGGTTCAAGAACACAAGACTTAGGATTCTTCATAGGAGGACCTTTTTCTCTTCTCTCAAGTTCCTCAAGCCTAAAGGTGATCAACCTATCCCAATTACCTCCTTCAAATAGTACTCCTGCTTTACCATCAGTGATTCTTTGAACAATACCACAGTACATGTAAAAAGGGTTATTTTGATTCTTCACAATAGCAATCATTCCGGGAAGTAACATAGGAAGTTCTGGTGGTTTTGCCTTCTCTGATGAAGAAAGTTTAAGGCTTTTGTTTCCTCTCACAGTTTTAGGAGGAGGGTTCTCTTCAATGAATTTTTTCAAACCTTTTTCACCACCAGGAAATCCTCCAGTTAACCCCATTAACTCTTTCTCAAACCCTTCTTCTGCAACACTTTCGAAGGATTTTGAGTCTTCTTGTTCTTTGTCACTTCCTTCTGATGATGTTGGTTGATTCTGATCATCAAGACCAACTTCTCTTTTAAGCTCTTTTTGAAGACCTTCTTCTCCTTTGCAGAGACCTCTGCCTCCCATGATCTGCATCAAGTCGAATTTGGCACATGTTTGTACTGTTTTGAAGGTTGGTTTGCTGTGAAAGATGGAAGCTTTATTGCTGTGAGGATAAAGATGAGTGAGGTTTTCTTGGCCTAAGAACTTGGATCTAAGAAGAGAGCCATGAAGGCTATGAAGGGCAACAAAGGAAGACATTTTTAACTAACTGTTTAGAAAATTGGCTGAAAACAACATTAGTGAGAGGAGAAAGAGGGATGGATAGCATAGTTCCATAATCTAATCCTGGCCACAATTATTGGATAGGCTTATCTTTTTATGAAATGAAAAACTATCAGAAAATCTTCTTCCCATTTAATCTTGACCACAAAGTATATTCTTTGGACCAAATTTGCCTATATGAGGAAAGAATTATTTTTGCAACCTTATGATTAAATTCACTTTAGCATCAAAATAAAGTAATCCAAAGTCCAAACACACAATTTATCATGAAAAATTATAGCAGTGAAAAGCACATGTCTAAATGAGTTGACTTGGTTTTTTCAAGAATTTACATAGATTTATTTTACAACAATCTAAATGCAGCAACAACTATTGAGAGCACATGTCATTTTTAATGGTGAACAACCACACTCAAATGCTAAACAAGGAAGTAACAATTAGAGTTTGAATCAATATTAGAGTTCCGCCTCACTGCCGAGCTTCAGTTGTAAGCGTTAATTTAACACCATCTTTAAATGAGACAGGATTAATATTTAGAGTTTGAATCAATCTAGTGATATCCATGGATATGTCAGCTGGGGACTTGACACCTCGGTCAACCTGGAAAAACAATAACGAAAACTCAAAAGTGTTGCAATAAGAACAATCAAAGACGAGAAGATAAATCATATCATGTTACTAAACTGATCAAATTGACATCAAAAGATAAATGAACAGCTTTGAATTCCACATCACAAAATTTTAGTGATAAATGAAGCATAACACATACCGTTGAAGCAGAGACTGGTTTGATTAATGAGGTGTCATACCCTCTGAATTGTGCAACAGCCTCAGCCATTTCAACGCGTGATACTCTGTCAGGCCCACCAACATTAAGTAACAATTGCATTTGCTTTCCCTCTGTGACAAGAATCAGAAATCAAACCACGAAGGTGAATTTTCGATGCCTCAAGTTTAAAGAACACAAGAAAGTGAAAATGTCATAGATAAGGATTGACCATCTCCAATATAAGAGTTTTCAAACCTTAAAAAAGACCGAACTGAAAATCAGTTTCATTAAGAAACTCTTCTGCAGCGTACCGTATGTCTAAACAATATATACGAGTTATTTTACACAAAGTTCTGTACCTGATAACCACTGGCTTGTTAAAGCTAGTATGATAGTTACGAGATCCTTAACGAAAATTGGACAACGGAACTCGTCGTGAAAGAACTTAGCTTTTTCTCTTTTAGAAAGGGCACTGTCAATCCACTGCACTAATAAAAGATTTTCTCAGTTATTTTTATTGCATACTGAAAAATCGTGAGCCATGCACGACCACCGTCTTTTAAGAATTCATCATGAATAGGAAGTGATTTTCATCGATCCAAATGCTTGAAGCATTAGTTTTCAAATAAAAGTATAATTCCATATACTGCACAAGCACCTGAATAGGAAGTGATTTTGGAACTGGTGAGACAGTTTGTGGCCCATAGATGATACTGCTTCTCAAAATTGCAAAGTTTGGGAAGTTTTCTGAAATGAACTTCTCTGCTGCCACTTTAGTTTTTCCATAAACATTAACTGGAATAGGAACGTCTTCTTCCTTGTAAAAGGACTTCTCCCCTTCGTAAACTAATGAGAAGAAACATAAATTGCAATTTAGCTATCAAAGTACAAATGAACATGGTTATGGATAACAATGCAATATATTGATTACGATAAGATTGGTTTACCTTGATCTGTGGAGAGATGAACGAGAAGAGTATTGTTCTGCTTAAAGCTTTGCAGCCATTTTAAAAGGGATGACGGCACATTAATAGCATGTGCAGTATCAGGATCGATTTCACAAGCACGAGGCACTGAGATGGCACCACAATTAACAACTACATCAGGCTGCCAATAACAAACCAACACAATTGTCATTATGATAATGAAACAAGTAACAGAAAATGTTCTATAAAGTTGTGAAATGGTAGATGTGATCCTTATGTTCTATAAACTTCACATGTTCTATAACTCTTATTTCTAAGAAACTGGCATCTATCCAACTTATAGATGTTTGAAAATTTGTTACATAGAAGACCAAACCAAACATTTTTTATCTCTTTATTTCTGCAAGATCCATGTGTTTGCGTAGCACACAAACACATGTGTGATCCATATTCATACTGGTATAGCAAGAATAATGAGTGATTAATAACTATCAAGTTGAGAGGAAAATGTAGCGTTTGATTTTTTCAATTATTTTCAACTTCAAGGATCAATTAAAGTAAGGGCTGCTAATGGAGGAAACCACACAGAGCCTCAATGTTAAACAAGGAAAGGCATGGTTATCAAAATTGTCCTAAAACTAGTCGTGTAACTGAAATCAAAATCCACTTATAACAATTTTAAGCATTCATTCATGTAAGAGTTAGCAGTTAGTGCATGTTTAGGGTGAAGGGAAGATAAAATGTGTACATTTTTACTAGCAAATAAGAAGATGCATTCATTTTAACTCGCTAATAGGAAGATGAGAGACTTTTGAAGTGAATCATTGTAATGAAGAGAAGATAAAATGCTAGCTAGGGGTGATATGCATTGTCGGAAACAATGAACATGCAAGACAATTTTTCACTTTAATAGTGTCTTTTATGTTTCATAACAAGAAAAATTAACACAAGCAAGCCCGTCTAGCTCAGTTGGTAGAGCGCAAGGCTCTTAACCTTGTGGTCGTGGGTTCGAGCCCCACGGTGGGCGATTTCTACTTTTTTGAGCTTAATCTAAGAAATAAAAAAATATTTTTTCGAAGTAAACTGCATTGATTTTCCTACTTGCAAAAGTAATTTTGGTATTTTAATATTAGAGAAAATTATACCTTCGATACATTGGTTAAAAATTTAGACTAAATTTTATCTCAAACATAACATATATGACTTCAAGTTATACAATTATCATATAAGTGATTCTGTATAAAATATCTCATATAAGCTGTAATTTATTTTCATAAGCCATCCTGGGTCCAGCTTATGAGAATAAGTTAAAAACAACTTATGAACATATCATAATCAGTTTCTATAACCTCTCAAAAACAGTTTCAAAATTGTTTATGCAGTAAAACAAACTGAAATAACCCATTCTAAACAAAGTATAAATTTGTAATGAATCAGATCAACCCCATTAATAAAAATCATCATGTTTTGTGACAGACCCAATAAGAAAAGTTAGTAAAGAACCTGGCCAAAAGCATTGGAAATGGCATCAAATCCAATGCCAGATTTCAAATCGACATGGAAAGGTTGAGAATGAGGAAATGCATCCAACAAAGGTTGAAGAAGAGGAGAAGAGTGATAGGTGAATGCGACTGTTAAAGATTGATTGGAATAATAGGATTGTAATAGATGCTGACCCAAGTAACCTGTACCTCCCACAATCAATATCTTCTTCTTACTCATCTCTGTCTCTTCTTGTTTCTTTGTTGCTTACTTTTGATTGCTTTCACGTTGTAAGAAGAATTACGCCACTGTACACTAGGCCTCCTCTAGTGAAATGTTTATGGGAGAGGATCCACACCCAATAATTACACACTTACAAAAATAATCTTACTCCTTTCATATTACTGCTTTATTTGAGTTTTACTGCACGATTATTAAGAAATGATTAATAGTATTGATTTTAATGATAAAATATGTATCATTTATCAAAATATCATTATTAATTATGGTTAATGAAATAGTTTTAGATGATTGAAATACAATAAATAAACGTATGATAATATAATTTAAGCCAATTGTTTTTCTCTAAACCAATCTATAATTTGGAATAGAAACAAATTACATTTTTTTTAATTTAATATTTTGGACTTTGCAATTATTGTTAAGAGTCTCACATCGGACATGACATGACTTGACAATGTGTTTATAAGTGGGGACAATCCTCACCTCACAAGCCAGTTTTGTGGGGTTGTGTTAGGCTCAACCACGATTTTTAAGATGGTATCATAGCCTCTTCAAGATCCATTGTGCCACCTGGTATCAGGTTTCCGCTATCGGACCACCTACCATTTGTGTCCACGAACCAAGCCCAATAGTGCTGGTCGTGAGGGGGGTGTTAAGAGTCTCACATCGGACAGGACATGGCCTGACAATGTGTTTATAAGTGGGAGCAATCCTCACCTCACAAGCCGATTTGTGGAATGAGAGTTGCTTTTGAGACATATAAAACTTCATAAAAACACATGTAAATGATGTTTTTGCCCCAAACGGTAGTTAACTACCGCTGGATTGATCCGGCGGTAGTTAACTACCGTTGTATATCAACACAACATAAAAAAAAAACTCCAACGGTAGTTAACTACCGTGGAGCATGCAAACTGATTTTTTTTTTTTTTTACTTTTTACTTTAGCATGATTGTGAGATGGATTTTGTTCTAATTGTTGATTGAAATTGATCTAATTAGATGGGTCGTGCTATTCTATTCAAAAAGAAAAAGAGGTTGAATTTGACATTGAAAGTGGTGAAAACACAAGCAAAGAGGATACAAGCAATGATGAGAGAGATTCAAATTCAAAAAATGGTTTTCTTGGTCGCTAAATGGGGTTATGAATTCAGATGGATAAGAAAATGGTAAAAATGGAATGGAAGTATCATGTAGCAGTTCTTCAAATTATGGTGTTATTGTTGGCGTAAATGAATGTAATTTAGAATTGTTGGTGGATAAAGGTTTAGAACATGTTAATGGAAAACAAAAATTAAGTTTACTAATCCAAGAAAGCCTCAAAAGCCACCTTTGGCTCCTAGCGTGCGAGGATTAAGAAAATGAATGCAGTAAAAAAAAATCAGTTAAATGTCATTTTCATGTATCATTATAAAGTATTTGATGTTAAAAAACAATTTTCTTGTGGAATTGTGTTAAGCCGAACCATGATTTCTAAGAATTATGGTAAGATGAACGCACCAATATTAATACTTTAGGACAGTACTTAAAATCACATCTCTCTATCTTATTTATACATTTTTATTAATGCATATGAAACACGAAGAAATCAAATGTTTTTTTTTTCTTTTCATTTTCAAAATGATTTATGGACATGCACAATAACAAAACTTTGGCTTAAAATTAGAACAGAGCAGAACACGTAGGAAACGATCGCAGAATCCTCTCTAATTCCAAGTTCCACCACGATGAGGAGCAGTTTTTTTCTCCCTGCCACATTTCTTAGCTTTTACCACCGCTTCGACGCCTCACCTTCCTTTCATGGCCAACCCACCAATCCGGCACAGTATGTTTGTTTATGTTTTTCATTTATTGATCCTTTGTTTCTTTTAGCTACTATATCAACTTAATCAACTAGCTCATAGATACAACGTGTTATAAGCAATTCATCTGGAAATTATATACTATATTTTTTGGTTAACTTTTTTTTTGGTAGAAGGATGAAATTACAAATAACCAACGAAACTCATATACACAAGTGGAGAGACTAGAGTTTTTGGTAGAAGGATGAAATTACAAATAACCATCGAAACTCATATACACAAGTGGAGAGGTCAGGGTTCGAACCCCGTCGCAGCATAGCAATTTCGGTATTTTTGTCACTTGAGCTAGGACTTGTGGACTGTTTAGCATTTTTGTTACTATAAGAAAATTGGTGTAGGGATTAATGGTGTTAAGGAGTTAAAAGTCCAAGTTCGAATTATAGCATGAGAGAAAATACTATCATAAAAAAAAAAAAGGTGTATCAAATATAAATCCCATTGTAATGAGAGAGTCAACAAGTTAATTATAACTACTCTAATGATGTGTTTGCTTTGGGGGTGGAAATTCCACGCTCAGCCAAAATCACGGTAGCAATCCACGTTTATTTTGAAGCTAGGAATATGCTTCTTAAAATCACAGTAAAAACAGCTCCAAACGCACAACAATTGTGACAAAAAGCTAAACCAAACACATGCTAACTCTAATACATGAAAAAACAACAAATTTTAGTTTTCTTTTTTTCGAATAGACAAATATTAGTCAATTAATTGTAATGTTAGTATTTTTTCATTCATTGTGGGTTTGAATTCTGGTACTTTAACTACTTCAATTCTTTTAACCCTTAGGTTAAACCATAATCACCTGGTTCGCAACTTGCCTTGGTATGTCGTACGGGTGCTAGCCTACTCGGTCCGCAACTCTTGATGTATTGCCCGTGTAGGGGTATCCATACATAGTCGATACTCAACTGGTTTGAGCTAAGAGATAAGAAGTTGGAGGTATTGGGTTCAAAGTCGGACGAAGGAGTAAAAACTAATCAAACAACTGATTACTAACATTCACCATTAAAAAAAAGTTGATACTAAACCCTGGGGATGTTAAACAACTCTTAAACCAAACCAAAACACACTGATTGATTTGAGCCAAGGGTCAAAGAAGTTGAAATTGTTGAGTGAACCCCAAAAAATTTTTGGTTCTTAGTGCATTTTCCTCTGTATTGTGACAACAACAATGTTTGGAAAAGACCAATAATGTTTGTTTCCACTGGTATGTGTGCATTTCTTGTTATACTACTTTTCACAATTATTCATATTCATTGTATTTGTTCATCTTGTTGTGTTTCAAATTTCTTTGTTGTGTTTGGATCATAAGCAAAATTAGGGTTGAATCTTCTATTGTGATTAACCTTTTCATCAAGTGTTCTATACATTCAATTAATTGTTAATCAAATTCATGTTTTAAGGGTGAATTCTCTATTTCATTAGTTGCTAATTGTCATGAAACGAGAAGAGTTAAGATTATCAGTATTTATTAGCTGGCCTTTGAGTGTATTATATCTCTAAAATAAGCTAGAACTCATCATGCTCTACTTATTCCAAAATGTATTCAGTTTCTTTAGATTTTTTGTCGCAATTTGTTAAATACTAGCCAAAACTGTTGTTTGGTTGAAAAAAAATGTATGCAGCAGGAATGGATTATTAACAAGGTCCTAGTTTTAGGTTAATATGAAATGGTTTCTTGTGTTGCCTTGATAGTCTCATTTGATGTAACATGATTTTGATTTGCCTTTGTCATTGTAGCATGTAGCATTGAAGAGAAGTTTACATGAATGTCCAAAGAGGTACTGTGGATTATATGGTGTCTACATTGTGGTCACATTGAAAATGAGATAACGATCATGGCCATGTCTCTCTAGATGCTGTGATCACATTTTGTTCAACCAAATGTGATTATACGGCGTCTATGTAGCAATCACATTGAAAATGAGATGACGATCATGTCCATGTCTCTCTAGAGGTAGCCTTTTTAATTGCATATTATTGTGTTGTGCTTTTTAAACGATAAGCGACTAAGCGTTGTAGTATTTAATTTCTAGCAGAAATTCTTTTTAACACTTAATAGCAGTTTTTATTTGGGGAAAAACAATTGTTATTGTTATTTATATATTTAATCATGACATTTGATTTCCTAGACTATTTCCTCCTTCATTATGGATAAGGATCTTAGGTGAAATCGTGGTGATGTTTGGTTCATTTGTCTGTGCTTGAAATTTAAGATTGTTCCCACTCTTTTTTTGCTGTTGTATTGCTACAACTTCTTTTGATTAGTTTTAGTGATTGTAAGCTATTTGTTTAAAGAAATGGTAGCAGGGCCTATTTTGGTTATGCTTTTCCTTGATTGGTATCCATTCATAAACCTTCCGAATAATGATAAATATTTTGTTTAGAACAATGAATCTCGTCCGTAATCCATAAATGTTAACGAAAATGTAACGCACGGCCATGATTCGACTGTTCACTATGGCACGTGAGAATATGGGAACACGTGACTTTGGAGGAGTAGGAGGCGCCTTTTTATTTGCATTCTTTCCCCTTTCCCTTTCATCTCCTTATCACAAACCTAGGGTAAAGAAATCTTTCAAACAAAGTTGAGGCGGAAGAGAGCTTTCACAAATTTATTTCGGGGGAAAAATCTGTTGATTACATGGCACCTAAGAGAAAAAGAAGTCAACCTAATGGAGACGAAAGTCCATCTGAGGGAGAAGAAAGTCCACCTGTGGGAAAAGAAATTCCGACAGGATGGGATGTTAATTCTGAAGTTCAGAAAGATGGCTCGATTAAAACGGTACAAAAATCTACTTTAGATTTTCTGTTTATGTTTCGGTGAAATTATCGAATTCTAGTAATGCCATTCAAGATTTTGAAATTTATTGATATTGATCATGCCTATAATTATCTTTTACATGGTTGCTGATTCAGTTTATTTCATTTTATGAATTAAAGACTATCCTGCTGATATTGTTTTGCTTGTTTTGCTTTTCGAATTGGCTAGTAAATGTCATGTCTGCTAATTAAATGCTGGAAAATCTGATCACCCCGTTTCAATTGACAATACCTAACGCATAAAGATTAGTGAGGCCGGAACAAAGAATTTTCCCATTTTGATTTTTAAAAAAAATGTGCACTATTGTTAAATAGTGGCTATAGTCACCACCAAAAAAACAGTGGTTATAGTGGTAGCGGGGATTTGAACAAATTGCTATTGTCCCATGATACAGTATTTAGTACAAAATAGTGTAAAAAGCGGCACTATAGCACAGTTGCATTGTGGAATTTGAACAAACCACTATTTTACAATAGTGTATACAAATTAAAGTCATTTTAATTAGACTCTATTAAAATTATTAGATTTGTGTGTTCTTTAAGCGTCAAGCCATTGAGTGTTGACTAAGTGTCCGAGAGGTGTCCTAGCCATGTTTGGTGCGTGTTCCAGATACCTGGTGAGGAGTGTCTGGCACATGTCTTAAGAGTATCACATAGATTCCAGTCTTGAAAACATGTGTGACATAAAAGTGTATGAAAATATTAGATGTATTCAAGATTCAAAATAGCCTTGTTAGAAAATGTGAAAGTTGCTCAAGAAACAAATGTAGTGTATGAAAAGTCATTGTAATTGAGATAATGTTTTGAAATTATACACATCAGCAGACATGAAAATGTGTATTTTGAATTATTATTTATTAGTCTTATCATGGAAATAAAATTGCCATTTATTTCTATGTGCCTACTAAATAGCATCCATAGCATCCATTATTCCTGTAATCCATAATACTAGATACTGATACATTCACATTAAACTTTCTTGATCTCGTGTCTTCCAATCTCAGATGAGTAACGGTATATTTGAAACTACATCCAATGATCCAAAAATTACTGATATTTTTGGAATCAGTGTGTACTCTTTGTTGATAATTCACAAATGGCATTGGATGGAAGCACTTTTCTGTATTCGGATGTCAAGAAACTAAATAACTTTGTTGAACTTTCATCCACTATGGTTTGCTTGCTGTTGTTTTCTTTTAATTTTTCCTTTCTGAATGATCTCTTATCATTCTTTCAAATAGCATTTTTAATTATTTATCAATATAAAAAAATTATCCTCTTGTTGAATTATCGTAGTGGAAATATTTGCAGAAGTTCTACTTTATATCTCTGACATAGAGAGCAAATTAATATTAGTATTCATGTTGAAAGAAAGGAAATAAACTTTTGAATACTTTTCACCAATGTTTCTTTATTTTTTGGTATGAATGTCTATCACTTGACTGTGTTGTATTTTTCTGTTGCAGTCTTACTATTGTCCGGATACCGAGCAGTACTTCAACACGTATCGCAGGCTCATACGGTATGTAAACTATGCTCAGAAAAAGCGAGTTGGACCCTACGGACCGGTGAGTTGAATTTCATTTTTCCTGAATCATCACATCAACTGAATGTGTTGTTCTTATCAGGCCCGGGATTTCTCATCAATTTTGTGAAAGTTTCTTGCATTTTGGACATGTAATATTTTAAATGTGTTTCATGGAAGTATCAAATAGTTTTGTTCACTGCTTTATTAAGTTTCAATGTCGTTACTGACACTGTACTGCTGGAGATGAAGAGTGCAACAAATTCTTGGGACTTTAGATCTCCTCCATAATTTAGTTACGTTATTCCTCTTTTTTGTGTGTTCCTCTCCCGATAGACGATAGTGACCAATGTGGCGTGTATGACAACTACATTTTCTACTTCGAGTTTAATTTTTTCAGCTGGAGTCTGCAATACCTTACTTTATTATTAGTATATTAGATACTTATTTATTGTTTTTCATCTTGTGAAGTTGATTGCCATATAGGTTTCTAAATTCCCTTTGTGAAGATTTATTCCCATCATGTTAACCTCCTGAAAGTTTCTACTGTTTATATATGATTTTGAGCTAAGCTATCTGTTTGTTACAATTTTATGAGGGTTACTTTTACTATAAATATAGACATTCTATCGGTGTAAACCAGGAGATAGAGGGGGTTGAAACAAGGGTTTAGAAAGGCAACAACAAAACTAGGGTTTGTATAGAGTTTGTGTCCTGGCAACAAACACTAGGGTTTGAGGGTTGATTCACACTATTAGGATTGAGTCTCTTGGTTACGGGAAGAGATTGGGGCTTTGGGTAGAATTAGGCGGGAGACTTATTCTTGTAACTCATTGATATCTCTTTTGTTACGTTACTCATCATTATAGTGAAACGGAGGGCTGCTCTCTCCCCCAGACTAGGTCAATTTGGACCGAACTGGGTAAACAAATTCTTTTGTGTTCTCTCTTTCTTTTCTCTTGCTGTTTTCTACTTTTTCTTGTGATTATAATTATTCCATACACTTTGTTTTGGTTGTTTGATTATCACTTGCTCCACACATCAAGTTTATTATTGGTGTGATTTTCATCGAATTCACAACACTATCAATGACAACCTGGAACATCAATCTTATGTTTCTTTCTATTTGCAGTTGTTAGAATCAACTAAAATAAGAACTGCCGTTGTTTCCAGTCCCAGGAAGACATCAGCTGCCTTGTCACTTCCTGGGGGACCACACCAACCAAGCTCGGGTTCGTTAGCTGCTAATCAGGGTAAATTTCTGAACAGAACTTTTAAAATGGATAATGTTTGTCTATGATCATAGGCTTGCGAAACTGGTAAAAAAATATGAGGGTAGACCGTAGGTTTATACATGAGCTAATCAATTGCTGCCTCCATTCCTGTATAGTTGTTGTTTTAAGGTTATTTACACGTACCAAAAAACCCAATAAACTGTTAGTTTTGATGAAATTATGTCTTTTCCAATTGCAACCCTTAAATTGTTGTTATCTGATTCCACATATTTTCTCTATACACTAAATGGTTAAGCATGTTATTGACAAAACAATAATTATTAATGTCACAATGAACTTTGAAAACGACAAATAAATGTGCACATTTTTTAAATCAAAAGCAACAAGTAAAAAGGAATGGAGGAACATTAAAGCTGCATAGTGGCACACAAAGGTTTAAACCGTAGTTGCGGTGCCGGTCGCGTTGCAATCTTTAATGCAGATTCAATCGTGATCGCAGAGACATCAAAAACCTTGATGTTGCGACTCTGGTCGCGGAAGTGGATCATTTTTTGAAATCTGTTTTTGTTTTTGAATAAGCTAAATTAGCCCACTCAAATTGGCACCAGAGAAAATCGAACCTGAGACCTCGAGGAGGAGCACACTCCCAGGTGCCAAGTCAATACCACCAGGCCAACTCAAGTGGGTTTCATTTTTTGAAACCTTGGTGGCATACTTCAATTGTTTTTGTTCTTAATTGAAGTCAACAAGACAATTGATTCAATTTGTGTTTCTTTCAGATTCAGATGATGATTCAAAATCATCCAGCACAACCGAAAGTGGTGATGTGAAGGAAGGCGAGGAATCTGTGCCTGAGAAGGATGCTGCTGTCTTTACTGAGGTGGGAACTGATGCAGCGGGTAAGAGATAAACCATCCTGTTGCCAGTGGATTTATTTTTATACACTCTTACTATTTCACAATTTTTGTTTTAAATTTTAAAATGGTCTCAAAAGTGCTTATATGATTATATCTATACATTTAGAATCATTTTCTTGGCACTTTTTTGGGATGAATTTTTACAAGCAGAATGTCATGTGTGTTTGTTCTTAATGGAGGCATGAATTTTCACCATGAATTTTTGGAATGATAGTATACATCTTGGTTTTTTCAAGATGAGACTTTTCACATTGCAAAAACGTATAACAGAAACATTCCTTTGCTACGTCAAATTTGGGTTAAGGAATGTAATAATTGACAAATTTTTCATTTTCATCTGGCAGTGGATCAAAACACTCAGGAGAGGAGGATGAGTAGAAGGCCGAAGATAGCCAACACAATGTTGGAAGGTTTCGTTCTGTCAAAGGAAAAAAAAGGGAGAAGGAAGAAGAAGAAGGATTAGGCAATGATTGGATTCTGACATATTTCTACTCTTCTTTGTGACTTGCCTCATTGTGTTACTCACTAAATTCCATTGAACCTTTTAGTTACTTTATCATAAGATCTATTTAGAGTACTTGCTGCTGAGTAACTTCACCAATAAAGTGAGTTTTTATTTTTCTTCTATGTACTATGCTTATTGTTTCTGTTGTTGTGAGTTACTGGTTTTGTTAATCATAAAAAATTGGTGCTTCCATCTTGACTTCGATGGCGGAAAACACTCATTTCTAAGATATCCAGGCTGATCTGAAAAACGTTCTTGAACACTTGGACCACCTAGAAGCTGAATATGACAACAATCACACCCTTATTCTCGGTCTTTTAAACGGTTTGGAGTCCACCATCATATCTAATGCCACTACTGCAACCATGGTTGTCAAAATCGGGATCCCACTAAAGATCGTTAGGGTATAGAAAAAGCGTAGATCGTAGGATCATAACAATGATCGTAAGATCCCACAAAATTGACAAAATTATAAAAGTAACTAACAAAAATAATCTTTCATAAAAAAAGAAAACTTCCATTAATCATCATTCTCATTGTCAAAGATGATAAGTGTTGAGGAATGATAAAAATTTATAGGAAAAAAGAAAGAGAGGAAATTGGTCAGAACGTAAACAATGGGGAGAGCAAGTTTAAAAAGCATACTCTAATTAAACAAAAAAAAAGTTCAAATGTATTGCATATATGAGAAATTTAAGCTACATTTGAAGTTAATATTGGGAGAAGATAGAAAAATTAGATTCACTTCTTACTTGATTTATTTTATGAAAGTTACTCTTGACACTTTCAAAATTTCTCATTTTCGCAACTATCGTTGGTCGAGCGACATTAACTATCGTTCGCCTCTCCAACGATAGTTAAATGTCGTTTGACACTTTTTAGATCAGGTTAATTACTTTTTAAATCGATTCAATTGATTTAAAAAGTTTTTTGAATGATACTTAATTACCGCTGAAATTATTTTAGTATTTTTGGATAGCTGGGGAGAAAAAACGGAAGTGAAAAGAGTAGCTTTTTTATTTTATTCTATTGTTGCTTTTATGCTTGATATAGTTAAAGGATTCTTTTTCAGTTATAAAATATAAAGGCTCAATGTTCATATAATACAAGACTTAAGATTTCAAATGAAAGTGCTAATGATGGAAGGACCACATTGACATTTCTAGTTAAATAGCAGCATAAATAGCAATATATCAGTAGTATAAAGAAAATTTGG
>Ga0228710_1003011_pt1 | contig 26814 bp, 15 predicted proteins | sample MedpolnodulmetaG_FD_177995 | JGI IMG/M metagenome (GOLD analysis project Ga0228710, IMG submission 177995) | Root nodule microbial communities from Medicago polymorpha collected in Santa Monica, California, United States - pink nodules | ecosystem: Host-associated > Plants > Roots > Nodule... | reverse complement strand
AAAAAAAAAAAATAGTAATGGATCACCATCACCGAAAAAAACCAAGTAGAAGGTAAGGATGGTGCGGATATACTTCATTGTAGCCTTAGGTATAGTTCTATTCAATTTCAATATGCTTCAGGCATAAAATAGAATTCGTATTTTTTCCTGTTCTAACATCTCTACCAAACACTGTCAGTTGTTACACACAATAGAATTACTTGAGTCGCAACATACAGAGACAACAAGAGTCGAGAGTTACCTTTGTTTTTCAAAAGTCTTTCCTCCTCTCCAACTCGTCTTCGGAGAATATTTAGCAAGGATCCAAAATACAAAGCAAAAACTGTGCAAGTAATTGTGATGACATTGTAAGGCATACTGAAATCAGGAGTTGTCAAGGGTACAAGCAAAACTTCTGTGTAAGAGAGAACAGGGCTCTTTTCCTGCATTAAAGATCCAGACTGTTAGGTATGAAAACAATTTTATATTTACGGGAGTTATGACCAAAAAAAGAGGGAAACTCCAATAACCTGTAATCTAGACAACATTGGCGACTTGCTTATAGACTCATCAGAAAATTGCAAACCAGCATGAAAGTCAGGAAAGCTTATTATTGCTGATGGGATGTCAAATCCCTGATTAGCATCTGGAGGGTATTCATCAATGTGTAAGAAGCCCTATGTGCAAACCAACAAAAACATGTTAGAACAACAACCACGAATTATGCCACTAAGTGGGATCGGCTACATAGATCAAACATCATTATATTCTATCATAAATCATTTTTCCATCCATCCTAAAATGGTCTGTAATGAACATATCACACACATATCTACAAATAAGTTCATGTTTAATTAGGGCCAATTAACAGGTAGCCAGCACAATAAAACCCAGTTTCTTTAACTCATGTATCAAAATGTGTGATAAAATAAGATAAATGGTTAAATGGGCGGATATTTTACCAGCACCGACACAATCGTGTCAGCACATGGCACTAGACATCTAAACAAGGTCAAGCTCACTCAAACTCAATCAAAAGAGTGACTAGGGAAAGGCACGAAGCACTTCATGGAAAGAAACCTGTATCAGAAATAAATAAAAATTGATTTACAAGTCTCTATCTTCAAAAGTCCATTCTGCCGGGCTGGTTTGAAGGTAGTATGCTAAGAGAACCTAGCCTTTATGATAACTCAAATTCAAACTTTGTTAGAATGTCTTAGCTTGAGCTTCTATGGAGCTATCTTCTAGTGTGAGAAAATATCTAGTTACAACATTGTCAGTTTTGAATTTTGATGACAAATGCAACCCCCGTCAATCAAGAATTCAATAATCTAGGCTCCCAATTTAAAGAAATGAGCTTGAAGGTAATTAGTTTGTGAGTCAGCTTGATGTGTGCGTGACATCTTAAATTTTGATGTGATTAGACGAATAAATACTTTATTCAATTTCACATTCATAAAATGAAACACTTTTTCAATTAAATTATATAGAAAAATGTCAATCATAAGATTCAAGCCTAACTCATCCATCTCAAGTAACTCCTAATGAATGAAGTATGAACCAGAAAATGGGCTTACACTTAAAAAAAAAGGGCTTACTTGTTTTTTTTTTTTTTAAGAAGCCAAACTAACCCACCGAAATTGGAACCGAGGAGAATCGAATCTGAGACCTTGAGAGGAGCACACTCCAAGGACCCAAGCAAACACCACCAGGCCAATCCAAGTGGGTTTAAGGGCTTACTATTTTTTAAAAAGCCAAGTTTGAGATGGGCTTATTCTCGTCAAGGTGAGTCTAAGATAAGCCAGGCTTAGCTTGACTCACGTTTACCCAAACTTTGAATAGTTCAGAAGGACATATATGTATGCGAAATATATATATTTCGGAGGTTTTTCTCCTACTTTCCTATAATATCATTAACAGTTAATTTATTTAGTACATAATGATCTTCTTAAGATTTCTAAGTTTGTTTAATAACATTAACTTACGGAGTCGGTCAATCAAACCAAGAGTGAGGTAAATATCCAGAAGAAAAATTAATATAAAAGATATATCCAGAAGAATTTGAGCACACCTTATCAAAGTCTATATTTAGAACAGCAGATTTAATCTCACAAGGAAATCTGAGGACCAGTTCCATCACTCCTGGTGATACTTTGTCTTCAGAAGGTGAAACACTCATTTTCTCAACAAAGTCCGTGACTGCTTGAGGCTTTTCATCTACTAATAATTGTAAGGTATGATAATATACCTTAATATACCAAGGCACAATTTGCAGAACATTAACTTGTAACTTACACTTCTCTTCAACATTATTGGCTGCAATGAAGTCCTTGGTCAATTCTGTAGATTTCAAGGATATTGCAATCGAACCCCTTTCATTTCCACTGCCCATTAAAAATCTACTGGCATAGAAAGGTGCATGTGAGGAGGACCAAACAACTGGATACTTCCATGTTAAGCTTAAATCAAATTGTTCAGTGTCATTGCATTCTTTGATTGAATATTCATACAGAATAGATGAGCTCTTTTCCAGTTCTCTATGAACCCTGTCCGGCGTATTAGATACTTCAAAGACAAGATTCCTTCTCAAAACGTCTATACTTGTGTCATTAGCAGCATATGCAGCAGTATTCTTCTGGAGATTCTCAAGTTGATTGACTAGACCTCTCTCCACTTGAAGGTAGACATTACTCGACTTAGCAAGAACACACCTACCATTGATTTTTCTTCCAAATATTGAGCTCAGAGACCAGCTTGGTTGACTCTTTATTTCATCGGGAGAGCTCATACCGGCTCTCTGAATATCAGGCTGAAGTACAACTGTAAGTGTTTGTTCTAGAATAATTCCTGAATCTAACCCATCTGCCGGAGCTCTGGATGCTGTCAGGTGCAATCGTTGTGAATGATAAAAACTCCTGTAAATAGATGGTCTATCCATTAAGGCTGAAAGTCCAGCTTTATCTCGACAAGGAAGGAGTTTCAACCATGGAGTAAGATTCTCTGTGCAGACAGCTTCACGCGGCAGTGAGCCATATCTTAAACTACCTAAGGCTGACTGAGATGCCCATTTAGGAGCAGAATAAGAGCTAGAGGACTCTAGGAAGTTTATTGAAGCACAGAACAGACCTGATAGAGAATGGGTTAAATTTTTCCAAGAAGCATCAACCTGATGTGGAGGGACATCAAAGACTGCCCACAGTTCAACTCCAGGAGGTTTTGCATTTTGGCTTGATATAGGATCAAATCCACCCCATCTTTCATAGTTCCATCGACCTTGTGTGAAAGATAACTCCATTGCTTTAACGTGAAATTTCTTAACCTGTCCATCCAACACTAATCCACATGTTAATTAGTATATTCAAGAAAAAAAAATTATAATGCTTCTATAATTCACAGGAAAAACACAAAAGCATAGCATATACTACATACTAAAACATAAGCAAAGAAAATCAAAACTAGAATATCAATTTATAAAACCCATAAGGATTTCCCTTTTGTGTGAATATGTTAGAATTTAGAGGCACAAAATAGTTCCTTATCAACATTCTTTTACATAGTAGCATAGGACAAAATGGATGAGAAGAAAACATAGCCATACAACTTAAATGAATCAGTTAGAATTATTGCATCACTACTGCATTCTGTATATGTATTAGATTTAGACAAAGTCACGTAGATACATATCCCTTCATAATATCAATGAGCAAAGTTACTGAAACAAAGCAACTATTGAAGGGCTAAACTATATTTGTATCTGAGGTTCTGAACTGAAAGTACAATACTTAGATGGTCAATTCAGCTTAGAATGATCTCCCCATGCTTTATCGAGTTTATTACATCTTACTTTTGAAATGATCTTAAAAGTAGATTGTACATATATGAACTAACAAGCAGACTGATGGTCACAGGAAAGGCGAGACAACTTAAACTCAATGGTGTTAGACATTCAACTCTCTTCGTCAAACGGTCATTCATATACATGTGTTAGATACCTCGGTAGAATTTGAGTCAGTCAGTAACATTAACTGTCAGTGATTAGACATATTTATTAGATATTCAAACAGAGAAGCTAGTGGTTCTGCTCGGCACAAGGTTGTCATGTCAAACCCGAGAGTCTAGGTAATCTCGTATGTAGACTCGACTCATAGAAGAGTTTAAGATATAACTGAAGGGTTTAACGAACATGATATATCCTATCTTCGTATCTTGATTTTCATATCATATTAGATCTTAGTATTCAATTTTGACGAATTCAAAATTTAACAACTTACCAAATTAACAATTATACACAGAGCAACGAATAAGGTTTACAATCTTGATATTGAAAACCTTAAAATTAGTGATAATTATAGATATTAAACACATAATTAACCCTAAAATGAGAGAAAGAGGAAAATGCAGAAGACACACCAGCTGAGAAATGGATTTGGGGAAGAGATGGTGATGACGAGCGAAGGAATGATCAGCAATAGGAGCTTCAGTTTGGAAATGAAAATGCGCGAGAACTTTGCGATCAGGTAGGGGTTTAAGTAGCAATTCCTCTGAAAATTCTTCTTCTGCTACTGTAGCCGATGATGATAGAATCGGAAGAAAGAGGAGAAGAGAGATAACGAGGATCATAGTTGAAGCAACAGCCATCGTTGCTTGCTAATTTTGAAACTTGCTGTGAGAGGATGTATGTGTACAGAGTACAGACTACTTTCGCTACAGAAGTTCCGCCATGAACGCACGGTGCGACCGAGCTTCAGAGTTTCTCTTGTGTTTAGTGTTTTGGGCTTTATGTAGGCCCAATTATATATATTTTGGGCCCTAGCCTTTTTTTTTAATTTTTATTAATAAATATAAGAAAATGAGATCCCAAACACCACTTGAATGAGATGATAAAAACTCTTTTTCTACTTAATATAGAGATATTTTTTAATAAAGATATCTTGAAGAAAAACTAACATTCCAATCTTATCCATGTATTTTCCTATTTTTAGTGTCCTTCATGGTAATTTTATAATAAAAAATCACTTTTATGCATTTGTATCCAAACAATTGTTTAAAAAAATGATTTTTATCGTGGTAAACAAACAAAAATAGCTTCTGTTTTATTATATATAAAATCTCAAAAAAATAACTTTTAAATGATTGAATATCAAAATCACTTATTTTTTAATCCGTAATAAATGAGCTCAGAATCAAACGCGCATCACGATTTGCTTTGTAGTATCCTCTTACAAGATTTCTATATTTTTATGGTGTTGGTTGAAAGTAAAGGCTTGAACAAATACCTTTTGAAAGTAAGAAGCAGCTCATCACGTAGGTTGTTATAGCTTGAACAAGTGATTTTACCAGCAAAAGAGATACTTTTTTCCTTCAATCTCTTAACTTGTTCCAAACTCTATCAGTAACAAAATTGAAAATTTGATTCATTTTTTTGGTAGTGAGTGAGGGTGGGAGAGGTGATTTGATTCTAAGTATATAAGTAGGTAGCGCAAGGTATTTAAAATAAGTTGGTAGTTATTATAGTCACCCACTCAGTAAAATTATCCTTGCTTTTAGCAGTAGTATTTCTACAAAACATCATTTCCAACTTGTCCAAATTGATTTTTTGGCCTTAGACATTTTGACAAACTTTGAAAATAACTTGCACTTCCTTTGCTTCTTCTTCATCATTCTTGTCCAATCTTCTTCTGCATCCTTCTAAGATTGGAATTAAATTGAGTGTATGTGTTTCTTGTGGTTATTAATGATAAATGAATTCAATTTTAATGAAATGGTTATAATGTTATTTATCAAAACCAAAATAATTAATAAGAATATACAGATGTCATCATTCATAAATAGAACACATGGAAAAATGATTAGACAGAGGCAGGCAATAGGGTAATCCTATGGAGTCTCAAGCGAAGGCTCGATGAAGCCAAAGAAAATTGGGTCGAGGAATATAATACACCTAACACTACCATATGGTATCATTTCAACCAGTATTGCCATACAACAACAATTCCTGCAACCAAATGTAATTTAAGAATCAATTTTGGAGTAATACAGAATGACGAGGATGAGGATGATTGTTGTGGTTGCGTGGACTCTGATGATCTCCTCGTTAGCCTTGCAGACAATTTATTTAGTGCTCGACAAAGGAACACAACTTTTTTTGCAACTACAAGCAGAAAAATGCAATTTATCAGAAGCTGAGTTCGAATAAAGAGACATGAAAGCTAAAGCTATATAGCTCATACCATGCACTATTTTTTTTCATATTGGGATTATGTTCACTTCTTTGCACATTTTTAGCTGAAGCAAAATATACTTGTTGGTAACTCTAGGTATAGTTCTATTATACTTTCAATATGCCTCATGTATAAAATAGAACTCATGTGTTGTCCTGTTCTAACTTGTCTATCAAACACCATCATAGGGTCGCTTATTGGTATACACAATATAATTACCTGTACCCCAAGATATTGGGACTACAAGAGTCGAGAGTTACCTTTGTTTTTCAAAAGTCTTTCCTCATCTCCAACCCGTCCTTGAAGTACCTTTAGCAAGAATACAAAATACAATGCAAAAATTATGCAAGTAATTGTAATGACCATGTTAGGCATACTGAAATCAGGAGTTGCCATGGGTACGAGCAAAACTTCTGTGTATGAGAGAACAGGGCTCTTTTCCTACATTAAAGATCCAGACTGGTAAGAATGACGGTAATCTTACATTTACTGGGGTTATGAGCAAAACAAGAACAGAGATTCAAATAACCTGTAATTTAGACAGCATTGGTGACTTGCTTATAGAGTCATCAGAAAATTGCAAACCAGCGTGGAAGTCAGGAAAGCTTATTATTGCTGATGGGATATCAAGTCCTTGATTAGCATCTGGAGGGTATTCATCAATGTGCAAGAAGCCCTATGCAGTACAAGTTGATGAATATCCAGAAGTGATGTAAATGTCCAGAAGAAAAAGAAATACAATCGAAAATAAGAATTTGAACACACCTTATCAAACTCTATATTTAATACAGCCAATTTGATCTCACAAGGAAATCTGAGGATCAGCTCCATCATTCCTGATGATACTTTGTCTTCAGAAGGTGAAACACTCATTTTCTCAACAAAGTCTGCGATTGCTTGAGGCTTTCCATCTACTAATAATTGTAAGGTATGATAGTATACCTTAATATACCAAGGCACAATTTGTAGAACATTAACTTGTAAATTACACTTCTCTTCAACATTATTGGTTGCAATGAAGCTCTTGGTCAAATCTGTAGACTTCAAGGATATTGCAATCGAACCCCTTTCATTTCCACTTCCCATTAAAAATCTACTGGCATAGAAAGGTGCATGGGAGGAGGACCAAACAACTGGATACTTCCATGTTAGGCCTAAATCAAATTGTTCGGTATCATTGTACCCTTTGATCGAATATTCATACAGAATTGATGAGCTCTTTCCCAGTTCTCTATGAATCTTATCTGGCATAATAGATAAATCAAAGCCAAGATTCCTTCTCAACATTTCTGTATCTGTGTAATTAACAGCATATGCAGCAGTATTCTTCTGGATGTTCTCAAGTTGAGAGACTAGACCTCTCTCCACTTGTAGGTAGACAATACTCGATTTAGCAAGAACACATCTTCCATTGATTTTTCGTCCAAATATTGAGCTCAGAGACCAGCTTGGTTGAATCTTTATTTCATCGTGATAACTGATACCAGCTGTCTGAATATCAGGCTGAAGTACAACTGTAAGTGTTTGTTCTAGAATAACTCCAGAATCTAACCCATCTGCAGGAGCTCTGGATGCTGTCAAGTGCAATCGCTGTGAATGATAAAAACTCCCGTAAATAGTTGGTCTATCCATTAAAGCTGAAAGTCCAGCTTTGTTGCGACAAGGAAGAAGTTTCAACCATGGAGTAAGATTCTCTGAACAGACAGCTTCACGCGGCAATGTGCCATATCTTAAACTACCTAAGGCTGACTGCGATGCCCATTTAGGAGCAGAATAAGAGCTAGAAGACTCTAGGAAGTTTATTGAAGCACAGAAGAGACCCGACAGAAAATTGGTTAAGTTTTTCCAAGAAGCATCGACCTGATTAGGAGGGATATCAAAGACTGCCCACAATTCAACACCAGGAGGCTTTGCATTTTGGCTAGATATTGGATCAAATCCACCCCACCTTTCATAGTTCCATCGACCTTGTGTGAAAGATAACTCCATTGCTTTAATGTGATATTTCTTAACCTGATCATCCAACACCAATCCACATGTTAATTAGTATATTCAGGAAAAAAAATCTGAGAAGTCAGAAAAGAGCAAAATAAAACAAATTTTTTTCTTCGTATTATTTTTTATATACATGAAAATCACATATCAATGGAAGGTAAGTGGGCAACAAGCCGCGCCATTAAGCCTTTATAATGACAAAATCAATCCTCGTAAACACAACAGTCATAGACCTAGGAGACATGTGACCCTTTTAACTCTATGAGAAGGGTTAACAGTCTCTGGTGCTAAGAAGTCAAAAATGTCAAACGTAAATGGTATTAAAACTTGTTGATTGTCAGAACATGCTTTCTCATGTTTAGTCCCTGAAGTAAAGACTAAGGAGGGAATAAATCTAAGAGGATGCAGTTTTGTGATTTTTAGAACTAAAAAGTGACTATATACACCAAAAACAAACTTGAAGATAATTTTACTAATTGTTGGATCACGGGGAGGAGCTGGGGGGGTCATTCACATTGGACTTCGATTATCATACACGTGAAAGACATCACACTTTTAAAAGACAATGAGTTTATTGGTTCTTTAGCTTATAAATATTCAACCTCCACCTTTCTAACAATGCGGGACTTATAAGTTACACTTATTACACAACGATACTAACAACATAATGGATTTTGCTATAAGACACACATGAAAGTGTCTTTTAGCAATCCACACCTCAAGTTGTGATCATCAACTTTTTAGTTATAACTTACTAAAAGACACCTTCATAAAAATTAGTTGGTGTCTTTTAACAAATGCTTATTGGATAACTTGCTAAAAGACACCTTCATAAAGAGTGTCTTCTAGCAAAACCCTAAGATAATTAACCCTACAATAAAATTAAGGCTTAATTGCACTTTTGGCCCCCTATCTTAAGGGATGTGAGTGCCACTGCCACGTCAGCGGAAGACTAAGTCAAAAGTGGTCTTGGGCCAAAACTGCCAAAGATCCAATACATAGGGGCTGTTTTGTATTTTAATTAGTTAGGGGCCAAAATCGCAACTTTTGGAAAGATAGGGGGCCAAAAGTGCAATTAAGCCTAAAATTGGCGAGAAAAGAGAAAAGTGCATACACACCAGTTGAGCAGTGGATTTAGGAAAGAGGTGGTGGTGACGTGCGAAGGAATCTTCATGTATAGGAGCTTTGGTTTGAAAGTGAAAATGTGAGAGAACCTTACGATCAGGTAAGGGTTTAAGTAGCAACTCCTCTGAAAATTCTTCATCTACTACTTTTGCTGCCGAAGACGATGATAGAATCATCGGAACAAAGAGAAGAAGAGAGAGAATCGTTGTTGGAGCAAAAGTCATCGTTGTTTGCTAACTTTGGAACTCTGCTGTGTGAGTAGTGATGTGTACAGAATACTACTATACTACTACAGTGTGCAGAAGTTCCGCCATGAACGAGCGAGCTTCAGGGTTTGTCTGTGGGGGTTTGACTATATTGGGCTTTATATTGAATTTGTAGTTTATAGAAAGAAATATGTTTTACAGAAATAAAAGATATGTGTCTAAAATAAAGATATTATTAGAAAATAAAATGTAACCGTCCCAGAATAATATAGTGCAATGTTCAAACATGAAGAACACACCCTTAAGAAACCCTAGCTGCCAAGAACAACAAGTTGACTGCCAATATGAAAAACACCGGTACCAAACTATCATAATACAAGCTACTCCGGTGCTAATAGTCTCTAAAAACTTTGCATTGCTTCCAAAAACACAAAGCACCTACTGAACCTTTCATTGTGGCTTCAAACCAAGGCTCCCACACCAATTACAATGCACCAAAAGTCCAAAACAATCATGACACAATCCAAAATATGTGTTGTTTACTCTTGTTTATTGCATATTTTAGTTGTTGCTTCTACTTAAAACTATATCTTGCCCTAACTAAATACAATTGAGACTATGAAAAAAGTTTTTCTCCTATAAATTGTGGAAAATCAAATACAAACTTGTATGAGAGATGATTTTGAATGATTGTCACATACATACATATATAATATAGAGATGTGTATTTTTAATAGTGTTGAAAATTAAAGAAAAAAAAATAGCACTTTTAAAATATGAAAATATGTAATTCCGATTTTGAAGATGTGAAGAAAAAAGAAAAAAAAAACTTTTCGATGATTCAAAATACAAGCAAATGTCAACTAAATATAATTTCTTTTATGTAGTTGATTTGATTTTGAATAAATGAAGAAATAATTAATATTCATATCTCTTGTATCCCGGTTATCAATTTTCTTATTCTGTTTTCTTTTTTTTTTAACAATTTCAATTATGGCTAATTTTGAATTTAGTTACAAAGAATAGTTCAAAATTTTAAATTTGTAAACAATATAGGCTTTCTCATTAAAGATTTTTGTAAACAATACTCATTTTATATATCTAGAACATCTCTAACATATGGCGTATATAGTTAAATTTCATAGCCAGTAGTTTTTTAGTCCATGTGTACAATGACCAGGGGCGGATCTAGGTGTAGTCGAGGGTGTGCACCTGCACACCCTGAACTTTTAAAATTTGCACTTATAATCTTAATTTTTTGCACTTTGCACACCCTAAGAAATTCTTTTTGCACCACCAAACCACTAATGCTCTCACAAAGAAATGAAAAATGGAAGAAAAAGAAGTGAGATATAAGTGTGGCAGGTCACAGAAAGAAGAGGAGCAGAACGTGAAATGAAGCCCCTCAATATCTCTTAGGCCCACTAATATTCCATTTTTATCCCTATTCTATTTATCCAAACGATATATCCCCAAGCATTCCGAGACCTATGTTCCGGAGGTAGTTTTTTTAGATTTTAAGCAGAGAAGATACGAACAAGTGGGTTCTGGTTCTGTAATTATCTCCCATATGTATTTTTTTATTTTATTTTTTAAGATTCTAAGAGAAGGCAACATAGAACACAAGCTACTTGTAAAGCATTAATTAGAGCATTGCAACTCTTTATTCTTGGCATTCTTCGGTCAGCAATACATAATCAACTAATAACTAGTATTTTATTCACTTCAGCAAAATTAAATTAAGCATTTGTGTCTTTATTATCATTCCAGGTGGTTATTTTCAAGGGATAAATTCCTTCACATATGGTGTTCACATTCAATCTATACACTGCTTTGGCGTTTTATAGAGGATATTTATTGGATATATGATTGTTGCTCATATGATGGAAACACACTTCCGAGAGTTATCTCCCGGAACAAAGTTAACTGTTTTGGGGTATAGAACATGGGGTGGAATGGGAATTTTGGGGGGCCCAAGAGATTTTAAGGGGGCTTAGAAAGAAACGTTCGTGTGCATTATGTCATTATGGGCTTAGAGGACAGTTGGGCCACCAAACTTTTGGGAGGTTTTTTTTAGGCCCTTTCCATGTCTCTTTAGGCCCCCAAAATTATAAAACTGTCTTTAATAACACTTTAGGTAGAAAATTAAAATTATAAAACTGCGCGCAGGTGTGAATATATTATAAAAATTATAAACCAAGCAAGTAAAAATTTCTACCAACAACTTTGCACCCCCTAGTCCAGGGTCCTGGATACGCCACTGGCAATGACGTATTAACATTCTTTCAATGTAGACATTCTAAGGGAGGTGTAGGAAACCTATGCCTATCTTTACAATAGTCATATGTCACATAATTTTCCTTTACATTTTCATATTGTCTTTGTCCGGCAGGATCCAATTGCCAAAACTTTTGTTCATTCCACCAATAGTTATTAGAAGCACAATTTGAATCAATTAAGCTTTGACTTTGACATCCACTAACATCAAATCCTTGGAAGTTTGCTTTGAAAGGTGCATATGTCCAATTTATTTTGGCTTTCCCTCCATCTGTTGCCCAATTTTCACCATTCCATAAACTTGCTTGTACTTGCATTGCCTTTGATGGGTATCCCACTCCAATGTTGCTATTGTTCTTGTATACCCTAATGGGGATATTGTCCACATAAAATCTAGCAAGCCAAAGTTTTGATTAGATTTGATTTATATATTTCTAAAATCTACCAGGCCAAGTTTTGATTAGATTGATTTATATATTTCATAAATCAATATAGTGTAGTTTCAGACTTGTTCACCCATTCTACTAAGGGTTGTTTATTATATAATTTATAAAATAAATGATTTTTACATTCAATAATTTATAGATTTATTATTTTTATAAAAAATAAAAGTTAGTGTGTGTTTCTTCATGTGTATCAAAAGCCACTTAAACAAATAAGTTATCAATTTTTTTTTGGAGAAGCTACGGAAAAAAAATGCTTTATATGACCCTATTTTATATTTTTTTTAAATTGTCACTTGTTTTAAATTTGTAACAGACGAATGAAATCTAATACAAGTAACTAATTTATTTAAAAATAACAGTAAATACATACTCTAAGAGGTAGATTAATGTGTTTTAAATTCTTGGTCAGATTTTATTTACTTTCCAGTCGAATTTCGTATTCCTATAGTCTTTTCTTCTAGGAACCGTAGCGTTAACAAAAAAAAGACTAATGCGTCTTAAATTTCTATAGACATCATTTTATCAAGTATAGTTTTGACATACACAAAAAAGAAAAAAGAAAATCATTCATGTTTTTTTAAGAAAAAATCATTCATGTTTAATTATTCTTCAATTTGTTTCAAAATCACCAAAATCATCAAAATTGGGGCCTAAACATCATCAACGTTTTTTTTAGGTAAGAACTAAAATTGATTGAAAGGTGTATTAACTAGCTACATATATTCCAAACAGAACTATGCATGTATATGAAGAGTCAATGGGGCATGAACATATGTCTTACACAATTTGATGTGGGTTCCACAGAATTTTGTAGTCGTGAAAATCAGTTGTGGGATCAAACCAAAGGTGGATTTTTTGCTCTCTATCCCCTTCACCATTTGCCCATACATTGGTTTGTAATGCATATGGCTTCCCTTCTCTGTTCCCCAAAAATTCAAAGTCTAACTCGTCGTGACTATCTCCTTGTGATATCAGCTACACACAAAATAAATAATATGAAACAATTAAATATTTATTAAAGACAATTGATCAAAGTTCCGCGAGTGTAGCTCAGTCGGTAATTATTAAGGACATTATTTGCAAGGATCAATGTTAGAATCCCGAATTTTCCATATTTAAAAGTTTAAATCAAACTTTTTTTTTAATGGTCGGAATGTATATATGTGGGTAACTATATATGAAAAATATTGATAAAAAAATTATTTGAAAAAATGAGATTGTCTATTAAAGACAATTGATTGAAAAAAGGACAACTTCCTCCTTATAGCATGAGATGAGAATTAAATTTTATCTAGATATCATTCCATCAAAATAAGGGGAAAGAACTCACATAGTAAGCTGTGACAACCCCTGCAGAGTCTCTACCTGGAACTTTGATCCTCATATGAAATAATCCAGAGCCATAAGTTAACTTGGATGCAAAGCCTGACCCTATTTTTTTTTTTTTTTTAGGCATAAAAGCAAACCAGCAAAAACAAATATATATCAAGTCTTTATTAAAAATATATATATTAAGTCTAGTACTAACCAACCAAATTACAAATTATATAGTCGCCCCCTATTTTTGGTAGTACTTGAATATTACTTTTTTTATCTACTTATTAAAAAAAAGGTCATCAAATTTGATTGCGACAAAATTAAAGACATGTTTTATATTTTTCGGTGTCTAAATTTTGGTTGTCATTAGTGGTGTTTGAGGAATATAAGAAGCAAAAGTACAAATATTAGCGGTATTTAGTTTCATTTAAGAAAAAAACTCATTACATGGATTGAAATTCACCGATGTAATTCCATTTTCTATGTTATGATGAACATGTAGTGGGAAGGATCACATGACCAAGCAAATTTACCAAAACAAAATCACGTCCTAGTACATATAACATCCCCTCAAAAAAATAAATTATACACAACATACATTTGTGTTTTCTTTGAATAAATACTCATATTTCATTCATGTAAACTCATTTTATTCAATATTATCAATCGTTCTTTAGCGTTGCCTATTTTGTTCACACACTTAGTTTCTTTTTAATGAGGTTGGTGGTTCTTCATGACTTTACATAAAGTGTTTCTCCTTAATCTAAATTTATTTATCGTAATTTAAAAAAATTATCTTTTAGTTGATGTGTATGTTAATTTAGGCATAGGTAAATTGATGATCACAAACTATAACCTTTTTTTCAATTCAAAAAAGGGTATAGTACTTAGGAATTGAGTAATACAAGAAGATGTGTTATTTGAGCAACCATTTGATAAACAACTTATTAGACAACTATAAATTTATAAAGAAAAAGTAGGTTTTGACACGAAAATTAAAGTTATAGAGAGATAAAGTAAAAACATATAATGTGAGTATAAAGAAAATTGTCACAAAATGGTTGTAGATGACGAATGCACCTTCCAAAAAAGACAATTTTCGGCCCTATTGTCTTCTCTTAAGTAATGAGAATCCATATGAAACCAATCTCTTTGAATCAAGCTAATAATATTTTGAAGAATGAATAAAAACCTTAATTTTAAAATAGAGTTGTAACAACTTTTCTAATTACTTTTCCATTCCATGTTTGTTTCAGGGTTAGAGTACCCCTTATACTCTTTGTTATTGAGTATGTTACAAATCCAATATATTTTTTGAGTTTAATAATAATGGCCATCTGTATGTGTTACATACTCAATAATATCTCAATATCTTTTTTTCTTTAGATAAACGAAATGACAAAGCCATTATAAATTCACAAACACACACAAGTGGAGGTACCGGATTCGAGCCCCGACCATGGCATCCGGCCTAACAATTTCGGCATTTTGTCAGTTGAGCTAGGACTTCTGGAATAATATCTCAATATTTATTATTATTGTAGAATGATCAATGAGTTTGTTATATCTTTACACTGCATGTAGTGCATATGTCCATAAAATTTAACAATTCTAATCAATAGGATAGGTTGATTTTAGTAGTAAGAAAAAGTTGCATTAACAATACTATTAAATTAGATACCAAATAACGGATTTCAATTTTGACTTCACTAACACTTAATTAATGACAAAATTAATTAATTAGAGCTAAATTTCAGTTGCAAATTTTTGCTGTTATAATTTAACTAAATTTTCTTTGATTTTGATATGACCTAATTCATCATTTGAAGGTAACCAATGCAATTATTTCCTTATAACTCCAAAACAACCTTCTTAGTTGAAAATATGAGCATGTAGTGAATGAAAACATGATATGTGTGTCTATATGTGTGTGTGATTTGTTTATGGGAAGAGGAAACTAAAGATATATACGTGGAATTTAAAAGGAGAGTGAAAGAATAATCGAGGGATAATGAATGGTTGACTATAACCTGAAGAGTAATCCATTGTGAGCTGAATTTCTTTCCCTTGGTTTATGGAAATAACATGATTGTCACCCCATGTGACCTTGTAATTTTGATCAAATATTATTTCTTCACTTCTCCTAATTCCTCTAGCAAGAACAACATGAGGAACAAGGACCACAAGAAAAATATAAATTAGAGAACTCATATATTAAGGAAAACTTTAGCAAGGGTTGGTCTTTTACGTACAATTTGTAGATTGATGGTAATTGGTGTATCAATTCATCTATTTATAAAAAACAAAGCGTGCATGATGATGAGTCCCATAATTGCATTACCAATACGTTATTGACTTGTCATACTCGATACTATATAAGTATGTATATCATCCAATTCCATAACAAACCCACCACATCACGATATGGCTTAGTTAGGAAGCAACGTTTACACTACAGATATTAATTATTTTTTCGTTAAACTCTGGTTTAAAATGTAAGTAAATTAAGCTTCCAATATGTTAACATTGTATAAGACAGCAAAATACTACAATTAAATCTTATATAAATGTACACCTTCTAGTTAATTACTAAATACTACTAAAGATACTAGTTATAATAGGATATACTTCTTAATTATCGTGTAATTTTTAAACGATGAATGTATAGTATAATTATTACTCCCTCCGTCCCAAATTATAAGAAAAAAAATATTTTCAAACTTAGAAAACTAAAATATTGTAGTTTGTAGTACAACTTTTTGTGTTATCCTTGGAATAAGTTTCATAGAAAGATGTAAAAACAATTTTTATTGGTTATTAGTTATAGAGAAAATGAAAGAGAGAACATAATGAATGTAAATTACATTTAATTTCTCCTTAGAAAAGATGATTTTTTGAAAAAAACATAATTAAATATGATAAAAGTTAGTCTTTTTTGCTTATAATTTGAAACAAAAAAAAATGAGCTTTTTTTTGCTTATAATTTGGGACCGAGGGAGTATTAATTAATTGTTAATTCAAAAAAGAAATTTGAATTCACGTTACCTTATCTCCAACCCTAATAATATTTGTATACTCTCGTTAGTTTTTTGACAAAAACAAAATGATATTCTTTCATTCAAATCAAGAGATTACATCATTCAATACCGCTATAAACGTAAGGGATGAATCTACGAACAAACTCGCAACATCCAAGTTAATAGCATATAACGACATAATGCCTACAAAAATATATGATAAAATTAAAGTGACCGGAATATCCATGACATCCGTATCTGCAACGTTGACGCCCAAATCTTTGATTGAACAATCGAATCTTTCAATATGAATCAAATGAACACCACACAAAGACGGGAAATCAAACAACGCCGCACAAGACGACGAACAACAAACCACGACGCTTAGATGATGAAATCACAAAGAAAAAACCTAGATCTATGTGAAAATCACTTATTTAGACTGAAATAGAGAGAAAAAGATGAAGAGGAGTGATTTCAGGTCAAGAATTGGTCCAAAACCGAAAACTAGGGTCGGCTTGTTGGAGAGGGAGGGTTATACTCTCGTTAGTTACTACTATATTTTCACTTTCTGAAAAATACTACGTATACTATATTCTACACTTAATAGTAAGCCTCGTGTTAAAAATCAATAATTTGGATCGTGTTAAAATACTACTATGTAGACGCGTACAAGTTTCCAGCTCTTTCATTCTTGTCTGGACAACAATTAATTCGTCCACATTAAACAACTTAGTGTTAAGTTTTTATTGTCAAGCCAAGAAGTTTCATACTTTTGTTTGCTTATCTCTTATCTTTTTTTAGCTGAATTATCATTTTTAACTTTTTTAATTTGATTTCGAATAAATATTATTTTTATTTTTATTTTTATTTCATAGTAGGTTCATTTTGGGCTATGTGTGTATATTAATAACTATGAGAGAGAGGGAGAGATAGTTTATTTTGAAAAACTTTGCAAGGAGCGAATATGAATAAAGAATTTATTTATTGGCTTATTAATCGTAGATGTTCACCACTATTTATTTGATTCCAGATTTTTGTCTCTCTATTTGTAAAATTCGAATTTTGGTTTCCCAATTATATAAATTTATAACATTTTACCTACACGGACCTTAGAAATATAATATTGTTATGCATGACCATTTAAACGTTATGTAAAAAGTCTACAATCTCTGGTGTTAAAAAGGCAAAAGTTTCAAATGTAAATTGTATAAAAACATATTGATCGTTAGAATACGATTTCTCATGTTTGACCACTATACTTGATGCAGCTTTTAGGACTGTTTGTTCTACGGTAAAAGCTCAGATTCTTAATCTCACAGGTGGTGAAACTTCAGTCTAGTCTACACAAACATGCTTTCCTCATATCCATTTGTACATCTTAATATCCGTTGACCTAAGTGTCAATCTTCCATCTAATGAGTCAGCTAAAAAGTTCATATGCGCCTCCTTCTTTAGTGATATTTATGTCCACCTGAATATATAAAAAAATGACATACCTAACAAAATCATGTCTATACTTAAATCCGAAAGCTTTTTACAGTTCTAAAAAATATCCTTTACAATGAACCACAATAAATATGATATTGTCTAGGTGAATTGTAGCTAACCTCAAACTTCAAAGCATCTCTATCATTCAATTACAGTAAAAAATTCCTACAATTTAAGTTTCATTATGGGCAAAGATTGTAGTTCAACAAAAGCTCATGTAATGGACCTAAGGACTTGGGTTGGCAAAATTGTCTTATTAGGCTGAAAACTGTCGCGGCGCCTCATTCTGTTATTACTAGGACTCAGAGCTTGCTAGTTGTTGTTGCTGCTGCGTTTTAATAGGCAAATAGAGTCTTGCTAGTTGTTTTGAGTTTTGGTTCAGAAACAGTTAGTTTCAACAGATTTAGGTGCATGGTTGGTTGCAAAGGCTCCAAATGGGTCAGTGTCCTAGGTATGGAAATAAATAAATATTTTAGATGGTTTTATTTTCTAGAAGAAAAAAAAATGAAAAATATCCCTAAAATATGGTTCTGATTGTAAAATCTGAACAAATTGTATTTTAGAAGGAAAAAAAAGGAAAAAACTTAGGTACAATTCCTCAAATGCTTTTTGTATGGTTCTTAACTAAATTCACCATGATTTCCTTAAATCCATAATTATCTCAAAGTTTGTTATCTCCAAAAAAAGTTGTATTTTTAGTTAAGAACCATATGAAAAGCACCTAAAGAATTGTACCTAAGTTTGTCCCAAAAAAATTAGGGCATGCAGACAAACAGCTAGGATGAAAAAACAACGGTCTTATCTAAAATCCCTACAATCTAGCTATTTTTTAAGTGAATCTGTAAATAAATCGTGTCACTCGAAATGAATTGGTGAGCTATATAGCCATAACATGAATGTTACACATGAATTTTAAATCATACTCATTTCGACCCAAATTATAAGTCACATGTATTAAGAAATGTACTTAATTTTGTATAGGAAAGAGAAATTATGAGTTGTTTTACCAAATTATCCTTGATAAATGATATCATGAGAAAGATAAATTAAAGAATTGAAAGAAGAGAGCGTAATAAATAGTTATGAGTATAATAGAAAAACAACATTAATGTTTCATTGAAATTGTAAGACGACTTATAATTTGAGATAAAAAAAAAAATTCCCCAAAATAACTTATAATTTAAGACGGAAGGAGTATATTATTTCACATGTATGTCGCATTTTTTTTTGGGTCAAGCATGTATGTCGCATTTAACTAGCAGGTAAATCGTATTATCTCACATGTATGTCTTACAATCAAATCATATATAAATGTTCACCTTCTAGTTAATTACTATTCTATGTCCCCATTAGGTTAGCTCAGTTGGCAAGGACAATGCATAATATATGCAAGGTCTGGGGTTCGAACCCCGGACATCACAAAGAAAAAATACGATTTCCTATGTTCTACCAAAAAAAGAATACTAATTTCCTTTGAAAATAAAAACTATATATATATATATATATATATATATATATATATATATATATATATAATATGATAACACTTAATTATGTCATATAATTTTTACCGTGACACGTACAGTACTCCCTCCGATCTTTATTATAAGAAGAAAAAAACATCAAAACTAATGCAATCATTAATTGTGATAATTTTAAATATTTTTACAAATATATTCTTATAGAAAGTTGTAAAACATTAAATGCATCCATTAATAGTGTAGTTGAGGGTGTCGAGTTGTTGAATGTGGGTTGGTTGGTTGATAACATCAGTCGGATAATGGGAAACGGGTCTTTTACTCTTTTTTGGAAAGATTCTTGGAAGGAGGGTGTCTTTTTTTTTTGTTCGTTTTAAGAGACTTTATGAGTTGGCCGAAAACAAAATGGTCTCGATGTCTGAGACGTTCAATTTAGGGTGGGGTGTGAATGGAGAGACGTGGAAGTGGAGGCGGAGATTGTTTGCTTGGGAGGAAGAGGTGTTGGAGGAGTGTATTGACCTTCTATCTACAATTTCTATGCAGGTTGGTGAGGATAGGTGGGTTTGGAAGCTTCATTCTTTGAATTGCTATACGATGTGTCGTGCTTATCGTAGTTTAACTGATGACGCTGGACATTATCATGTTGATAATAGTATAATTGTGAACAATCATTGTGAGTTGTTAAAAATAAATTTGTTTGCTTGGCGTTTGTTTTCTTAATCGAATACTAACAAAAAATAATTTACTACGGAGGAGGGTTTTATATCTTAATGATCAAATTAGTTTCGGAGGTTGTGGTCTAAATAAGGATATGGGTCATCTTTTTGTTACTTGTGACTTTTACGGTAATATTTGGAAGGTGGTTTCATCCTGGTTAGGTTTCTCACTGGTGGCTCAATGACATCTTTTGGATTATTTTATTATGTTTGCAAGTTTAGGAGGCTTCTCTAAACACGCTCGTCTGGCTTTTAACATTATATGGTTTTATGTCTTATGGGTTATTTGGAAAGAGAGGAATATATGCATATTTCAGCAAAGGGAGGAAGATAGTCATTCATTAGGTGAAAAGGTTAAGCTAAATATTTTCTGATGGTTAAAATCGACATATGTTATGTTTGATTTTGACTACACTTATTGGAGGCTTAATCCTCTTCATTGCCGTGTGGTTGTACATTAATGTTCCTGTGTGCTTGTGGCCGTATGCTCTTGTTTTTGTAATTTGTATAACTTTGTAACTTCTTAAAGTCTTCCCATGCACTTCTTGTGCGGGAAGACTTTTTAGGTTTTAGTAATATATTTCATTTTAGTATGTTAAAAAAAATACATCCATTAATTAAAAAACAATTATTAAATGAAAGGTAAAAAAGTCTTTTAAGCAATTACTATATCTTAAAAGTTGTGATATTTTCTTATAAATAGGACCAATTTTGTTTATATAAAATTTTCTTATATTAAGGACTAAAAGGAGTATAATTAGTTGTTAATAATTGTTAACAATGTTAGTAAAGAAATTTGAACTCACGTTACCTTATCTCTCCGACCTTTATAATTATTTAAACCAAGTTTTCATCCTCAAACAACTGTGGAGACTAATATTATTTTTTATTATGCACTTATTAGAGATCGAGTTTTGGACAAAATAGATAAGAGACTTAACTATTTACCATTAGTGTTAAAATTGGTTAATATGTTTTTATTTGTTGAGGAATAGTACTCCTTTTAAATTGGAAAAATACATTATCACTCTTGTTAAAGAAAAAATTATTATTACCAACATTTCTTTGTTGAACTTGAAAGTTAGACGAAGTATCGATTAATAGCTTTAAATAATGATTCTTTTTTCTTCAAGCGATTACGTTAAGGAATGAACTTTATCCCTGATCGGAATGTGTATAATAAAACTGTGACAATCATATTTAGATGGAGGGATAAATAAATAAAAACATTTACTTATATTTTCTGAAATAAATTAACAAGTGTCCCAACATACATTAAAGAAGCTAGGGAACAAAATACATAGGATTAGGGAGCTTGAATGTACGGTTTCCGGAAGAGTTTCCCTGGAGATCACTCCATTGGTCCCCTACATTTCCCCATATTCTGTAACCTTCATCCTCTAATTGCTTCCTTATATTGGATTTATACATTACGGCACTTTGCCCTTTATATGCTGCTGTCCTGTAAATTAATTATATGATCCAAGACTAATCAATCAACTTTTTTTTAAATGTGATATAATCATACAATAATACAACTGACACATATATACCAACAATGAAATAGTTTAAATGGTAAGAGATATGTGCTCCTAAACAATTGATTAGAAGTTCGACCCCTAACTCTTAAATATGTCTTTTATAGAGATTAGTCATCATTAAACAACGATGGAAACTTCATAAAAAAAAATACTATGACACATATCCATAGGTCGTACCTCATAATGAGTCTTTCATATCCAAAGAATCCTTGATTGTGCAAATTCTCAACGGTAACTTGACCAAGTGACTCTTTATCTCTTCCAGTCAGGAGTATTACCTTAAATCCATTATCTATCAACTTGTTAAATAGCTTTAATACGGGAGGAATTGCTGTGCACCATCCTTTAACTGCCCATGCCCTAAACGCAGGTGGATCATATGGCTCACACCTACATGTATATATTTAAGATTTTACTATAGTTAAAAAATAGGGTTAAATTAGTTTTTGGTACTATAAATATACTTTTTTTTTTTGTTTTTTGTCCTTTCAAAAAATTTCTTCACACAATGGTTTCCAAATGCTTACCATCAACAAATATGGCCCTCGTTGTCAAAGTAAATTAAAATGTCAATATATAAGGGGACTGAAAACGAAACATGATATATTCATTGAGACTAAAAAACTTACTTTATCAAAAGCTTTTGATCCCTAGAAACTTATCATATTTAATTTGTTTGTCTCTCTGTACAATGTCACATGTCCAGCTTTTAATGGCGATGACTAAATTTGCTGACGAAAAACATTCAAAGGTCCATGGTTGAACCTTTTTAAAGAGTGCATATTATGATGTGTGTAGCAAGAACATAATAAGAGCATGAAAGAGAGAGTTGTTTTAAAAGTTGTTCTTAAATGATTGTATAAATATCATTTCTCTTAAAGAGTAGTTGGAGAGTTTAAATTTAAACAAATAATTTATTAATACACGCATATGTGACCTATCCAAAGTCCGATTGAGCTAGTCCGTTAGAAGCTCGTGCTTATACAATCTAAACTAAAAAGCCTCCTTACAATTCGAGCTGAGAACTTGATATCCAAATTCTATAATTTTTAGGTCATTTTGACATTTCTATCTAGTACTTCTGATAAAGTTGATTTAAACAGTTGAGGGGAAAGTGAAAGTGAAATAGTTAAAAGTAAAGTGGAAAGGATAAAAAAATGTTTAATGGATTTAATTGGTGTATTGTAAAAATAATTACCCATACATTTTTTTTACAAAAAATAATAGGATAAATGCATAAAACGTTCTTGCACTATGCCACTTTGCTAAGCTAATTTCGAAAATTATCTATTTGTGAGTCATGGTTGGATAAATGCATAAAACGTTCTTGCATTTGAAAGCATTCATTTCAATTAAATTCAAGTTTAGTTTTTATTTTCACCATAATATTAATTATCCTAACATTTGTCACCATTCTCCCCTCAAAAAAACATTTGTCACCATTCTAAAAAAGAATACCCTCAAGGTCCGAAGAGAACAAAGTTATAATTAAATCATTTTTTTTATAACTAAATCATATATGTATTGTTTATATAATAAACACACAAAATTCATTTTTGTGGTTCTCCCTAATCTTGCAGGGGAGTTTGGCTCCCTAATCTAAAATGTTTTTCATCTCAAAAATAAAATAAACATAATTAGATAATAATTAAGAAATGGTTAGTGACGTTTGATCCTTAGACCGTTTCTGTTTTTTTTTTTTCTTTTAGGCTTAGGTCCGTGTAATAAAAAAAAAAGGTTTTTTTTTTCATGTGCATTTCATAATAAAAAAATTTAAAAAAAAAAAATTAAGAAAATTTATAATTCTTGCTTTTGTAATAGTAGATGTTGGAGATGCAAGTGTCATCAACATCTAAAATCCAAGCATCCAAGTCATCACCAACAAGGGATATACCATTGACATAATTCAAGGCTTGTTCCATTATCAACTCCAAATCCCTTTCGTACTGCCCATGAATCAAGTAATCTTCAACATATTGTGAACATTTATTTGGAACTGTTCTCCATGGAAGCTCATTATTTGTCTCCACTGCCAATCTCCAACTCAAGCAAAAGCTTCCATCAATTGGGTCTTTTGTGCTTTGGTGGTGTGATCTTATAGACATCACCTTGCACAACAATGCCAAAAGGAAAAGTACCAAAAGCCCTTGTTGTGCCATCCTTTATGATTCTGAAAGGTATATGAGAAATAATATGTTGTTAGCTTCTTAATGGCTTTATATAAGTACATTTTGTTAATTAACTATTATTTTATCTTCTAAAGTAAAAGGAGAGTGATTGAAGGGTAGTGTATATGAAATAATTTTACTTATGACTAGATGGACTTGGATCTACAAGGTGCAGTATGGTGTTGCAGCCGTAGAGACCGTTAGATTCATGGACGAATGCAACATATGGCTTGGTATTGCTATGGTTACACCAAAAAAAATTACATATGAAGGTTGTCTATAAAAATAAAATGTTAAAAGAAGTTGACGATTGATTTTGTTTTATTAACAATTGTTAGGATTACAAATAGACTTAAACTAATAAAACTGCTAAAACTATTATTTTATGCGAAGACAGTTTTAAAAAAGGTCAATAAGGAATTGAGGCCAACTCTTTAAAAAAAAAGACAGAAATTGAGGCTAACTAGTGGTCGAGCATGTATAAAAGAGATCTTTCATATTTTATGGGTGCTTCTAATAGTAGTCCCTCATAATTTTTAATAAAATAGTGCATTTTGTAAATAAAAAATAAATAGATGTTGTATTTTACAATGAAAGTAAGGACCATATTATTATATTTTTAAAGTGCCATATAGAAGCACCCGAATTTTATAAAATGGTAGTAGCATTAGCATTGCTACATAACTATTATTTTCATATCAATTTTATTTATATCAATAGGGGAAAAAACTTTGTCCCCATTACTAAAAAAAATGTGTCCCCTAAAAAAACTATGTATACAATAAGATTTCTTATATATTTTTAAATGACAAATATTAGTATTATTTATATTTTATTGATGGTGAGAATCAAACCTTCGATGTCCTTGTCATTCTAATATTTAAGGCTTAATTGCACTTTTGGCCCCCTATCTTTCCAAAAGTTGCGATTTTGGCCCCTTAACTAATTAAAATACAAAACAACCTCATATGTATTGGATCTTTGGCCCCCAAGGCCACTTTTGACTTAATCTTCGCTGACGTGGCACCCACATCTCTTAAGTGAGGTACCACGTGTAATTAGTTAGGGGGTGCCACGTCAGCGAAGACTATGTCAAAAGTGTCCTTGGAGGCCAAAACTGCCAAAGATCCAATACATAGGGGGCTGTTTTGTATTTTAATTAGTTAGGGGGCCAAAATCGCAACTTTTGAAAAGATAGGGGACCAAAAGTGCAATTAAGCCAATATTTAATTCTCTCATTTCATAAAGATATAAAAACTCAAAAATAGCATATTTGATATGAGTTTCATAATGATACTCATCAAAAAAGAGTAATCAAGTGAGTTTCGCGTCGGTTTCACATATGTGTATCACTTATTTATAAGTTTGTGATAGTAATACTTAATAAACTCTCAATCACTCCAACTCAGCACTTTTAAATATTTATAGTAGCTTTCTTAAAAAAATAAATATATATGTCTAGTAACTAATAGTTAGGCACACACGGCGTAAAGGAAAGAGAGAGTGTTTATACAAGCATTGGTGCTTGTTAGCTACTACTCCATTTGGACTAGCTTGTAAAGGAAACCATATGGGGATGCTATTAAAGGATTGCCTCAATAGACGAATTTATATATACTCAAAGTAGGAATTTATCCAAAAAAGAGGAATGAGTATAAACTTGTATCATGAAAAACATGTATTTTCACGCATGCATATATGCTCTTAATTAGGTGCAAGTATATTGCAGAGAAAAATAAAGTAAGCATAAGATTCAACGATTTGTCAACTATATATTAAGTGCAAGAGGATCATGGCGGACAAGATAGTTTGGCTTATTTGCATAGGGTGAAGACCTAGGATGATGGAAGAAGAAAAGGCTAACTCATAAAATGAAATGCTACATAGGCACTTACTTATTTGGGGAAGCTCTATGAAAATTGCGTCAACTCACCATTTATGCCAATTATGTGGTTAGCTATTTATAAGAAAGTAGAGTGGGTAAATAGCAAAAAAAATTCCTTAAAGTCAACTAGGACGGTTCTATTTTATAAGGATGTGAATCATATATAATTCACATGGATGGTGAGTTTAAAATATAATTTGTAAGTGGGCGATATAGATAGTGCAACCATTAGGTAGACTTGGCTACCCTCAAAACTTTATTTAATTATGATCCAAAACTTTATGTTATTCTCCAAAGTTATATGGGAAAGAAGGCGATGTTTATAGATTGCACAAGTAATAAGATGGGTGTCAGAAATTCATTAAGTAGTAGATAATTTTAATAATCTCTCTCGGGAGATTTGACTTATTTTTGTTTTACTGTGGAGAATTATATCTTTAGTTTTCAAAAAAGTTGCAACTCGAGCGTTGAGTTATTTAGGAAGCAAGTCAATGTTGTCACTCATAAGTTACTTAAAACGGTTTCATATATGGCTAATCCTCAAGTTATAGAGTTGATGTCAAGTTCTATTTCTACTTTGTTGATAATGATGAGTTTGTAAAAGAAAAAAGTAAGGCAACAAATTATTCATTAATTGATATTTTTATTCGTTTTATTTTGACAGTTCAAGCCTCTATGAAACAACTAGACATGGTAACGGGGCGGGTCGGAGACAGGTTTTAGCATACCTGTCCCCCTCATCCGCTTCACTGCACCCATCCCCGACCCCACCCTCAAACCCGTCGGGGATAGAAAATTCGCACCCAAACCTGCCCCCAGCGGAGACGGGTTTCCCAGCCCCGCCCCAACCCCCACTCACGAAGCTGTAGTAAAAAAAATACATGTTATTTTTCACATATAAAAAAAAAAAAAAATAAAAAAAAAAAATAAAAATTTAAAAAAAAAAAATAAT
>Ga0228710_1003009_pt1 | contig 26823 bp, 20 predicted proteins | sample MedpolnodulmetaG_FD_177995 | JGI IMG/M metagenome (GOLD analysis project Ga0228710, IMG submission 177995) | Root nodule microbial communities from Medicago polymorpha collected in Santa Monica, California, United States - pink nodules | ecosystem: Host-associated > Plants > Roots > Nodule... | reverse complement strand
AAAAAACTAACCATGGAGGATTAGAAAGAAAATGTTGGTTCACACTTATTTCGTAAGGATATTTATTACAACTTTTTTATGTTATCCGCATGGTCTGTACTTGTGTCATTTGAAATGAGCGTAATTTTCGGATTTTTTCTGCCAAAATCGAACTAAGGAGCAACTTTTGAATCAAGTTCAACTTTATTTATGACAGTGGCTTAAAGCTAAGAAGCCGTTCTTATTTTTTGACTTTAACATGTGGTGGTTTAATTTTATCCTTCTGCCATTGAATTGGGGAATACTTCGGTTATAAAATTCCGTTGGAAGACCCATTTTAAAGGTACTAAAATATTCCTCAATTCAAATAATTAATTTTTTGGAATAAAAGAAACTAATATAAGCAAAAAGTTGATGGAAATTTGTGATAAAAGAAAATTGTCATAAAATTTGTGTTAATTTTACTTGTTAAAAAATTGTTTTCATTATTTCTAAAAATGAATCGTTCATGTCACCTAGAATGTTCTCTTTATCACAATAATTTACTATAAAGTCTCACACTAACACATATTTTGAAAAATGAAAATAGAAAATATTTTTAGTAATTAATCAAGTTTTAATTTTTCTTGAAAACTAATTATACAAGGAAGCAGATAACATAATATGTACTCGTAGTATTGTACAGAGAGAGAAAACGCAAAGAGAGGTGTTCTCTTTCCCTCCCTCTCTAATTAGTCGGCCCTAATTTTCTCTCTCTAAGTTTTCTCTTCCAGATTTTCCATTGAGGGGTGGTTTTGGATCAATTTTTGACCTAAAATCACCCCTCTTCATCTTTTTCTCTGTATTTCAATCTAAATAAGTGATTTTCACATAGATTTAGGTTTTTGCTTTGTGATTTCATCATCTAAGTGTGGTGGTTTGTTGTTCGTCGTCTTATGCGGCGTAGTTTGATTTCCCGTCTTCTTGCGGTGTTCATTTGGTTTATATTGAAGATCGATTATTCAATCAAAGATTTGGGCGTCAACGTTGCAGATCCGGAGGCAATGGATATTTCGGTCACTTTAATTTTACCATATATTTTTGTAGGCATTATGTCGTTGTATGCTATTAACTTGGATGCTGTGAGTTTGTTCGCAGATTCATCATTTACGTTTTTAACGGTGTTAAATGATGTAATCTATCAATTTGAATGAAGAAATATCATTTTGTTTTTATCAAAAATTCTACGAGGAAGCAAGCTAATTCTTTCAAGCTCATAAAAAAATAACCACAGAAAAAAAGCTCATAAAAGAGTGTTTACTTCTGGGTATAATCGAACTCTTTTGCAACTCCATAATGTTGACATGCCTTAAAAACATTACAAACCTATAAGAATGATCTTGTGCGCAAATACCAAACTTAGTTTAAAAGACGAATGAGGCGTCCCCTACCAAAAGCATATATAACTAATGTATGTATGAGTGGTATATTATAATGAGCATACTAGAATGACTCTGATTCACTATAATTTTATGAGAAATGATATTTGTACAACCATTTTATTACAATTTTTGACAACTTTATCTCTCATACTCATATTTTATTCTTATTCTCTTTTCTCTCTCTCTCTCTCTCTCTCTCTATATATATATATATATATATATATTGTTTTGGACCAATTAGAAGAGGGAAAATGAAAGTTGTCATCAAAGTTGTCTCAAATGGTTGTACATATATCACTACTCTAACTTTATAAAAGGTATAAAGTTTAACTTATGAAAAATTATGGTGGATCGTCGTGATTATGACTTACTCACCGTAATACAAAACATATGCATAGGTGGTAAATAATCACGGCCCCCCTACAACAGTAATATTCGTTTTGAAATAAATTAAAGCCTTCGGATGAAAGGAAATCTTTGCAAAATATCGCTTAATTTTTATTGATCAAACAAGCATGATAACATCTTGTGAAGAAAAGCATGATAACACATGCTTATACAAGTGATCGAACTTAAGTAAATTAATAAGTTTTTGTAAAAAGGGCTAAATATGGGGGTTGACTATCTTTTTTAAGGGAAATGCTAACCGGTGCCCCCGGGTTACTGATTAAGGATATGAAAAAGGAAATTATATAGTAGTTAATTTATAATAAAGTCAAAAACAGTTTCCTTTTATGGTAATAATTACCTTTTATGGTATGCTTAACCAGTGCCCCGGGGCACTGGTTAGCATGACCCTTTTTTTAACATGGAGTCCATTTTATTAGACCCATTTTTATCTTAGCATTTTTGAAGTTTATTTATTTGACTTAAGTTTATTTATTTGACTTAATATATTTCTTTGCAATGTTTATTAAGTTGGAAAGACTATGTACAATATTGATTTTTCACTAAATTAAACTCAAAGATTTAAGTTGAGAGATCGTTAAGGATACAACAATTTCACTCATTTCTTTTACTTAAAAATTCTTAAATTATGTGTATATCTTGAGCACTGAAAATTTATTTATTTTCTTTACTAAATTATTGGATTTGGTCCCCCCAAACTTTAATTTCTGGCTCCGCCCCTGGCAAGCTTCACAATTATCATGGTAGCAGGGCATGAGGACGCGAGAAAAGTGACCCAAACGTGTAACAAAACAATGCATAAATCATAATTGCATCATCTTCTTTTATTGATCTTCTTCATCTCACTCGCTCCACAATTTGTGTATCATCTCTCTTTAAAGATAATGAGAAAATGTCAAAAGATAGACAAAAATGAAGAGATCGGATTGAAGGAGACATTCAAACTATATATTTTAAAATATTGATCAATAATTTTTCTTTTTGAAGGGAAAATAATTTTTTTTTAATGGGTAATGTTAATCAGTGTCCCGGGGGCACAAGAATCAAATATAATATGTACTTGCATTGAAAATTGTGTTGTCAATCTCTTAAAAGTCAGTGTTTTTTTAAATTTAAAACTTTCTCTCTATGGTTTTCTTAACTAGTGCCCCGGGGCACCGATTAACATAACCCTTTTTTAATATCGAGATCCTTCAATTTTTTTTTAATATCCATAATAATTAGTTAAGCTCCATTTCTCATTAAAATTAAAATCCCCAACAAAAATCACACACCGTTGGATGAAGATTTTAAATTTGATCATACAATCGTTGACTCTCCTCATCATCATCATCACCTCACACAATGTTGTTATCACACGCGCCACCACTATCTTTTCTTCTCTCCACATTGCTCCAATTTCATCCTCGTCACTCTTCTCGCGCTTTATCATCAATCCCTCTTTTCTCAAAACCCCTTACACTCTCCCTTTCTCGCCGGAGCTCACGCATTCCAATGAACGGAGTAACCATCACCACCGTTGACTTCTCCACCTCCTCGCCGGAGCATGTCACCGGAGATTGGTTCTCCGTACCTTCACTCCGTCTTCGTGATCACAGATTCACTGTCCCTCTCGATTACTCTCAAGGCCCACAGTCTTCGTCTAAGATCACCGTTTTCGCTCGCGAAGTTGTTGCAGGTAATAGTAGTTACAGTCTCAGCCATACAATTATTTTCCTTGAATTCATAGTTGCGTAAAGGTGAATTTTTGAATAATTGTATGGAATATTTTGTTATCTGGAACCGAATCCAAATTATTGGATTCATTTCTGAGCGAGTCAGTGCTTGATAGCTTTTTAGTTTATATATTGTAGTTTTGATACTGCCTTTTCTAGTAGAGAGAATCCAAATCATTTTAGTGTAAGTTGGAAATTACGGTGGGTTTGACAGAATCACATGGTACCACTGCGATTTTGTTGAAGCTCTAAAGTGTAGCTTTTGTCAGAATCATGTTTTAACTGCTTGGGACTTTTTATTCCTTGAGGTTGAAATTTCAAATTTATAACAAGGCCTAAGGTGTCTTAAAGTATGACTTTGTTTACTTTTTCTTTAAATCAAGTTCTTTAATGTATGGAACTATGGGGCATATAATCGGATCAGAAGAGATTATTTGAGTTCCTTTCAGGAAAGATATATATAATCTTTACAGCTATCTAATTGGGATGATGTGCCTCGGATGAGGACATGGCAGGTAGTTGACATGAGTTTGTTTGGATAGGCAATACGGTACAGTAGTTATATTTCTGTGTGGAATGTGGTTGTCATGTAGACGCGGATCATGCATTAAATGATGGAATATCCTATGTTTCGGTGCTGGCAAACTGTATCTATGCTCTAGTGTTAAATTAGAAATGGCTAGTATGATGGCAATTAGGGCTAGCAACATTGCATTCCTTAAGTCCAGAATCATAAAGATTTCTTTTGTTCATATTGTTTTAAGTTTTGATTTTAAACAGTCAATATTCAATAAATTCAGTTTTTGTTCAGCCGCATAGAAAATTTTGTGTGATAAGTAGTAATTTTTTAGACTGCCCGATGGATGAGCACTTGTGCTTAATCTTGTGAATCACCCCCGTCATCACGTTGGCAATTTTTCTTTATAAGTCTTTTGTTTTGTTGCAGTTGGAAAAGAAGAGCAAACATTGCCATATTTACTATTTTTGCAAGGTGGTCCTGGGTTTGAGTGCCGACCGCCAACTGAATCTAGTGGATGGATTCAAAAAGTTACTGAACAGTTTCGTCTCATCTTAATGGACCAGGCATGTTTATATGGACACTTGTGTTGTGCCGTTATGTTTTTGATTGTGTGATAACTTTAGGAATGATCTGTTCCATTACTTATGTACTTCTCTGCAGCGAGGAACAGGCTTATCAACTCCTTTGTCTGTGTCATCAATGTCACAATTCAAGTCTGCACAGGACTTAGCTGACTTCTTAAAATATTTTCGAGCTAATAGTATAGTGAAAGATGCAGAGTTTATTCGAGTTCGCCTTGTTCCAAATGCTGGACCTTGGACAATTTTGGGGCAGGTATGCACATAATTGTTTTCTCATGGTATTCATGCGAGCTGCTGATTTTGATGCCATTGTCTTTAGCATTGCTTTAGGGATTATCTTCTTTCTTGATTTGTGAGCACGTGGTTTGAAATGATTTTGTAATTTGTACCCTTGAAGCCAATTTAACCTTGAAATTCAATGATTGCTTATTATACTTGTGTTATTTTTAAATTATGGCAGAGTTACGGTGGATTTTGCGCAGTCACATATTTGAGTTTTGCACCACAAGGACTGACGCAAGCCCTTCTAACCGGTGGAATTCCTCCAATAGGACATGGATGCACTGCAGATTCAGTATACAGAGCATGCTTTGAGCAAATTATGCATCAAAATGAGAAGTACTACAAAAGATACCCTCATGATATCAAAATTGTTCAAGAACTTGTTAATTATTTAGCTGAACAAGAAGGAGGAGGGGTAATTATCTGTCTCACTTTTTTCTTATTGTTATCATAGATGAAAGTATTAGCCAAGTTTGCTCAATTCCTTATTTCCCTTTCTCTTTGCATAGCATAGGTGGCCCTTCCTTCTGGGGGCATCTTAACCCCAAGAGGGCTGCAGACTCTTGGTCTCTCTGGCTTAGGATCTGGAGCTGGTTTCGAGAGCATGCACTATATGTAATGCGTAATAATTACCTTGTGTTTTTTTCAACTATCTTGAACTCAAATTAATCTCATGTTTTTTTCCCCACCTTTCTAGGTTTGAGAGAGTGTGGGATCCTACTTTAGTTCCAGGATCACCTAAGAGAATAAGTCACTACTTCCTAAATGCTGTAAGACAATCTTTACTGTGATTACAAATACTCAATTTCAAGTTTCCTTTTGAAAACCGACCTCCAATTTTTGTTCTATGCAGTTTGAAAGCTCGATATCTGTTGATACAAATCCACTGTATGCTCTTCTACATGAATCCATCTATTGTCAGGTAAAACTTCTTGAGTTGCTCTTGTATGCAACTATTGCGAAAGTCTAGGCTGATAGGTAAAGACACACACATGATTTATATTATACTATTTCAACATGTCCCTCATCTAACTAAGTATCCTTTGTCTTGAAGCATTAACAATGCTCAGGCTTACTTGCCTTGCGCTAAAATTTAACTTTTTATTAGAAGAATGAGAGCATCAATGATGGAACTCTGGACCACTCGGTCACAGTAGCTCTGATACCATGTCATGAACCACTCACCTGAAATTCTAATATTGTTGGGTAACGGCATACAAATAGTTTTATATTATATCTCTAACATGCATGATCTGTGTTGTTCTCCCTCGACACTGCTCTCAGGGTTCTGCTAGTAAATGGTCTGCCAGTAGAATAAGGACTGAAGTTGAAGACAAATTTGATGCAATTAAAACTGCTAAAGAAGGACTCCCTGTACTTCTTACAGGAGAGGTAGAGTATAAAGAGTCTCATTTTATTTATTTTTACTATTCACAACGCATCTTTACTTTCTGCATAATTATTACATTGGTAATGTGCTGTCTTGTTTTGATTCTTCCACATATGCGAAAACTGATACTTGGACATACTTCAATCATAAAATATAGTAATACAGTAAACAAGGTTGAATTATGGAGACCTGTAGCCAAACATAGACTTTATAACTTCATCATAATTAATATGAAATCATTCAAGCCTTTCATGTCTCTGCAATTGCAGTCGGCTTATGCAGGCATCAAATGAAATATGGTTTTGATTCGGTTACAATTGACATGCATGTGTTTGATACGCAACATTGTGCATGGATTTTATTTTCCATATAGGCAATTATTAACTATTACTAAATCAAAGCTAATCTATATGTTTACTTTTATTTACTATTATGATTAGCAAATGCTTATCATTGTTCATTTTCATTTCTTATATAGATGATTTTCCCATGGATGTTTGATGAGATTCATGCCTTGAAACCATTCAAAGATGTAGCTCATATACTGTCCGAGAAGAAGGATTGGCCCCAATTATATGACATTCAGGCTTTGAATAACAACAAGGTAGTTCCCTCCGCACTCACATTATATTTAGAACTCTATACTTTGAAATTATGATTGAAACATCTTTATTAATTGAATATGTTTATCAAGGTGAAATCCAATCTCCAAGTTTTTCTGTTAACATATTTCATATCATACTATGATCACAGGTACCTGTTGCAGCTGCCGTTTATTATGAAGACATGTATGTGAATTTTAAGCTGTCGAAGGAAACAGCTTCTCAAATAGCTGGGATTAGGCTATGGATAACTAATGAGTTCATGCACTCTGGCTTGCGCGATGACGGGGGCAAAGTTCTTGATCATTTGTTGGGAATGTTAAATGGAAAGAAACCTCTATTTTGATCACCACTGTTACTCTTCTTCTCTCCCAGTCCCACCAATGTTTTATGTCCTAGCGTGCCTAGCCTTTGGTTTTATGAAATTTTTTATTTCTTTTAAATTTCTAGAATTCAGTTCTTCACATTAAATTGTAACAACCTATAATTATATTTGCTGAAATAATCTCAAGTTGGCTATAGTTGTAAATTATTTATCATTTTAGGCGTTCTTCTTTGTAGGAAATAAAATTATTTATAATTATTAATTTTTAATTAATGGTTGTTGTATATTAGTGTGCCATGCAGTACAACTCATTTGGTCCATCCATACTATAAATTACACATATTCATACAAACATCATACTGATTCTGTGGATATAGTAGCTTTCTTCAACCCAAACCACTGCTAGGACTAGACAATGCTCAACACCGTCTTTGTGCAAGCTGGAGCACCCCAATCAACTTCAAGACGGTGATCCAAATGTTAGAGAGTTGCTCTTTAGCCACCCTCTAATTGCTCAAAAATCCAAAACGGCAATTAAGTGCCGTTCGACACTATTTATATCGGTTTAACTGATTTTGAAAAATCCTCCCAACGGTAGTTATCTACCATTGGAGGTATTTTTGTCAGTTTAGAGTGCCTGATAACAAACCATGAGTGCTTAAAGAGCAAAAGTGAAGTGGAGTATCTCAAGTTAAGAAATAGCCCTTTCTTGCCACCCAAACACACTGAGCCGCGCTCAGTTTGGGTTGAGCCGACTAATTGAGACTAAATTTTTTTAGAGCTATTTGTCCCACCCCTAACGCATAATATCTTAATAGTGTTAAAACCTATTAACAACTTTGTACCACTCTCAATTTAGTCCATGAAAACATGAACATACCAATATAGTTTTTGATTATGTAAAATATTTCTCAAATCCATCATTCTATGAATGGCTGTTGTTAAAAGCTGTGAATAGTGACAATGTGTCCATTAAATGCATTGTTGATAGTCCTTATCATAGGAAAAAAGAATACAAAACATTAGAACTTGTAAAATACATAGCGCAATTATGTGCTCTAACCCTTGTCCATCTTTCTTTATTCTTGCTTACACTTTATCTTTTCCTTTGCGATATTATACACCGTGAAGAAAACAATTGTTCCTTGTGGTTCACGTTGGAGTGGTGGAAATGTACATGTTGCTCGCTCTTCATCTTCTATTCTACTTTGTGTGTTTTTTTCTTTTAAATATCAATGATGATCATTTTGATTTAAATTGATTTGTGAGAGGAAATACAATTATTTACTTCGCAATGCACACCTTTTAGGGCACATAATTGCCATACTCGTTTGACAATTTCAAATATCATTTTTTTCTATGACTAAGACTTACAACAGTACATTTGATGGACAAATCATCACAAAAAGATGAATTTGAAAAATGTTTTAAATTGAAATCTTCATATCATATCCTCAAGGATGAAATTGAAAAGTTGCTTCAACTTTACACTTAATAGACACGTCATCAACATTAACAAGATCAGTTAAGTTAAATCAGAAAAAACCGAACAAAAGTGCTTTGATTAGAACGACAGTACTTTGTTATAACAACAAGAAGTCAAATAGTGACATGTTCTGCAGATAGGACCAAAGGAATCTCCGTCCTTGTTTGCTTCCTTTGCATTCTCTCTTTGTCTTTTTTCACAAATTCGCGTCACATAGTTATCAACATCATTGATTGATGATAGCATTGGGAAGAGGATTTTCCATGGTTACCACCACCATGGTTTTCAGATCAGAGCTTCAACCTATCACCCCGGAACGCTTCCTTGGCATTGATTCATCTTCTTCTTCTCCTCGTCGTAGGGACCTCGTTTTCATCGTCAACCCTCAAGGTCTTTTCTCTTATTCTCTTTTTGGTCGCTCCAAAAATCATTTTTCTTGGTTTTTTAGCTTAACTGAATCATGGGTTGTAATTATAATTACCCATCATTATTTTGAAAATCAAATAACTACCCTTTATTCATTTGGGGATAAAGTTTAAATTTTTGGAGCATAATTGCCACTCAACTTTAAAGTTAGCAATGAAGCACAGACTCGAACATGATATAGACACAGACACCGATTATAATATGAGAAAATGACATAATTCGATATAATCACGTGTGTCTGTGTCATGTTGGTGTTGGACATTGAAAGGTGTCCAGTCACGTTTTCGATCAGAAGTGTCGGTGTTCCATAAATAGTTAGTCATCTAGACTTATATGAGTGCGTGAGTGAAGTGGTATATAGTGAAGAGAATTTGTTAAAATTTTGATGCAAGTAACTTGGGCTGTAGGTGCTAATGGAAGGACGGGTAGGGAATGGAGGAAGTTAGTTCCATATCTAAGATCTCGCCTTGGTAAAGAATGCAATGTGAGTCATGCTTTTATTGTGTCATGACTCATGAGTGTTTCTTTTATTTTTGTGTATTTGGGATTTTTCCTGATACATGTGTGTTTTCCCTTTTTGATTTTTGAATAGATATTTGAATCCTTAACTTCAGGCCCTTGTCATGCTATTGACATCACAAGAGAGGTTAGTTTGAATGTTTTGAAATGCATTTCTACATGCTTTAGGGCAAAACTTAGGTGCTTCTTTATAGGTGTTCTTCTCCAATCATAACACGTCACGTGTATTAAATTTTTAGGTTAAGTTTAAATTTAAAATGATTCTGTTTTTACAATTGGATACACAATCCATCTGTTGAACTTTGTTTGGAGAACAGTAGAAACAACATACAAGGAACTGCACCTAAGTTTAGTCCTAAGCTATGTTACTTCAAATGAGTCCTAAGCTATATCCTCGTGTTATATAGGCTATAAGGGAAGGGGCTGATGCTGTCATTGCTGTTGGAGGTGATGGAACTCTTCATGAGGTATAGACTGTTTTCTTTTTATTTGTTACCAAAGTGAATTTTTCAGTAGTTTCTACTTACTGTCGTATGAGAAAGGGTGAAATCAAGCTTGCTTTTCATCTTTTTGTTGTAAAACATATTTAGTTGATGGTAAGCATAATTGTTGTTGAATTAGTACATTCTTTCTTGTTTCGCGCCTAATGTACCTCATTTCATTACAAGCAGGTTGTTAATGGGTTTTTCTGGGCTGGAAAACCTGTTACGAGTCAAATGAATGAGTCTACGCGTTCAACTGCTCTTGGTGTGAGTAGCAGCATCCAGATTGCAATGTTCTTGGTTTTAATTCAATGCATGTCATTTTAGATTCTCAAATCCCTAATAAATATCTTAAATGGTGTTATTATTAACTATGTTCTGTCTTTATGCAGCTCATCCCCTTGGGAACTGGTTCTGATTTTGCAAGAACATTTGGATGGTTAGTTTTTGTTTTTTATATTTACACTCATTTTGCACCTCTATATATTGAAGTAAATGGAAACATCTGATGACTCTTTTTCAGGAAAAATGATCCTTGTGAGGCCGTTGAACGTGTTGCTAGAGGTTTGTTCTATTTCTTGTTTTAGAATTGGTATTTTGTTTTATCCTCCCTAGCATGGTGAAGCTAGGTTCGCATCTTATGTTGCTACACATTCTTTTAGTTTTGCTCTTAATTCATTCTAATATATTTCTTCTTTGGATCCAACTCCTTTAAAATGAACGATTCACTTTAGAGGGTAAAGTAAGTAATCTTAACTATTGATAAATAAGTCAAATGGTTGATATTTCATGTCTTCGAATATCAACTATTGATTTTCTCATCAACGGTTGAGATTTCTTACTATACCTACTAGAGTGAGAGCTCATTTACAGGAAACATATCCTTTTTCTTTAGGGTTGAGATCAAAGATAGATGTCGGCGTTATCACTGGAGAAAGTTGCGAACATCATTACTTCATAAATATTGCTGACATTCATTTGTAAGGCTCACTTTGAAATGTTAGAATATAAGCATAACAACAGAGGAATCATATCTAATTGCATACTTGACTAAATTTTGCAGGAGTGCGAAGGCAGGCTTTCATGCTGCTAGGTACAAGAGATTTGGAAAACTGTGCTATGTCATTGGTGCATTGCAAGCCTTCATGGGGCATCAAAATCATGATCTGAGAGTCAAGGTCAGTATTAGTTTTTCACCCTTGCTATGAAAGGTAATATGGAAAATTGTCTACAGTGGTCATGTATAAGTTTAGCTCTTCCATAACCTTTATGTACGCACACTAGAAAGTTTTATAATTTATGTTTGAGTGCAGTTCAATGAAGGCGAGTGGGTTAAATGTCCTCAAGTGACAGCCGTTTGTGTCGGTAATGCAAAATACTTTGGTGGCGGCATGAAAATTACACCAAATGCTGATCCTTTTACTGGAAATTTAGAGGTGAAAATGCCTTTCTTTATGTCCCCATTGATGAAGATTATCATCTATTTTTCGTGATCTGTTGGCTAAACTTCTATTGAAGTTTACATTTTTACATTGATTCTGCAGGTTGTTATTCTTCAGGATTTCAAGTGGTATGATTTTGTCCTGAAATTACATAAGCTTTACAAGGGGACACATCTCTCAGTTAAAAATGTATCTACAAGAAGGTATAATCTTTTTTCAAAGGAAGGAAACATACCTTTATGGTTAGTTACTAAGGTTTAGATGGCCGATGACTTTGATTATGGATTACATGGTCTTGTCAATTTTGAAGACAAAATTTTAATATTAATTATTGTTTGTGTAAAGTCTTTTCAAGTCGTCTGGTTATCTATAATCCCAATGATTCATGCTATTTTCACACACATTATCCACTATAGCCAATTTTATCTTGATGCCAGAATTTGGACAAAGTATACATTGCTGTATATATTGGTTTAGACTTTAGTTTACATAACATTTTATTTGCATTGAATGCGCTGAATTCCAATTAACAAGAAATTTATTTGCAAGAAATGTTCCGCAACACAATTTTGCAGATTCGTTATATTTGTTTTGTTGGGATTGGTTATTAACTTGTTATGACAGTTTCCCATATGTGCTAATGCTACATTTTTGATTTTACAGCTCAATGGAAGCTTAGTTAGTATTTAGCTATTATTATTATTATTATTATTATTGTTGTTGTTGTTGTTGTTGTTGTTGTTGTTGTTGTTGTTGTTGTTGTTTCCCCCTAGCTTGTTTCCTTTTAGGCCTGTCTAGGTTTGTAGTTATACTCATTTGCAGTGTTGTTTGTATTGTAGCGTACATTCTATTGAGGTGGAGGATATCTCAGGCCAGGGTGGCATCTATATTCAATCCGATGGAGAGCATTTGGGATTCCTTCCAAAAAAGATTAGTGTTCTTCCTGCTGCTATTGAGATGATATTTTGATCCTTCTGGAGTATAACAAATTTGACAAAAAAGAGACAATGCTGTTCATGCCTTGTGATTTGCTAGATTTACAGAGGAAGATTTTGTTTCCATTGTTTAGGAACTAGAGTAGATTTCATACCTTTTTAATGGTCTGATGGAGATCAGAGAAGTCATAATTTTGAATTGGCAATTTGTTGACATTTAATTTATTCAATTACTGTAACATGTTTCTATAGTTTTAGAATGTAAAAAATTGTATAGATTGGAAGTTTAAAATAGTCATCATTTATTTGTCTCCAAAATTTTGCAACTTTTCACTTGTATAACCGTGTCAATTTATTGCTCGATTGGTTGGCCTAACATTTTATTACAGGAAAATAATTAGTTAGTTTGCTTAGAGATAGAAAAGGTTTGAATGAGTTCTACATCGATATTATGAAGTGTATACTCTGAAACAGTGTCGATTTTCGTTCTTTCTAATTACATGAAAAACAATGTTTCTGAAGTGGAAGAAACCCAACCAGTTATCTCTATCTCAAGATTCTGAACCTCAGAGCAATGAACTTCTCAAGCCGGCTAAAATGGGATAACTCCGACCATCTGAGCATCACTCTCTCTGTTTTCCATTACCCATCTAACGGGGAAGCTTATGAGAAGAGTCTGGAACAGTTGGGGAGACCATGCAAGGGGACATAGAAATGCTGTATTTCATGCCACAGGTTTGCACATACCCAATCCTCCTTTGTTTTTGTTCATAAATAATAGTGCCCTTGCAAAGAATGTTCAACAACACTAGTTCTCAGTGATGATTTATTTTTATTTCCTTTTAAACAGATGCATACTTTTCTTTTTGAAAGTTTAGTTGAATATTTGACTATTTATACATGTTAGAATACAAGATAACATAAATTGTATTGAGAATTTAAGTTCTTTGTTGCTCATTGAATACAAGTAACCTCCTTCCAACCTTTTATGTCAACATATGTATTTGGACAAATCAAACCTCCCTTGTTTAATAATTAAAAATTATATTGTTTTAATAGAGGATAGTCATTGGTGGTTGAGCTAACTGATAAATGTACTATATTCCCATCATGTGTAGAAGGCAGTGCTTGTTTTTGTCAGCTTATGTTCTTCAAGATTCATCCTTTTTTGTCGTGTCATAAGTGGTATCTGTTGTACCTTATTGAAATATGTAAAGGCTTTTTGTTTTGTAACCTTGGCTTCTATTCCTGCTAGTGTTCTTCAAAAATGCATTTAGAATAGCTAAAATAGTAAAAATAGTAAAATTTGTTGGAGGGGGTGGAGGATCTAGATAGTACTGTGAAATTGATGTGGGCATGTTTAAACTTTATGAAAACTTTCATACTTGGATTGGAACATATTATTCAAAAGCTAGCTTCTTGATTTTAAACCATCCAACCTCTTTATACCATAGTTTTTCCTTCTAATATATCAATGTGAGACTTTGCCCACTTCACCAATACAAATACGTGTTATTCTATTAGTGACCACTGATTTTGAAAGGACATTGCTTAAGTATCATGTCACTAACTCGTGCTTTCATTCTTTTTCGTACTATAGGTGTCTGGCTGTAGTTCTGATAAACACTGGTCTATTTTCTGTTAGAATAAGTAGTAATTAGTTGTCTTCGGAACAAATGCATATTCAACAGCAAATAACCAGCATGAATAAATATTGTGCCACCATGCTATGTGACCATACTGATACATCAAGATTCATCAAATTATAATCTTGATGAAGCTTCATACGAATGTTAATTATTTGACAAAGTTAATATTTCAGTATATACCTAATTAACTATGTAAGTTGTCTGTAAAAAGAAAACTATGTAAGCTGAAGACAATTTATTGCTGTGACACATAATCGGTATGAAAAACAAGATAAGGAACTATAAGAAACTGAATTTCTGTTTCAACCCAAGAAAGAAAGAAAAAAATAATCTGAAATTGTATGTTTTCCCATATTTTCTTTGTTACTTGGAAAATGAATTTTAAAATTGCTATCACGAAAGTCACATATTTATTGAGTTTAATTAGTATGCTCTGTCATTGTATAACTATTTTACACATGCATCAAATGCAATGTTGTCACGCCAACTTATGAATATGACAGCTCACGTGTTTTGATATTCATTAATTGACGTGACAACACATTGTTGGATGCATGTGTAAGATAGTTGTACACTAACAGAGTATACTAATGTGTCTCTTAAGAAGAGAAGATCAGGCTAAGTTAGTTTCTTCAGATAGCAAAAGCCTTTTAAATGTCAAACTTTAGAGTTTAAAATTGGTAGACCTATTTTATCCTTATTTTCCTATGCTTAAGTTACTATGGTAGCTGTGATGTTGATAGTGTAATGTAATTGGCTACCCGTTTTTTAGTTTGATATAGTCAGTGTTTGAATAGATATTTATCGTTTATGATGTTCACCAAACTATATAGTAGTATTGTTTGGAGGTCCAAAGTAGCAGTTTTAGTCTTTTTCTAAGTCTGCATTTTTCTCTTGGCTAACTATCATTCCTAGCAAGTTCAACCAATCAAATTATCTATCAGTTTAGACATGCGTAATAAATTTACCATGCTGAATTTTCATGGTAAAAGGTATCAAAATCGGTTGTCTAATGTGTACTACCCACCATACCATTATTTAAGGTTACGTATAATTAGAACTTGAGTATTTATTATGTTTAACTGTCTGCATTTTCTGTTTCTACAAGCTATCCCTTTTTATTTGTTACAGCAAGAAATAACCACGACGACAGGCTTCATTGGTTTTATTCTGCTTCGCCAAGGATTATAAATTATGTTTATCGACCAATTATGCGGTGCATAAAGTGAGATAAGTTTTGCACCATATAGGCAGTTGTTTTCATTATTGGATCAATAAGTTTTATCATTAACTTAAATGAAATTAAACTTGTAGATCGGACATGAATAATGGGTTTGTGTACATTAGACAAAATCATGTTTATAACATCATATAATAGCATTTTACTGTGATTTGAGGAAATAATTCTAATATTTTCAACTAATTTATAATATACTAACAACTAATTACTAGCTACTAACATTTGCGTATAATTTTTTCAAAGCACCATTATATGGCGTGACTTGGGTATTTTATTTATTTTACAAATAAATGGTTATTATTAACCTTGACCAAAAAAAAAAGGTTTTTTTTTTTGAAAAAAAAGAAGGTTGTTATTAACAAAGAAAAATTAGGTGTTGGATTATCTCTAACAAAACTTTTTTTTTTCCCGTCAAATAGTCTAATAATTAGAATTTCACTCTAAAATAATTAAGTGGAAAATCTGATATTCGTACCTCAACTCATACATATACAATGCAGTATTCCTACCAACCGAACTATAATCATAATAATTCTAACAAAACTTTTTTACATCCTTTTACAACAATTTATTTCCATCTACCTCACCTCATCATTTTCCTCTATCTTTTCTCTCCTATCACTCTCAAATTTTTTTTTTGTTAAAGAGGGATGTTTATGGAAGAGGGTTGAACCTCAAAAATTACACCTCCATAGTGGGCAACTTTGCAGCATCAACCTGCAAGAAAACACCAAGACCATTGAATAGTTGTCATCATCTTGGTTAACAAATATATGATCCCTTAAAAAAATTGATTTAAATATATGTACGTGTTTTGTTGGTACATGTGCAAAATTTAATTGTATAATTAGTTTGTAATCATCAAATAAATTATTCAATTAAAATTTATCATTTTATGTTTAAGTATATCTCATGAAAGTAACATCAAAGTTTTCAATATTAACCAAGATAGGCAAAACTATTCAACGCGTAACTATAGTAACCAAGATAAGCAAAACTATGGTAACATCAAATAAATTATTCAATTAAAATTTTCTATCTCATGACATAAGCAAAACTATACTACTTAATGCAAGTTTTATAGGTAGGTAAACGGTCCATCAATTTCAACGTGTGTGTGAGATGAAGTGGTGGCCTAGAGAATGTATACCATGTACGATTGATCATACATACCATAAAAACATATAAGTGTGGAATATGCATATATAGTATATATCTCTTGTCTTGCACCCTATGATAAACTCAACTAAATTCAACTACTTCAGCTCAACTGCCCTACAAGTTTTCACATAACACATAACAAAGATACGTGCCCCATATATATGCATTTAATTTTTTGTTTTCTTTTCGTTATCATCAATGCATTCTAGTGTTACACCCTCTCAATATGTTGTACATGTATGTGATGGTTGCCAAACCTCTTCTACCTTCCACCATCTTAATTTGCCCCTTATAAATTTCAACCCTAGAACATTTTCATAATTTTCTCTCTTCATTGGAATTTATAAGAGTACTCAATGGAAAGCCAAGACCCACCAAATCCACCACCACCATTAATGAATATGCCATCACCACAAGCTCAAAACAATAACACTTCTCTCCCCTTCTTCTTTACGCCTTCTTTACAAAACTACCCTTTGGAATCTCAAGATCAAGGTCTTGGTGATATTGAGTGGGGTAACTTTTTCTTAGGTCAAAACAACAATAACTTGCTTGTTGGGGATGCTAAGGAGGTATTAAAAGTTGATAATATTCAACAATGCACTTCATCTTCTTCTAATTTGGTAATCAATAATAATGAAAGTGGGAGTTATCAACTACTTGAAGAAGAAAAGGGAAACAAGTTAGAGGAGAAAAGGGTTAAAGGTGGGAGAGTGAAGAAAACAACAAAAGTTCCAAGGTTTGCATTTCAGACAAGAAGTGTTGATGATATTTTGGATGATGGTTATCGTTGGAGGAAATATGGACAAAAAGCTGTCAAGAACAGCAAGTATCCCAGGTATATACTCCATGTGTATGTGTATGAAATCATCATTTGGTTTTCTTCTAAGTTGCATATATATTGCACCCTCAATTTCAAACTTAACAAAATTATTCTTTCGTATACAGTATATCTTGATTATTTTTTTCAATGCTATAGTATATGAATATTACATTTCGAAGGAGAAGTATATATAAAACCCATATTACATTTATATGAATCGAATATTCGCATATATTTTGATATTTAACATATATACATATATAGACACATAATTATAGGTCAAATAAATCAATCTAAATAGAGCAACTTACTTTTTTTTTAGGAAACTAGAACAAAATACTAAATTTTAACTTTAGGAGCATGAATTAATTACCCCTTTTTTTTTGTTGACAAAAGAAGGGTACACTTTGTTAAAGCGAAATATCGTGACCTTGGATTATGCATGGTAACCATTGCCAATTGCAATATTATTTGAAAATTGGGAATCGGTCTTAGAATTTGTCTATTAAAAATTGAGGGGATCTATTGGTATATTAAAAGAAGAGTAGATATCCAATTTCTTCTCTAAAATTTAATATAATCTGTCTATTAGTATATTAAAAGAAGAGAAAACATCCAATTTATTCTCTAAAAGTGTAGGACTGGTCAACATAGTTTCCGAAATTATCAATATTTCAAAATAGTTTCTAGAATTGCAAAATGTAGGTTCATCTTAAATTTCACTTTATAGTTTCAAATGTATCTCTGTCCATTGTCATTATAATCTTTACAAATATAAATGGAGGGACGATTTTGATAAATGTCTTGCAGTTGCAAGAATCATTTAAAAATATTGTTAATGTAGACAACTGAAGTAATGATAATAATGCACTCATAAGCGGAATGTTAACTTGCAAGTGCACATAAGTTAAGAAACTAAAAATAAAATTAAAAACAATTATATTTAAAAGGTAATTTTTAAAACTTTTAAGATATTGAATGCACAATCTTCAATTTTTATTATTATTATTGTTTTTTACATTTGGTTTTTTAATTAACTTGTGCCTTTAGCACACAAGATATCATTTCCCTTGAAATAATAGCAATAATAATTATAATACACTTTTCTAAGTTTATTCTTTAAGTCCCCGAAAAAAGTTTATACTTTAATAAACTTTTTATTTTTGACAAACACAATAAGCTAACTTATAAGCTCGTATAGAAGACTAATTTGGTAACCATCGCTTTCGGTAAGTTAATTTAAGTAGGTTAAAGTTATTATTTTTTCTCACAATTTTATCCGATCATTAATTTTATCAAACATTAAAATTTCAATAACTAGCTTATCTGCTATCAGATAGTTTATCCGCTATCTGTTATAAACTACAACTTATAAGTATTCTCATATATTTTTTAAACTAAGGCTTAATACTTCTTAGTTCTTTAGAAATTGTGAGATATTTAATGCATTCACTAGTTATTTAAAAGACAAATACTTTATATAAGGGTAAAAAAGTCATTTAAATAGTAAATGCATCCTAAAGATTGTAATTTTTTTTGTTATAAATGAAAAAAAAAAGGAAAATTATTTGATACCTTTATTGAGGAGTTTAATTAGTATACTCTATCGCCGAACAATTATTTTAAACATGCATCCAACAAAATTGTGTCACGTCAATTAATGAATATGATATCTCATATGTTTTTATATTCACTAATTAACATGACAGTATATCATTGGATGTAGGTGCAAAATAATTGTACACTGATAAATTATACTAATTAAATTCTTTATTGATTAACAATACTCTATCGGCAAAACTAGTTTAAAATTTGAAATTATTTTAAAATAATTAAATATAAAAAATGATATGACATGTATGATTGAATGATTTGTTTTAATCCATACAAAACTCCACGGGTACTGGAGTGTTATCTCCAAATTATACTCTCTCTAAGATATTTTTTAAGATAAAATTTCAAATTAAGAGATCCTCTCCTTCGCTATTTTCTACATCTCTTACATAACTCTCTGTCTCTCTTAATTTCACTCTAGTAATTTTATAAATTTTAATGGAAAGAGATGGAAATTAAGAGAAAAGGCTAAATTACATCAGGGGTCTTTTAAGTTTGAAGTTTGTAATAGATTGGTCTTTTAAGTTAATTTGGTCACACATAAGTCCTTTAAGTTTGAGGTTTGTAACAGATCAATCATTTAAGTTATTTTGGTTACACATAAGTTCTTTACGTTTGTAAACGTTTCCAATGTAGTCCTCTTGTTAACCAAATATTACAAAAACGATGATGTGGCAGAAAGACTAAATCGAAAATGTTTACAAACTTAAATGACTTATGTACCAAAATAACTTAAAGGGCCAATCTTTTATAAACCTCAAACTTAAAAGACTTTTGTGTGACCAAAATAACACAAATGATCAATCTATCACAAACCTTAAACTTAAAAGACTACTCGTATAATTTAACCAAGAGAAAAAAAAAGAGTAAAGAATAGCAAATGAGAGATCAAAGTGAAAAATGATCAATATCTCTTTTTGGTTTTGTTTTTACTACTTTAGATTTTGTATCATATGTGATATCCCTTTTTCAGTCTTCGATGTTGTGGTTAGCTGCTTCTCCTTTACTTGTTGTTGACTTCCTCTCTTTGATGTATTGGGATCACTAAATTATTTGTTTTCTTGATTCATAAATTTGCATTGGTAAAATATAAAGAAGCTACTATCGATGCACACATCACACATGCAACGTGAAGAAACAGGTGCAAAGGCTATCCAAAGATACTAGCATTGTGGTGACTACTTATGAGGGAATTCACAACCACCCATGCGAGAAGCTGATGGAAACTCTAACTCCTCTTCTAAAGCAAATACAGTTTCTTGCTAGCTTGTAATTGTGAAATTGTTTTTCTTTTATATACAAAAAGCTACCTACATGCATGTATGCTCGTACATATCAAGCATTAACTTTATTTATCTTTGGCTTTCTAATGGTTGATGTTGTAATTGTAATCTCTAAGTACACTCTATATACTTACTATGTGCTTAATTTGACTGTGAGATTAATTTATATATTGAATCAAAATATTGATCAATGGCTATATATAATCATATGCATGTGTAATTAATTATTAAAATAATATTTATGCGCATTTAATTTGATATGTGTATGGAGAATCGTGTTTTTCTTTCCAACTATAGATTTTCTTTGAATTGCTTGATCAGCTGATTGTGTAAGCTTTGCTTCTATATGTTTTTGAATTAACTCTCTAGCTAATAAATTTTGAACTGATGTTGATTATAGTTAGGTTAGGAATTACTATTACTAATACACCTTTCGGTCCTATTTGTAAAAAAATTATCAAAAAAATTATTGTTCTTATTTATAAGAAAAAGTTTTCAAGGTACATTTATTGTTTAAAAGACATTTCTAACCCTCATTTAATGTTTGTCCTTTCAATATTAGTGAGTATATTTAATGCTTCACAAATTTTTGTGAAGGTATATTTGTAAAAACATTTAAAAAATCACAACAACTTTGATTTTGATGATTTTTTAGTTTTTTTTCTTATAATAAAGATCAGAGGGGTAATTAATTAAGAATCTATCACTTGATGAGATTAGATCTAAACATGTGTTTATAAGTGAAACATTCCTAACCTTACGAGTTTGTTTTGTAAAATTGAGTTAAGCACATCCAACTTTTAAGACTAATATTGTGATTAACAACTTATTTGCAAAATAAAAATAAATATTTCATTGAGTAAAAAAACTAATATTATGCAAGAATAGATCATATGATAATAACTCCAAATTACATACGGTTCGGCTTCATATGCATGATTGAAACCAACCTACTAACTTAGAGAACTGAAAAATCACATTGTGAGATGATATTCCTTGGCGCAATGAATGGAATGCCATAGACTATAGTTTCGGCTTCACACACACAACTTGTGCTTTGCCTATCATTTCGCATACAAATACCCAGTCTCATAGAATTGTTATGATCATAAAATGTTGCATCCATATTGAGCTTAGTGATTTCTTGTGCAATTCTCATGATTGATCATTCATGATTCATCTACTGACTTTGGGTTCACTTCACTTCCTTAAGCCCTTCAACTTCAAGCCGATTTCACTAAAGTATGCCATTAGTCACTTTTTACACCGAAGCCAACAGTTGTAGTTTAGAATTTCATAGACAAATTGACCAAAAAATTACTTCATGGATAGGACTGCAGTCCATAAAAAATTTATCTAAACTTTTGGAAAATTGCTTTTCTCCTATACAAAATTGCTCACTCCCACATGAACTACCTAAAATACCCTTCACGTGACTTAAGTCACGTTCGATATCATCTACGTGACTTTAGTCACGCTCACGCTAAATATCAGTGAATTAACGCACATCAAACCTCAACGTGAGTTCCTCACGTGGGGTTGCATTCAGACATAATCAACTTGTTTCATTTTTCCATTGCCATAATCCATGCCTTCACTTATTTTGGCACATATCCCAATTTCAAATCCTCTTCCAACTCAATATTAGTATTATTTCTTCACCTACCTTAGCAAACAAATCACAATACCAACTAACATTTCGGTAACTAACTAATTTAATTAGTAAACAAACTTTTTCAAACCTTAATTAGTCAATATGTGCATGGGTAGTGTTTTCAAAACTATGCCTAGCTTTTTCCTTAATGTATGTTTGTGCATGGTATACGCAATTTACCAAACTTTCATTCACGAGCACATGATGCATCTTTTGATTTTTAATAAAGTTTTCAAAGTTTAAGCCAGAGACATGTCACATTGCTCAATTACAGCTCTATTCCCTGTTTGGTGCTATCGTCATATATCAAATGAAAATTTATAAGCACTAAAATATGGACGGGAAAATTAAATATATAGAGTATAGTATACCACTCAAAAAATTATATATGGGTCAAGAAAATATTGCGATTTATCTGCTAAGGTAGGTGAAGAAATAATACTAATATTGAGTGGGAAAGAGGATTTGAAATGAGGATATGTGCCACAATAAGTGAAGGCATGAATTATGGCAATGGAAAAATGAAATAAGTTGAATATGTATGAATGCAACCCCGCGTGAGTCAACTCACGTTGGGGTTCAGCATGCGTTAACTCACTCTTGAATTAAGCATGAGTGCGACTTAAGTCATGTTGATGATACCAAAGATGATTTAAATCATGTGGAGGGCATTTTGGATAGTTTATGTGAGTGAGCAATTTTGTATGGGAGAAGAGCAATTTTTAAACTTTTGGCTCACTTCACTTCTTTAAGCCTGGTTACTAAGGCCACTAACCTGGCGGTTTCAACGGGTGCACATCAAAGTTCACAGCATAAACATATTATGTGCATTACTTCCAATTCATTATTTTTCAATTTGCATTTATGATAGTGAAAATATAATAATAATTAATGAAAATGATTTAATAAAACCACTCTTCTCTATTTTTAGTTTTCACATTTTTTAATGTGTTAAATAATCAAATGTACCTAAAAGCATTTGGATGAGATGATAATGTAACTCTTTCAAGTTTAATCAGAAGTTCTGATTCGAATGCAGACCTAAGAATGTAATAATGTTAAATCTATTAAAGAGAGTTTTGCATCCATTACAATCTTATCCTGCTCCAGTGATTAGGCTTTGCAGTTTCGTGCAGAAGATGCGTGTTCACACAAAATATAGTCAAGTGTGACGATTATATATTATGGAAAATGTGACTAATGATATTTGGCTGATCCGATTTAGACTAATCATACATGACAAAATGTTACAATTTTTAATTCATATTCCATGTAACCACGGGAACCCACAACCATGGATTTGAGACATTGATGACACTAGGTCATACATACTTTTATTTTGGTTTTTATGTACTTTTGAGATGAGTTCAGGTGATTTTGCATGAGATAGAAGTTTCAAATGACACATTTGATGTTGACAAACAAAGAAGAAATCGTGCTCCGATTTACAGCATCGGGCTACAATTTTACAGCAAATTTGAGACAGTTTGTCTCGTAAAAAATCGTGCTTCGATGGAACCAAATCGGGCTACGATTTGGCAGACGCTCCAGCTGGGATATGAGTTTAATGAAGCAATCGTGCTCCGATTTACAGCATCGGAGTACGATTTTAGCGTATCTGAGAATTTTCCTATAAAAGGGAAGTTGTTTTCTGAAGGAGAGGTTGGACATTTTGGAGAAAGAAACTGTCTTTTGGAGCTGGAGATCTGGAGAGAAGGTGGGAGACCATCAAAACTCATATTCGGTTACCAATTTCATGTAATGAATCCTTCTTTTACATTAGTTATTTGTGCTATAGCCACGGGTAGCTAGATCTTTTGTGATTAGGTCAAGAGATGATTCTGTTCTAGCTCATGTTTATGTAACCTGTAACTCTTAATCTTTATGAATGTCATTCTAGTTTATTCAGTGTAAATCGTTCTTAATGCTTTTATGATTCTGACCCAATATAATTGATTCAAGAGTTTATATGACTATTGACACTAGTGTGTAACTCGGAAATATCTATACTGTTCAATCTAACAGACAATCTAGGGATGGAGCATTGTTAGCTTGTGATAATTGAATTAACGGACTTAAAACCTTTGATGATTATAGGTTCACTTGAGGGATCGGGGAATTATATTCAGAAAAGAGGGCTTAAGATCAAGGGATTGACCTAAGCTATTTTGTTAATTTGTCGTAAACTTTATAGCATTCGTAGACTTAAGAAACAGGTTGCTAATGAGCGATGAGCAGATGAATCGAATGACCTAGTCATCTCTCCATATTATTTCTTAAACCAATTTTTCCTTAACCATTTTATTTTAACTTGCAAATTAAACAAATTGCCTCAGTGCACCCCCATTTTACAAACATCCTTAATAATAATGTTACTACCGAGTAGAAGTTGAAACAGTCTTTGTGGATACGAATCTTATAAATTTTATTACTTCGATATAAGTTAGTACACTTGCTAATTTTCTATCCGACATCGATAATTGTTCATCTTGATTAGTGGATCTAGAAAAAACGTAAATGTTGAGTTTAATTGTATAATTCAAAATACCAAACTCAAATTTATACCATCAAATCCTAATTGAGTCTCAATCTAAATCAGTGTTTCGAAGCCTTAGTTCGAGGAATCTTAATTGCGTGATAGCGGTCCATAAGATTTTTTTTTCCTTCGTATTAATAAAATCATTTTCTTGTAAAAAAAGGGAAAAAAAATCATTTTCTTTATGGTTTCCTCCGTTTACGGTGGAATTTTTTATGGCGATTGGACGTAATTTACTACCCCATTAATTTCAAATGACAGTATCTTAACTGAACCAATACCAATGTTAATGTAGCACTTGCAACTTGAAAACGAAGGGTCAATATAAAATCCTTTTCTACTTCTTTAATCTTATTTTATCCCCTTAATTTGAGGTTATCAATTCCATATAAAGTATTTTAACACCAAATTATTAGGTCTAGCACGTTACCTTCATAACTCACCTTCACATTCCATCTTCATTCACAAGACAAGTTTCACTTTCTTCTCTCTACTCAACAATCAACGTGATCACCTCCATCAACCATCACCTATCATGGATGTAAGTTTTCTCAGCAATCTCTTTTCTCTCTTTCATTCTCCACTCAATCTTCCAATTTTTTAATTCTTTATCAATTTTTTTAAATCTAATATATATTTTCCCAAAATTATTCTCCTTGATGAAATTAAAAAAAATATATATATATCTTGCTTAAGAAAATGAAATAGATAGAGAATCATGTATCAAAATCAATAGGGGCATGTGATGCGACTGCATGACACACAACACGCCACACCTACACATGATCCAAAAACATTACTCACAAAACGACACCGACAACAACCTCATTATTATCAACATCGGATCTAACCCTATTTCATTGTTCTTCCACCCAGATCTCAAAGCGCGTGGAAAACACGTACAACGCGTATTCGCCACGTGTTTTTCACTTTTTCATCTTTTGTATTCTTGTTCATTTTTGGGCACTATAAATAATGGGTTTGGGTATGAAGGTGTCGCTAAGTGTAATTTGTGTGAGTCTAATATTTACAGTATTGAAAATGTCACAGTTATTGGACAAAGCCAAAAACTATATTGCTGAGAAAGTTGCGGATATGCCTAAACCTGAGGCAAATATTACCGATGTTGATTTCAAGGACGTGACACGTCAGTCTGTTGAGTATTTGGCTAAGGTCAATGTGTCAAATCCTTACTCTACTTCTATTCCAATTTGTGAGATCAAGTACTCCTTCAAAAGTGCTAACAGGTTTGTTTTTTTTTTCTTCCTTCTTCGTTAATTTTAGTTTTGATTTATATTAGGGTTAATTGGTTTTTGTATTTGAGAGTTTAGATTTTATTTTAGTGGATTAATTAAAAATCATGAATCAATTATAGATTAGATAGGTTGATTTGTAACGAAATCGATTATGGTAGTTCGATTTTGAATGATCTGATTCTGAGTTTAATTTTGTTGTGTTCATTATCTTCAAAATAGATTGAGTCAATGGTCAAAAAAAAAATTGAGTCAAAAGAAATACTTTAATCATGTATAAATATTGGAGAGTCTAGTTGATTATTGGTAATTTGGTACTCTTGTTGAATTGTTTTTCGAAGGCAATACAATCAAAAGTTTAGACAAATTTTGCTAGAGACGTTACTCCTTTCTACTCTATTGTATATAATTCTGACCATGATTCTAGTGATTGAGCTAAGGAAAAAGGAGTTGTCTATCATCGGTTTAAATCGGAAAAAAGTATTAATCTAACAAACTAAAACTATTAGTAATATTTTGCATTCAAATTTTTTTTGACCACGCTTACGTGCATTGGTAATTTGTCGCATTCAAATAGTTACAAAATCTGTGACCATTCGATAGAGATCGAGCATATTGGAATTAAAGGACTTATATTTTAAACCATTATTTTGTTTTCTTAAAAAAAAAAAAGATTTATATTAAAATTTTAATTGTCTGATCTTAGCCTAACAAGTTTGTTCGGGAGTCTGAGGAGTGCTAGGATCGGCAATGAGATAAACGTCTAGAACCCACTAAGATAAAGACAAAACATCTTACCCAAAAGTTAAGAGAAGGACAAAACATCTTACCAAAAACTTTAAGGCTCTCATCCCGTCGAGTCTAACCAGGGCTCTGATACCAGTTTGTTGGAGAGTATGAGGAGCGTTAAGAGCGGCAATGGACTAAGACCTGCTAAGTGAGAGACGACACACTCTTACCCCAAAACCTTAAGGTTATGAGTTTTTTTGACCCTTCTCTCTTTTACATCCAAATTTATTCCATTTCTAGTTGATGCGGGACATAAACACTTATTTCCAACATAAAACTTTATCTCCTCTCTTTTATTCCTTAAAAAA
>Ga0228710_1003007_pt1 | contig 26834 bp, 20 predicted proteins | sample MedpolnodulmetaG_FD_177995 | JGI IMG/M metagenome (GOLD analysis project Ga0228710, IMG submission 177995) | Root nodule microbial communities from Medicago polymorpha collected in Santa Monica, California, United States - pink nodules | ecosystem: Host-associated > Plants > Roots > Nodule... | reverse complement strand
CAAACATAAACAAAAGAGAAAAAAAAAAAAAATAGAAACACAAGAAAAACTAGCGCCTAATGAAGAAGATGCTCAACGCGTCAACCTTGAGCAAGGGGAGGAGGTCAGCTAGAGGCTTTGGTGAATGACTAAATCAGCATCTGAAGAAGCTTTGAATTTCGCAAAAGATGTATGCACGTTGATTTCCCTCTATGAGAGTGTGATGAAGAGAGATGTTCCGATTAGCAAGCAAGTCCTTGATATTTTGAATTAAGACAAAGGACATGCGATATCGCGGAGTGTCATCCATGATAAGATTGATGGCTAGGAGGGAGTCTGAGTAGCACACCAAATCGTCCATGTTCATTCCGATAACCAGCATCAGCCTTTAGTAAATAGTTGTTAGTTCTGCCAACAAGAAGTTTGTCGAGTTCGGAATGAAACCTGAGAGGTAAAAAACGACGCTATTGCGGAGGACACCACCATAACCAGTACGGGTTGGAGTTCCTATGCAGCTGCCATCAACATTAAGAACGGAAGCTTGGTGATCTCCGTTGTTCCATTTAACAAAGCGGCCCGAATGAGCTGAACTATCGTCTCTTTCAAAGGCCAACTTGATTGCATCTGTTGAGAGCTAAGAATGTTGTTGCAAAGCCGAATCAAAGACAAAGTTTCATTATTGAGGCACGTTAAGTTTCGACGTCTCCAAACCCACCAAAGACCAGCAAGAAAAATGTGGAGTGAGAACCGTATATTCCAAAATTGACCCAGTCATAAGAAGTAGTGGCAGAGGAGAAATAATTACCTGAGAAACCAATTTTTTGCCAAACAAACCAATTATTTTACAAGTGGTAACATTCCGATTTTGAATTGCGCGAGTGTATTTTTTTTCTTTTTAAACCAACTAAAAACTTTGTATTAAAGGATTCACGGTCTTCTTTAATCAGAGTAAATAATTATTTTGAAAGCGTTTTTCAAAATAACGATTTGAATCAATAAACACATTTTATAAAACATTTTTAGGCAATGAGTTTTCAATTCAAATCATACATTTCATAAAACATAAAACAGTGTATGCATATTCTTTACTCGTAGTAATATTATTTACAGCAATGCACAAACAAAAGTAGAGAAAAGCAACACACATTTACTCGAAAAGGTTTGTTCTTTCACAACATCGCCTACTCTTGTTGCACCTAAACAATATGTGTTTGTTGTCCTCTTGATCCTTGCAGAATACGCATTGTATTTCATAGTTTCAGTCAACCCGCCATAAGAAATTTTTGATCATGGGATGCATCTTAGCTTGTCAAATGGTTCATCAATCCCCCTCTACCCTGGTTTGGCATCGAGCAGCGTCATGATCAAGTAATGTTTTATATTCACAACGAACTTAATAGTTACCATCATTCACATATTCCCATACAACCCTGTCATGTTGAACAAGGGTGTCATAAAATGTGATCCATGGAGGTAGAGTCAAAAAGAAGGCTAGTCGTCTACGTTCTCCGGCTTTTGTATTTGGCATCATTAGATTTTGACACCTATAGATTTGTGAAGATCAGGCTCATCACTTTCGATTGCTCAATATGGCGCCTAGACTGAATCTTGTTTCAATCCCAAATAAATATGTTACTACCGGTACCTATACTCCACTTAAACCCATTTTAGATTACTTAGTTTGCACTCCAAATACTCTGCATTACATAGATTGGGTTGTGTCCCAGCGTCGAGGCTAAGTAATCAGTATTAGAAAAATATTTAGTTTTGAGTAGTCTAGTGATCAAGAAGTCTAAACTTGTCCCTACAAAAATGGAGTTTCGACTTGTAAAACATTTTCAGGCTTGTTTTCCAAACATTGCCATATTAAAAAGTTTGGGGCTTTTAAACCCCATTTCACCAAAAACTATAGGTGACATGAGTCTTTCCAAAGATAGCAAATGCACTTCTAATTGTTATTGATACTTAGAAAACACATATAAATGTTTGTTATTACTAATTATAGTTTATTATAAAAATCATACACAAAATATTTTCATTGATACGTAAGTTAAATTTATTAGCTTTTCTATATCTTTTAAATAAAAGAAGAAAAATATCATATATATATTATAAAAACTTACACGAGACAATACCTATGATAAAAACAAGTTTATTGACTCAATAAATTATACATGAAAGTGCACAACAACTTCAACTATATCTTAATAATATTTTATAAACAATTTCTGAAAACTTTATTCTATATTTTCTACCTTAATATAATGTCGGCCTTAATTATCAAGTAAAAAATAAAAGACCCGTGCACGTCAAAGGGTATTTTATTAGTTTGTTATAGAAGAAACAACAAGATATTGTTAACGTTTTTTTCTTCTTCTTCTGAAGAGGTTGAAATGGAATATATTGACTCAAAAATTAGAAAATTCTAGCACAATGGGTGTGAAAAACCAGCAAAAAAAGTAGCAATTACATCAAGTAACAAAACCAAAAAGAGGCTAAAGCAACCCCACCATAAAATTATTCCCAAACAAGTTAGAGGGTTAAACCACCACATATGATAAGTAAAAGGAAAATCAAGTTGATTCGCTTTCAGACACCAATATAATTGAAACTTAATTTTGTCGAGAAGAATTTAAAAAGAGGTCTCTTTTTGAAAAAAACACCCGAGTATTTCTTTCACTCCAAAACACTCAGACACAAGTTAGCCAAATAAGATTGAAAACTAAACAAATATTTTTAGGAAAACCGCATAAATTTTCAAACTGAAGAAAATGATTTGACACATGTTCAGGAGACACCGTGATGACACCAAGCAACTTAAAGATACCACGACAAGGATTCCAAAATAAGTCTAAGGAATGGAAAAGACGATAAATATCCTTCATCTTGCCACAACCACTTACACAAAGTTGAACATTAAACTAAATATTTCTCCGAATTAAGTTGTCTATTGTAAGCAAACAGTTCCGCAGCAGACGCCTGACTAAGAGACTGGCCTTAATGGGAACCTCTTTTTTGATAAATTATTATTACAGTAACTTGGGTATATTTTATTCTTTTTCTTTTATGTAGAACTTCTTAATTTATAAGTCATTTAGAGCATTAAGTATCAAATTTTATTTCCTTCAAATAAAAAAGTGGCAAACTTTATTGATTGTGCGCCTTCAAACAATATCACGCAGCTAAATTTCTTCATGAGTTAATCATACATCTCAAATTATAAGTTATTTTCGGTATTTCACATAAATTAAGAAATGTAATTTATTGTGTAAAAAAAATTATGAGTAATTTTACAAAATTATCCTTCATTAATGATATGAGAAAGATAATATAATGAATTGAAAAAAAATGTAATAAATAGTTAATGATATAACAGAAAAATTGTCATTAACAATTCATTGGTAATGTAAAACTGTTTATAATTTGGGCCAATATTTTTTTGCAAAACGACTTAAAATTTGGGACATATGAAGTATGTTTTAAGAATTTTCAACGTCCTTTTATCTAATTTTCCACTCTCAATATGAGTTAGGAATCAAACTCATATCGATCAAGGAATATCCATCAATTACTAAATGAACCTTAAAATAACTTTTTTGTTTGTAATAGCGATTGAATGAAGAATGGAGCATGAAGGTTGGTATTTATGTTGCTAATTAATTAGTTCCATCTTAAAAAAAAAATTAGTTTCATCTTTTACTAACGCGGCTAATTAATGGGTCAAAATAGAGCTTTTGTTGTATAATAAAAAAAAGATAAATAAGGCAACTAAAAAAAAGTAACAAATTTTCATAATTTTAAAAATCAAAATTTACCAATTGTATTTTACCTAATTCCGCGTTGAAAATGATTTTAAGAAAACAGATTACGGGACCCATAAAAATCATCAAATCAAATCAAACACACACTTTCATCAAAATAGAACACGTAGCTGTCTCTTCTACAAAACAAACACACACGAAAAACAAAGAGCAAAGCAATATAAACCCAACACAACAACAATTCTTCTCCTTCACCCTACACTCTCACAAACCTTATTCTCTTCATTCCAAACATGAATCTCCCCAGAAAAACCAAAACAACAGTAACAACACAACACATACCTAGTTGAAACAAATTGTGTTTGTGTTTTTCTTCTACCATGTTATCTTACAAATTCATAATCCTTATTCTCCTCACACCTCTCATTCTTTTCATATTTCGATACCTATTATTCAAAACTGGTTTAATACACACAACAAAAAAACTCCAAACAAAACTACAAGATTTTTTTTATCTCTACCAATACCTTAAAGTCCCCGAACTAAACCAAACCATGCAACGGAACATGTTCTATCGTAAAGTCTCGCTTTATTTACATTCTCTTCCTTCTCTTGAAGATTCCGACTTCACCAATCTCATTACCGGAAACAATCAAAACGACATCGTTTTAACACTAGACTCAAATCAAATCATCGAAGATCGGTTTCTCGGTGCTACGGTTTATTGGTTCTATAAAAAAACCGAATCAAATCAAACTGGTGCATTTGTTCTCAAGATCAGAAAAACCGATAAACGCAGAATACTCAACAGTTATCTTCATCATATCACAACCATGTCCGCTGAAATAGAATACAACGGCAAACGTGATTTACGTTTGTTCGTTAATGTTACCGGAGGTGGTGGAAGGAGGTGGAGGTCGGTTCCGTTTAATCATCCATCAACATTTGAAACGATGTTGATGGAAACTGATTTGAAGAACAAAATCAAAAACGATCTTGAATCGTTTTTGAAAGCTAAGAATTATTATCGGAGACTCGGTCGTGTTTGGAAACGGAGCTTCTTGTTATACGGTGAATCCGGTACCGGAAAATCTAGCTTTGTTGCAGCCATGGCGAATTTTCTTTGTTATGATGTATATGATATTGATCTCTCAAAAATTCAAAGCGATTCAGATTTGAAATTTCTCTTGCTAGAAACATCACCGAAATCGATTATCGTTGTTGAGGATCTCGATCGGTTTATAACGGCGGAATTGGAATCTCCGGCGACGGTTACGGCGGCGGGGATTCAGAATTTCATGGATGGAGTTATGACATCGAGTTACGCCGAAGAAAGAATAATGATTTTCACGATGAATAGTAAAGAGTTTATTGATCCGAATTTTCTCCGACCGGGTCGTGTCGACGTTCATATTCATTTTCCGGTGTGTGATTTTTCATCTTTCAAAGCTTTGGCAAATAGTTACTTAGGTGTGAAGGAACACAAGCTTTTTCCGGCGGTGGAGGAGATTTTCCGGCAGGGAGCGAGTTTGAGTCCGGCGGAGATAGGTGAGTTGATGATTGCGAATCGGAACTCGCCGAGTCGGGCTATTAAATCGGTTATCGGGGCATTGCAAATGGACGGTGATGGAAGAGGGTGTGGGGATATGATCGTACGGCAGATAGAGGATGATGACGTGGAAGATGAAAGTAACCAAGGTGGTCTTTGTGGTGGTGATGGTTTTTCTACGGTTAAGGATTTGAAGAAGATTTATGGTTTGCTTAGATTAAGGAATGTTAAGAGGAATAGGTCGGGTAATTTATTGGTCAATGATGAAGGAAGATAATTTGGATTTTGTTTATAGAATGAAATTAGGTAGTGCATTTATTGGTTAGAGACCAAATTAAAATGTTGATATTGGTCTTTTAGGAAGGAATCATTTGATTGGGATGCTTTAGGTGAAAATGTAAAATATTAGAGTTAGAATTTAGAATTAGTTATGGTTAAGAATGGTTAATTGCTATGGGTAAACAAATAGCAAAGGAAAACTTTTCTTTTTTATGTGTATGATTTTTTGTTTATAATAGCATAGGAGAACTTTGATTTATAGTTTGGATGATAAAAACCATAATGTATAGTTTTTTTAATCATATTCATTAAATAGACGGTATTTACTTGGCGAGAATGCAATAGAAGTGTTGAATGACTTGTTAATTTCAACCTTACCCATGGATTATTGGGATTTTGTTGTTTTAGAGATCCCTACTAATGAACACAATAGTCTCATTTTGCAGATATTTTCGAGACTTGCATGCCTAATAATGTTCATTTAATTGTTTACTTTTTTTCCCTTTTGTCCTCTTTTATACCAATTTTTTTTTTTTTTCAGTTTATTATTTCTTTCTTTTTCATTCATTGTTTCCATTACGAGTACATAGGATTCATAAGATGGAAGGACAATTCGAGTTATCATTTTTTCTTTCTTTCTAGGTAGTAAGATACTACCGTTTTCTTTTTTCTTTTTTAAGATGATTGCATGTTTAATTTGCAGTTGAAAGAAATCCTTGAGCATCATAAGTTTCAATTGCTACCATCAAACACACATTTTAAACATTTTACCCTTACATATGCCTCATACTTGAGCATGTGTGATCATCATAAAACTTTATCGTTGATAGCCAAATATACATTTAAGCATTTCAATTACATGCCTCTTATTTGAGGGATTATGGACCGTCATAAGATTTTGGCTTAGCCCGAATGAAATTAAAGTTTTTTTGAATAAACTAAAATGAGATTTTGTGCTTTTTTCGTATTTGGGTATCACTTCCACATGCTCTCAATTAGGTCAAGAACCATCGGATTGAATATGATCCAAGTATGTTATTAGGTATGCGAACCCGATTAGAAAACCTAGTTGAAGGGCCTCAATGTCACAGGCAAGAATCCCGCTTGACTAAAAGAAAATTGAGAGCATAAAATGATGAGATCATAAAGAAAAAAATCAAGTAATTCACTCAATCTAAACCTTAAATACATTGACCTTGCGAACAACAAAGCGAATCATATCCTTCTCTTAATCTTACTCTCTTGCTCTTGATTATATTTTTTTTTTTAAGAAGGTAGAAGTTAAGATTAAGAGAGGGAAGCAGAGGAAATTGGAAAAGGGATGATACATATCCTGAGCACAATATAGTGTCGGAAAATGTCACAAAAGTTCTATGCTGAAGCAATACATATGTATATTTGAACCCAAAACTATATATAAATGTTCACTTCAACTTCATATATTTGTTATAACAATAAACAAAACTTTTATTCTATTTCTTCTAGTATGACATGTTGCTTCTCTTTGAAGATCAGTTTCTGTTGCTTTCCTCTATCTATATGAATATTTATCCCATTAATCTTTATGTGGTTGGTGATTGATTAAGAAGTTTCAAAATGGTGCTTTCAGAATTTGAACATTTAGTTTTGTAAATAAAAATTGTTTTTTGTCACAATCTCTATTGCAATTAACAAAATTTTACTGTATTTAAGGGTTTAGACTCTTAGATCGGGTATACTTTGTGAAAATGTTTCCTATTTTTTGAAATTTATGTTCATTTTAACAAGCAATAATAAGAAAATGTGAGATTTTTGAAGTGAATTGTGATAGAGAAAGAGATAAAATGCTAACCAGCTAGAAATGATGCGTTTATATTTTTTATTTTTTTGGGTAGGCGGTGTTTTACCCCCGAACCTTGCATATATTATATGCATTGTCTCTATCAACTGAGTTAAGTTCACGATAACATGATGTGTTTGTATAAATATAGTATGGTAAACCATCAATTATTATTATGTTTTTGAACAACAAATATAATTTTAATTAATGATAGGATTAAATACAAGTGGTAGTAATCCACCAATAAATACAAGTGGTAGTAAATCATCACTAGAAAATAAAATACGAGTAGTATTCCAACACAAAATCAAAGCACTAAAGCCTTTAATAAAGCCTACAAAACACCCAAAATCAACAATACATACAAATCAATGAAAATGAAAACCATTCGTAAATTTATTTATTTTTATTTTCACCGTCATTTCTCTTGATCGGAGCTCAGTTGTCGGAACACCGCCGATCACCAAAAATTTTCCACCAAAAACAAAATCATATATTTGCAATTCTCACATCTCTTCAATAAGGAAAAATTACATTTTCATTTCTATTTAAGAAAAAAAAACAAAACCAAAGTTAAAGTACCATATGTCTCACTCTTTTTGAACAATCCATACGTCTCACGTTATATGTTTTTTTTCTTTCAAAGTATGTCTCACGTTATATGTTAGCAATGACCAATATTCAATTCAATAACAATAAGAAATAATATCAAGATTGATAATACCTAAAATATGGATCACACATGAAAATGTAAGGCATTTGGTCGTCCAAACAAACGAACTTTTAATTTGTCACCATTCAGGATAATAGCTCTACGGGGAAAACACGTATGTTATAGTCATATAATAGAGAAATTTGATAGTGATGTATAAATTTGAATGTCTCTTTTATATTTGAATTTTTCTCAAGGAATATACAAGTTTCAGAAATTAGGTGCCTTCGAAATTTCACAACTTAGCACGTCTATAATTTGGAAGAGATTTGGTAAATGCGTGGCTGCAAGCCCATTATACACTTGTACCATTAATTAATTATTATTGTTATTATTATCATAATTTTACAAATAACTTGTAAATTTGAAACTTTGAGAGACGTCTTCTTTCTGCCAAATAATAATGTTTACTAAGAAATAAATGCTGCACACAATAATGGTGAAACTTCATGGCTGCAGAATAGAGGGACCGGGATGGATGATTTTTCATTTTTATAAGGAAAATATTTTGTGTACAACCTAGGCCTAAGTTGGTTTATACACGTTAAAACAAAGAGAAAAAAAGAGAGTGGTAGAAAGAAAACTAAATGTTAAATATGTGTATGAAATTAGATGTGTTTATTTATCATCGTTGTTTTTAAAATTCAATTTAGGTGGCTAGTTGTTATTGCTTAGTGGTATTCTTTTTAATTTTATTTTTTTAAGGATATAGTGTTCTTTTTAAACATAATTTTTTTCAACTTGTAAATATTTACGTGCATTTTACATTTTTTTTAACAAAAGCAAATGTATGCCATTTCATTGATAATCAAAGAGTTATCATGAAAAATTAAGGGGCTATGATGAGATAAGGAAGATCTAACTAACATATGAACAACGTTGTTTGCTTGCCTCCAAACAGGACTAACAACAAATATATTATGATATAACAAAAGATCCTTACATCTAGCCAGAATGTCGCCAATCTCATTGTTAGGAACCTGAAGCGAATTAATAATGTCAACGATAATTTTTCAGTCAGACTCAAAAATTACGGATGACATATTTTGAGCTATGGCAAACATGATGGCCTCATACAAATCAAGGGCTTCGGCTTCTGTAGGGAGCGACAGCTGGTGGATGAAATTCGACACTCCCGATACTAAGTGACCAAGAGAGTCGCGGAAGCAAAACCCATAACCTGTGATGACATTCTTTTGGAAGAGTGCACAGTCATAGGGATGGCAATTGGACCCAGATCCGATGGACACCTGCAAAAAATACCCGCTACCGGTAGGGTAAAACTCCGCTTTCTTGGGTACGGGCATGGGTATGGGTACCTGCAAATTTGAATGGGTATGAGCACGGGGATGGATACTACCCAACCCCGCAACCCGCATATATGTATTTATATAATATGATAAATTATTTATTTATTTATTTTTGGTGTACAATTAATTAATTTATTTAACTACTTAAGTCTAACCCTAAACCTAAAACAACTTAATACAACTTAATAAAAAATTTAGTACCAATTTATTATGACTTTAACATGCAAGTAAAATTGCATTATAAATGTATGTATTGTAACACGATAACAAATTTGAAAGTTCTTTAAAAAAATAACAAATTTGAAAGATTTTGTTTTACAAGATAACAAATGTGAAAGATTTTTTGAATAACAACAAATTTGAAAGTTAGTAACAACGTCGTCACAACACATATTAATGGTATGAGAAAAAATTTAAAATGAGATAATTTGTTGTAGAAAATATTTTATCAAGTTTTTTTAAACAATAATGTATTAATTAAATTGTTTTTTTTTATATTTTGACGGTAAGTTATTTTATTTTCATTTAAACCACTAATAGTGTGAGATCATAAAAATTGGTAAAATTCAAAATCAAATTTGTATATTCATCATTTTGTGGTGTTAAGTATAAATGTATGTCCCCTCATAAAAAAAAGGTATAAATGTTTGTTCTACAAGACAAATAAGCATTTTATAAGATGATAGTTTATTAATTGTCAGACTATGTGTGCTAGCTGCAATTCTAATTATGAGGACCTGAACCACATTTTCTTTGAATGTTCTTTTGCAATTCAGGTGTGGAAGTCAGCTGGGATGTGGTTTGATGTCCAACATGCAGCTATGCAAACCGATTCTGCTGTCGAGGCCATTTTCTATTTGCTTCGTAACTTGTCTGTGAAACTTAATCAACGTTTTGCTGCTTTATGTTGGAGTTTGTGGAAGCACAGAAACCTTAAAATTTGGGAGGATGTTACTGAGCTTAGTGCTGTAGTTGTTGACAGAGCTCGAGTTAGATGTTACAGTTCAGCAGCGCATGTCACAGCAAGTTGCTGGCCAGCAGCTGCCTTCTGTCACGGTTCAGCAGACCATGTTGCAGCAATAGAATGCCCATATAAGCACTGTTGTTCAGCAGTGGAAACCGCCAAGTCTCGGGAGGTTTAAGTGCAACGTTGACGCGGCTTTTTCGGAACAATTTCAAAGGACAGGTATAGGGGTTTGTTTACTGGATGACACCGGAACTTTTGTGTGAGCCAAAGTGCTGCAATTTGATTATCTTTACCCCGTGGCTGTTGGTGAAGCTTTGGGCCTTTTTCATGTTATTCATTTGATGCAAGATATGCAATTTAATAATATTGATTTTGAGCTCGATTCGAAGGTTACGAGGGATGCTTTCAATTCACGCCATACAGACAATAAGAGTTTGGAAGCATTATGAAGGCTTGTAGGGAGATGTTCTCTGCACATTTTACAAACTCCAGGGTGAAGTTTATTACGAATGCGACGACTCATGCCTTAGCAAGAGAAGCAATTTCCTTGACTAGTCACACCATTTATTATGTTATCCCAAGTTGTATCGACTTCATTATTATTAATGAAATGCTATAAGCACCTTTCTCTCAAAAATAAAAAAAAGTTTATTAATTGTCAGCTAATTTTTATCGATCGGAGCATAAGTTGTTTTTCAATTTTTTAATAAGTGGGAGTTTGTTGTTTCGATTGATTATCCCTGATCCAATCGAGTTTGTGGATTTGTTGTGTGCATGATCCCCCCCCCCCCGTTTTTTATGAGTATCAAAGCAAACAAGGATTCTATGCCATTTTGGTATGGAAAGTCGCCGATTTAGTGTTTAAAGGCAGCGATATGCTATATCAATTTAATAATTGTGTATCAATGGTATCCTAGTTTGTATGGATATCATTTTGCCATTAGTATAAGGAATCTAATTCCTTTATTGATGAAGATTTGACTATTACATATTATTGTCCTGCGAATGGCAATTATATATAGCGATGGTGGAAAAGTTATATGCATCAGTCAATGAAAAATACAACAACGATTGCCAAAGTAGCTATTTTAACACTTGTTTTTCTTTTTATGTTCATGGAAAATTTGAATATTAATGGTGATGGTGGTGCGTCCAGCAATCACAGAAACAAATGTTTTCATTGGTAGAGTGGTGTCCATGGCTACTTGACAACAACATGAAGGTGACGGTGGGTGAAGATCATGTAGTTATTCCGATGACTAGGACAAAAATATGGGTCCAAGTTCATCAACTCCTGTTTGGTTTCATGGACGTAAGTATAGGCACATTGGTGGGAAGTCACATTGGCAAGATGGTCAAATACGACAAGGAGAACAATTACGGCTCATGGAGAAAGTAGAAAGTACATGAGAGTCAAGTTCGAGATTGATATTGAAGAACCTTTGAAGCAAGATCCGGTAATTGAATGTGAGGAGTGAGATGATATAAAGCTCATATTCAAGTACGAAAAGTTAGGTAAACCATGTTTTATGTGTAACTCAATAGGTCATTCTGAAAATTTTTGTAAAAAAGAATATGAATCAAGTGAAAAAAAAGGGTGTGGAAGAAAGTGGGGGGTGGTGGTAAACGGGCGATTAAGTGGCTAGTAGGTGACCGGAGTTCAAATTCCGGTGGCCGGAAAGAAAAAGGATCGTTTTTTAATAATAATCAAAGCAGTCAATTAAATGCATGTGACAATTATGAAAACTCTAACCAGAAAGTTTATGATTGAATTAAAGTCAATGTTGACACGCGTATAAGAAACTTAACTTTTTATAAGTTTATGGAGTGTCAAAGGTCCGATTAGTCGGATTAATACGTTGATGGATCGTAATTGACCCATGTACTAATCAGGACCAATCATACCTTTGACACTCGGTAAACTTATAAAAAATTAATTTTCTTGTACGCGGGTCAACATTAACTTTAATTCGACCATAAAAAATTTGTGGTTAGAGTTTCCATAACTGTCACCTGTATTTTATTGATTGCTTTTACTATCATTAAATGATGATCTTTCTTCTTTCTGAAAACCAGAATTTGAACTCCGGCCACCCACTAGCCACTTACTTGTCGGTTTACCACCATCTGCATAGTTACTTTCAGCGTGGAGATAAGGTCCCCACTTTCTTCCAACTTTTTTTTTACTTGATTCATATTTTTTTTTGTACAATTTTTTTTGTATGACCTATTAAGCCACAAATAAATCAGAGTTTACCTAACTTTTTGTACTTGAATATGAGCTTTATATCATCTCCCTCTTCTTCAATCACCAAATCTTGCTTCAAAGGTTCTTCCATATCAATCTTGACCCAAACTCTCATGTACTTTTTCCATGGACCGTAATTATTCTCCTCATCATATTTGACCATCCAGCCAATGTGACTTCCCACCAATGCGCCTATACTTGCATCCATGTCATCTGAATAACTACATGATCTTTACCCAGTGTTACCTTCTTTAAGATGATCATGTTGTTGTCAAATAGCCATGTACTACCATCAAGAATTCTTTCAAGATCACCTTTGTGGAACAACTGGACCATGAATTTATTGTTATCCATCTGGATAAAATCCATTTGTTTCCATGGTTACCAAATTGGACCTAACCTTTATTCGATTGTGGATAAATGAATTGGTTTATTCACCACCACTCTACCAATAATAAGGCACAAGTCAACATGTACATTTTAATATAATCTGCATTATTTTTATTTTTTTGAAATTTTAATTAAACATAAATTGAATGTCTAGATCCGTGTCTATGTTTTTAAAATTTAGTGAATATTGTAAATAGAAATCAATATACATTTTTAATGAATATTGTAGATGAGTTATAAATGTAATAACTAATAAGTCATAGTCACAGTGAAACATGATAACAACTGTATTCAGTTCTTAGCACATAAAGCAAGACCAGATGAAATCAATTAGGCCTCACCATCATTAACCACAAACATACATTTGTCACACTTCTTGTTTTTTTTTCCCAAACTTCAAAATCAAATACAACTTAATCATTAGATAACAACATCAACAAGAGCATGAAGACAACTTCTTTATCTCACTAATTTCCAATTCAGCACCTGAAATTACATCAATCTTAGAACCTTTTAGTGCAATCCCCTTCACATTACCACATTCCAATGCCTTTTTAGAAACTACACTATTAATCTCTTCTAGCAATTTGAGAAATGCACTGTCCACATTCACACCAGTAAGAGCTGAAGTCTCTGAGAAGAATAAGCCTTGGTCTTCTGCAAACTCAACTGCATCTTCAGTAGGAACCATTCTCAAATCAACAAGGTCACCTTTGTTACCAACTAGCATGATCACAATTGAGGTATCTGCATGTGCTCTAAGTTCCTCAACCCATTTAGCAACATGATCAAAAGATTGCCTTTTGGTTATGTCATATACTAGCATGGCTCCTAATGCACCTCTATAGTATGCACTTGTTACTGCCCTGTACCTATATCAGCAACAAAATTTACATGTATACATAATATTTCAAAAAAATTTATCTGCAGTCTACACTTAAAATGATCAAGTGTTATTTTTTGATTTAGCCAGGGCATATTCCGCATACAACTACAGAGACTAATTCTACGATATAAGTTATAACTGATATTTATTTAAGATGCCGATCTCGCCCAACATTTTTGCTTCTTCATAAACCTAAGTATCGAACATTTGACCACATACTTAAAAGACTAAATGTCAATAATTTGTGTCATTGGTAAATGATCAAATGTTATCGGTATACTTTTTATATAAATATTTTATAGTTACTCCGATAAAGTATCTAAACACCGACTAATCTCCTTATGAGAATTTGTTGTGTATATAAGCTATATTCTTTCATTTTAATTTTTAACCTAATTTCTTCGTATGCAAGAGTCAATAATCAAACTTCTGATCACTTACTTAAGTTACCTGAGTCTCGTGCCACTTGTACCAAACTCATGTCAGTGTGTTATTAGTATACTTTAACAATAAGTTCTATTTTTTGAAAATGTACTTCCCTTTACCATTAATGCACACCCTGAACAATTTTCAATCCATTGGAATCTAGTCACCTATCTTTTCTAAAGCAGGGTATAATCTGCTAAGAAGCAATGCATTCATCCAAAACTGTTCACTGTCTCATACTTAAAACCCCTTCCAGAACATTAATATGACATAATGTACTTTTTTGCAATGTATGTTTCTTACGTCAAAATGGTATGTATGAAGCTTAGAGAGTCACCAATACCACACTAATATTGCAATAATAATAATAATTAAAAAATAAAAATAATTAATAATTAAATGTTACCACATGTGTCGGTGTCATAATCAGTACCAGAATGCTGATTTTTAACTTAGGACCATTATGTACCATTTTGAAACTCAATGTAGTTCAAGGGAAATAGAAAAGAACTAATAAAAGTAAACAAAGAAAGAAATCAAACACAGAAACAAAAATGAGAGATGAGAGAAATGAACCTTTCTTGGCCAGCAGTATCCCAGATCTGAGCTTTAATTACTTTACCATTAATAGTGACAGTCCTTGTTTGAAATTCAACTCCAATAGTTGACTTTGAGTCAAAGCAAAACTCATTCTTTGAAAACCTTGATAGTATTTGAGTTTTTCCTACTGCTGAGTCACCAATGACAACAACTTTAAACACATAATCTATTTTCTCTTCCATGTCATAATCTATTTTCTTGTGTCCATTCTCTTGCTTCTTCTCACCCTGGACCATTTTTCTTCACAAGACAATGTGAACTAGGTTCTTATAAAACCTTGAACCTTGGTCTTAGTTTTTCACAACATGTTAAAATATAATAATTTGGTATGACTTTAAATGTTGGTCTTAGGAGTCAGTAGAAGCATGTAAGGGAACAGGGAAAAGGTAGGAAAAAATATGAACAAGACAAGACCAATGTTGAAACAATTTTAATAGTGGTAAAAGAATAGGCAAGGAAGTGGGGTCTAGTCTGTGTCTATGCTTTTAATACTATGCGACATAATTATTGGACATTATTGCTTTCATACCATCTTCTCATGATATATCATGTCATATTTATAACTTCGTTATATTTGTTGTAGAATTGGATTCAGATCTTTAAGTAATATTAAGTGTATCTTTGGTATCATGATGATTCTGACATACTTATCATGATATTAAATATAAGTTCGGTTTTGTGGATGTAAAAAAATTGAGTAGGATGAGATACTTCACTAAAATTGGTCAATCATATTTTTTTAGTAGAGATGAGTTGTTAAGTAGGTGAATATGTATGATAGAAGAATATGACAGCATGTTGTTAACTATATGTTGGAATCACATTCCTTGTTGTTATAGCAGGGTGTTGGAGCTGATCTAGGTCATTCAATTATAAATTGATGGCTAAGATTATTTTACTGTGTGAAACTGTGATTAAAATCTGGATCGACTGATCTCATATCTACGGTTGAGATGTGCTAAAGCGTGCAACTGCATGTAATATTTGTAGCAGGAAATCCTAATCCCTATATGTTTGGCAACACGAAGAATTTGTCAAACGATGAGTTGCTGTAGTTTTATAGAAGCTACATAGGGTAGCTTCCAAATATGCATGATCTAATTATTTTTTAGCCAAAAAGAAAAGGAAATTGTAAATACAAATTAGGCAAAATTTTCCAAAAAGCTCTATGTAGTGGTTTGGTTTGGCTGAGGTTGAGGGAACCAAGAATCATAAAAATAGTTAAAGTGTCTATCTTTGGTAACTTTGTTCTAATTCGTGGCGCAATCCAAGGACAAATATATTGCTTCTCTTTTCCATGATTCTTTCTCCTAATAATATTGAGTCATATCTCACATTGAAGTCAAGAATTTCTAAAAACTATATATTAAATTCATGTACATTACATCAGGCCAGTTAAAAAAGTCAACAGATTTTGGCATGAAATGTGTTATGCTTATTTAGATGATGCTATATCAGTTGTTCAAAACATGGAACACAAATTCATTGAACCCAAAGAAAGAAAGGAATCCAAAACCTGGTTGTATAATGATGTATAAAAAGGAAGAAAAACAAACATTTATGATGCAAATGTTTTTCAAAGACTTGATGAATGTCACGAGCAGCCCAATTTATGACATTCTTCATCACATACATTATATTATGCTTAGCTATATATATTGTTAGGTATATTGGAGCACCAAGCTGATATAAAAAATGAAATTAATTACTTCCAAATGTAAGGCCCCTACCATTTCATATGTTCAAATCATTATGTGTGCAATTTTGAAATGCTGTTTCATTCTGGTAACAATTTCATATTATATTATTTATCTATAAACAAAATAATAATAAAAATGGGCCCTAGGCCAAAAATTACAAAAAAATTCCGTTGCCGGGACTTGAACCCGGGTCTCTCGGGTGAGAGCCGAGTATCCTGACCAACTAGACTACAACGGATTGTTGATATGGTTTTTCATCATGTAATGTATATAATATATATTACATGCGTCATCCAGTCCCATCCTTGGGCAAGAGTAAGGATCTCTATGGGTCTGGGCCTCCAATCTACGGGAACCTCAAATATTTGTAGGATTAATGGTATAATTGTTGGGGTGAAGGATAAAAAAATATTTTTTATCTTCAGATAAAATTTGTCACTAAATATCATTTTCTCGTTAAATGTTTAGAAGACAACAATTTTGTTGTCAATTATTCATAGTCCATAGGTAAGTGTCTCTTTGTCCGTAGGTAGAAGTGTAAAAATCATGTTTAAACCAAGATATATTTTCTTCCAATTCTTTCTAAACGATGAAAATTGTTAAGATTACAACTATGCTTTTAAATTATCGGAGACGGCCCTGACGTTATCTACATGATTTACGAAAATATTTTCATGTTTATTATGTTATGCACATGGCAATAAAATGTTCTCAATTTATAAGGTAGTTTGTTTGTTGTTTTATTAAACACGCTACAAATCCAATTCACATACTTAGTTCAAAAACGTTCATTTGAAATGAATATTTTTGAAATAAAACTAAAATTGTTGAACCGTACCGAATCCTGCACAAATGCATTTCTTATGTTTTTTTTAGGGGACATTTGCCTTTTCTTGATGGTAAGTGTATTGTCATTTATTTGTGTGTGGACAAGCAAAACCAAGACGGGCACAACATAAGTGTTCCAGTTAATTGGACTTGGTGTTTCCATTTGAATAAGATCTACACTTGGGACCAGTATATTTTATCTGTGTATGGTCGGTGGAAAGGTCAATGTGTTATTATTTTTTAGGCATAATTAAATTTATAGTTTTTTAATTTAATTTCATGTAACAATTTAATTATTTATATTTTTTTATCGCAATTTTGTTATTTTGGTCCATTTGTATATGAATTTTTAAACTTTAAATTTAAGATTCATATACAAACATAGATGAAAGACCATATATTTAAAAATTGAGAGGTCATAAGAAACGAAAATCTTGGATTTAAAGCTTGAAAATTCAATGCAAATGAACCAAAATGAAAAAAATGCAATGTAAAAAAAATAAATGATCAAATCGTTACTTTTGTTTTTTTTTTTTGAGAGAAGATCAAATCAAATCGTTACTTAAAATTAAGCCAGAGTGTAATTTTACCTATTTTTATAATGGAAATGCTTATTTGTGTCAGAGGGTAAACCAAAAAAATTATTAAGAGAACTGAGCACATAAACCTAATTAAGTAAAGAACAAATAAAATATAAGTATCTTCATAATACTTAGGTTTTCTACCCCTTATAATATGTAATTAAATTCATTTCATGTATTTTTTCCCTAGAGATCACTTTATAAAAAGTTGGGTTAGATATGTTTTTAGTCCTTACATTTTACGTCCCTTTGAAGAATAATCCATACGTTTCATGAAATATTTTTAAAATCCTCACATTTTATCCCTATTATCAAAATTAGTTCATGTTGTTAATTCCCTAACGGAATGTTGATGTGGCAATTAGTGGGTCCCAATTATTTTAGGGTTAAATATGGTTTTGGTCCCTACATTTTGCGTGACTTTTAATAATAGTCCTTATTATTTTAGGGATTTTAAAAACATTTATTGAAATGCAATGACTATTTTTCAAAGTCACGCAAAATGTAGGGACCATAAACATATTTAACCTTAAAATAATTGGGACTCACTAACTGCTACATCAGGATTTCGTTAGAGTATTAACAACATGGACTAATTTTGATAACGAAGATAAAATATGAAGATTTTAAAAACATTTAATAAAATGTCGGGACTATTCTTCAAATGAGCGCAAAATGTAAGGACTAAAATCATAATTAACCCTAAAGAGTTTTTCATTAACGGTTTTATCCTTCAAGTTATCAACAACATTAGGATGTATATTAACATAAAAAATAATAATATTCAATATTCTTGAATATAATATTCTTTTTGTGTCAATTGTTTAACTCCAAGAACCAAAATACACATATCATGAAATATATTATATTATTGATTATTTTTTAGGGAAGATTTATTATTGATTATTGATTCTCGGTTAGTTTCCGGACTTGATTATCCTTAACTAAACTTGTTCAACATTTGCAAGTCATACACAATAACATTTGAAATATCATTAACAATCTGGTTGTTATTTGACAAATCACCAACCTCAACATCTAGAGTAAACAACAACAAAAAAAAAAGGAATATTATATTCAAGAATCTTTTTTAATAACAATCAATCATAGGACATAGAAATAACAACATTTTATTTTAAGGGTCTTCTTAAGTGATGCTCTGGGACATTAACTAAAGAAACAAACAAAAATTGCATTGAAACATTATATTTTACATTTTTTAAACTTTAACGGTACAAGTTCCAAGACACTCATACTATATTTGGTTTTCTTAACTAATGCCCTTTAACATTTTCAAAATATTAAGGGAAATGTTAACTTATGCCTTTAAGATAGAAGTTAAGAAACTAAAGATAGAAACATTTTGTTGAAAATTGTGCATTCAATATTATATAAATTTAAAATCTTATCTTTTCAAGACAATATTTATGTTTTAATTCTATTTTTAGATTCTTAACTTGTGCTCTAGAACAGAAGTTTTTTTTTGACGTTGTACACAAGTTAGCAAGACCCAAATATTAATAACAACAAATCACCAAGCTCCAAGCTCGACATTAGACTAAAAAAAATTGTATGAAAGAAAAACAAATTTTTTAAATTGATACTTATCATGTTGATAAATATTCAGCTCATTATAGGACATAGATTTTTTATTTTGGGAAATAAGGAGGGTCTCTAAGCCCTTATTGGACATAGATTTACTGACATCATTTTCACTTTCACTTTCATTTTCTGTTCTGTTAAATCCTTTGACCTTTTAAAACTACTATAATTGTTAACGTGGTAATTTACAACCCTACCAAGTCAAAGTCTCAAAGGATGGAAAATTCCTCTACTACACACTTGGAAACACAAGTGTGGATAGAAGAACTAAGGAGACAAAAAAAGAAACACTCCAAACAAAACCACTTTCCAAATTGAACTCTTCTTTGCTTCATTCACTTCTTCAAAACGGAATAATATAAAGCCTTTCATTTTGTGCTAAGATCTTTGTTATTCATGAAAGTTTCTTTTGCTTAAAAAGGGTTCTCAAATTCATGGCTATTATCTCTCTTTAAGTCTTTCTCAGGTATGTGTTGACTTTTGAGTCTTCCCTTGTTTGGTTTCTCTGAATATGTCAATATGAATATGTCAATAGGGTCTTCCAACATGCACCTGTTTTCTTCTCTGAATATTTCAATATGAATATGTCAATAGGGTCTTTTCTTTTTATTTCTCATTTTCATTGATTAACATTAGTTTTTGATATAGTAACTTCATGCTTCTATTGTGTTTCATTTCATATATGTTCTAAGTTTTGGAGACATTAAATGTCCACAAACTTATGATAGTAATTTATTATCAGTTCTATGTAGAAAAGAAATTGGTAAATGAATCTGATAAACTCTTTCTGTTTTTGTTTTCTTTGTATATTAATATCAGATTTAGACCTTGTTTGGAGAAACAGCTTATTTAAGTTCTAATGGCATAAGAGCTTAGTCATTTCTGTTTGAATTAAGACAGTTGTGGAAGCATTCATTGATCAGAAGGCTTTGGAAGTTTCTGCAAATTGCAACCCTTTTGCCAACATTTGTTAGTGTTATTGATTCATGGGAAGAAAAAGGTTATTATTTTGTATACTGAATTGCTGCATTGTAAGATGATGGTTGTAGATTTTCTTAGTTCTGGTCCTACCTCAACTGCAATTTCTCAAATCATAGAAATTATTGGTGAGTTCCTATGCAGTGCTAATGATGTACTTGTGAATAAAGACAATTTTAAGGAACTTAGTTCTTATTTGGAAAGAATTATGCCGATTTTGAAAGAATTGAGGAATGAAAAAGTGAGTGATTCTGAGGCATTCAATCGTGCCATTGATATTATGAATCGTGAAACGAAAGCTGCAAACCTACTTGCTCAGGAATGTCGTAAGAAGAGCAAGTTTTATTTGTTAATGAATTGTAGGTCGATTGTAAATCGGTTAGAAAATCATACAAAGGAGCTAAGCAAGGCACTTGGTCTTCTTCCTTTATCAGCATCAGGTCTTTCAGCCGGAATATTGGAAGAAATTAAAAAGGTTTGTGATAATATGGAGAAAGCTGGATTTAAGGCTGCGGTAGCAGAAGAAGAGATTTTAGAGAAAATCGAGTCAGGGATAAGGGAAAACAGTTTTGATCGTAAGCATGCAAATAATTTAATAAATCTCATTGCTAAGGCTGTTGGAATTACAAATGAGAAGTCGACGATGAAGGCTGAACTTGAAGAGTTTAAGAAAGAAATCGAAAATGCTCGTGTTGATAAGAAAAAGGCTGAAGCTATGCAAATGGATCAGATCATTGCTTTGTTGGAAAGAGCTGATGCAGCCTCATCACCGAGCGAAAGGAAACTGAAATACTTTGCGAAACGGCAATCTTTAGGTACTCGAATCTTGGAGCCTTTACAGTCATTTTATTGTCCTATCACACATGATGTTATGGTGGAACCTGTTGAAACTTCATCAGATCAAACATTTGAGAGAAGTGCAATAGAGAAGTGGTTCGAAGAAGGAAACAAATTGTGTCCTTTGACATTGATTCCTTTAGATACATCGGTTTTGAGACCTAACAAAACTTTGAAACAATCCATAGAAGAATGGAAAGATAGAAACACAATGATTACGATTGCTACTTTGAAAGAAAAAGTACATCAGTTTGGAGATGATGATGAAGTGATAAATTCTCTAAAAACTCTTGAGGATTTGTGTGAGCAGAGAGAGCAACACAGGGAATGGATGATACTTGAGGACTACGTACAAGTTCTTATACAAATTCTTGGTTCGAGAAACCGCGATATAAGGAATCGTGCTCTTGCCATCCTTTGCATTCTAGCAAAAGACAATGAAGAAGCTAAGGTACTTAAATGAAAATACTATCCATTTTCTATTTTAATACTAGTTTACACATTCGAGAACTAAACTTTCTTTTCTGCAGGAAAGAATTGTAACTGTTGATAATGCGATTGAATCGATCGTTCATTCTCTTGGACGACGTCAGGAGGAAAGGAAGTTAGCAGTTGCATTACTGCTTGAATTATCCAAATATGATTTGCCGCGAGAACACATTGGAAAAGTTCAAGGTTGCATACTTCTATTGGTGACTATGTCTAATGGTGATGACAATCAAGCTGCTAGAGATGCAACTGAAGTATTGGATAATCTTTCATACTCTGATCAGAATGTTATACTGATGGCAAAGGCAAACTATTTCAAGCATTTACTGCAACGTCTCTCCACAGGTTTGTTTAATCTTTTATCTACGTAAATTAGTTGAGTCATCGGTATTGGTGTTCCATTGCTAGTTCTTTTTTCTCTTCTTTTCCATAAAAGAGGTGTGTGTAACATAAAAGAGCAGAGATACAAATATCAGAAATGATACTTTGACGCACAAATTTTAACAACAATTTAGATGGTTAACACGGTTCAAATATGTGGTTAATTACATTCACTTGATGATTAATAAATATAACAAGTTGTCGAAACTCAATAATCATCCACTTAACACAATTAACCACATTGTTTAATGTCACTAACCATGTTTTTCAGTTATACACTATATCTATTAACCATCCAAATTGTGTTAAATACACATGATTTTCAGGTGTTTTAAAATATATGATATCCATTAGCCATGATTTGCTGTCAAATTTACACATAAAAATTGTGGTTAACGATGTTCAAAAACGTGATTAATTGTGCTTTGTTGATGGTTAATGAGTTGCAACACCGTGTTAGATCCATTGAACATGATTAACCATGTATTTGAATTGCGTTAACCATCTAAATTGTTCTCAAATTTGTTGTGAAAGTTATGTGTCAAAATAACACATGTCTAAAAATATATCTTGTGCAACTTCTAGTACAATACACCAGAACAGCAGAAATTTCAGTTAAGAACACTACTACCCTCCATAACCGGAATGATTGTGTGAGAACAAGCCTTTTCCATAACCTGTTTCTATCTCATTATCTGTGCAGGAGCAGATGATGTAAAGATGATTATGGCCAATACATTAGCCGAAATGGAATTAACTGACCACAATAAGGAGTCCTTATTTGATGGTGGTGTACTTGCTCCACTTCTTCACTTGTTCTTACATAATGATCTTCAGGTGAAAACAGTGGCCACAAAAGCTCTTAAGAATCTATCTAGTTTAAAGAGAAATGGAATTGAAATGATTCGACAAGGGGCCGTGCGACCGTTGCTCGATCTCCTTTACCATCATAGCATACACACATCAAGTTTATGGGAAGATGTAGCAGCCATAATTATGCAACTTGCTGCATCAACTATCTCTCAAGATGTCCAAACACCAGTTTTGTTACTAGATTCTGATGATGATGTTTTTAACCTTTTCCCTTTAATTAGTGTGACACAACCTGGTGTACAACAAAACATTATTCAGACCTTTTACGCCTTGTGTCAGTCACCTTCATCTTCAAATATCAAGACGAAGCTAAATGAGGTATGAATCTTACTGACCGAAGTTATAAATAGTTTTCGAGTGAATATGCAGATTGATCATCGAAATAGCAAACATCGGTATAAATAGACCCTCATTTTTTAGAATTGGCAAATACATCCCCAAAATTATAAAATGTCGTTCAAAATAGTCCATACGTTAACTTATGTTGTTAGAGGCTATGATGTGGCATGTTAATTGAACATGTAAAATTGCACATTAATCTCACATCAATGTCCAGTTCACTAGAAACTAATTTACCTATGAAATTTAGATTATCTCTAGGGCAAGTTTGACAGTAATTGTACTTGTCCAGATATTAATTACTTGCAAATTAGTCTTTATGAGACCTAAATTTTATATTTAGTTAACGTCTCACGTCAGTCTCGACAGTAAAAGTTAACAAATGGACTATTTTGATTGAAAATTTACGATGTTTTGATTTTAAAGTTCATTCTCTACAATTCTTTCGTTCATGCACTTGCCTTTTCCAAATGTTGAAACTATTTTCATGTTTTTGTTTATGTCAATATACTATAACTAAATGAGTCCACTTATGAATGAACAGTGCGCAGCTATACCAGAATTGGTTAGGTTGTGTGAGAGTGAGAATCTAAACCTAAGAGCAAGTGCTATAAAGTTGTTTTCATGCTTGGTAGAGAGTTGTGATGAATCCGTCATAGTAGAGAATGTTGATCAGAAATGCATCAATACTTTGCTTCAGATCCTACAATCCTCATCTGATGAAGAGGAAATACTTTCTGCTATGGGAATAATATGCCATCTTCCAGAAATTGATCAGATAACTCAATGGATTCTAGATGCTAGCGTACTTCCAATCATTTATAAATATGTTCAAGATGGTAGAGACCGAGATCTTCAAAGGAGTAACTTAGTCGAGAAAGCAGTCGGTGCCTTACGTCGTTTTACAGTTCCGACACACTTGGAGTGGCAAAAAATTGTAGCTGAAACTGGTATTATAACTGTTTTAGTGCAGTTGCTTGAAAGTGGATCAACCTTGACAAAACAACGTGCGGCATTATGTCTCGCTGAATTTTCGAAAAGCTCGGTTAGTCTCAGCAGACCGATTCCGAAGCAAAAAGGACTACTATGTTGTTTCTCAGCTCCAAACGAAATTGGCTGTAAAGTTCATGGAGGAATATGCACTGTCAAGTCATCATTTTGTCTTTTAGTTGCTGAAGCAATTGGACCTCTCACAAGGAATCTTGGAGAATCTGATTATGGAGTCTGTGAGGCTTCTTTGGATTCTTTATTAACATTGATTGAAGGTGAAAGACTAGAGAGTGGTGGTAAAGTGCTTGCTAAAGCAAATGCAATACCATTAATAATAAAATTTCTAAGTTCTACCTCTCTTGGGTTGCAAGAAAAGTCTCTACATGCTTTAGAAAGGATTTTTCAGCTAGCAGAGTTCAAACAGTTGTATGGAGCCTCAGCTCAAATGCCTCTAGTTGATTTAACTCAGAGGAGTAATGGTAGAGTTAGATCCATGTCAGCAAGAGTATTGGCACATTTGAATGTTCTTCATGATCAATCTTCATACTTTTAAGGGAAAAAAATGTTGGTTCAAGTTCCTTTACTATGCAGCTAAGCTAACCATGTGGAAAAACCTTCTTTTAAGGCGTGTCAGACACCGATATGACATTGACACTTGTGACTACACGCAATAACTTCTGTTTCCTCAACTTATTACTGGTTCTAAGTGTCAGTGTGGCCGTATTTGGTGTCCGTGTCTGGTTCCACACCTGATATGATGTTCCTCAATCTTGTGACCAAAATGTTTTGAAACTCTGCATTTGGCTTGCTCTCATGAAGAATCACTTTAGCTAGCTCTTGTTTGGTCTGTTGATGTGTATATATAAAGATAGGAGCTCCATTGGACATGCATTGATTTTTTTCTTTGGGCCTGTTAATTACCTCAAATTGCTTGTACATTTGAAGATTGGTTGTATTAAATTGCTATTACTTTTTTGAAAAAAAAAAATACTGTGGTGCTTAAGAAAAAAAGGCCCTTTCTTGCACAATTGTATTGTATTCTTTACTATTGAACTCATTGTGATTCTTTCTCTTACATATAATAAAGACATTACTAGGAGAATGTGGGGCATACAAATATATGTAAGCAGTAACTCTTTTTTTTTAAGTAGCTTGATGACTAAATTCACACACATTATGTTTGCAAAAGTGAAGAATTTGGGGTTCGAACCCCAGCCCCTGCACATAATGTCTCTAGTAGCTACCAATTGAGTTACACTTTTTTTTTTGAAGAAGCTAAACTAACTCACTCAAATTAACACCGGAGAGAATTGAACCTGAGACCTCGAGGAGGAACATACTCCCAGGCCTCAAGCCAATACCACCAGGCCAACCCAAATGAATTCCAATTGAGCTACACTTACGAGACTATTAGCAGAAAATTCTAACTAAGGTCACAATCTACTTCCATTGTAACCAACCAATATCACGACTTACATTTTTTAAAGTGTGTCAAAGTAAGTAATAAAAGGAAAAATATAATATGACACTCACAATATGTAAACAAAAAGAGTGAAGATTCAATTTAGTCTCTTACAATTTTCTCTGGCCCAATTTAGTCTCCAACTAAAAATAAACTTAAACCAGTCTTTGGTATATTTATATTAGAGACAAATTAGGGCCTCTGTTATAATGAATTAGGGACTAATATGGTTTTATTTTTTTTGCTGGGACTAACTTGGGTCGAAAACAAATTGGAAGAGACCAAATTGAATCCACTAAATTGAATCTTCACTCTAAAAAAATAAAACTAAGAATTTTTCCTATAATTTCTATCAATAGAGTACTCAACCACTTTAATGTTTAGATGTGACTTCTCTTGGAATTTGAATCTTGTTTGGGTGGTAGTAGTGCTGCTATGTTTTGGTGCTTTTGTTTTTTGGTTTTTTTTTATGCTTCAATCTTAGCATATCTTGTGTTTTGATTGTTCTGTTTAATATGTTTTTATTTTTAGTCTAAAATAATATCCTCAAATATCTTCTTGAATATATAAGTAATGAAATGGGTACATAAAAGTTTCTCGCACTAATAGTTTACCAATTAAACGAATATAGAAAATAAAACACATCAAATAAAAACAAAACCATATTGGTATGTGTTCAAAATTGATCTCGAGAATGATCACTCTTAAATTCTCTTGAAGAGTTTTGTAATTCATTATAGTCATACACGACTTGAAAGATTAGTATGTACAGTTACGCGCGCAGAGATACTCGCTTAAAAAAAAAAAAAAAAAAAATATAAAAAACAAATAAAAAAAAACAAAAAAAA
>Ga0228710_1003006_pt1 | contig 26838 bp, 32 predicted proteins | sample MedpolnodulmetaG_FD_177995 | JGI IMG/M metagenome (GOLD analysis project Ga0228710, IMG submission 177995) | Root nodule microbial communities from Medicago polymorpha collected in Santa Monica, California, United States - pink nodules | ecosystem: Host-associated > Plants > Roots > Nodule... | reverse complement strand
GTCACCATTCAAACGTTGTCTGTAACAAGATGACTATAACGTTGGTTGATGGGTACTCCACGAATCATGCTGAGGGACATGAGTGACCTAGATGGAATTTGCCCCTCCTACATAACAGGAGAAATGTATACGGGCCTAATATTGAACTAGACAAGGGTGACATACTATGCCTTGTGTTCAATATAGACATGAGGGCAAAAGGGTAATTATACACATGAACATTATCACAGAAAAGTTTCGTCAGATCACATGACATTCTCGTCACTTGGGTAGCAGTGATGTGTCGTTAGATACTGCTCACTATTTATAATATTAAATATGTGATTTAATATTATTGTCAACGTTACGGGAACCTATAGGGTCACACACAAAGGATAGATAGATGAGAGAAATAAATAAGTAAGACTCATTTATAAAATTAAATATGACTTTCTTATTTAATTTACGAAAAATAGAGAAACGCGGTCCACCGTAAGGTACGGTGTACTTAAGTGCTTGTCTTGCTGACCACACAAGTGATTTTATAAATAGAACCCTTGTGCTGAAGCATTACAAACTTTTTGTGACCGGTCATCGGAGAAGTTCTATTCGTGTGGACTGAGTAGAGGCATCGCTGCTTTGCGTTGCTCGTGATCAGAAATATTTCTTCTACAAAGGTTTTGCTCTTCAAGAGGTAAACACATGAATCTTAAAGTGTTTAAGTTTCTGTTTAATTTGTGATTAATGATTTAATAAAGATCTGTTTTCAATGGGATTTCTTCCGCAAAGAGGATTAAGATTTTTGAAAAAACCCTCTTAAAATCGCTTCAGATTCATGCAGATGATTTTCGAGTCAGATAATGAAACGTTAGTGAAGGTTCTCACAACAATGGAACAAAACAATAACCTTTATGTTGGCAACATAATCAAAGGCATCCAATTCAGACAACATAGATTTAGAAAGGTGGACTTTAGTCATGTGGGTAGGAAGGGAAATGGCCCAGATCATAAGCTGGCCCATCATGCTCTATCTGAGCCCAATAAAATTTGGCCGGAGGAAACTCCCTCTTGTATTTTAATTGAGGTCCTTTGGGATCTTTTTAATCAATAAAAAGTCTAGTCTTTTAATCAAAAAATAAAAGGCATTTTTAGTTTTTATTTTATTTTAAATTTTTCTTATATATATATCAATACCAATTTGATATATTCAAAGGTATTTTTAGTTTCCTTAGAAAAAAAAAAGGCATTTTTAGTTAAACCTTCATTTCTTTTTTTTTTAAGGGGAAATAATAGTGAAACCTTAGTTGAGAATTAAACCCAAAGACACGGAAAGAAAGAGAAAAATAGGTGTGGAAAAAATGATGTAGCTGGTGCTATTCCAACTTTTGATTAGAAAAGTCAATAGTCTGTAGTGTCCTGTCCTCCCTATTGCGTATAATAACGGGACCGTGAAATATGTGTAATGATTGAATCTAAAAATGTTTGGACTTGGTGTGGCAGGAAACATGTTACATATTTTATTCACTCTCTCACTCCTTTACACAAACATTGATAGTGTTGTTATGAACACAATTACATCTTCTCAATTGATCAAAGATTCTAAAACTATAAGCTCAAATGATGATGCGTTCAAGCTTGGATTCTTCAGCCCCATGAACACAACAAATCGCTACGTAGGAATCTGGTATCTCAATCAATCCAACATCATATGGGTAGCCAATGGAGACAAACCACTACAAGATTCTTCAGGAGTTATCACCATAGCTGATGACAACACAAACCTTGTAGTATTAGATGGGCAAAAACATGTTATTTGGTCATCAAATGTCCCAAATTTTGTATCAAATTTTAATGTCACAGCTCATCTTCAAAATACCGGAAACCTCGTCTTGCAGGAAGACACTACAGGTATTAGAGATATAACGGATTTGAAGTTAATTTATAGTTTGTTATTAGTTAGTTACTAACTTATAAATATGGTGCGTTTCATTCGCAAAACAATAAGTATCAACCAAAACAGTAAAGTACAAGACAAAACTGTACTTGAGAGAAATTAAGAGATAATATTTGTTATGTTGGAAAATAAAATGGGGTATTTTGATATTTTTGATAGCCTGGACAAAAAGTTGTCCCATGGTTTAGTGAGGGGCAAGAATCTTGTTTTATCCCAAAAGAAGTTGTTTTTTCTGGTCCCTTGTTTTTTAGCAAATCAAACATATCTATATATAATACTAGATGGAGTTCATGAAAAAGAGAATTGTGTTGAAAGAAAATAGAAATTGTATATATAATGATAATGATAATGCATGTTTACATAAAAGGGTTAAATAATTTATATAGAGAATAAGTTATTTACTAATTAATAGCAAACCATTGATTTATTTCAAATAACAGGCAAGATACTATGGGAGAGTTTCAGACATCCATCTAATGCATTCCTTCCAAATTTGAGAATTATCACCAACCAAAAAACAGGAGAAAAAGTAAAACTCACTTCTTGGGGAAGTCCTTCTGATCCAGCAATTGGAAACTTCTCTTTTAGCGTTGAGCATCTCAACGCTCCTGAATTGTTTATATGGAACCAAACAAAACCTTACTGGCGCTCAGGTCTGTGGAATGGTCAAGTGTTTATTGGTTTACCAAGCCGTTCATTGTATACTTCTGCAAATCTAAACGGTTTCGGCATTACAAGGAAAGATAATGAAAGTCTGGTAGAAATTACGTATACACTACAAAACAGTTCTTTCTTTGGAACCATTGCGGTGAGTTCCGAAGGTAAGTTGGTTTACACTTCATGGATCAATAGGTATCAAGTTGATACGAGTGTTGCACAACAAAATGAATGTGATGTTTATGGTTTTTGTGGTCCTAATGGAAGTTGCGATTTCAAAAATTCGCCAATATGCACATGTTTAGCAGGTTTTGAGCCAAAAAGCGTAGATGAATGGAATAGACAAAATTGGAGTAGTGGGTGTCTGAGAAGGGCATCCCTACAATGTGATAGGGTGAAGTATAATGGAAGTGCGTTAGGTGGCGAAGGAGATGGGTTTGTGAAACTAGAGATGACAAAAGTACCAGATTTTGCAGAACAATTATACATTTCTATTGATGCATGTAGAAATGAGTGCCTGAACAATTGCAATTGCACTGCTTATGCATTTGATGATGGTATTCGGTGTTTGACTTGGAATGGTAAATTAATTGACATAGTCAGGTTTTCAAATGGAGGCATCGACCTTTACATACGCCAAGATTCAGAGCTTTGTGAGTATGCATATTCATAGCTAATTTTTTGTGTGTATAGTGAATTTATTTATAGAAGTATAGTTCTAGTCAAATTACCATATTTTGATCTAAATTATGTTAACAGCTATAGATTCAGATGGGAAGAGAAATGTTACAAAAATCATCATATCAACGGTGGTAGTGGGAGTAATTATTTTTGCTACTTCTACCTATTTCTTATGGTCATGGGCTTCTAAACATTCAGGTATCTTTAAAATCTTCATGTTTTCTTCATTATTTGCTGACTTATAATCATTAATTAAACTAATGGAAAGGTAGTTTTAATTTATTTAAGACGTAAAGTAACATCGGTCAAAATAATCTTGTTTAAATACAAGTGTTGCTGTTTGTTTTTTTAATGAGCAAAGGGGGGTTAACCCTAAAAAAACAACTAGAAGCCTCTACGGAAAGAAATACAAGAACTGACAACCATCAAAGCTAGTGAAATAAAACTAGGAGCCAAATTAAAAATCTTGAATTCTAGATTTATGGTCAAACCGAACTTTGCTAGACGATCATCCACCTGATTGGCTTCTCCGAGGCTATGATTCCAAACGACCAAACCTAAGTTGCGATGGATTTGGTGAATATTTTCCACTAAAGTACGTTGGGGGTGTTTTGGCATCTATCTTTGAGCAAATTAATAGCACTTGACGAATCAGATACAACTTTAACTCTAAGGAATCCACGACGCCACACAGTCTTAAACCATAGTAAATATCCCAAAGCTCCACTTCAAGCACTGAGCAAGGATGAATACACACTAGATAAGCAACAAGAAAATTTCCATTACAATCCCGCATAACCCCTCCACATGCCGTTTTTGTGACGTGTTCAACCACGGAACCATAAGCGTTAAGAGCAATCAAACTGTCATCCGGTGGCTGCAATCTTATCGTTACTTCAGAATTGTGTTGATCAGCTTGATTCACAATAGGATAAATGGTGATAAAGCTTGAATCAATGGCTGCAACAGAAGCCATATGCCATAGCTTTTTCCCCTAACTGCCTATTATCAATAATGTTATTGTTAAAAACAAAACCATTTCTCCTCCACCAAACCAAATCTAGCATAACCCCAAAAATAAGCCTCCATTGGTATTTCACAACATGCTCCACTGAAATCAAATTAATATACAACCATTCCAGCCAATCCGAATCACTGAAAAAAGAGGCATGATTGCTTAACCACATATCCTTCACCTTAATGCAGTCTCTAAATATATAAAGGAAACTTTCACTACCTAAATTGCATAAAGGAAACTCTTCAGACTGACCCATTTTCCTTCTAACCCTAGTAAAATTAGTAAGAAGAGAAGAATGGTTAAGTTTCCATAGAAAACATTGAATTCTATGTGGTCCTCTCCAACTCCAAATTTCTCTATAAATCTGATGCGCATTGCTATTGTTCGATCTCACTGCAATCTCATTAGCTGATACCAGCGTGAATTAACCATCACTTGTAAGCCTCCAAGCAAGATAGTCATCACCACTTTGAGGATGAGGTGGAGGCAACCTCTTGATGTCATGTATTTATCAAACTACTGAGATCCCATCTTCCTTCACTGTCAACATAATTTGCAACCACTTTTGTTGCTTCAAAATGCTCAGTCGAACTATTCGTATAGTTAACATGAGGCATATCAGTGTCAACCTAGTTATCCTTCCAGAAATCAACTCCTCGACCTGAACCTAATCTCCATATAATTTGATTTTAGAAATTAGTCCAGGTAGCACACAAGGCACGCCAAAAGTTGCTCTCCGTTTTATCAACAGTTACCATCGGAAGCAAACTAGAACCACATTTGTATTTCTTACGAATAACTGATGTCTGATAGAATAGAATATTTGCCATAATTAGTTTTAATGATTTCCCTGTAATTATGTTGTAACATAATTAGATAGTTGACCTACACTTGTATATATACATTCTATGCAGTAATGAGAAAGGCAGGCATTCCATTATCTTACATGGTATCACCCTAATCGATCCATCTATCTCCTTTTCTCTTAAACCCTAACCTACATATCTCAGCCGCCACACCTCTCCCTGTGTGCCGCCGCCACAGCCGCTGCGTTTTCTGCAGAAACGCCGCCGCTCCTCCCCGTTCGCGCTTCATCATCGCCGCACTGTCCCTCACGTGCTGCTGCAATCAAAACAACAACGAACTTATTCTCACGCGCGATCTCTCGTTCGTGCCGTCATTCGATCAGCAACACATCATGTCTTGTGTTCGTGCAATTTTCTACGACACGCGATGTCTGAATTTGATCACAACGACAACAACAACAACGACAAAAACAACAACTCTGCCACTCCTGATTCCGGCAAGATGAAACACACCTCCTCTTCATCGGCAAGTTTAAAAAATAATTTTCATGCTGCCTTCGCTGTTTCCAACATTAAGAATCACATTCCCATTGTTCTTGAGATGGAAAAAGACCAATACAACACCTGGGCTAAGCTATTCCTTATTCATGCCCATTCTCACTGGATTCTACATCATATTGTCCCTTCTAAGGACAATACCACACCAACAGATACCTCCAGTGCTGAATTTGAGCATTGGACCACCCTTGACTCCGCCGTTCTTCAGTGGATATACTCCACAATTTCCACTGACTTGTTGACCACCATTCTGGAACCAGACTCCGCTGCTATGGAAGCCTGGAACCGTTTGGCTGACATTTTTCAGGACAACCAAAATGCTCGGGCTGTCACTTTTGAGCAAGAATTCTCTAACACTCATATGGAGGATTTTCTCAATGTCTCTGCTTATTGCCAACGTCTTAAGATGCTCTCTGATCAGTTGAGAAATGTTGGCTCTCCTGTCATCAATCATCGCCTGGTTCTACAGCTGATCTCTGGTCTCCCAGAAGCTTACTGTAGTGTTGCTACTTTGATTAGTCAAAGCAACCCTCTTCCGGCATTCTACCAGGCCCATTCCATGCTCACTTTGGAATAAGCCAGTATGGCTAAGATGGCAAACATAGGCTCTCATGCTGCCATGCACACCTCTCAGGCGAAACCTACTGAAGACACTTCTCAGCGTGGCAACCGCCGCCCCGGCAACCGTGCTCGCTCTCGTGGCAACCAGGGTCGTGGAGGGGGACGTGGTAACCGCAGTGCACCTCAGTTTAGAGCTCCCAGCGCCCCCTCACCTTAGTCTGCTCCTCCTTGGCAATAACAACAGTAGTACCCAACTTGGAAACCATGGGGTTGGACTCCGCCACCATGGGATTTGCCACTGTGCCCGTATCCCACCTCTCAGTGGACACGCCCTGCCGGTACCTCTTCCTAAGCAGCCATGCATTCTAGGACAACGTCCTCAGGTGTATGCAGCCTCTACCTCATCTCAGATGCCGACAGACATTGAGGCATCAATGCACACCATGTCACTCCACACTCTTGACAATCAGTGGTACATGGATACTGACGCAACATCTCACACAGCCGCATCACAAGGTAATCTCTCGTCTTATTTTCCAGTAAGTAATTTAAATCAGAAAGTTATTATTGGCAGTGGCCATGGAATTCCAATTCACGGCACCGGACACACACTAATAACCATATCTCACCAACCCCTTCACCTTAACCATGTCTTGCATGCCCCAACAATTATTAAAAATTTAATTTATGTGAGACGACTCACCACTGACAACAATGTTTCTGTTTCCTTTGACCCTTTTGATTTTACTGTCTCTGATTTTCAGACGGGGATCACTCTTCTCAGATGTGATAATCGTGGAGATCTTTATCCAGTTACCACTCCTCCCAGTTTTGCCGGTCTTACACCTAGTCTTTGGCATAGTCGTCTTGGTCATCTTGGCGTGTCTGTTTTGAATTCCCTTCGCAAAAATAAGTTCATATGTTGTGAACCATTTAATTCTTATGTTGTTTGTGACTCTTGTGTTTTAGGCAAGCATGTTAAATTGCCATTTTTTGATTCTCAAACTATGACTTTGATGCCTTTTGATATTTTGCATGGTGATTTATGGATGTCTCCGATTTTAAGTTCTACTGGTCATAAATATTATGTCTTATTCTTAGATGATTTTACAAACTTCTTGTGGACTTTTCCTATTAGCAGAAAATCTCATGTGTTTGAAACGTTCAAGTCACTTACTCAACTCATTCAAATTCAATTTTTGCAAAAAGTCAAAACATTTCAATGTGACAATGGCGGTGAATATAATAATGAGTTTTTTTAAAAATATTGCACTGATCATGGCCTTGTTTTTCGTTTCTCTTGTCCCCACACATCCTCACAAAATGGGAAAGCGGAACGCAAAATAAGAACCGTTAATAATATGATACGCACTATGCTAGCTCATTCTTCTGTTCCCCCATCGTTTTGGCATCATGCTCTTCACATGGCAACTTATCTATTGAATATTCTTCCATGTAAAACACTTCAAAATTAGTTACCAACACAACTCTTATATCACCGTGATCCCACTTACACACATCTACGAGCTTTTGGTTGTCTATGTTATCCCTTATTCCCGTCACCCACCACTCATAAGTTACAATCCCGCTTTACTCTGTGTGTCTTCTTGGGTTATCCCTTGAATCATAGAGGTTACAAGTGTTATGATTTGTCAAACAGAAGATTAATAATTTCGAGGCATGTTATCTTTGATGAAACTTAATTTCCCTTCACCAAGCATTCCCCTATGCTGAACTCTTATCACTTCCTAGATAATGACCTACACCCTTACCTTATACATTAGTGGCAAAATGAAATATTACCACCTGTCACACACAACCAACTAATACCAACAACCACCATTGATCAACCAATCTCATCAATAAACCAACAGACTCCATATATTGCCTCTCCGACCAGCTCGTCCACTACACCTTCCTCTCTCCCACAATCACCAATCCAACTGTATCCACCTCCACCTACACGAACCATAACTACCCGTAGCATGAAAGGCATTGCAAAACCCCGCAAGATTTTTAACTTATCAATCTCTCACTCCGACCACACCATCTCTCCTATACCTAAAAACCCCAAACTAGCTTTATCCGATCCGAATTGGAAATCCGCAATGCAATCTGAATTTGATGCTCTTATTAGAAATAAGACGTGGGATTTAGTTCCTCATCCTTGTGATGCTAATCTTATTCGATGTATGTGGATTTTTAGACATAAGAAAAATTCTGATGGGTCGTTTGAGTGATATAAGGTTTGTCTTGTAGGTGATGGCAGGTCATAGGTTGCAGGTGTGGATTATGATGAGACTTTTAGCCCAGTGGTTAAACCTGCTACCATTAAAACAGTGCTCACCATTGCTCTCTCCAAATCCCGGCCCATTCATCAATTGGATGTTCAGAATACCTTTTTACATGGTGATCTTAATGAAACTGTTTACATGCATCAACCATTGGGTTTTCGTGATTTTCATCATCCAGATTATTTGTGTCGTTTGAAAAAGTCGCATTTATGGTCTCAAGCAAGAACCCAGAGCATGGTACCAACACTTTGCTGACTATGTATCCACCATTGGTTTCCAACATAGCACATCAGACCACTCTCTCTTCATATATCGACAACAATCTGACATGGCCTACATTCTTCTTTATGTGGATGACATCATACTTATAACCTCTACTCATGCCCTTCGCAAATCAATTATGTCACTCTTAGAATCTAAATTCGCGATGAAGGACTTGGGTCCCTTGAGTTATTTTTTGGGTATTGTTGTTTCTCGTCATCCTGGTGGCCTTTTCTTGGTCAAAGATCCTATGCTTCTGAGATCATCGAGCGTGCTGGCATGACATGCAAACCGTCTGCCACACCTGTCGATACCAAGCAGAAACTTAGTACCTCCTCTGGCACACCTTATGAGGATCCTTCTTTATATCGCAGTCTTGCAGAAGCCTAACAATACCTCACATTCACTAGACCTGACATCTCCTATGCAGTTCAACAAATATGTCTTCACATGCATGAATTCAACACAGAACACATGACTGCTCTAAAGCATATTTTCAGTTATGTACAGGGTACCATACACCTTGGTCTACATTTATCACCATCCCCCATTACCAAGCTGATCTCTTACACTAGCGCTGATTGGGGTGAATGTCCTGATACTAGACCCTCCACATCCGGGTACTGTGTTTTTCTCGGTGACAATCTTATCTCTTGGTCTTCCAAAAGGCAGCCTACTATCTCTCGTTCTAGTGCTGAAGCTGAATATAGAGGTGTTGCGAATGTTGTCTCCGAATCTTGTTGGATTCACAACCTTCTTCTAGAGCTCCATTTTCCCATTCCTCATGCCACTATGGTATATTGTGACAATGTTAGTGCCATCTATCTATCTGGTAATCATGTGCAGCATCAGCGTACCAAACATATTGAGATGAACATTCATTTCGTTCTGGAAAAAGTAGCTCGTGGTCAGGCACGCGTACTTCATGTTCCCTCCAAACATCAGATTGCAGAGATCTTCACCAAAGGGTTCCCTTGTATTCTTTTTGATGACTTTTGGACCAGTCTAAGCGCCCGCGAACCTCCCGCTTCGACTGCGGGGGTGTGATAGAATAGAATATTTGCCATAATTAGTTTTAATGATTTCCCTGTAATTATGCTGTAACATAATTAGATAGTTGACCTACACTTGTATATATAGATTTTATTCAGTAATGAGAAAGGCAGGTGTTGTTTATGCCTTCAATTTGAGATTCTGAGAAAACTCATAATCGTGACACGATTATGAGTGGCGTGAGACGATTTTGTTGGCAGAACGTATGGTTCCTGCTGAAGGCAAAATCGTGGCACGATTTGTACAGGCGTGACGCGATTGCTGGATAAGGTTGTCATACCTTGGGTCGTACGCTTCAACCGTGGCGCGATTTTCATAGGCGCGTCGCGATTTTGTTTGTCATTGTGTACTATTTAAGTGTTTTAGCTCATTATTTAAGGGAGAGGAGAGAGAACTTCAAGAGAAGAAAACTTGGGAAATCAAAGGAGGTAACTTTAGGGTTTAGGGACTTTGATTAGAGTTCTCTTGGGTTGGGAAACATTGTAAACACCTTGGGTGAGTGAAAATCATTGAGTGTCTTGTTCATTGGTGAGATTGGGAAAATGAGTAGAAGTTAGGGTTGTTCTTTGTGAGCTTGTTGAAGCTAACTTCTTGTAACCCATTTGTATCTCTTTGTAAGAACTCATTGATAGTGGATTGGAGAGATCAATCTCTCCCCAGAGTAGGTCTAGTTGGACGGAACTGGGTGAACATTTCTTGGTGTGTTTTGTTTCTCTTCTCCCTTTATCTTTTGCTTGTGGTTTTGTGCTTTTCACTTTGATTCCTAGATTAGATCTAGGTGCTGCGATTGTTGTTATTGCTTGTGTTTACTTTGATATTGGTTACTACTTTCCTTTGCTCCACACATCATAGTTTGTATTGGTGTGAGATTTGAGTCCGAATTCACAACAATTGGCGCCCACCGTGGGGCATAGGAGTGAATTGGTTTAGTGAGTACCATGGGTTCAAAGTGGGATATTGAGAAGTTCATCGGAAGTAACGATTTTGGGTTATGGAAGGTGAAGATGCAAGTGGTGTTGATACAACAAAAGTATGAGAAAGCTTTGAAGGGAGAAGGTGCGTTACCGGTCACCATGTCACAAGCGGAGAAGACCGAGATGGTGGTCAAGGCTAGGAGTGCCATTGTCTTGTGCCTCGGTGATAAAGTTTTGAAGGATGTCGCGAAGGAACCTACTGCAATGTGGTCAAAGTTGGAGTCATTGTACACGACCAAGTCTTTGGCTCATAGGCAATTCCTTAAGCAACAACTCTACTCATTCAAGATGGTGGAGTCAAAGATCGTGACAGAGCAATTGACGGAGTTCAACAAAATCCTTGATGATTTGGAGAACATTGAGGTGAAACTTGAGGACGAAGACAAAGCTATACTCTTGTTGTGTGCTCTACCGAGATCATTTGAATCCTTCAAGGATACCATGCTCTATGGCAAAGAAGGCACTGTCACCTTGGAAGAAGTTCAAGCGGCTTTAAGAACCAAGGAGTTGACCAAGTCCAAGGACTTGAGAGCGGATGAAAATAGTGAAGGCCTTAGTGTTTCAAGAGGAAATGGTGGAGGTAGAGGTAACCGAGGAGGCTCAAAGAGCGGTAACAAGGAAAAGTATAAGTGCTTTAAGTGTCACAAGGTTGGTCACTTCAAGAGGGATTGTCCGGAGGACAATGAAAACTCCGCGCAAGTTGTGTCTGAGGAGTATGACGATTTGGTGGTGAGTTGTTGGGAGGATGAAGAAGGTGAGGTTTCTCACCTTGGTATTGATGCCTTGTAGAGCGGTGTTCGTCTGGTGAGACGTTAAACACTCAACATCAGCCTGGAGAGGCGGTGGGAAGAATACTCATGGTTAGCCTGGAGAGGCGGTGTGAAGAATACTCGTGATCAACCTTTGAGGTGGAGTTGCAAGGTGGAAGCATAGTGTGTGTACGCATTTGAACGTTGAGGTAGAGAAAGCTCAATTTGAGGTGAAGTTAGTGACACCAAGAATGGTACGACTATGGAGGCCTTGGGTGTTTATGCTCTAGTTGTGAGCATGTGATCTTCAAGGAAGCGGAAGACGTTTCGTGGTTGAAGAGGGTTTGGTGTAGACTTGTGGAGCTACTTGGTGTAGTTGGATGCAAGGAAAAGAAAATGAGGATTGGTGGTTAATGATTAAAGTGGCATCATCATCAATTTGAAGTCAAGGTGGAGAATGTTGTTTATGCATTCAATTTGAGATTTTGAGAAAACTCATAATCGTGACACGATTATGAGTGGCGTGACACGATTTTGTTGGCAGAACGTATGGTTCCTACTGAAGGCAAAATCCACGATTTGTACATGCGTGACGCGATTGCTGGATAAGGTTGTCGTACCTTGGGTCGTACGCTTCAACCGTGGCGCGATTTTCATAGGCGCGGTGTGATTTTGTCTGTCACTATGTACTATTTAAGTGTTTCAGCTCATTTTTTAAGGGAGAGGAGAGAGAACTTCAAGAGAAGAAAACTTGGGAAATCAAAGGAGGCAACTTTAGGGTTTAGGGACTTTGATTAGAGTTCTCTTGAGTTGGGAAACATTGTAAACACCTTGGGTGAATGAAAATCATTGAGTGTCTTGTTCATTGGTGAGATTGGGAAAATGGGTAGAAGTTATGGTTGTTCTTTTTGAGCTTGTTGAAGCTAACTTCTTGTAACCCAGTTGTATCTCTTTGTAAGAACTCATTGATAGTGGATTGGAGAGATCAATCTCTCCCCCAGAGTAGGTCTAGTTGGACCAAACTGGGTGAACATTTCTTGGTGTGTTTTGTTTCTCTTCTCCCTTTATCTTTTGCTTGTGGTTTTGTGCTTTTCACTTCGATTCCTAGATTAGATCTAGGTGCTGCTATTGTTGTTATTGCTTGTGTTTACTTTGATATTGGTTACTACTTTCCTTTGCTTCACACATCATAGTTTGTATTGGTGTGAAATTTGAGTCCGAATTCACAAGCAGGCATTCCATTATTTTACAATGTCCACATCTGCTTTGGTCGAGTACAAAAACGCCAATTAGCTCTCATCATATACACAACGTTAGCTTGACACATACTCCTAGACCACCGAATTTTTGGGGAGTACAGAATGTATTCCAATTCACAAGATGAGGTTTTTTCCTCTCTTCTTGATCCCCCAAAGGAATCCTCTGCAAATCTTGTCATCTTCATCACAAATTCCCACCCACAACATCACTGTTTGCATAACATAAGTAGGAAGGGCTTGGAGAACAGATTTTGTAAGAGTAACTCGTCCTGAAAACGACAAAGTTTTTGACTTCCAATCACTAGGGCGTTGATTTACTTTATCCAAGATAAATTGGGGTAGTACTTTTAGAGACCTTTTTATGAAGTATAGGAACTCCTAGATATTTACCACTCAAAGACCGTTTCTATTTGTTTATTTATTTATTCTTTTGAGTATGTATCTTGGATTATAATTGGAATCAGGGAGAAGGAAAGAACCAAATTCGTTGATATTGAACACAAGACAAAGCTATCCAGAAAACCAAAATGCAAGTCTGATGGGAAATGTGAAACAAATCAGAATAGAGGACCTTCCTTTATTTGAGTTCCAGAGAATTTCAACTGCTACAAATAATTTTGGTTCAGCTAATAAGATTGGTCAGGGTGGTTTTGGTTCAGTGTACAAGGTAAACTAAGTCTTGTGAAGTTTTTCTTTCATTAATATTTTCATATTTTCTATTATAATGTTCTTGAAAAAACAATTTCAGGGAGAATTGCCCGATGGACAAGAAATAGCAGTGAAAAGACTCTCGAGAACTTCAAAACAAGGGATAGAAGAATTTATGAATGAAGTGATTGTGATTTCAAAGCTTCAACATCGCAATCTTGTAAGACTTCTAGGTTGCTGCATTGAAGGGGAAGAAAATATGTTGGTCTACGAGTATATGCCTAATAACAGTTTAGATTTTTATCTATTTGGTTAGTACATCTAATTTGTTTAAGCAAGCATTTTCCAAATGATTTTGAATAAACTTGATTTTATAAAATTAAATTATTTAAGATTAAATTTGAAGTGATTTACATTTGAATGTTTAACTCTAAAATAAATTTGTGATAAATTTGATTGTAATTTTGTTCAAGTGAGGCAATTGTTTTTATGAATTTTCAAACTGGTGAAACATTTCAATAATATTTGCCGTTTAAAAAAAAAAAACTGGTGAAACATGAATTTCACTTAATATTAGAAAAGTTGTGGATATAGACTATAGATTATTACATAGAATGCTGCCCTTGATCTTTTAATATTTTGACTCTCTTATTAGCAATAAACTTCGTTTCTTATCCTTCAAATAAGATATTTACTACTTTTAAATTCACTAAAAATGGTTTAGCCTTTCACTTTATTATTTCAAAATCTTGTTATACAGTGACCAAAAGTTTGCATTTTGCAACATATTATTTTGCTGTACACGACTTTACAATTTTTTTTGCAGACTCGGTAAAAAAGAATATTTTAGATTGGCAAAAACGCTTATACATTATTGAGGGAATATCTCGAGGACTGCTCTATCTTCATAGAGATTCGAGATTAAGAATAATACACAGAGACCTAAAGCCAAGTAATATCTTGCTGGACGGAGAACAGAATCCAAAAATATCCGACTTTGGAATGGCCAGAATTTTTGGAGGCAGAGAAAATGAGGGCAATACAAGAAGGATAGTTGGAACATAGTAAGCATGACTTTGTATTTATATATGTCCCAAGAGTATGCAATTGAATAGACATACAATGTCAATAATATATTGTATTATCAAGCCAAGAACCATATTATATAGTTGACTTGATACTAAATTTAAATGCAGTGGATACATGTCTCCAGAATATGCAATGGAAGGGTTGTTTTCAGAAAAATCGGATGTTTTTAGCTTTGGAGTTTTACTCCTAGAGATAACAAGTGGTAAGAAAAACACCAGTTTCTATAATCATGAGCAAGAACTCAGCCTCTTAGGATATGTAAGTCTTTCCAATCATTAATTCAATCCAATATAGATTCATAGTAATACTCTATTTTTTGTTGCTAAAATAATTTATTCTTTCAAATTTACATGCATATACTTAATGGTTTTTACTCTTCTTTTTTTGGGTTTTTTAAGGCATGGAAAATATGGAACGAAGAGGAGATTGTATCTTTGATAGATCCAGAAATGTGTAAGCCTGATTATGTGGATCAGATTTTGAGATGCATACATATTGGACTTCTTTGTGTGCAAGAAATTGCAAAGGAGAGACCTACTATGGCAACAGTTGTTTCGATGCTTAATAGTGATATTGGTAAACTTCCTCGTCCATCTCAACCGGCATTCATTCAAACACAGACTGAGCATAGAAAAAACTCAGCTCAACAAAATCACGACTCAAAAAACAGTGTCTCCACGAGCTTGCAAGGCAGATAACAAACGTTGTATACAAATGATGCTAAGCTAAACGTGTTTCAATATACTTATAAAAAAATAGATAACATCATATAACGATCTTATTCTTGATATAGTTTATGAACGTATCAGATATGCTTCTAGAATATAAATTATCAGTTTCATTTTGTAGAGTCCAAAAATTAGATCTTGATCATAAGATTCACATTTTAAGATGTTTATGATTTTTGTTTGATATAAAATTGTGATGTTAAAATCTAGAGACTGTTCGATCAAGATCAGATGGCCACATGCTTCCTTACTGTATGAATCATTGACTTATGACTGCACTCAAACCTGGTCCACTAAATAGTCATTCAATAGTGTCCTTCCAATGTTCATATAATGCATGTATGAATGTAGACCTGTTGGGACTCAGTTTACAAGGAAACATCGCAATAGCAGTGAAAAGACTTTCAAAGGCTTTAGGACAGGGGCTAGAAGAAATTTATCAATGAAGTGATTGTGATTTCCAAGCTTCAACATCGCAATCTCGTTAGCTTCAAACATCGCTTCAAATGTAATGCGTTTGACTTGATCATGAGACTCTTGACCAAATTAAATTTCAGATTTTGCTAAGTTGATTGTTTATAAATGTATAAGAAATGCTAGTAGAATATCAGTTCTGTTTTAAACAACAGATGAGTTGTGATACGAATTGATCAGTTTCAGTTTGTAGAGTCAAAAAAAGTTCTTGGAAAGAATAAAAAACAGTTAGAAAAACGGATTAAATTTCAGATTTTCCTAGTGTATAGCCGAAAAGTTTTACACTTGAAGATGTTCATGTGCGACATGACATGAACCATTCCCTTGGAATGATATATGGCTTGAATATTCTGCTCTTAAATGCAGAGAAAAATTCAAAATCAACTAATATTTCTGCAATTCTGCAACATGTCAGTTTATTGAATGGCTCATATTTGATATAAACTCAATTCCCACTTTAAGTTGACATGTCCATGATACTGACATTTAGAACAATTGCCAGTGAATTAGTTTTTCGTTTATGATCAGAGCTATCCACATTGGATTGGCGTACAACAACCTTTAGTTGAAGTGTGTCGTGTTATTAAGTCTCCGTTTAGTAAAACTAAGTTATAATCTTGCTGATAGCTAATTGAAATTTAAGTATTTCATAAATTTAGCAGTTGTAAATATATAAAAGGACATAAAAATGAACAATGAAACCTTTATTGACAATTAAACTGAAAGGGGAAGGAATACACAAAAAGAAATAGGGGAAAATATAGGTGTGAAAATAATGACATGGGTCCTATTCCAACTTCAACCTACAAAATTTAATGAGAAGTAAATAGACATTCATATTGTCCTCTCAATGTGCAATATAATGGTACTGTCAACTAACGTTTGAATCCAAACATATTGGGACTCGGAATACGAGGAAACATGTTACATATTTTATTCACTCTTTCAACTCTTTACATGATCAAAATTGGTAGTGCTTCTATGTACACAATTACATCTTCTCAATTGATCAAAGATTCTGAAACTATAAGCTCAAATGATGATGCGTTCAAGCTTGGATTCTTCAGCCCCATGAACACAACAAATCGCTACGTAGGAATCTGGTATCTCAATCAATCCAACATCATATGGGTTGCCAACCGAGAAAAACCAATACAAGATTCTTCAGGAGTTATCACCATAGCTGATGACAACACAAACCTTGTAGTATTAGATGGGCAAAAACATGTTATTTGGTCATCAAATGTCTCAAGTAATTTGGCATCCACAAATTCTAATGTCACTGCTCAACTTCAAAATGAAGGAAATCTTGTTTTGCTCGAAGACAATATCATATTATGGGAGAGTATCAAGCATCCATCAAATACTTTCATAGGAAATATGATAATTAGCAGCAACCAAAAAACAGGTGAAAGAGTAAAACTCACTTCATGGAAAGCTCCTTCAGATCCAGCTATTGGGAAATTCTCTGCTAGCATTGAGCGCCTCAATGCTCCTGAAATTTTTGTATGGAACCAAACAAATCCGTGTTGGCGCTCAGGTCCATGGAATGGTCAAGATTTTCTTGGTTGGACACATGTTTATAAGGTTTCTTCTTCTCCATATCTATTAGGTGTCAGCATTACAAGGAAAGATAATGGAAGTCTTGTTGAGTTTACATATACATTGCCAGATAGTTCTTTCTTTTTAACCCTTGTACTGAGTTCTGAAGGCAAGGCTGTGTATACTGCATGGATGAATAGGGTTCAAGTTCGTAAGCTGTTTCTTCAACCAAATGATTGTGATTCTTATGGTATTTGTGGTCCTAATGGAAGCTGTGATTTGAAAATTTCTCCAATTTGTACATGTTTGATAGGTTTTAAGCCAAGAAATATGGACGAATGGAATAGACAAAATTGGACAAATGGGTGTGTGAGAAGGGCAGCACTACAGTGTGAGAGGGTGAAGCACAATGGGAGTGCATTAGGTGAAGAAGACGGGTTTCTAAAACTACCGATGACAAAACCACCGGATTTTGTAGAGCCATCATATGTTCTTTCTCTTGACGAATGTAGAATTCATTGCTTGAATAATTGTTCTTGTGTTGCATATGCATTTGATTATGGAATTAGGTGCTTGACTTGGAGTGGTAAATTAATTGACATAGTCAGGTTTTCAACTAGTGGTGGCGTCGATCTTTACTTACGCCAAGCTAATTCAGAACTCGGTTAGTAAGAACTCGGTTTTCAACTAGTCAGGTTTTATTCTTCAACTTCTAGTCCAATAACCAGATTCTAAACTAATTATTTTTAACAGCTATACATACAGATGGGACTCATACAAATGGCAATCATGGGAAGAGAAATATTACACCAATCATTATAGCTACTGTGATAGTGGGAGCAATTATTGTTGCTACTTGTACTTTTTTCTTTTGGTCATGGACGTCTAAACGTCAAGGTATTTGTCTTTCTAGAACTTTCACATTTTCTTCATTACTTCCATGCTTAAAAAGAGGATTAGTAATTAAGAAGAAAACATATTCTCCATGTCCTATAGGAATATTTGACATTAAAAAAGGTCCCGTTAACGAGTGTCCCCAGGCACTCTTTTTAAAGATCTCAAATTTAGAAAATATTCCTCAAAAAAGTCAGATGTTATAAATTTCAATGCATTGATTATATAGATTTTCATCAAAACTTGTTGGTATTGAACACAGGGCAAATCAATCATGAAAACCAAAGTGCAGATCTAATTGCACATGTGAAACAAGCTAAAATAGAAGACCTTCCTTTATTCGAGTTCAAAAATATTTTATCTGCAACAAATAACTTTGGTTCAGCTAATAAGATTGGTCAAGGTGGTTTTGGTTCAGTGTACAAGGTAAACTAATCTTGTGATTATTTTTATCTTTCTTAATATTTTATATTAAAGATTTTCATTTTTCTTGAAAAAAAATTTCAGGGGGAATTGTTAGATGGACAAGAAATAGCAGTGAAAAGACTTTCAGAAGGTTCAACACAAGGGTTAGAAGAATTTATGAACGAAGTGATTGTGATTTCAAAGCTTCAACATCGCAATCTTGTAAGACTTTTAGGTTGTTGCATCGAAGGGGAAGAGAAAATGTTGGTCTATGAATACATGCCGAATAATAGTTTAGATTTTTATCTATTTGGTTAGTACATCGTAACTTATTATTTCTTATAAAATCATCATAAAACTTGTTCTTTCTTGAAATTCTTTTAATTAAAAAAAAAAAACTGTTGTATTTGACCAAATGTTTGCATTTTGCAACATCTATCTTAGTTATACCTTACTTTGTAATGTTTTTGGCTTTGCAGACTCGGTAAAAAAGAAGATTTTAGATTGGCAAAGACGCTTACACATAATTGAGGGAATCTCTCGAGGATTGATTTATCTTCATAGAGATTCAAGATTAAGAATAATACATAGAGACCTTAAGCCTGGTAATATCTTGTTGGATGGAGAAATGAATCCAAAAATATCTGACTTTGGCATGGCCAAAACTTTTGGAGGCAATGAAAACGAGGGCAATACAAGAAGGATTTTCGGAACATAGTAAGCATTACTTAAGCATTGCTTTATCTTTATATGAGTCCCTAGAATATGCAATTGAATCGGTGTTTCATAATATAGGTGTATTGAACTTTTAACCCCTTTACTTTTTTAATTGTACAATTTTGACCCCTTCAATTTTTTGTGTGTGATTATGGCCCTTCAAATATACCCCTTTTCTCATTTTGTTGCCCTCCACACAAATTTGTTTTATTTGACACTGAAGTGGCAATTTTCTATGACATAGCAGGGACATAGTGGATAATAGAAAATTAAAGCGTTAAAATAAATCATTAGAATTTCATAAAAATTATTTTAAAAATTAACTATGACAAAATTCAATGTGTTTGAGCTACATTTGGATTTCAATTTTATGATAGTTAATTTTTAATGATAAAAATTGTTTTTTATGAATTTTGTAATTTTCTAAAATTTATTTTTAATCTTTTAATTTTCTCATGTACTCCACTTTGACCATGCCACCCTATAGAAAATCGCCACCTCAGCACCAAGATGAAAGGAGGTAATATTGAGGGTCAAAACTTTAAAAAAAATTAAATACGGCTGAGGTGTTTAAAATCACACAATGAAGATAATAGAGGGATTAAAAAAGAAATTAAGTCCATGATATAATGTAATATCATATCAAGAGTCATACTAATAGTTTATTTGATAATGCAATTAATTAAATGCAGTGGATATATGTCTCCAGAATATGCAATGAAAGGGTTGTTTTCAGAGAAATCAGATATTTTTAGTTTTGGAGTTTTGCTCTTGGAGATAATAAGTGGTAGGAAAAACACAAGTTTTCATAATCATGAGCAAGCACTCACCCTCTTAGAATATGTAAGTCTTTCCAAATTGCTAATTTTGCCCAATATAGATTCATATAGTAAAGGTCTATTTTTTTTGCTATAATAATACTAATATACTCTTTCAAATTATATACATATAGATGATGCTGTTTATTCTTCTTCTTTTTTGGTTTTTTTAAGGCATGGAAAATATGGATTGAAGAGAACATTGTATCTTTGATAGATCCAGAAATATGTAAGCCTGATTGTGTGGATCAGATTTTGAGATGCATACATATTGGACTTCTTTGTGTGCAAGAAATTGCAAAGGAGAGGCCTACTATGGCCACAGTTGTTTCAATGCTTAATAGTGAGATTGTTAAACTTCCTCCTCCATCTCAACCTGCATTCCTTCTATGTCAGACTGAGCATTGTGGAAATCTCGACTCGAAAAACAGTGTCACTGTCACAAGCTTGCTAGGCAGATAACAGACATATGTCTTTTGGTGTATAAAGAAGGATTTGACTTTTTTGTTAGTAAAGTAATTGTTTAAAGTGTTGTAGATGCGTGAGATAGCTGATCATGTATAAAAGAATTTGTCTTAAAAATAATAGAAGAGGAATAAGTAGGAGTAGGCTTTGTATGTGTTATGTTTTTATATCGTCTTTATAAACTCTGATCAGACTTTATTTTTAATATAAGTGGGACTTGATTTTTTCAATAGCATGGATATAAACATTGTCTAATCCTGCCTATCTGGTACAACTTTTAAAATTTGATTACTTTTACTAGGGAGATGAACAATAACATATAAGAGAAAGGAATCTGGTAAGGTTAACCTCTTTCATAAATTCTTCTACCCCTTGTTTAGATGTTCTTGAAAGTTTTTTATCCATTTTTCATTGTACCCTCATATAAATTTCAAGTAGCACCAATGAAGCTCATGATTTCTGGGATGATGAAATTCACTGCAACAAAAATACAAAGTAGACCAATTTTTCTGTGAATACCAAGGCTCTGATTTGTAAAATTAAGTTATAAGTTAGATGATAGCTAAAAAGCTAGTTTATAACTAATAATTGATAGTTTATATTTGAAAAGCTAGACCGTTGAAATCAAGTGTTTGCGGTTCTTCTCAGGACATGAGTAATTAATTAACTAAAATAAATAATTCTACTCACTAAATTATTATTCTGGCGATTCTGAATTCTTGTAAATGAAATCTTTATTGACATTTAAATTGAAAGGAGTACATATAGGTGTGAAAATAATGACGTGGGTCCTATTCCAACTTGCACCTACGAAAGTTGATGAGAAGTAAATAGGGAATTGGATTAGATGCACATACAGGTGCAGTCAGCAGATTAGAACAATTAGATTTTGATCAGACGATTCACATTTTAAGATAGTTTACGATTTCTGTTTAATATAAAATTGTGATGTTAAAATCTAGACTGTTCAAACAGGATCAGATGGCCACATGCTTCCTTATTGTATGCAATCACTGACCTATGACTGCACTCAAACCTGGTCCAGTAAATAGTCATTTATAGTGTCCTCCCATTGTGCATATAATGCATGTAAACATGTTGGGACTCAGAGTAGAATGAAACATGTTACCTGTTTTACTAACACTCTCTACCATTTACATGATCAACAGTGGCACTAGTGCTTCTGTGAACACAATTACATCGCCTCAATTGATCAAAGAAAATGAAACAATAAGTTCTAACAACGACGCATTCAAGCTTGGATTCTTCAGCCCAGTGAACACAACAAATCGCTACGTAGGAATCTGGTATCTCAATCAATCCAACATCATATGGGTAGCCAATAGAGAAAAACCACTACAGGATTCTTCTGGGGTTATCACAATATCTCATGATTACACCAACCTTGTAGTACTGAATGGACAAAAGCATGTTATATGGTCATCAAATGTCTCAAGTAATTTGGCATCATCAAATTCTAATGTCACTGCTCAACTTCAAAATGATGGAAATCTTGTTTTGCTTGAAAACACTACAGGCAACATAATATGGGAGAGTGGCAAGCATCCGTCAAATGCTTTCATTGCAAATATGATACTTAGCAGCAACCAAAAAACAGGTGAAAGAGTAAAAGCCACTTCATGGAAAACTCCTTCAGATCCAGCTATTGGGAATTTCTCTGCTACCATTGAGCGTTTCAATGCTCCTGAAATTTTTGTATGGAACCAAACAAAACCGTATTGGCGCTCAGGTCCATGGAATGGTCAAGATTTTCTTGGTTTGGCAAGTAATTGGTTGCCTACTTCTGCAAATCTAAAAGGGTTTATCATTAGAAGGGAAGATAATGGAAGTCTTGTTGAGATTACATATACATTGCCAAACAGTTCCTTCTTTGCAACCATTGTATTGAGTTCTGAAGGCAAGCTTGTGTACACTGCCTGGATCAATATGATTCAAGTTCGGAAGCGGGTAGTTCAACAAAATGATTGTGATGTTTATGGTATTTGTGGTCCTAATGGAAGCTGTGATTTGAAAAATTCTCCAATCTGTACTTGTTTGATAGGTTTTAAGCCAAGAAACGTGGGCGAATGGAATAGACAAAATTGGACTAGTGGGTGTGTGAGAAGGGCAACACTACAATGTGAGAGGGTGAAGTACAATAGGAGTGCATTAGGTGGTGAAGAAGACGGGTTTCTAAAACTAGAGACGACGAAACCACCAGATTTTGTAGAACAATCATATCCTTCTCTTGATGCTTGTCGAATTGAGTGCTTGAATAATTGTTCTTGTGTTGCTTATGCATATGATAATGGAATCCGGTGCTTAACTTGGAGTGATAAACTAATTGACATAGTCAGGTTTACAGGTGGAGGCATTGATCTTTACATACGCCAAGCTTATTCAGAACTTAGTGAGTATTTGCTATCTCAGCTATAATTTTTTTTTCTTTCTTATGTGTAAAAGATTTATTCTTCAACTTTTAGTCCAATAACCAGATTTCTGAATCACGTTTTGTTAACAGATAAACATACATATACAGATGGCATTAATGGGAAGAGAAATATTACATCAATCATCATAGCTATAGTAATAGTTGGATCAATTATTGTTGCTACTTGTACTTATTTTTTTTGGTCATGGGCATCTAAACGCTCAGGTATTTGTATTTCTAGAACTTTCATGTTTTCATCGTTACCTGCATACTTGAACAAATATATGCTTTTCTGAAGTGAAGATTTATTTATTTATTTTGAATAAATATAATTGATTATAATTGGAATCATGAAGAAGGAAAATACAAAGTTTGCTGGTGTTGAATGCAGGACAAACCCATCAAGAGAACCAAAGTGCAAGTCGTATTGGAGATGTGAAACAAGTTAAAATAGAGGACCTTCCTTTATTTGAATTCAAAATTATTTCATCGGCAACAAATAACTTTGGTTCAACTTATAAGATTGGTCAGGGTGGTTTTGGTTCGGTGTACAAGGTAAACAAGTTTCGTGGAGTGTTTATCTTTTCTTAATGTTTTATATTATATGTTTTCATTTTTCATAAAAAATTTGTAGGGAGAATTACCAGATGGATTAGAAGTAGCAGTGAAGAGACTTTCAAAGGCTTCGGCACAGGGGTTAGAAGAATTTATGAATGAAGTGATTGTTATTTCAAAGCTTCAACATCGCAATCTTGTAAGACTTCTAGGTTGCTGCATTGAAGGGGAAGAAAAGATGTTGGTCTATGAGTACATGCCTAATAACAGTTTAGATTTTTATCTATTTGGTTAGTGTACATCTAAATTTCTTCATCTTGAGTGTCTAGGGTGGATGGAATTTTAATATAGAAAAAAAATTAATACATATTTTTTTTCTTCATCATTTTCTATCATTGATTAAATTTACCTGTATTAATTACGTAAAATGTGTTACTACCATTGATCTTTTATTATTGTTCACTCTTAGTAAGCAATGTTTCATTTCTTATCCTTCATCGAATAGATTCATGACATTTCTTATGAAAAGAAAGAGATCTTCATGACAGTCTTTCTATTTTTATGTTCCCTGTACATAAAGTGAAAAAAAAATTATGAAAATAGTCTAGCCTTTCATTTGAATACCTCAAAATATTATTATGTAGTGACCGGAAGTTACATTTTACCATGTTATGATTGCCTTACTTTTTGATGTTTCTGCAGACCCAGTAAAAAAGAAGGTTTTAGATTGGCAAAAACGTTTAACCATAATTGAAGGAATCTCTCGAGGTCTGCTTTATCTTCATAGAGATTCAAGATTAAGAATAATACATAGAGACCTAAAGCCAAGTAATATCTTGTTGGATGGAGAATTGAATCCAAAAATATCTGATTTTGGCATGGCAAGAATCTTTGGAGGGAGCGAAAACGAGGGCAATACAAGGAGGATTGTGGGAACATAGTAAGTATGGTTTGTCTTTACATTTTTTATAAGATTGTGCAATTGAAGAGCCATAATATATTATCTTTATATTTAAATGCAGTGGTTATATGTCTCCGGAATACGCAATGGAGGGGTTATTTTCAGAGAAATCGGATGTTTTTAGCTTTGGGGTTTTGCTCTTGGAGATAATAAGTGGTAGGAAAAACACAAGTTTTTATAATCATGAGCAAGCACTTAGCCTCTTAGGATATGTAAGTCTTCCAATATAGATTCATAATAAAGCTCTGCTTTCTGTTTTTATAATAATTGGGTTTTGCATTGAAAATATTAGTTTTTGTATTTTAATAATAATAAATTTTCCAATTATTTGATTATTTTTTTAAGGCATGGAAACTATGGAATGAAGGTGAAGTTGTATCTTTGATAGATCCAGAAATATGCAAGCCTGATTATATAGATCAGATTTTGAGATGCATACATATTGGACTTCTTTGTGTGCAAGAAATTGCAAAGGAGAGACCTACTATGGCCACAGTCGTTTCAATGCTTAATAGTGAGATTGTTAAACTTCCTCCTCCATCTCAACCTGCATTCATTCAAAGCAAGATTGAGCATAGCGAAGACTTAGCTCAACAAAATTACGACTCGAAAAACAATGTAACTGTCACAAGCTTGCAAGGCAGATAGAATACATATGATGATGTTATGGTTGAAATAATAAAATGTCTATCAATGTACCTGGTAAAAATATCAAATAGTATCAATGAAACTCATGATCTGTGGGATGATGAAAATCTTTTACCCGACTCTGTGTCTCATTCTACTCAGAATTTTTAGTTATATTTCTTTTCTTTGTTGAAATATTAGCAATCTGCAATACTACACTACCTGTGATATTGTGGTGTACGTCACATATGATCTAGTTTGGATAAGCTTCTAGCTCATAGGAGTTTTTCCTTTAAGAGAGTATTTGATATTTATAATGTATGAAAAAACCTTTGTAAGTTTATAGGTAATTATGTTAGAAATCATTCCAATTGACATGATGTTGATTTGATTTCAACTAATAAGAAAATCTAATAATTCGTTTCATTTTACTTTCTCAACTCATTTTTTATTTTCTCCTTTTTATAAGTGTCATTGAAGTAGGCCTATTTTATCCAAAGTATTGTGGATGGCATGTGTCAAAAATAGCCCTGTTAGGATTTGAAGTTCTTTTCAGGACACCCCCCTATGCCCCTGCTAAGGGGAACAGAATATATAAGAATATGTAAGTAATCAACAAAAACAAATCAATGAATTTCCAGTCCACCAAAGAAGTACAGTGATAGGTTACCTCCTTTTGGAGTCATCATTTTTTATAAAAAAAAATATCTACATGTTAAAGGTTGCAATGAGTGATGTTGCTATTATGACTTTAATAATCGCACAATGCATGTTTAGAATCGTGTAGATTTTGACAAGATCACGGTGCTTAAAAGTTAATAGTAGCCAATTTTATCAAATTGGTCAAATATCATCAGCAATTTAAATTAAAAAATTAATTTCATTTTCAATTTTATGTTAAATATTTATAACAAATTAGTCATTTAAAATTTTTAGGTTACAAATTTGTCATTTAAGATATAAAATATTTGCATCATTAACATATTTTAATTAAATTCATTAAAAAAATATTTATATAGATGTTTAATTTAATGTTAAGTTGGTGGGTCTGAATTCATTGTTATTAAAATTATAGTTCATAGATGTATTATTTAATCTTGATTTAAAACAAAATTGATAGATTACTTAATTTATAACATTGTTGAAAAAATATTTACCTATAAACACTTTTTAACAAAGTTGACGGAAGAAAAATAGTTAACAATGTAAATATTTTATGATTTATAGAACCAATTTGCAACTAAAGAAAACTTAAATGACTAATCTGTAAATATAAACTCAAATGGCAAATTTGTTAACTTTATTTACTAATTTATTTTTTTTTGAGTAAGGCTAACTTGTTAGTTGTTATAAACATTTATCTTAAAGTACTGCAAAGTTCGACCTTTTAAACTTTTATCGTTATAGTTTTTTTTTTTTTAGAAAATTGTGATAGTTTTGTTGTAAATTGAATAATTTAGCTTCTCATATTACATTATATTATATAACAAAACTTATGATTTTATTGACGAGTCGATACCTTAAAATCATGTATCATGGTACGTCTCTAAAAAATGTAGAAATATTAAATCTTTTGAGAGAGAGTTTTCCACATATTATGATTTTATCGGTATACAGAGATTAATCTCGACATTATTAGAAGAAAATAAGGGTTTTTTTTTTTTTTTGGAAAGAACATTC
>Ga0228710_1003005_pt1 | contig 26841 bp, 21 predicted proteins | sample MedpolnodulmetaG_FD_177995 | JGI IMG/M metagenome (GOLD analysis project Ga0228710, IMG submission 177995) | Root nodule microbial communities from Medicago polymorpha collected in Santa Monica, California, United States - pink nodules | ecosystem: Host-associated > Plants > Roots > Nodule... | reverse complement strand
CATAAAAGTAAAACGAGAAGAGATAGGGCTATTTCGCTTGGGGTCAGAGACATCAACCAAGCGTAACAGCTACAATCTCTCGATCAAATAACGGATTCTAGCTTTTTAAACGATATTATCACAATCACTCGACAATATCATTCGTGTCCAAATGATATCGTTATTTCTAAGGGATTGTTTAAGTGTCGATTTCCCATACATTTAAACAATCACAAAGTCGATTGGATCGTTTAATCGACGATTTCCCAACCGATTAAATGACCCAAAAGCATTAAGTTCTAGATTAAAAGTGATTATCAAATATTAACATCTATGTCTAGAATGATAACTTAAGATAGATTGTTATTCTATTTCTTAAATCCAAAAGTATTTGTCAATATCATTTTGAATCTCAATAAAGCATTAAATACAAGAATAACAACAATATTGAATAAATAAGCTAGAACCATGTATTAAAAGATCAAGAAATTACATAATAGCATGTTTGAATACCTCAAAACCCACAAGGGTAGATGTAGCTACATATGTCTATGATAGTTTTGCAAAGGATGAAGAAAAGATGAAGATTTCATGCCTAGATTCATGATGTCTCAATAAATCTTGGGTTGAATCTACTCCTAACTACCTTGCTTTGTGTTTCTCTCTCTAGAAAAGCCCTAACCTCTCTCTAAAAACCAGAAAAAATGTAGTAGAAAATGTAATGGAATGGCTGGAAAGAGAGAAGAAAACTATTTATATGGGCCACTTCTGCGAAATTTCGCTAATAGCCAAATATTTCGCTATTAACGAAATGTATAAAATATGTCTCTGCACCAATGGAGTTGCTCCACGTGTCCCTTATCCACTTGAATTTCCTAAGTTCGCTGATGACTTCGCTGATGGCGAAATCTTTCTGATGCAACTTCGCTAATGGCAAAATATTCGCAAATAGCGAAGTTTGGCCTTCTGCTTCTAAACTTCGTTGATAACTTCGTTGATGGCGAAAACTCACTAGAACTTTGCCAACATTTCGCTAATGGCAAAAATCTCGCTAATGGCGAAATCTTGTGAACTTGGTACAATTTTATCCTTGCTTGCATTTTCCTGCACAAAAAGGGTTGAGTAAGACATGTAAAGCATAAATGGCATTAATGCACATAATTGAAACTTTTCCATCAATAACTTGTAAAACAAATCACCAAAATGCCTAAACTAACACATGAATTAGATCACTTTTGAGCACTTATCATTCTCTAGTGTACCGGAGGTGTGAGGTGCCCTGCTGATTTGGTACTGGTGGACCGATCGCTTTTGATTCGAGATCGGGAGTCAGTGCTTTGGCTCAAGTTTGTTTTTGGGTTGTTTTTGGCGTTCTTTCGGTGGATCGGAGGTCGAGAGGTGGTGGAAGCTGAATGGTCTTTCGGTTAGGAGTTTTTCGTAGGTCACTCAGCTTTGTTGTTGAGAGCTGGAAGTTTAAATTTTAGGGGTGTTCTTTGGGGGTGACTAATGACGATGGGTTGTTTTGGGTACCGTTTTTCAGTGCTTGTTTTCATGAAAGAGTCTGTCTTAGGTGGTGACGTGTTTTTGGTGGGTGTTGTCCTCAATGGTGTTTTTTAGGGTGTTTATTTTGGGGTGTTCCGCCTATATACGACGTCTTTAGTTTTTATTCTCTGATTCACCAGTCTCTGTTCATCTTGAGCAGGGATATGGTTGTTTAATAAAATTTGATGTTCAAAAAAAAAAAGTTTCCAATATTTTATTATATTGATTTTTCATATATGTATATAAAATTTGTTTCTCTAAACATTGAACGTTGTTTTACATATAAAATAAAAATTATTTAATAGAAGCACAACATTAATTTTGATATTTTAGAAATAGTAATAATTTTTCAAAATTTTATCATACCGACTTTCTTATTTAATAGAAGCACAACATTAATTTTCATATATAAGTAAATAAAATCCGTGATTCAACTATTTAACAAATTTTTGTGTATATAATTAAGAAAAAAATATATAATAGAAACATTATAGTAATACTCATCAACATTGTGTTCCTTTGGTTTCACTTTTGATTAAGTTAATTTAGAATTTTTAAATAGTCAATTTTAGTAAATAGTAGGAGTTGATAGATTAATATTTTTCTTATTCGTTTGTTGAATCTAAATTTTTAACTCTTAGTTAAATCAGCTAAATAACCCACCTCTTTGAGTAGTCAAAATTAATTTCAACTTGGGATTTGAAATTAAAGTATTTAATGATATATAGTTGACTTTCGTGTTTAAATTTATTGTTCGACTTACTTTACAAGAATATATAAGCTTTCTTTGAAGAATGAATATATCAAAATATAAATCATTCTAACTTCAATTTAATTTTAATCATGATTTGTCTGGTTGAAACAGTTGAGTCGCAACGGTTGTAGAGAATGCTCCGATGATCGATAACGGTTTCCGATGCAACTGTGAAGCATCTTATACGGTGAAATGAAAGGTGTCTACAGGCACGTTAGGACTCCGACGATCAAGTCAGTAATGGAACTGAGAGAGAAAGTCTATGAATTGTTATGAAAAGTGTTGTGTACCTTGAGTGTGAATCAAGTTCACCCATATATAGACACGCTTGTGGCATAACCGTCTCCAGGTTATGCGGCGTGTGATCAGGGACGAAAAAGGACACGTGTAGCATGATCCCAGCAAGGAGGCATACTCCAGTGTTGCACGGCGCAGACAAATTAGCGTGCTCCTTTGAGTTCGTATCCTTGAGGCGCCGCATTATTGTGCACATGTATCCGTGTGAGTGGTCAAGAACAAATCAAAATCAATTTTACATAATCAATTTTAAAAACAATTTTTGTCATGGAAAAACCAAATCCAACTTATACAACTTTTGACTTTTATATTATTTTTCTCTTTGATGGGTCACACGTTCACACTTATTTAAGATTAGGATACGGTATATTGATAAAAAATATTGTCGGCTTATGCGTAACGTGCTTTTGATCAAAATAGATGGTAGAAACACAAGATTTGTGTTGTTTAGTCACAAGTAGTGGTCTCTCTCTACAAGTAGGCTGAAGAAAATGCTATATTCCAAATGGCTTTGAAAATGAAGTACCATAAATTAGCAATTTACATGGTCTTATTTTCTTTGGATTAAGACAACACAGTACCCAAGCATGCTAAAAAGAGATATTGGGTTGAAAGCTAAAAAGGAAACTTACTTTTGAAAAACTTTTATATTCCAGAAATTAGTTTTTAGAGAGGCCTAACATTCAAATTACTACAATAATAATAATTGAGGGAGATTCCAGTAACTATTATTTGTGATTAGTTTAGGTTGATTTCTATTTTAAAATTTTAAACATCAATTTTAGAAACGTGGCCATTGATTGCATTTTTTTTTTTTAAATCAAGTAGTCTAGTGGCTGGAATTCATTTTATAAGGTAAATAAGTAGGGTGTTCGAGATTCAAACTTCGACTCATACATATAACAATGCATTGTCTCTACCGAATAAAATATTCTCACATGGACATTGATTGCATTTGTTTATTAGAATATAGTATAAAATAAAATAAAAATATTTGATTGGTATTCATCCATCCATCTATATCGTTCATGAGTGTATATCTCTTTCTCTCCTATCTTTTTTGGCAGTGACCGGAAAATAACTACCCCAAATAAACCGGCTTACTCAGATAACTAAATGATATAAGTGGATCAAATACAAATCTAAATGAGTATTACACAAACTCTAATCATGGAACATGAACAAGATGATGATGGCAAAGCCAAAAGAACTGGTATGTACCTTATTCCTTTCTATCTTAATTCCCTGAATCAGAATCTTATTCTTTTCCTTGTGCTTTTTATTCTCAACTTTAGTAGTATTTCCTAATTATATGGTATCAATCTTTTATTCAATGAATTAAAACAGCTCTAATATGTTTATGTGAGTTTACAATATTCGCTTAGTTTTATTTTATGATTCGTTTTCTCCTTCATCAGCTCTGCCCACCAATATCAATAACATGTTTGATTTTGCCGCGACAAAAATTGATTGATTTTGTAAAATTATATTTAGTGTTGAGTCGTTGAATGTAAAGTAATTTATGTTCGTTGAACAATATTGACACTTCAATAATGGTTAGAGATTTGGACACTTGAGGAATTCGTAGGTTTGAACTCGGACCTGTGAAAAAAAAAATTAATTAGTCCAACAAATTTCCGAACAGAAATTAGTTACCGTGATAAAATAACTACTGTATATGAATAGTTGAGCTTCTTTTTCATGCAAAAAGACCAAAATTGAAGCCAGAATTCCATACAAATACCCGAAAGTTTTAAAAGCAACTATGCATCAATTTTTTTTATTTTTGAGGGAACTATGCATCAATTATTTAACACATCCGTCTAATGCTTTGTTTTTTTAAGGAATATCTGTCTAATGATGTGTGTTACTGTGTAAATTCAAGGTTATGTTAACTTGTATCCTTAAGGAACATATTTGGTTTCTATAAATAGCAAGTATTTATTGAGAAAAAATAAATTTCAATACTGTGAGAAATAAATTGACACAATTTCTGATACATAATTTCCATCTTTGTGACCTTAATACGCGTCCTTAGAGCACAAGTTAACATTTCCCTAAATTTATTTAATAAGTATGAATGAAAAATCATGTTTATGATTAATATTTGGTGTGCAATATTGCAGGGAATGTGTGGACAGCCACAACACACATCATCACAGTGGTGGTTGGGGCAGGGGTGTTGGCTCTAGCATGGGCCATGGCTCAACTAGGATGGATAGCTGGTATAGCCAGTATACTAACCTTTGCATCCATCTCTATTTTCACTTACAGTCTTGTAGCTGATTGCTATAGGTTTCCAGACCCAATCACTGGCAAAAGAAATTATACTTACATGCAAGCTGTCAAGAGCTACTTAGGTATACTCTTTTACTCTTGTATACATATGAAAAAACCACTAAATTTTGATACATGCACACTTCTAAATATATGAGACATATTTTATCACGAAACTATGTATTATTCAATGAGAAAGATGAGCTCAAGAGCTCTGCAATGGTGAATACAAAAAATGAAAGAGATAATTGTTACAACCAAGTTCTAACCAGAGAGAAACTGTCTAACCAACTTCTAACAATATTTTTTAATGACTTACTCACTAGTTTTCCCCTCCTTTTATAACAGAATATTCCTTAAAAGTTTTAAATATGGGTTGCATATTTTTGATCTATTTCAATTTACTTGATTTTATATTTCTATTTGCTAATAGGTGGAACGATGCAAGTGATTTGTGGATTGATTTTGTATGGAAAGCTTGCTGGGATAACAGTGGGCTATACAATAACTTCATCGACAAGCTTAGCGTATGTTGTTACATTAAACAATTACTTGTGACTATATATAACTATAGTTATTATTTGCATATATAGCAATGTTACATTATGGAAATATATGTTACATGATACAAAAAAAAATAAAAATAAATCATAGTTAGATTAATTTGTCAGTAGGAGACATTATTTGCAAATAATTTTTGTCTAATGTTTGTATTTGTATTTTGATGTTTATCTAATTTTAAAAATTGTCAATATATCCTTACTAACAAGTGTAATATGGCAGAGAAATAAACAAAGTTGTTTGCGTCCATAGAAATGGACTTGAAGCTGATTGCAGCACTTCTTATAATCCCTACATGATCGGTTTTGGGATATTGCAGATTTTCTTGTCTCAAATTCCTAACTTTCACAAACTTACATGGATCTCAACCATTGCCGCTATCACCTCGTTTGGTTATGTATTCATTGCAGTTGGCCTTTGTCTTACTGTCCTTATCTCAGGTAGTTTGTTGATCACTTTTCTCTCTATCATATATTACATAGTTTTGCAAATTCGATCCTCTACAACCAACTTTAAGGTGTAGTTGATTGTAGACCGTAGGACTAATACAGAAAATTCAAACAGTCTGCAATAAGATGTATCATAAAATCGACCGTAGAGAATATGAATTCATAGTTTTATACATGTCTATTTACAAAGGCATTTTGGCTAAGAGCAGGAAAAGGGGCATCTACTAGCATAACCGGAACACAAATAGGGCCAGAACTAACCGCTGCAGAGAAAGTGTGGCGTGTTTGCACTTCAATGGGAAACATAGCTCTTGCTAGCACTTACGCTACTGTTATTTACGACATAATGGTAAACTATCACAATTCACTTACTATAATCATTATTTTATGAAATTATGCAGTAACAAGTTGGATTTTTCAGTTATTACCCTTGTATTTGATTTTTCCATTATTTTGTTTAGGATACATTAAAGTCACATCCACCAGAAAATAAACAAATGAAAAGGGCCAACGTGATAGGGGTATCAACAATGACAATGATATTCCTACTATGTAGTTGCCTTGGCTATGCTGCTTTTGGTGACCACACACCAGGAAACATTTTTTTTGGATTTTATGAGCCCTATTGGATAGTTGCCCTTGGAGAAGTATGCATAGTAATCCACATGATTGGAGCATATCAGGTTGGAACATTACTAATTCCAGTTTAATTATTGAGTTTTATAATTGAATATTATTTTGTGTAAACATATTTTTACATAGACATCCAAATTAATTTCCCTATCTTGATTCTTGCCACATTATATACACCATGATAGGTATTTCTACAAGTAGAACAATATTGTAAAATATTATTTGATATATTGGTAAAATATGTTTATGCTATTAGTATTTATTTAGGTATTAAAGTTATCTGGTATAGTGAAAGATATTACACAAAAATCTAGTATCCTTTTGTCATATCATAATATCTTTATAAAAATCTGATTATCAAAACAAAATAATAAAATATGAACAAAATGTTATGTATATTGTAATTGTATAATATTTTGTTATGAATGCGTGATAATTTAATATTTTATTACAGGTCATGGCACAACCATTTTTTCGCGTCGTTGAAATGGGTGCTAATATCGCGTGGCCTGATTCAAAATTCATAAATCAAGACTATTCATTTAACGTGCGTGGTGCAACAATCAAGTTGAACTTGTTTAGGTTAATTTGGAGGACGATATTTGTGATACTAGCAACCATTCTTGCCATGGCAATGCCATTTTTCAATCAATTTCTAGCTCTGTTGGGAGCGATTGGATTTGGGCCATTAGTTGTCTTCTTCCCTATACAAATGCATATTGCTCAGAAGCGCATACCCATGTTATCATTGAGGTGGTGTGCGCTCCAACTTTTGAATTGTGTTTGTATGGTTGTCTCATTGGCTGCTATAGTTGCTTCAATTCATGAAATTAGCGAAAATATTCACAAATACAAGATTTTTGCCTATAAACAATAGCATCTTTGTAACAAGGAAATAAATAAAGTTACATTATTTTCATTAGTATATATGTCGAGCTTAGGTTTTTTCAGTGTATTTTTTCTCCCTTATTCTCATATTTATAGAAAGGAAATGTTTGTGTATTGCTTCCTTTGTCACTTTATCCAAGGTTTTATTTGGTGGGATTTTATTATGAATTTTATTCACAATGATTTCTTTAGAGATAGAATTGGTCTTTCTAATTTTAGACTTAATGTTTTCTTATGTGCAACCTAGCTCCCCACTTTTATTTTTTTAGGTTTTTTCAATTTAAATATACTCAAATGTGTGCTACACATGATTGTATATAGTGTTGGGGTGGCAAATATAGTTTGGATCTTCAAAACTATCATGATGCTTTTAAATACCTTTTTCATCTCGGCTTGAAAAAATAATTATGTTGAGATGAGATGAAAGGGATCAATGGACAGTGTTTTCTTTGTCACCCTATAAAGAATTGTGAATATGTAATTAGCTAGTTCACAAAACAAAATTTATGAGTTAACTTGTGGGTGAATGATTGTAAATTATATCATTTAAAAAAAGAAAAAATAGGTGTTGCCGTGACAAAAATTGTTTTATAATTAATTGATTAATGAAAAATTGATTTTGATTAAAAGTAAATTGAAGCTAAAATGAGTTTTATTTTAATATATTTATGTAAAGTAAGTTGAACAATAAATTTAAATAAAAAAATCAATTATATCATTAGTAATGTAATTTCGAACTTCAAGTTAGAATTAATTTTAACTCATCAAAGGGTGAGTTATTTAATTGGCTTGAACTAAGTTCAAAAATTTAGATTTGACCGAACGAATGAGAAAATACTAATCTATCAATCAACTCATTGCTAAAATTGGTCACTAAAAAAAAAAAACTAAACGTATGTTTGATTTTCCGTTTGCAACACACAAAATCAAGTTTGCACACTTTTTAGTGTGTTTTTGCCGTGATTTCCAAAAGTTCCAAATACTATCTTCTACCCTAAAATGATTTTTTGTCGTGATTTACATCAAATTTCGTTTTGCAAACGCACTACCAAACAAACACTAAATTAACTTTCCCAAATGTGAAATCAAACAAACAATACATATTATTCAAAGAAAAACAATACATGTTCACGTCGGATTTTGTGCATAAAAAACATTCCTCATGTCATATCATAGACAACATCACTTATGAAGGGAATGTGTTGTTTGTACTTTGTACTTTCTAAATAATAGTTATAGTTATAATATAATCTTGCACGTGGTACTAATTATTCCATTTTTAAATCAACAAAGTGTTTAGAAAGGAAAAAGATATATACGGGACTCCGGAACAAATTTCTTGAATACCTATACTTTGCGTCTTTTACACATGCACTGGGTTAGAGCAACATGAATAAGTCTACAATATGTTATGATACAATAAAACGATGATCACATCACATCAGAAGTAATTTAATGATCACATACTCGATTTAAGAAAATCACACGAATATTAAATAATATATGAAATATACATCATATTAATTTTTTTGATGACATCATTCTTTTCAAACTATACAAAAATTCATAAAATATCATCAAGTCAATAAAAAATTTCATTTGCAAGTGTGACTATTAAATAATTTTCAATGCTGATCATTCACGAATCACATGGTTATATGCTCAAGATTTGGCCTTCTGACTCTCATATTAAAAAATAAAACTATTCTAGAAATCAATGTCTAACCAGTGATTGACCTCAAGGAAATCAAACCTAATGCACTAAAAGTTGGGGAGGTGGTTGGTGTATCCTTTGTTGTGGTATCTTCTCACATGGGCTACAGAAAGAGAGAAATGGTAAACACTAAATAAATACATGAATGAATGATATAACAATGACAGCAAATGCTGCAGACAAAAACAACTTATTTTATAGCTTATAGCATAAGTGTTCATCAAATAAGTGCTTATCAATAAGTTATATGTATGACATAAGATAAAATAAAATCAAACAATGTATAATCTATAAGTTGTTTACATAAGCTGTCCTGAAGAGCTTATGGAAATGAGCTGAAAACAGCTTATGAACAGCGTCACAAGTGTTTATGTCAGTAGATAGGTTCAAATAAGTTAATCCAAACATGCCCATAATCAAAAACAACAACAGACCATACACATAAAGTCAAGTATCGTTAAAAGTCATTGCATAGGCAGCACACGAACACTCCACAATACTTCTGCAATATGAGAATGCACAAGTGGAAGGGGATCAAGATTGCTACACCATGGAAAGACTTCAGTCACTTTCTCTAAGGAGGACCAATACTTGTGCATAATGATAATGCAAATGTGAGTGGGGACCAAGATTGCTATTTGCTACTCTATGGAGAGACCTTACTCACTTTATGAGTTGACTGAGATAAATCTTGTTTTATGTCAATAGCATTGATCACAATTCAAATTACAATTTGCCACTTGTGGAGTACCACATTGTAGCTAAGCGCAAAGGTCCTTCGAGATGCAAATTAACATACGTCTATAACAAACAGGTTAGGAAAGAAAAGTGAGGTTTTCTACTTATATTCTTAGAGGGGGTGCCACATGATTGCTTGAGTTCACTACTTACGATTGCTTAGCTACTTATTCGGTGGAGATATGAAGATTTCAGAGCAAACTTGTGGCCAAAATCCCCTGCAAAAGGAACAAAGTCACATCAGATGCAAGGTTTTGTGGTAAGAAGATGATGAAGAAATTAAGTTAGAAAATATGCAAACATGATATAATCTGAAAGTGTTGTTAAAATAATTAAAAGAGAATTTCTGATTCTGACCATAAAAGTGATAATTCAGCAAGTTTCATTAGGATTTTCTTTCCTTCGGATGAGAGGAACGCCATCTTTCCTCCAAACTATACGGTCTTCACATAAAGCCTCTACCACCTCAACGTATAATTGGTGTTCCTGAATTTGAAAATCAAAACAAGCAACTAATAATTGGTATTCATCTTGTCAAAAAGCTAAATTATTATTATTTTTATTGTATACACATGAATCCATCTTATGACAAATATATTAATTAAATTGTATTCATGATTAAAGTTGTTCAATGGTTTAAAATGACACGATTTATTGAGGAGCTGGTTGATGTTGTAAACTGTCATTACCTCTCTTAGAACTCTTGCAGCCAACTCTTCTGGTGTATCATTAGTAAGCACAGGGACAACACGCTGAGCAAGGATACGCCCCGTGTCATAGTGCTCATCGACAAAATGAATTGTAGGACCCGAAAATCTAACACAGAAAATGATGTGATGATAAGTATTAAGTAGCGAGAAAAGTAAAAAAGTGTTTCATCGAGATAACATACTTATTTTGAGAGAAATGTACCTTGCGCCAGAAGCAATTACTGCTTTGTGTACTTTCATCCCATAGAAGCCCTTGCCTCCAAAAGCTGGAAGAAGTGATGGATGGATGTTAAATATAGATCTTTGGTAAGCTCGGATCAGTTCCGCTGGTATAAGCTTGAGGTATCCAGCTAATAGAACAAAATCAACCTCGAACCTCCTGTTGAAAAAATGAACCATGAGCTAATAATATAACAATGTCCACATGTAGCATATCAAAGTTCTTTTTAGTTTTTAATCCTTTTGCAAATTTAGTTATAGCTAAATTAAAAAGAAAATGCATTTCGGCTTTGAAGTAAAGCATTCACATATCAAATTCATTAAATAATAAAAGTTAAATGCAATAGCAGAAAATGAAATAAAGATGCATCTGACCTTAGTGTATCAACAAGGTCATTTGCACTTAATCCATCATTTCCATCTTTTACTTTGGGGAACACTATAACCGGTATACCATTTTGTCTTGCATACTCCGCACCCCCACAATCTGGTATTAAAATAAAAAGAAAGAAAAAGGAAAGTTTAAGTAACTAAAAATTCAAAAAATATATCAAAACATAGTGCCAATATCATGTGTCACATGTGACTAGCTGCATCAATACACAAAGAAACTTCCTTCTTTAAAATACATGCATAATAAAAATATTTTTACAGACAAGCATGCCACCTTAATCACTATGTTCTTAGACTCAGATAGCAGCATAGAGAGAGCCGGACCCCAAAACTGCTATAGTAGTATTAGTATAGCAGATAGAGGGATGGCCGCTTGCAAAGACTAATAAATAGTATACAAACTAAACATAAATCCCAACAAGATACAAAAATTCTCAAAACACAAAATTAAACGGGTAATCATTTCTTAATAATTATAAATAACTTTGTTAATTTGTCACTAACATTAATAATCACAAAACCTTCAATCAAAGAAAACAAATCAAAACCCAATGTAACTTAACTACTAATTGAATCCAAAACAAATAGAGAAAAATGGAGGAAAAGCAGATGGCTTTGCATGCAGAAGTAAGAGGAAAATGGAGGGCTTTTTAGATGAAGAAGAACGGAGCTTACTTGTATCCGGAAGGAGAACCGGAATACTGAGTCGCGCTCGAGAAAAATAATAAAAAACCTAAGGTGTAACTTCTATTATAAAAATAAAAGTCCAACGTAACTTAACCACTAATTAAAATAGCCTCACTATTACCGCAGACAAAGAGAGAAGGATACTGGTCTCACTTCAACCTTTGTAGAAACCAAAACGACGAAGAACAGGGACAAAACAAACCCATAGAATGTTGCAGAAGCTGAAGGCGGCTGTTGCTGTTGCTGGAAAAGTTGTATTCGTCCCCCAAAACAAAGAGGGAAGAAAGACGCTTGGTTGTGCACCGTTGCACAATGGTTCATCTTCCCACTTGAAACAAAGAGACAGAACAAGGGTCGTATTGTATGTTTTCGATTGAATGAGAGTGGGAACAGAAGTAGTGTTTAAACATAATATTGCAAAATGACCAGACAACCACTTCAAAAACTTAAGCAAGAAATAACACAGGGCAAAGTGGGTATTGCGAACTGTTCCTAAAAAGTCAAGGCATTGTGAACTCTAATACAGACACCGATGCAAACTACAAACAGTATTGCAGAAAAATTAAGAGAATAAGCACAAGAAATGGAATTATCTTTCAAATATTCAATATCAAAGGTAGGTGCAGATGCGATTACAATCCCAATCTACTCAAAGAGCCAGGCTCCTTGGAGAATTCAATTTTCTGCTTAAAAACAGAAATACACTTTTGCATACCCACTGTCACCCTCGTCGCACTCGTTATAACACTCCGTATAATAGAATTCTCACCCACAGGCCACAGCTACAATCCCCACTACCCCACTCTGCCACATCAGCAGTAACTGGCTATTCTATATTCCCCTCACAATTAATCACACCTTGGATTCGGAGATGTTAACCCACAGTTGGGAGTCCTGACATATGCGCGGCCGCGAAACACCTCTGCCACAATTTTTCCGCGATAAACTGCTCCGTTAAACTGCTATAGCACACGATCACGGCACTATTAACAACATAGCTTAATCATGATTGTAAGTACTGGTGAAAGAATTCAAGTGTAGACCTAAGCTAAATGATTATAGTAAACCATAAATAAAATAAAAAAAAAATTACATTTTACACAGAAGCACAAAATGGAAATGAAGGGGTAGTTATAAGGACCATTACCGCTTTTATTCGTGACCAATACAACAACATCTCCATGAAGTGATCCCCGTTTGGATGCCTCGTGAATCGATTTAAAGTTTGACCCTCCACCAGACACAAACACTGCCAGCTTTTTCCTTCTCCCAGTGACCTGAGCTCTCACATCAGCAGTATCACTGCTACTGCTGCACCATACTCTAATCCTAGAGCTATAAAGTCCGTCTTTTTTTGCAATGCTGATAGGGTACAAAGCTCCACTTGGAACATGAAAATTTTGGGATTGAAGAGAAGGGTACGAAGAAGAAGGGAGTTTCAAAGAGATAAGCTGTTTTCCAATTGGATTTGATGGTGCATAAGATAATTTTGGAGAAAACCCAGAAACAATATGTTGAATTTCCATGGAAATTTCGGTATAATAAAAAATTCAAAAAACTTCGTTAGTTGTTGATGGCTATGAGAATGTTGAGGTTATAGGAATAGTTTTGTAAGTTATTTTCAGAACTTAGGGACAGAGAGGGGTGGCGGTGGCGGTGGTAGAGAGAGAGTGAGGAAGCTATGCGAATTTACCGAGCTCGGTTTTTGCAAAATCGCAGAATTTCGTGAAAGCGCTGTAAATGGCGAAATTGATTTCTGCTCTTCTCCATGCACTTTTTGCTCTCACCCACCATAATTTCCAAAAATAGTTTTTTATGAGAGAAAATAAAGGTAAAAAAGTTGAATGAAATTTTTAGCAAAAAAACCTCTTTTACATTAGTTGAATTCAAAGAAACTAAATTAATTTAAAAACAAAATTGATTTTTATCACAGTAAACAAACGTAAAATAGATTCTGAATTACAACCATTTTTTGTAAAAAAACATGTGGTACTATTTTCTTTTTCGAATTAAAATAGGTACTGTATTGGTGACATTGGTCAACCACAATGTCACCCAAGTGCTACACTTTCTTAACAAACAACTCTCTCTCAACAACATTAGACGCCACTAATTGAGGTTTTCCTCCTAAATGAGTCGACCGCATCGTATAATTGAGATTGGCGCTTCTATAACATGAAAGCACAGAACCAGAAAGAAAAAAATTCAATATTTGAATTCGTTACTACACACTAAACCAAAACCCTAAACTTAGAATCAAAAATGGAAGAAGAAGACAACAACAACAACAGAAGAAGAATGATGGAGAGAGAACGATACGAACGATACCAAATCGAGCAAATTCTCCAGCTCGATCTTGAAGAATTGCAGGTTGAAGAAGTTGACGTTTTCCACGATTCTTCCGACGATGACAACAACAACAATCACGCTCATCCTGTGTAATTTTCCCTCTTTCAATTCGTTTCTATCATTTCATTTGCATTAATGGAAAGCCAAAATAGATTATAAATGGAAAGAATTGATTCTGCCTCTAGAATTGATTTTAACTTGAAGCTCCCCTCAAAAAAAACAAAACTTGAAGCTAGAAATTGTAGCTTTTGATTCTAGAATTGATTTTTACACTCAAATTTGGTGCAATAGAAGTCAAATTATCTGGTTTTTGGGACTTAAATATTTCAATGCAATGGACAAAATAGTCCCATTAGACCAATTTGAGTTTTCAGTTTTTGTTGTTTTGGTACTGACAGTCTTTTGTTGATGCTGTTTGGAATACAACAGTCCTGGCTATGGCACTGCAGGCGTCGTCCCGGGTGAATTCACTTACAATACTTGTATAGCATCCTTACATACATATCTGGGCGGTAGGTATTTGTTTGTTGTACTTCGTCGTGTATGGTCATTTGTACAGTTTATGGTGGTTTCTAATTGGATTGTTGGATTTTAATTTGATATTGTTTGTGTATCTAGATGTTGAAGACACACATCACAGGTCAACGTTTTTGGATGGTGGGACTGTATTGACCCTTCCAATTTTTTGTCTTGAAGGTATATGTGTCATCCTTCATGGATTTGAGTATCGTGCTTTGGTTTTTGTATATCTTTTAAAATGAAATTGACAACGTTGTTGATCTGCATTGTTGCTGTCCTGCTTTTACAGACATGCAATTAAAAATTAGTCCAAAACATTGGGAAACACTTTTATTACAGGAAGTGAAACATATAGGCATTTGGCGTTTAGGGTCATGCTTACACAATTTAGCCATATTCGTTGCCTGATGAAGAATTATTTTTCTAAAAAAATTTATAAATTTTAAAAGAGGCTTCATGGTGGTCCATTTTTTCCTTGCTTATAATATCATTGAATTTTTTATTTGCTTTTCCCCAGGCCTATTTCTTTTAGGTAGTATATCTCCCCTGATTTGTTTTTATGTTCGGATGGGATTTGTTGTGGTCTTAAGCCTTTTTCATTCTGCGCAACATTCTTGGGTGCTTTTGCCTATTTAATTTGGACTGTATTCTCATAAATTATCGCTGAATACATTCATAAAAAGTGTCAAATATATTACTTCTAACATAAAAATTGTCACCTCGTAGAACTTCTATTTTTATCCTCATCATGTTATGCATGCAAGTGTTAACTTATTGGAAGAAACATGGACTAATCCTTGCAATATTCAGGAGTTGTGCTATTTCCTGGGGCCACTCTTCCCTTGAGAGTTATTGAATCCAATTTTGTGGCTGTTGTTGAGAGATCTTTGAGTCGAGTTGACGTTCCTTACACCATTGGCGTGGTAGGTAAATCCTTATGATAAATGCTCTAAATTTAGTCATACCATAGAATGTAACAAACCGGTACGTGCTCTTTCCAGATCCGAGTTTTCAGCGATACCGCAAATCGTAGGATGAAACCCGCAAGCATTGGGACGACTGCAGAGGTATTTCCTCTCAATCAGTGTACTATTAACAAAATGAAACACAACTATTTGCATTTGCATATTACCTGGAAAATATGAACTCAGTTTCTATCTTTTAGATTGTGGGATAATGAATAAACAGCCTGCCTGCAGCCGGGAGCGAGTCCTAAGGAAACGTGCCAAAAATTCGTCGGTGTTTGTTAGGATAGAATATAAGAAGTTAGTCAGTGATAGTTATATTTACTTAACGACCTATAGAGATTTGCATGACTATGGTTACAAAACCATATCATTTTTGTAGTTCTATACATAAATACATCAACTTTGAATCTTACGCAAATAAAATATTTATTACTATGTCTGTAAAATTATGTAACTTGCCACATATAATTCTGCAAAACCTGTCTGAGGAGCTGGGATGTGCAGAGCTGCATTACCCACGTCTTACTTTTTTCTTTTGGGATAATACCTAAATCTTATTTGTTAATATAAAAAACTGATTTTTATATTCAGCATTGGTGGGGTTCACAATCTTGCTATATTTAATCATATGTTGCATCAATCAATTTGTATTGCTTGCTAAACTTATATCTACAGATTCGACAGTACGGGCGCCTAGAGGATGGTTCGTTGAATGTGGTTACTCGTGGACAACAACGCTTTCGCTTAAGACGGTGTTGGATCGATGTGGAAGGAGTGGTTAGAATATTCTCATGTTTACATTTTTTTTATATATATAAAAAACTAATCTTCACATGCATTTTATGTTGGTAAATACTGATTGCTTTCTGTCTCATTTTCTTTCTTTTGTTGGGGTGTTTCTTAGCCTTATGGAGAGATCCAAATTATTGAGGAAGACATACCATCGCGAACTCCAAGGGATGCTTTTGGAAAATTAACACCCCTAAGTAATCTTCCTTGCAACCGTGCCAGTGTGTTGCCTTCAAAGTACTCTGTTGACGGACAGGGTTCCATAAACGAGGAAAGCGATACAGAAGAGAGCTTTGAGAATGAACTTTCATCTACAGAGAGAAGAATCCATCAATCACTCATTCGTTCCAGTTTTGAATATGATGAATCAGCAAGTAGTGGTGATGATAAATTCACATATGAGTCAGATCAGGAAATTAGATCCAATCTAGATACACCAGACACCTTAACACCATTGCTACCTGACCATGAAAAAGATGCAGAAAATCTGGATTCTAGAATTGGGAGCTGTTCCTCTTCTGGAAAACAATCCTCCATCAGAGAAGGGCTTAATTGGTGTTCTAAAAATAAAGACCCCTACTCACGTAGAACTTCAAGAGCATTCTTGCCTGGTTGGGTATATCGTATGTTTGACTCCTATTTGCTTGCACAAAGGGCCGCAGGTACCTTTTCTTTGCTGCTTCTAACTCTTTATCAGCCATTTTTTATATGCTAAAAATTTATATGGACATAATTAAAATATCACTACTTTTAGCTGCACTAAGTCTTGTTTTTATTTTCTGAATGCTTATTAATCTGTATGATTTAAATATTTAAAAATCAATCCAAATGGAAAATTCTTATGAAGAGTTCATGCGTGTGTTACAATTTCTAGAAACAGTTTTACCGAATTGATAATACTCACAAATCTACGCTTGTCCATATTTTGATATTTGTTTTTGGATAATTTGAATTACGAATTTCTTATTTGTAGAGTATATACTATATCCATTTGCAAATTTATGTAATGGGGTCCTTTGAGCTTTCGTAGTATCTATTGATCAGAAGCAATGTTTTTTTAGTCAAGGCTAAAAGCTCCCCAGAGGCCTCAGCCCTCAAATGTTGCGCACATTGCCATAGTTTTCTGATCAGAGCTTTTGAGTGTAGGAGAGAGATTGTACTAAACTCCTTTTGCTTTCCTATAAAATAAGAAGCATTCTTCAATAATAGATCACTGATTCATAAATTTGTTGGGTGTGTACTTAATCTAGCTTAGTCTTTTGGTACAATAAATGGGAGCCTTGGTGCAATGATTCCACGACTTCACATTGGCATCAGCCAAGAGCTTCATAGCACCTGATTGCCCTTTTTAGTGCTTTGGCACAATTTACATATAATTAGTAAGGTCCAAGTTCAATATATATACTCAAATTAGGAAAATTTGGACCTATTGTTCATTATTACATTAGATTAATTTATATTTATTTTTTCTGCAATGTCGAAGAACACTGTTTTTAGCACATGCTTCTCCTCTCTCTATATCCATCACAATAACACCCAGAGTTTAAAGAAAGGCAACCCAAACCCGAAGTGCATTCCGATTTATCTAATTTTTAGGGAAGGGCACACTTGTGTTGTGTAGATAAACTGGTTAATTATGGTTTATCTAATTTTTGGTATATTTGGTGGGATCTTATTCAAAATTTTGGTTCCAAGGGTTTTTTCAGAAATAGATTTGGTATGCTTTTCTTCGGGTTTAGACAGTTTCCATGTGTTTAGTCCTATGCCCCCCATGTTTTGTTTTTATTTTCTTTTTAATAAATAATTTTTTGTGTGTTGTAGATAATTTTGTGGTTGTGGTGCCAACCTATTTGGGTATATGGTCATGTATGGTACCATTATTTTCATTTATATGATATGGTCCTTCAAGGGGGGAGTGTCAATATTTAAGTTATCCTATGTAGTTTATATTTTATATATTTCATCTACTCCCTCGTCCCACAGAGATTGTCAAATTAAGTCGTTTCACACAAATCAAGGAGACATAATGTTAATTAGAGGGTACAAGTAGGAAAAAAGTAATTAAAATTACATTGAAAACTAAAAGTGACACTCTTTTTGGGTAAATTTGTTTTTGCGAATGTGACAATTATATGGGTCTGAGGGAGTATTTTTTAGTTGAAAACTATGGTAATACTTCAAAAGAAATATACTTGTCTGAATTTGTCTCTTTTTATGAACTTGTCTAAAAATGCTAATTTCTCTAAACTAACAGTAGTGTTCATGATCTGTAGATATGTGGAAGCAAATCGTTGGTGCACCAAGCATGGATGCTCTTGTTAAGAAGCCTGATGTTTTATCATTTTCTATTGCCAGTAAAATACCTGTTTCTGAATCTACAAGGCAGGAGCTTTTGGATATTGATGGGATCTCATATAGATTGCGTAGAGAAATTGAACTACTAGAAAGCATTGATCTAATTCGATGTAAAATCTGCCAGGTAATCATCGTTGGCAATCCTCATAAGCATTGATCTAATTCGATGTAATTCTAGCATAATATCAAGATATTTCAAGATTTTGTCAAAAAAAATCAAGATATTACAAGATATCATTTTCCTGAAGATATCATATTATATTTTAATAGGATACTTTTGTAATACAATTATACTTTTCCAACTTTCATCAAGTGCAGATATTAATTTCTTTCTTTGCAATATTTTAAAATTGTAGATTATAATTGCAAAGAGGAGTGATATGCTGGTAATGTCTAGTGAAGGTCCTGTTGGTGCATATGTAAATGCAACTGGTTATGTGCATGAGATAACGACTTTGTTCAAAGCAAATGGTTTAGCTCTAACTGGGCCAGCACTTACAAAATACAGTTGGTTTCCGGGGTAAGTGTCTGCCCATTTTCAATTCTGGTGGATGCTTTGAACAGTTTACTATTGTTCGTTATATGTTGGATTCTAATACATTTTCAACAAATCCAACTATAATAAATAATTTCAGAATATAGTTTAGACAGATTCCATTACACATGGAAATTTTTTCCACATCTGATCCAAAACCGCTTTCATCTTTATAATGCTCCATCCAGCTGCACTTCCCATTTTTCCTTCATTTAAGCTTCGAAGTACCACCTCTCAATCAAGTTGAACCTCAAAATTCACCACCCCACAACCTTTCATTATACACAGTCCTTCATATAAACCCCAAAGCTCTGCCATATAAGCTGTAGTAGTACAATGATATTTAGAAAAACCAGTGATCCACCTGCCACATCATCCCAAACTAATCCTCCACACCCTGCCAAACCAGACGGTTGCTTTGCTGCACTATCAGTTAAAAGAACTTTTAGATCTTAAACACTGCATATTAAGTCTAGGTTATGATGCATCCTAAACATAAAACTTTTCATATGTATTTCATATAATGTAATTGCTTAAGCTTTGATGATAGTCAGATCGTGATATAGTGTATGAGTGATCCAGTGGTTGCAAATTTGGTCCTTGTGACCCTGGTAGATTTAGTCTCTCAACTATCACCTGCGAGGATTTTCCAAGCTGTTTTTATTTTAATAAGAAGCTAATATGGCATCCAATCTTTTACTTTTGGCAGGTATGCTTGGACAATTGCTAACTGTGCCACGTGTGAAACCCATATGGGGTGGCTTTTTACAGCCACGAACAGAAAACTGAAACCTAAGTCATTTTGGGGTATACGTAACTGTCAAGTTGCAGACGAAACGCACTAAAACCTTCAATGGTGTTGCAGTGCTAGTGAAAATTTGGAAAACCATATCCATATTGCAGCATGAATGATACAGGCATATATGTAGTCCTTGCCTTTTATACAGCTGGAAAAAGTTAAAAAAAGTTCCAGACGAAGGCAAATTCTAAGATGCAATGTTTTTATAATTTTGCAATTGTAAGTGAATTGGTTTTAGTATATTCAGTCCATTGAAACCAGCATACAAATGTAAGGACTAGATTGGGTTTATCCATGGTTATTGGTTGTAATAGAAAATGATTCAAAGGATTATTTTGTTACTCCTGATTGCATACAAGAGTTGACCTGAATTCGGAACGGATCAAAGGAAAAGAAAATGTTAAATTACTTTGTACCCAAATATAGTTTTATCATGATTTTAATTAAGTTCCGTGATTGAAAACTCTTTGAAAACAAAAAGCTTTGAAAGAGTCATAGTTACTCAATTTTTTAAAAATCAAGTCTCTTCAAACTAACAATTGCGTCTGTAAATTTGCTGGCGTGGTAAAGGGACGTAGCAATAAACTTTTATTAAAATGCTCGTGTGTCTATGATTTTTGTTGCTGCTTTACTCTTACAACATGTTTCGAGATTCCTAATTTCATTACTATTAAGGTGTGAAAGTCATTGTGACTCTCTCATGAGCAAATGTACTAAAGTCACAATGACTTTTCCACCACCAAAGTCACAAATTAGGTAAATGCACTGAAATAGCCACAAAATAAAATTTGTGAAATTCTAACCAAGTTGCTTGGGCTCCAGTGGCAAGGAGCTCCTTCCTACCCGGGGAATACCAGGTTCGATTCCCTGAAGGAACAACGCACGAGCCGGATTAGTCGCCCACCATTGGTGGGTCGGAAACCGGTCCGAAAGCCAAAAAAAAATATTATGAAATTCTTCTCTGCTCTTGTGAGCTCATCAATTTGTTGAAAGTACCTTTGTTTGAATGATAAAATCCGAACATTTTTTTTTTTCTTTATGAAATTTTAAATCATGTATGTCCAACAAGTTTTTCAATAGAGATTAGTCACCGCCAATTGTTCGTGTAAACTTCATACATATAACATGATAATAACAAATAAACTTACATGATTACAAAAGAAATTTGCGTTATGCTACTATGAGCTGATTTGAATGTTATGTTATTTACACAAAAACATTGATTTAAATTACACAAAGCTGCAGTGCATCATTCTTCTTTAACAAAGCATTGAAGATGTTCTTGTCCCTTTCATTAACCTCGTCATCATTCCATGTAAAGGAAGTATATACTCTCCCCCTTGGCCCTTGACAACCAAAGAACCTTCTCCCTGAATTCTCTTGACCAAGCAGCACCAACACATATATCACAACAACGTCATTCTGCCATAGCATGAAGTAGAGGAAGATGATACACATGATGAATTCGTACATGATGAATTTGCATATGAAGATGAAGATTAAGGCACAAACACAGAATGATAAAGGAAGAGATGAACTGAGTCATACTCGAGGAAGTTGACTTTAGCGATGGAGGTATGTTAGGATTCACAGTTTAAGGATTGTAACATGAAAAAAGGCTAAACCATCGTTCACGCACTCCCCCTATTTTTATCTTAATTTTAACAGTGCCGCTATATGCAGCAAAAAGGTTTTCCCAACTCTCAAGAAGTGGTTAAATGAGTCAATATGGTGAAATGGTTGGACTAATTTAATTCCAGAATTCACGGAAATCATGAGGTGTAACCAAAATACACTATTCGTGATACTCGAAATTTTCCACAATGTTTTAATGTGGTACCTTCAGAATGTTGCAATTTTCCGAGGATAAACTCGCCATTCAAAAAATAAACAAAAACATAATCATTGAATAAAACGGCGGTACTAAAACACTCAACATGAACCTTAGCCAACGGCGGAGAGGGAAATATTTCGCCTCTTAATACAGAAAATTATATAAGATGTCATCTCAATCAAAAGTCAAAACTGGCTGATATTTGATTTGATAATCAAAATATTGTAATCTCTTGATATTCTAAAATATCACAATTTGAAGTTGGCTTGAAACTCATTTACAACTCCATATTTTCCCACAAAGGAAATATAGTGTCTCAAAATGGAAAGAGTCACATACATTAGCTAGTTCAAAAAGCTCCATTACCTTAAAGAGCTTCCCCACTAAAATAGTCATAGCATGAACCAATGTGTACAAATCTGCAAATGATCACAGCCACTGAACTTAAGTTTTCATAGAACCTTTTTTTTTATTGAGATAGATGTATATAAAGTAACAGGAAAATGAAGCTCTGTGCCATCAAACCAAATGAACATTAAGACATTTCATTGACAAGGCATATCTGGATGAAACCATACAAACATAGCCAACCTGCTTCAGACGTTCAATAAACTCGTGTTATTACAAATCAATAATAATTAGGCACAACAAATGTGTTAACAATATCGCAACAGCTGAGATTCCAAGACAGCCAGCTGCTCATCAGAATCACAAGTTGCTTGGCCCATGCTTGATTGCATTGGAAACATACAATGAGTTTATTGAACAAACGAGTGATGTAATGACCCAAGTGAAATAAGCAGCAAATAGGTAGCCAGCATTTTTTTCTCTAGAAACATAAAAATTCATATGCTACACTTAATGCTGACCCTAAAAGAGAATTATAAATTCCCAGTATAGGTGCAAAACAAAATTGTCAAAAGCACAACAGAAATATAATACTTCGAACAGAATACTGGAAAAAATTGAAACTGCAGTATTTTCGTTTCAATCAGATGAACATGATTCACAATTAATAAGAGACCAACAAGAAAAATCTGAAATCAGATTACATGTAAGTAATGCAATTTATTTGCTCACTAGGTAGGACAGATGTCCAGATAAACGGACAGCCATTCTAGATCAAAACAAAGTTTATGTATCTAAACATACAAATAATCTTCACTAGGTAAGACAGATGTACAGATAAAAGAACAGCCATTATCTGTCAAAACAAAGTTTATATATCTAAACATGCAAATAAAATGATCAGAGAGAAGGAAAAAAATTGAATAAAAAATGTTAAAAGAGTTAAAAGCTGCTCTCAGACTATACCATTGTTTTCCATCTTTAAAATAAGGTCAAATTCAGAGATCCAAGAGGCCAGAAGTAGCTTAACGACTTCAAAAGGAAAGGAGAAAAGAGGTCCAAGTTCAAGATGCACAGCTGAAAATGTCCAGTGGCCACACTGGAAACTTATAGTAGCACATTTACAAAATACCATCAATAAACAAACCTAACCTAAGTAAATACCTTCACATTTTAATTATTGTTCAAACCCCTACAAACTTTCTATCAAGACTCACCCAGGTTGGCAAAAAATGACCTAAAATTGCTCATGAGCATTTTGATCCATTTGACATACAGTGCACAGATATTGCATCATATGATTAGTGATTACGGCCACATAATAAGTTATGCATACATCAATGCAGAAGGGATTTGTTCAGCAAACTTGTCAGAGAGGTCTCCAGTTCCAAAACTAGCCAGATTTAAGAGAAGGCAGTGTGACATGAAAAGTCAAAATTATGTCAGCTGAATCTCAGAAAGCTTCATGGCTCATGAAACAGTTCTTCCGTAACAAATAGATGCAATATAGAGGTTCTTTGCCCATTTTTCCTGCAAAAATAACATCAAACATAAGCTTTCATGATTAAAGAAGACAATGGACACAGCACAATCAACTGCGGTATTTACCTTGACATGAGTACTAGGAAAGTCAGATGTGCGAAGTGTTTCTTGAGTTTCATCAGTCGGTTTTCTTCTTGGAATACTAAGAACAAGAGCAGCCTGGTCATATGTAGCAGCAGTTGAAGTAATGCGGTAACCATTGTCCCACCTTCGATGAATACCTTCACTAGGATACAGGAAATCAAGCTCCACAACCTGGAATTAATTTTAGAAGAGAAAACATCACATATGGTATAAGCACAACTAAAAATTTAATTTAACATTTTTAAAAAAGAAAAAAGTAGAACCTGATCTGAAAATCCAGCACCACGGGACATAACAATTGCCCATCTACTTCCAGCAGTGGCCATAGCAGTGACGAAAAATCCTTCTTTCCATTTTTTATTAATCCACTTGAACGGAAATGATTCACTGACCTTATAGGATTGCTGCAAGTATTGGGTCCCTGAAACCAACAAATCACCAGTAGAAGTGAGAAACATGGTCACACAGGAACTAAACTCAACACTACAAGCCAAAATATGCAAAATATCCTAATACAATCTAGTCGATTATTGTCGCCAAAATACCAAATGCCTGAAGAATAGAGCTTTAACGAATTACCTTTCGACATTACAACCAACGAGCTCCCACTATTAGATCCTGCTATGGCACTAATATAATAATTTTTTTCCCACTGTTCCATAATCCATTCCTATAAAAAAAAAAAAGTAGTTATATTAGTTCTTCAACATGCACCAAGTTCCAATACAGTGAAGAATACATTATATCAGATATGAAGTATAAACATGATATTACTAACATAAATGACATAATACAACATATTACTAAGTCTTGAACAAAAAGCAAAAAATAACAACCTTGTGAAGGAAGAAGGATGAGAGTTCATAAACTTGTGCAGTGAAACCAGTGCCGGCATCCATAATCAGTGCCCAAAGGTTAGAACAACAACCTACACTACTGATAAATAACCCATCTTCATATCCCTTTTCGATGTGTTGGGACAACCGCATATCAGCAACATTGTAATGGTACCTGGACAAAAAGAATAAAAAACTTAGTCTCTGATCATTTTAACATTGGCCATAAAGACTCATTTAACTTCAGAAGAAAACCTTTGCTTCATAGGTCGGCGAGCATTGTACACACTAATCCATTGTGTTGCTGGCATTCCCATTCTGACTTTCTTCTTTGGCTGCTCATCATCATCTCCTTCCATGGTCAACCGTCCTCTCTTCTGTCCAACCTGATAAATAAGCTTAACAGCACAAACCAGGAAAATATTAGCAACAAGACTCAGCCCTCATCTTTAAACAGTAATCTCTAAATATTGAAGAATTTAGTACCTTCTGAGCACCGTCAGTGTTTATGGGTCTAATGTCTGGATTTGGACCAACAATTCCATCGAAAAGTGATATATATTTGGCATAATTTGGTTCTTCGTCGAACTTCAAATTCACCACATACTCAATAAACTGCCGAAAAGGTGCGGGACAGAGGATACACATATTTTCTGGCGAGGTGGCCATTTTCTTCTTGCAAACAAGAAATCCTTTATTTTCACCCTGCAGCTAACAATTTTATTAGAACGGAACATTTTTATTTACTACTATCACTAAAGTAACTATTGTAAACAAATATGACCTGGTATCCTTGCCAGGGTAGCCGTCCGCGAAGAAGGAAAATTAGTGTGTATGCAAGAGATTCCAAATCATCTCTTCTGCTACCTGTCCTACCAAGATGAGCATGTACACTAGCATAACGAACCGTTCCCCTGTGGCAAGAATATGACAATCAACATCAAAATCAACCAAAGCCTGGATTTTGATCAGAAAATTCACCGTGTATTAGAAATGCAAATAAGTTACCTAAACACATCTGGACGCTGATCGTAATCAACATGAAGACCAGTCGAATTATCACGCCAACGAGTTGCTGCATGGCAAAAGAGAGTGGATTGCATTAAAAAATTAAGAGAAATTAGAAGAAGAAAAAATTCAATGAAGTGTGTAAGTACACACTTTTCTTGGGAAGGTAGAATACTTACCTAAACCAAGATCAACCAGAAAAAGCTTTTTCTCTTCATGAGTTCCCGGAGGGCCAAGCAAAAAGTTCTCAGGTTTTACATCACCATGCACGTATCTGAAACAAATGTAAGCAACACAATGACATTCTTTGCAACAATGAGAATCATGAGTTCAATATTGTCAGACCACTGATTTGCATTTTTTTTTCCGGTTTTAGGCTCATGGATCCTAAAGCCACATTATACCCCAAATAATTTAAGTTGCGTTGAGTGGACCTAATTAAGGACGTAATCAATAAGCTTAATCTAGGTTCACACACTATGGGTATAAAGAGTACATCCCACCCACCCTCCAAAACGTGCAAGAAAGTCTGTTAAACGGTGACGTGCAAGAAAGTCTGTTAAACGGTGAAAGCCACAGGGTGAGACCAGTCTGGCCACTGGAATTGCCAAAGCAGCCTAGCGTGACTGGTTTAGCATGCTGGCTATACCCAATCCGTGCAGTAAAGAAAAAGCCAGAAATAAATCAAAAACAGGATCATGAAAAAGAGAATTACCCTCTAGAATGCATCTTCTCTAATATGGAAACAGCCTCGATTGCTATACACGACACCATTTCAGCAGACATCCTAAAGCCACAAAATAGAAAATACAGTTAAAACAAGCATTATTCACTCGAACAATAAAAATCAAGACACATTACATTGCACTTTGACTCCAGCACGGCAGATGAACTTACGTGTGTGTCTTGTTATTCCAAACATCCCATAAACTAGGGCCAAGAATATCCATGACCTGCAATACAGTTCCAGGTTACAAAAAAAATGAAAGATAAAAAACCCCTAGCCCTCTATATATATAAAAAAAAAAAAAAAA
>Ga0228710_1003004_pt1 | contig 26844 bp, 11 predicted proteins | sample MedpolnodulmetaG_FD_177995 | JGI IMG/M metagenome (GOLD analysis project Ga0228710, IMG submission 177995) | Root nodule microbial communities from Medicago polymorpha collected in Santa Monica, California, United States - pink nodules | ecosystem: Host-associated > Plants > Roots > Nodule... | reverse complement strand
GTATAAATTGTTTGTTTGTGTAAAACTATTGTTCTATTCGACATAAAAGTAAAACGAGAAGAGATAGGGCTATTTCGCTTGGGGTCAGAGACATCAACCAAGCGTAACAGCTGCAATCTCTCGATCAAATAACGGATTCTAGCTTTTTACACGATATTATCACAATCACTCGACAATATCATTCGTGTCCAAATGATATCGTTATTTCTAAGGGATTGTTTAAATATTGATTTCCCAAACATTTAAACAAACACAAAGTCGATTGGATCGTTTAATCGACGATTTCCCAACCGATTAAATGACCCAAAAACACTAAGTTCTAGATTAAAAGTGATTATCAAATATTAGCATCTATGTCTAGAATGATAACTTATGATAGATTGTTATTCTATTTCTTAAATCCAAAAGTATTTGTCAACATCATTTTGAATCTCAATAAAGCATTAAATACAAAAATAACAACAATATTGAATAAATAAGCTAGAACCATATATTAAAAGATCAAGAAATTACATAATAGCTTGTTTGAATACCTCAAAACACACAAGGATAGATGTAGCTACATATGTCTATGATAGCTTTGCAAAGGATGAAGAAAAGATGAAGATTCAATGCCTAGATCCATGATGTCTCAACAAATCTTGGGTTGAATATACTCCTAACTACCTTGCTTTGTGTTTCTCTCTCTAGAAAATGCCTTATTCTCTCTCTAAAAACCAGAAAACGTATTACAAAAAATGATATCATTGAGAAAGAGAAGAAAAACTCTTTAAGTTGGGCAGAATTCATGCCTGCACCCTTAAGCGTACAGGGGTCGCTTAAGCGTGCCTCCTGGAAATCTTTCGTTGGCCAATTGGGAACAGTCACGTATGCCTTATCCACTTGCATCTTGATGAAGTTCGCTTGAGCGTGTGTGAAGCGTGCAGTCAGCGTACAGATATGAGCTCTCGACATTGTGTACGCGTAAGCGTACAAATGTAATCTTTGATAAGCGAACCACAAACGTGCTGATAGCGTACATGAAGGTTGGCTACTGGAACTAGTACGCTTAAGCGTACGAGAGGATGCTTAAGCGTGCTTTCTGAATTTGGGAAGCGTTCAGGCAGCGTACCAATGGCGTACACGAAGCTGCTCTCGATATTGTGTACGCTTAAGTGTGCTGAGGACGCCTAAGCGTACTGACTTTGGTTCATGAGCTTCTTTCTTCTTCCTTGCTTGTCATTTTTCTACATAAAAGGGAGGAGATCAGGCATATAAAACTTAAATGGTAAAAGAACACAATTTGGTAGCTTTTTCTTAGATAACTTGCTTAACAAGTCACTAAAATATGCCTAGATTAACACATAAAATATGTTACTTTTGAGCACTTATCAGACATACATGTTTATTATACGTTTTTAAATGATATGGTGTGTTTTTAATTGAGTCTAATGTTTTGGTAAATTAATTATCGAGAAATTCTTAACCATTTCAACAAACTCATAAAAACAACTTTTGAAAAATGTGTTTGATCGTGTAATTCCAATAATTAAGAACAATTAAACCAATAAAAAGAATTTAGTAAAAAACCAAGATGAGAGATGGTTCATGTATAATGAATATGTTATTTATTATGATTAATTTGAATTAAAATGCATTTTCTAGTTCATTGTGATTTTCCGACTCTAAGGGTTTAATATAGTGATAAAAAGACAAATTTTATGGAAGAAAGAGTAGAATTTGATCAACATATAAATGAGATGACCCATATGTCTAGGCTATAAGGTTTCTGCGTGAAGATGTAGTGTCAAATTAACTTGTGTGATTGCTATTGGCATAACATGATTATCCAATCCAATGTAGGCTCTGCTGGAAGTCTGAGCGTCATGATAAACTCTCAGGATTTAGTCTAGTTAATTGTGATTTTCCAACTCTCAGGGTTTAGTCTAATAGTAAAAAGCCAAACTTTAGATTTAGAGGTTCTGGATTTTTACTACAAGACAAACTTTTAGTAAAAAAACAAACTTCAAATTTCATACATTTCACAAAATCAACATTTATCGACATATTTTTTTATTAAAAATAAATTCATTGTGATTTTTGTTTTTTATTTTATTAACTTTGTTAAATATTATACCTCAAAAATCGTTATAGTGCAATGATCATTAAAGAGTTATCCCGTGTACATTTTTATTTATAAAATTAGACATAAATGCATTATCAAAATTGTTATTAAAAGACATTTACATGCATTATACTGTTAAAATGACACGGCATACTTTAAAAAAATTTTGCAATACAGACTTTGTAGAAAATTAGTAAAATTGAAATTTAAGAAATCATCGGTTATTGCTCAAATTTAATTTTGGGTAAAATTCAATTCTTCTTCAAAACTTTGTTATTATTATTTCTATAATTATATGATTTTTCTATTTTATTGAATAATCTTTCCTAAAAAATGTTTTCCAATAATCTTTTTTCTTTTACAATATGCTAAAATTTAGGATTTCATTTTGAATGAAAAATTTGAGATTTTTCAATTTTATTTTTATTTTTAAATTTACAATTTAAAAAAAATTATGATCAAATGTTTAGATGAGTTAGGCTTCGGAAGCTCATCAGGATCAGAACAAATCTCATGGCTTAAAATTGTAAATTATTCACCAAAGAAGTCCTCGCGCAGACACCATAAGTTTAATCAATTACCTTGCAGTTAAGTCAATTCTTTATTAATTGAGTCTACCTTCATTGGTAATGCTACCTATTAGTAATTTAGTATTAACTTATAAAAAAAATCAAAGACATGTTACCATTTTTTTTTTTTGAGAGAGACATGTTACCATATTTAAAAAAGAAACATGATAGCAAATATTAATACTAATAATATCATTCAATTCTCCTTTTAAATGTTGTTGTTATTACTATTTCTATGATTATATGATTTTTCCATATTGTTAATTTTTTTCTTTGGTTTAAATGTCACTTTGGCCTTGTAACTAATTTTAAAGTTCAATTTAGTCCCATAACTTTAAAACTGGTCAATTTGGCACATAAACTTATTTTAAAATCTCAATTTGGTCCCTTAATTTCAATATAAGTCAAATTGATCTCTTAACTTGTGTAAGTTAGTGCAACTTCATTGTATAACAAAATCGAACTTTGTTAGTAGCATGAACAAAAAAACACCATTAAATAGAATCAAATTTGTATGTAGTACAAACCTATGCAATATCATTTTTAAAAAAAGGAATAGGTGTAAAAATATGATGACATATTCAATCTCATTATTCTTAGAAAAGTAATAAAGGCTGTTTAGTGGAAATGATATTGTTGTATATTGTATGATTATTTTTAGGAAAAATGATAATGAGCATTTATTCCCTAAAATAATAATAACGGGTATTTATATTTTTTTTTGTCAATCCTATGGTTCCTAAGAGACGAGTTCAAATGCGAAGTAACTAAAATTCAGGTTATCGTAAAAAAGGTTATTTGATGGAGTTCATAAAAAACTTGGGCCAAAATACCTGGTTTTCATATTTATTTTTTTAAATTACTATGATTACAATTTTAAAATCAATAAATTTTAATCTTTTAAGTTTGTAGAAGTGTTTTGAAAGAATTGTTTTTCCATAGAAGTCAAGGATGGAACAAATATTGTGGAAAGAATTAAATATGAAATTGGTTTTAAAGCATGGGTCATGCTAACCGGTGCCCCCGGGGCACTGATTAAGCATACAAAAAAAAAGAATTTATTACCATAAAATGAAACTTTGTTGACTTATTTATGGATTAATTACACAGTTTTCAATGCAATAATTACTATATAATTTCCCTTTTTAGTATCTTTAACCAGTGCCCCGGGGCACCGGTTAGCATTTCCCTTAAAGCATTTGTGATTATAAGTTTTAATAATATAATGAATGCTCCATAAAAAAAAGAATGAATACAAAGATATGACGTTGAACAAAACATTAATATTTTTTCTCTAAAAAAATAATAATAATATAATAATCTTTAATTAGAATATTATTTTTAATAATAGTATGAATTCATTTAAATATTTAATAAGGATGAAGGAAATTCCTTCAAAAAAAAAAAGGATGAAGGATATAAAACTTAAAAAATCAAAAACACTATACACTGACGCAAGGTCTTGTATTTATTTTTTATTTATGCGCACATCAATTAATTAACTTTGTCCACTCAAATATCTACTTTTTTTAAAATTATGAAATATTAGTTTTGTTGTTGTCTATTTTAAATAAATCAAAGGAGCCATAAAAACAAATTTTTTTTTGTATATACAAAAGAAAATAGAAACATGAATAGAGATTTGGTCAAAAACAATGAATATAGAAACAAACACCAAAAGAAAAATTTAAAAGAGAATATGAATAGAAAATTGCAACATACGAAATAAAAAAAAAAGTAACATAAGAATATAAATCTTAAATAAGCAATAAAAAAATAAGAAATAAACAAATAAATGAAAACATAATGGGATTGAAAACAATGATTTTTTATGGGACGAAAATGTAGATGAAAATAATGAAAAACAAATTGTCTCTATATATAGAAAAAAAATCATGTCATAATCAATTTTGATTGGCTCATGAAAAATAAATGAGTCATGATCTATTTTGATTGGCTAATAAAAAATAAATGATTCAATATCCATTTTGATTGGTTGATAGAAAAGCATTAAATGGGATGAAGAGCAAGAAGATGCCACGTGTACTATCGCTTATAGATGTAGGCTTTTGTACTCGCTCCCTTATCTATATCTATCTCTGACGTTAGTTTATGGCTAATGATACTAACATGGCAACTTTAATTTGAATTTAAGCTTAATTAACAAAAGGACGAAGAAAAGATCGGTTCTTATCATATGGGCACGGATGATCTTTGAAGTCATCAACATTGGAGCATTGTGATAGCAACATCGAATTTTATAGTTAAGCCTATTTTTACTAATGAAATAAATCACATAATCATTGATATTTCGACAATGCTCAACAAAGAAACATGTTATTGAAAGTAATAATTTAACTCCCAAAACATCAAGAGTTATTGGTTATTATATTTACAAGGCTGATTCAAAAGACCAATTAATGATATCATGTGTTTCAACCAATTCTCCTGTAGTTGCAGAGAAGCCTATTCTAACCCATTCAGGCAAAACACTCCTTAGATCAACAACAACTGAAACGCTAGTGGAATTCCACTGAGTCCCAGGATAAGCCACAAACACACTCAATCTTTTAGACTCTGAGTTATAGTTTATGTTAGCTTCTCCTAAAGCATTTCTTGGCACAAAATTAATAGGCCATTGTGCATATTCAAGGGAAACAATAGACCCAACATCAATTCCAATGTGAGGAGATTGAAATGATGAAGGAGGGTCCCAATCATTTGTAAAACCATCAAACTCAATAGCTAATATTGGGTTTTTGGATGGAGGAAATGCATTTTCCGGGTCGAAAAGACCAAGATACCCTCCACTTGAATTTTTTGGTACTTCAAAATGTAGCGGTCCCATATAGAAAGTGAATCCGTCTCCATGGAGATCTGAACCGTTAGTGTTCACGATAAAGGAGAAGCTAGTGGAGAAATCAGCTAATTCTCCACTAGTTTTATCCCAAATATGAATTGGTGTGAGGTATGTTGCACGTCCAACCGTATTTGGGAGTGGTTTACCAGATTGGTCGGTTTTTGTTAGTCTTAGAATTCCGTCGGAGATTGAGGTGTCACCCCTGAAAAATATGTCGGGATTTTCATTCTCGAATTCTGTTATGCTAAAAGCAATGGTTTCTGATCGTGCTACTTGTCGTGATTGCCACGATGATTGTGATTTGACATTGTGGTATTGTAGGAAGAGGGAAATGATGAAGATTGTAATGAGTGATGAAGAAAGAGTTCTGTTAGAATTTAAGTTGGAGAGAGCCATTTTGTGATGCTTGAAACCAAGGGAAAATGTGTAATTATTTTATAGGAGTGTGTTATGTTGGCCGTCTAGGAAAATAGTTTATAAAGTATAGTAATCATCAATTGCCGAAATGAATACGACAAGCAACTTGCATTGAGGTGTGTTGCCATTTGCCAACTAATTAAGGTGGAAAATCCAAGGAAAAAACAGCTAGAAACTTAAGTCCAAAAAACGTTGGTTAAAAAAAGTATAAAATTTTAATTTTTCTTTTGAAAACGATGATGTTATACTAGAGGGGGGTATAATTGTGGAGGGATATGCTTATTTATTAGTTAAAAAATGTTTACAAAATAACTGAAAGTTTATCATTTTACAACAAATACCTATTTCCAGCAAGTTGATATACTATATGCAGGGGTATAGATAGATCAAATACATCACAAATTAGAGAACAAAAGGACCATTATTGTTTAAAGTCAGTGTAAAAATTTATTCTCGAATCGCATGACAACGAATTTGTTTTTCATTTTTATTTGTTTATTATATAGTATTAATCAATGTTATCAATAGATTAGTGATTGAAAAAATGAATTATTATATCTTGTGGATCTTGATCTTTCAAAACACATCTTTGATGAAATTTTGGTTGAAAGAGACGGTTATGCGTTTTATGTGGCGATCATTTACGAGAAATTGTCTGATTATTGTAATATCTGCCAAACTATTGGTCATTTTGATCATGCTTGCAACAAGTTGCATCCATTAGTTGATCAAGAAATGAAGTCGAAAGATGATAAGGTAAAGAAACCGATAATGGTTGCAAAATCTATCACACTCTTTTAAAAGGTGCATAATGACGACAAAGCTCAACATGATGAGGGTATGCAACATAACAATCATACTATTGCTATAGAATCATCAACTGAAGATCAAAACAAAAATAATAGTTGCAAGTCAAACGAGGCAGCAGCTACTAACAAAGAGACTATTACTATAGAATCATCAACTAAGGCAATACCTAATTCACAACTTATAGTGAATTCGGAGATGCAAATGACAGGGGAGGATAGTTTGCAAAAGAAGTTGGTTGAAGAAGATGCTCACTTGCCTTCCAGACAATATGTCCTAGAAACAACATCTTTTAAGCGCAACAAGGTTTAGTTACATTAAGAACAAAATACAATGGTCCAAAATGATATTAGCGTTATTAAGCAAGCTCTAGAAATTAGAAAAGCAGGACACATGTAGTGGAATTGACAAAGAGCTAGGTGTGTCATTCACACCTTATGTCTATAAAAATCAGAAAAAGAAGAACAAGACTATAAGTGCAGGTATCAACACCTTCTCTGGATATTCATTGAAGTTCCTCTTTTCTTAAGAGAGAATTTGGTTAGAGATATATGTTTGTGATGATAGTTGGTCATACGCTATTTTTAGAGTATTTTTAATTAAGTTTTTAGTCTATTTCTATTAATTCAGTATTTAATTTAGATACATTTTGAATCAATTATCGTTTTTGATTTATTGAGTCATGTAATGTATAATATTATTATAATTGGTCAATTAATGTGACATATTTTAAGTCGAAAGAGAATGAGATAAAAAGAAATGTGGTTTAGTGCTCTAGCTACTAAGGACATTAGAATTTAGAGAATAACTGAGCTAGAAAATACTTGCTTGGGCGCAAGGGTTTAAACACTAAATTTGAGCACAAACATTATTGAAAAAATATAGAGAGAAAATAATTAAATAATATTTATTTTTTAAATAATTAAATTTGAGTTTTTGCAAAGTCCTTCAAAATCTTTCAAGAGTAAGTTTTCTGTGTTGGAAAAATTGATGACTCTACTAAGCCAACTTTTTTTTCAGAAAAAAGAGCACTTATTGGTTGTTTTGGCTTTCTCTAAGGGCTAACTTAAAACAGTTTAAATATAATTTCAGTCCCTACAATTATAGCGTTTTTTTGTTTTAGTTCATGTAATATTTTTTTTCCAGTCCCATTAAACATTCTATTTGTTTTAGTCCTTGCAAATTTATTTCTTGCTTGCCTCCAGACTTTTCCTACTAGTCAAGAACATGTTGCACATTTTTTTTATTCTTTTTATACAAAAACCCTAGGGAATGAGTCATTTTCGCATGGTTCTTGCTTATGACCCATGCACACAACCCCTACATACTTGAAAATGTAAAAATGCGCATCCAAGCATTGACACGGCCTTGTGCCTTTCAAACAAACTTACATATGACTATGCTAACCTAAACCGAATATACACTTGATTACTTGCAAATACCTTTCGTATATTGATATGCAGGGTCTTGCATTGCTGAAAACGTGTAACTAGTTGCGGAACGTTTTTAACTCTTCTTAAAAACTTTGTTAAATCATTGAAAGGTAGTAACAAACTACTAAAACCTTGCAATTTCACTAGTTTTTCTTATTTTCTCCCCAAAATATAATTTTGCAAATATGAGGAATAAATAAAAATGTTTGGAAAATAGAGGGTAAATACCTTCTTAAAATACATCAAGAAATGGGCATTTTTAGAACAATAATAGTAAATAGAGTTGAATTTGGTGACTTTGCCTGATGTTTGAGCTCACCAAATTATGCTTTCTTTTACCTAAATAAGTTCGAAGGAGGTATATAAACAGAAGAAAATCATACAATCATGAAATCATTGATACTTTTTTACAATACACAACGAAGAAACATTTTTTTATTGAAAGCAATTATTAAACTCACCAAACTCCAAGAGTTATTGATTACAAAGATGATTCAAAAGACCAATTAATTATATCATGTATTTCAACCAACTCTCCTGTAGCAGCAGAGAATCCAACTCTAACCCATTCAGGCAGAACACTCCTCAAATCAACAACAAATGAGACACCAGTTGCTTTCCTCCCGCTCCCCGGATAATCGACAAACACACTCAATCTTTTAGACACGGAGTTATAGTTTATGATAGCTTCTCCTAAAGCATTTCTTGGCAAAACATCAACAGGCCAGTCCACAGTTGCAACTGAATCAATAGAACCAACATCAATTCCAATGTGAGGATATTGAGATGGTGAAGCAGGATCCCACCCATTTGTAAAACTATCAAACTCAATAGCTATTATTGGATTTTTAGAAGGATCAAATGCAGTTTCCGGGTCGAAAAGACCAAGATAGCCGCCACTTGAATTTTTCGGTACTTCAAAATGAAGTGGTCCCATATAGAAAGCAAATCCGTCTCCGTGGAGTTCTGAACCATTTGTGTTCACGAAAAAGAAGAAATGAGTGGAGAAATCCGCTAGTTTACCACTAGTTTTATCCCAAATGTGAATTGGTGTGAGATGTGTTGCTCGTCCAATGCTCTTTTGAAGTGGTTCACCAGTTTGGTCGGTTTTTGTTAGCTTTAAAATTCCACCGGAGATTGAGGCATCTCCCCTGAGAAATATGTCGGGATTTTCTTTCTCGAATTCTAATATCGTGAAAGAAACAGTATTTCTCGGTTGTTGCAATGGTGATGGTGAATATTGTGATTTGACATGGTATTGTAGGAAGAGGAAAGTAATGAAGATTTTAATAAGTGCTGAAGAAAGAGTTGTTGGACTAGATTTTAAGTTGGAGAGAGCCATTTTGTGATGCTACAAACCAATGAGACTGTGATTATTTATAGTCTTGTGTTAGTGTTAGACGTCTAATAAAAAACTGCCGAAATTAATACGACATGCAATTCGCATAGTGTGTTGCCAATTTGACAACTAATTTATAGGAACTTCCAAGGAAAAATTTCGGAAGCTTACATCGTCTAAACTCCAAAATCTTGATGTCTCTTTTGTAAACGATCAACCATATACATACAAGAAGGGGTGTGATATTTGGGAATATTCTAACGAGGATAATGTTGAGAAAGTGTTTGCAATATCTTTGAAATTATCGGTCAACATTGCAATGATTGTTTAGATTCATGCATGTAACAATTTTTTAGAGAAAATCAATCTTGTATCCAAGTTTTCTCTTCCTTCTTCATTCACTATAGAAGAGTGGTTTTCTGTATTTTTTTTACTTGAAATCAACACTTATTTGTATCATTTATCCCCATCTTTTTAAACTAAATGAGTGGTTTTCGCATAAATCTTTTTTTTGTGTGCGAAATTATCGTCTCATTACGACATTGTTTGTTCGTCGTCTTCATGCGGCGGTATTTGATTTTCCAAGATTATTTTAAAGAAAGAGTGCACATCATGCACATCATGGCATAAAATTGTGTCATAGGTGCGAAATAGGGAGATTTACTTGTTTAATAGGATGATTTGTTATTAGCTGATGGGATGTTATTATTTTATCAAATGAGGCGTTTTTATTTTTTCAATCAGGATAGTACATTGGAATGGACATAATCTTCTCAAATGGGGCAATATCCAGATCAAGTTTAGTTGTATCTCATGTATCATTTGCATAAAGTTTATATTTTTAATTGTTATGTTTGTACTTTGCTTTTGACTTTAATGCGGTGTTTTCTATTCTTCTTATTTTGTCTTCATGTTTGTAGGATTGTATTTTGTGGCATAGGAATACTAACACCTTACAACCAATATTTTAGATATTGATAACTCTAAATATTTGAAACAAAAAATGATGGACTGTTTGTACGCGTATGGGGACCAAATTTGGGTATTGTTGGATTGTAATTAAAAGTAATTTTTGAAGTTTATTAATTTTGGTCATTAACTCAGCTCGAAACACTAGGTTTCGAGTTAAATTGTTTTAATAATTTTGTCATTGTTTCTAGTTAAATTATTAATGACTATTTTTAAATTAAAACGTAGTATAAAGAGTTATATTTTAATTAGTTAATAGGTAGTTACTTTTCAATTTTCTTAATTAATTTTCTCAAAAAAAATCATGATTAATTAAATCGATTTATAACTAAGTGTTAATTAGTTTCATTTTTAAATATCATACCCAAGTCTTTTTAGAAAATTTTAATGAAAAATATTTTTATAAAAATATGCTTAAAAGAAATTGAATCATTTTTAAAACAAATATTATCGCATTTTTTAAAATACAGAAAGTTACAAAAACTAGCATTATGAAAAGCTTTATCGCACGTTAAACTCTAAGTCACGCTAACTTTATATTTTTTGAACAAACTAAAATGGGATATATTATAAACAAATTGACTTATCCCGCACAAGGCATGCAAAAGGTAAGCCAACCAAAAGTATTTACAATGGTTAGGAGCTGAAACGAAAGCACCAGCAAAAGCTAAACAAATTACACAAGCACACCCATACAAAGAAGTTGATTTTTCCACCAGTCATGATAACTATAGCTAAACGTTGCCTGTTTAGATTTCAGCCACAAGAATGAATTCAGTTTCACTTTTTCAGATAAAATAGAAGAATTTGAAGCCGTATTTTGGAAAACACGATAGTTTCTTTCCTTCCAAATAGCCCAAAAAGAAGCAAACCAAACTATTCTCAAGAATGAGTGAGTGACTCTAGGCAAGCCAGCCATATTAGAAAATTGAATAAAATGATGTCGAATGTCACCTGACTGAACCGAAGAAATACCCAATGATGAGTAAAACCACAAGTACACGGTTTACCGATGTAGTAATAAAAGATATCGTTCCGACAAGGAGTTATGAATTCAATTAACTTTCAATAAGGATTAGAAGAAGATTAAATTATAAAGCTGTGATTTTTAACGGTTTAGAAAATAACAATAATAATAAAAGGCGTCTTGGGATTATTGGTTCATCTTGATGACAAAACCTTCACAAACCAAACCGTAAACCTAAACTTTATATTGTACCTACTTTCTAAAGACAAGTTTCTCTTAAGCGTATCAAAGTTTCTCTCGAAATCATTGAGTGTGTTCCTCTAGCAACCACATCTATTCTCATGGTTGATTGCTATTAGAATCCTTGAAGAACGAAACTTTATTTGTCTCAAGTTTTGCTAGACTATTCTCATGTTTCGCAATCCTTGTCTAATTTCACTTGTTCCAATATCAAAACTCCGTTGTCACTTTATGAATTGATATTTGTGATGATGAATTAACAAATACTAACCCTCCGTTGTCGCTTTATGGTATTTGTTAATTCATTATAAAAATGGTGAAATTAGATTAGAAAGTAAATTTATATAAAATTAGGGTTCGAGGCTTGGTTTGATTAGGATTAGGTCTTTAGACTCATCCAACAATCCCAAGACAAGAAGAGTCTACTCACTCACGTTCATTGTAGACATAGAAGAGAAGAAGAAGAACATAAAAGTAAATAACAATAAAATAAAGGTGAACTTTTATTCCAAGAACAAAAGATGGTTTTACAAACAAGATGACTGCTCTATTTATAGTCTAACATTGACTTGAGCCCCAAGAATTAAATCACTAAAGTTTTGCACAAGAAACCATGGGCTCTAGGTCAGAAATACTAAAATAGGCAGCTTGTCGAAGAAGCAAAAGCAGCAAAAGGGCAATATGGGGCGCGCCACTTGTTATATTTTTGTACAAGATCTTCAATTCTTTGCACAGGATATTTTTGTATGAGATCTTCATATTTTTGGCATGAATCAGCTCCAATTTCCCTTTCTTTTGCTTCAAGACTAAATCTTTTGAATATTCGTTCCTGAAATATAATAACTTGCAATTGAAGTAAAATAGTTCTAGAAGGAATTAAAAACATATTAAATCTAAATAAAATAAACTTAAATATTAAATAAAAGACAATAATTAATGACTCATTATTGACTCATCACCCAATCAGTTGTAGACATGAGCCCATAGCGAGCTGAATATGTCACAACCTAAAGACATATGAGATACCGTTTCTGAAACCCCACAACCAGCAGCACAAGCCGAATCATTGAGATGAAGGACATGCCGCCGCACCAGGTTGTCTTTTGAAGGAATTATGTTGCAAAGGAGCCGTCACACAAACAACGACACCTTTGAAGGAATATGCTTATGCTAGACGTCGTCAACAAGAGTCTTTTCCATACCGCGTTGTCATTGTTAGTAAGAAAGCGATAAGCTTCCCACACCGTGTAACCATGAATAGGATCCAGATGCCACCTTCAAGTATCAAGAACCTTATCCTGCAAAACAACGTTATGACATAACACAGAACACTCCCTCACACACTCCTCCTCCCACGCCAACAACCGACACCGCCACACCCACCCTAGCCTCCACATCTCCTCAACTGAACACTTCTTATTGGCAGCCTGATCAAAAAGGCGTGGAAATTTTAACCGCAAAGGAATTTTCCCTAACCAAGTGTCATACCAAAATAAAGTATTCCTACCATCACCGACTACCCGACGAATGTTATCATCAAACCACCTACCAACACCCTCACCCAACTCCTCACAGATCCTACAAATTGACCGCCACCAAGTAGAGCAATTGTTGCCCCTCTCCTGCAGTCGACCCCCTCCTCCCCATATCGGGCTCTCAGAACACGATATCATAACCCCTCCTTGTCAACTGTCATCGTCCAACACCACTTTCTCAACAAAGAAATATTAAAAGCTCCCACCCGCCTAACCCTCAAACCACCATCCTCCTTCGGAGTACAAATAGACTCCTAATTTATCCAAGCAATTTTTCTAGTATCCTCACCCCCAGCCAAAAAGAATTTTTTAAAAGTAGATTCAATAGAAGAAATTATACCTGCAGGGACTTTGAAAAAGGAAAGAAAGTAATCCAGAATGGAGGATAAAGTAATTAATATATTCAATATGTCTAAAGTAATTAATTGGTAAACACAATATACTCAATATACATAGATCTCAAATTGCATTAACTAGGACTCATAGATTAAATAGTTCAAATAGGTTCACATAGGATCAGCTTCCAATCCTAATCTAAACATAATCAAAGGTTTAAAAAGTGTACATTCAAATGAGATTGTAAAAGGTCTTCAATCTTGTCTCAAAATGTTCAAAATCACCACCACCTTAGGTCACTTGAATCGCTCAATATGCCTTCACTATGTCAAAATTCTGAACTCTTGCATCTGGCTATAGGTAGAGGTGTCAATATCATGGGGCCTTGAAGTTTTGGCCACAACCCACATAGTAAGGGGGCTTGAAAATTCACAAGATTAAAAGACCCACATTTATGTAAGCCCACAAATAAAAAAATCAAAAGGCCCCAAGCCCCAAAATTTCTAAAAACTTTTTTTTACTGAAAAAAAAACTTTTTTTTACCGTAAATTTTTTTTTACCATAAAAAAAACTTTTTTTTTACCTAAAAAAAACTTTTTTTTTTTCCAAAAAAAACTTTTTTTTATTTGAAATAATTAATATGGGGCTTTTTTAGGCCCACAAATAAATAGATTTTATAGTGGGCTTGACCCTAAATAATTTTGGGAATTAGGGGGCTTTAATTTAGTGGGCTATAGATAGGATTATATAGGAAAAACTCTAGGCTCATGCATGAGCCACTCACATGCATCACAAACCCTATGCGTAAAAAATGTATTGGCAGATGTTGATTGTCCAACAGACGCGATGCGCAGGGAGCCGCATGCGGCATGTGTGCTCCCGTAGCGATCAACGTTTCCCTTTGTTTTGAAACGTTGTGCACGTTGGGCCAATTGCCCTACATGTGAGGTAGTAACATAATTGCTTTGTACACTTCATTTCTTCTCTCATGTAGAATAAACCTTTGACTTGCGATTGGGACTTGAGGCAAATTTTTCCAAGTTTTTTGGACTTTTTTCTTTCAGTGTGAATAGACTTCACACCTCTGTCATATCCAAAGAGAACCATCTCATCGTATCAACATGCTGGTTAACACCAAAAAGACATTGACACCCTATTATTATTTTCAACATGCTGGTTAACACCAAAATGACGCGATGCGCAGGGAGCCGCATGCGGCATGTGTGCTCCCATATGTGCAACATGTTCTTGGCTTGTCTAGTTAGGGAAATATAATGACTTATAATTATTATTTTCAATACATGACAAACTTTTCATAAACTATCAGTAGCTTACCTAGAAACCTCTAAAATACTAAAATAAAATGGCAAAATGACTCTGTAAAACACTAAAGTACATGTTGTGATGAAGAGTCATACAAATTCATAAATTAATCTTGCAATGAAAATAAACAAGAAAGCTTCACAATGGTGTTGATATATATGCTCCTGCATTTTTTTAATTCTTCCTTTCCTCCAAACTTTTTCACAAGCCAAGAACATGTTGCACATATTTTCCCTTTCATTTTATACCAAAACCTAGGGGATTGATCTTTTATGCACGGGCCTTAGGTAGCCCACATACTTGAAAATGCAAAAATGCATCTAGAGAGCATTGGCACGGCCTTGTGCGTTGCATGTGACAGTGTTAACCTAAGGTGGGTTGAAAATGCACTTTATCGCTTGCATGTGTTAGAACCAAGTTGGTTTGAATAACAATGATCTTTCATTTTGGTTTTCATGATAGCATAGTATATAAAAGAATGATTTTGGTTTTCACTATTGAAATCAAGCAAAACAGTGTTCGAAGCGAATAAAATCACTAAGAAAAGTGAAGTTTTGAGTCTAATCTAGTGGTAAACCATTTCATCTGGATCAAATAAATAGAATCTTGCTTCGACTGAAGAAACCAATACGATTCCATCTTCTACAATACCTTTCATTCCACAAATTCCACCCTTCCCTCTAGCTTCTCTAACTTGGATGAATTTATTACCGTGTTCACTAATAAAGTCAATTGAATAGGAAACATAACATGAGATCGAGCTCTTAATCGAATGGAAGCTTCTGCATAATGGGAGGAATTCCTTCTATCTGTAACAAACTGGATTAAATTGAACAAGGGTTTTTGGCAATTTAGTAGCTGAAAGAAACCCCACGGCATTTCAAAAAACTAGGGAAACCTTTATCCTCTATGCACTAAGTTTGAAGAAAGCACGAGAAGCGAAAGGTATCAAAAATATTACTTCATTTGTTGCTAAGAATTTGTTCCCTCTAGAAGTAATTCATTTGAGAAGACTTTAGTTCTTGAGTTCATTCTTCAGGACACTGAAATACAAGTGCATGCCTACATTTCAAGCTCCTATATAAATTCCTCATATGACTCCCTTAGATTGGAGATCAAGAAGGGAAGAATTTAACATATTGTCTGTGGATACTGAGGCCTTCATTCAAGCCTCTATAAATCGACATGATGATGTTATCTCTACCTAGTCACAGATTCAGACAACTCTTGCACTTATTCTTGAAAAACTTTCCAAACCTTAGTTTTTTAATTCTGTTTTATGCGCTTTTTGAGATTTTGTATGTACTTGAAGTGCTTGGTAATTATGTACTTCATTTGTGATTTTTAATGCACTGAACTTCTTATTATTGTATTCATCTTATTTAAATATTCTAGTTATTTTCTTAAAAACTTATAAATCACTAAAAGATTGTAACAATCTACCAGGGCTTGCAACTTCACTAGTTTTTCTTATTTGAGATTGCACTAGTTTTTCTTATTTGTTCTACAAAATATAATTCTGCAAATATGAGAAATAAATAAGGAAAGTGAATTCAAAACCATAAAATAAGATTAAATAGAAGGTTAATACCCTCTTAAAATTCTACAAGAAATAAGTTTATCAATTATCACATTGAATTTTCATTAATCTTAGAAAATAGAAGAAATAACAAGGGATCTCTTTGTAACAATAAATAGTAGAGTTGAATTTAGTGACTTTTAGTATATTTGAGGTCACCAAATTATACTCTTTTTTGCTTATAAATAAGGCCTAATGGAGTATATAATTATAAGGAAATCATGTCATCATGAAATCATTGATATTTCAACAATTCACAACAAAGAAACATACTTTTATTGAAAGTAATTATTGAACTCCCCAACCTCCCAAGAGTTGCTGATTATTATAAGGCTGCTTCAAAAGACCAATTAATGATATCATGTGTTTCAACCAATTCTCCAGTAGCAGCAGAGAAACCAACTCTAACCCACTCAGGTAGAACACTCCTCAAATCAACAACAAAAGAAACACCAGTAGCATTCTTACCACTACCAGGATAAGCCACAAATACACTTAATCTTTTAGATTCAGAGTTATAGTTTATACTAGCTTCTCCTAAAGCATTTGTTTCCACAAAATCAAGAGGCCAATTCACAGTTGCGCGCGAATCAATGGAACCAACATCAATTCCAATGTGAGGATATTGAGAAGGTGAAGCTGGATCCCACCCATTTGTAAAACTATCAAACTCAATAGCTACTATTGGATTTTGAGATGGAATAAGTGCAGTTTCCGGGTTGAAAAGGCCAAGATACCCTCCACTTGAATTTCTTGGCAAGTCAAAATGAAGTGGTCCTAGAAAGAAAGTAAATCCATCTCCGTGAAGTCTTGAACCGTTTGTGTTCACGATAAAGGAGAAACTAGTGGAGAAATCTGCCAATTCTCCACTGGTTTCATCCCAAATGTGAATTGGAGTGAGATGTGTTGCGCGTCCAACACTTTTTTGGAGTGGTTTACCAGAATATTTGTCGGTTTTTGTTAGGCTAAGAACGCCATTAGAGATTGAGGCATCTCCCTTGACAAATATGTTGGGATTTTCTTCATCGAATTTTGTTATGGTGAAAGAAATTGTACTTCCTAGACTTGGCTGTGGTTGTGATGGTGATGGTGAATATTGTGAATTGACATGGTTTTGTAGGAAGAGGAAAGTAATGAAGATTTTAAGGAGTGCTGAGGAAAGAGCCATTTTGTGATGCTACAAACCCAAGAGACTGTGGTTATTTATAGGGTTGTATTATGTTGTGTTAACCGTCTAAGAAAATAAAGTAGAGTAAAAGTTTGCCGAAATGAATAGGACATGCAAATCACATAGTAAGTGTGTTTCCAATTTGCCAACTAATTAAGAGGGAAATAACAATGAAAAATTAGTTGGAAGCTTACATTGTTCCAATTACCAAACACCAAAATCTGGATGTCTCTTTTGTAAACGATCAACCATATACATACAAGAAGGGAGTGTGATATTTGGGAATATTCTAACGAGGATAATGTTGAGTAAATATTTGAAAAATCATTGAAAGTATCGTGGCCATTGAAATATGATTGACCTTTAAATTTTACTCCTAACCATAATGACTCTAAAACAAAGTCCATGAACAGTAGGGCAACTCTTTGTTGCCAATGGCCCCTGTTTAACCGTCCAGTTGCTTCCATTATATGTACCTTGAAAATAATACTGCAATTTGTTGGTTTCAATTGTGAGAGACTAGTCTTTAACCGATTATGAATGAGTTCAATGTTAGATATAAATGGCATGTTACTCATATTTCAAATACCTTAATGATTTAGGTAGAGATGTAAGTTTTTTTCTTGTGGTCTTGGAGCATTAGTCAGTTTATGTTCACGACGTTTCCTCTCACTCTTCAACAATTGATATTAGAGTCTTGGTTTGGCTTTGTGGGGGATCAGAAGTGGAATCTTGATGTTTGGATCAAATTTAGGATGTGAAAGACCAAGGATAGATTCGGGGGCAGATCCATAAATGTATGAGACAGGGGTTGAAAATATTTTAATTCATAATATATTTTTTCACAAATAAATAAAAAAACTAATAGAAAATAATAAAAGTGTCGAACATTTGTGACTTAAAGGATCAAAATTGAACAAATATTTAACTCCCATAAGGTGGTGAATTAAAGTTTGAATTCTAACTGGAAGAGGTATCCACATTTAATGTCTAACACGCCTCGAATAATTTTCTTCGATTAAAAAAGCTTAAGGTATCAAAGTGAAATACTTTTAAATCAAAGTAATTAGGGAGTCTAACACAATTGACAGATATTAAAACTTAGTTAGTATAGTTCAATGCTAAACATTGTGTATTGGGGAGTTCAGATTTAGCCTGGTTTGTTGTGAATTGTCTTTTTTTTACTGAACATGTTGTTCTACTTACTTAATTGGCGAGTAAATAACTATGTTATTAGTCTTTAAATATGGGAGATATTGTAACTATGGTTTTTGAATGTATTGAAATTACAACAGTATTCACATGTGTCTCTTTTATTAATGGTTATATGGTCTTTAAATCTATTTATAGGTAGTCAATTTAGTCATCAAATTATTAATAAAAGAGACACTACTGACTATTTCAAAAACAAAACAAAAAAAGACACAACGGACGTATTTGTAATTTTAATGCATTTAGAGACTATAGTGACCACATCTTATCTATTTAAGGATCAAAATGGTTGTTTGCTCCATAATTAGTGCATGACTTATAATTAAGTTTAGCCGTCAAGTTTCAATGAATTCATTTTGTTGTTATAAAAACGGATCGTGCTAACAAGAGTACATGTTAAGTATTCCACAAATAACAAATATTATTGTAAAAAATTAATTATTAAATTTTTGATAAATAAATCGGCACAGTTTCAAATACATAATTTCTATTTTTTTTATATGTATTGCACAACAATTTTCTGGTAATTTCTTTGTCAAGCTAGTTTCAACCCATGAAAATTAACTTCTTTGGGATTAATTATATTTTCATTTTGTTATCCTTAATCCGTTTTATGACGCTCAGCATCATATCTGCATAAACAAGCTGAAATTAAAATTAAAGTTTGTTAATTAAGCATAACCAAATTTATTCTAAATATCCACCATTGATCTAGTGAAGTACAATTTGTTTAATAATCATAACATATATATTCATATAATCCATTAAGTTCATCCTTATTAAGGAAACATAAACATTACAGCAATAGAAACATAAAAGAACTCAGCAATAGTAATATTCTTTGAACACACACTTTATTTTCTTCTTCCAGATGTGATGCTCTCTACAAATTTGAAGTGAAAGACCAAGAAAGAATGTCATGTGTTTCAGCAAGTTCACCCGTGGCACCGGAGAAACCAACAAGGACATATTCGGGCAGAACAACCGCAAAATCAACAGTATAAGATACAGCAGTTTCCAATATGACAGGACCATTTAGATAACTTACCAACGCACTCAATATTTTCGAGGCAGGATTATAACTTATGCGTGCCTTTCCTATCGATCCTTCTGGTACACGATCGATTGGCCATGAAGCAACGGCTGAAGACCTAATCGTGTTGATGTCGATTCCTATATGAGGTGAATTGTCCAAGGGAGGATCCCATTCATTTCTAAAACTATCAAACTCAACAGCAACGATAGAGTTTTTGGAGGTATTGAAGGCAGTTTCTTTATCGAAAAGTCCAAGGAATCCACCATCTCCATCTGCTGAATTCTCCGGGAAGTCAAAGTCTAACGATGCAATAAAGAATGTGAATCCATCACCATGAAGTAGTGAACCTTTTGGATTCACAACAAAGGAAAACTCAGTGGTAAAGTCAGCGACTTTACCACTTTGTTTATCCGAAAGGTGGATGGCTCCGAAGAAGAAGGAGAGGCCAGCACTGTGTGGAGATGGCTTGCCAAGTTGGTCCTTTTTGGTCAATTGTAGTACTCCATTTGTTGTGTTTGCATCACCGTCAATAATGATGCTTTTAGTATCGGTATCAAATTTGGGGAAGTTGAAAGAAAATGAGTCGGATTTGACATTGGTGATTAACAAGAGAAAGGTTAAAAGGAAAACAGAGAAGAGGTTTTGTGTCACAAGGAGTTTTGGTTTGGAGTTGGCCATATGGTTGTAATGTTGTGAATGATGCATAGAGCAAAGGGGTTAATCCATCTATATATAGGCTTTAGTATTTTGATTTTTATAAGGTTGTTTTTGCAAAATAATTATTAATATTGGTAAAACTAAAGCAGCAGTATTGTTTGCATGCAGACCATGTACTTTGTTAGTGTGGCTATTGATATATTACTTTTTTAATTATTATATAGATTAGTTACAAAATATGAATTATAGATTCATCATATAAATTAGTATGATGAAGATGTTGTGGCAAGTGAGTTAGAAGTCTCACATTGAATGAAAAAGTGAATGTTGAACAACAAATGACTTATATATGTAATGGTATTGTAGGTTTTGTGAACTCTCACCGGACACACCTCTCGCACACCCTTTTGATTTTTTTCTTTTTTCTCAAAATTACCATTTCTATATTATAGATTTTGGAGCACACTTTTTATGTTTCGGTTTATAGAATCCATACACGTCCTATATACCATTTGAACCCCTTATTTTCCCCACACTTCTGCATTTCAGTTTCTAACCCTAAAAAACACACTATCCTCCAAATCCGATTTGTGAAGTTTCAAACTACCAAGCCAGATGTGAGTACACATTTTCTCAAAACTTGCATTTTCAATTCTTTTTTTTTTCTTTTCACATTGTTATGGTTTGGATTTTAGATTATAAATTTGTGCTACAGGTCTTGGGAATTTTTATTTTTTTTTTAAAACTCGGTATTCGATCCATGGGCTGACTAATCCGAGGGGACCGATCCCACCGCCCACATGTTTTTGGATTTTAAAATACGAGAACAGTCTATAGTTACAGAATCGCTGATTTTATTTGCAATTTAATGGTTTTCTCATGTTTTCTCAATATTTCACAAACGGAGAGACGTCTTGATCATGTTAGGGGAACAAAGTCTCAGCCAATGCCTCTACTAGACAAGAGCATGGGATGATATGCAGCGGATGCCTCACCTAGTAGTTTTCCTTTTAACCTTTCTCTTGTTAATCAAATTCTCAGCCAATTCATCAAAGGCTAGTGATGTAGCGGGTGACGAGGTGGACAGACCGATAGAGAGCTACACAAGCAGTACACCATCAAAGTTATCTCATTTTCTTGATGGGATTCACCATTTTCTCAAACCAAAGCGCTACATTTGTTGATGTGGAGTTGTTGGAGTTTTTTTTGGGACCTTGATGGTGTTGATGACATTGCTTGGGGCACTGTTACTCTGGAATTCTTCTACAGAGAGTTGAATGATGGCTACTAGTTTAAGATGAAGAAGCTGAACGGTTATATGACACTGCTTCAGGTAAATATATTCATGTAATTATTTAGGAGTTGATTTGTCATATTTAGTGTTGTTTGCTGATTAAAATACATTAACGCAAGCATCGATCTTTCAGCACTTTTTGATTATTGATGGTCTAGACTGTGAGGCTGGCTACAGGGAGGCTCACGGTCCGCGTGCACATTTTTTCAGTCCGAATAAGAATGCCATAGCAGTAGATATGCATCGAGTGTGGATGGATCAACGAAATAATTATACCACTTTTTAATATAAACTTGTTATTTTTAGTACTTTAACTAATGTCTTAAGAATACTCATTAGCATTCTTCATAAAAAAAGAATACTTATGAATCTGATATTATTTAATTTATATTTATAAAGATAATATTTGTCGAAAAAATGTATGGATCAATATTTGTCAAACTTGTTACTCGATTCAATCATATCACATAGTAAGTGTGTTTCCAATTTGTCAACTAATTAAGAAGGAAATACCAAGGAAAGATTAGTTGGAAGCTTACATTGTTCCAAACACCAAAATCTAAAATCTGGGTGTCTCTTTTGTAAACGATCAACCATATAAATACAAGAAGGGGGTTCTTTAAAACAAAAAAATACAAGAAGGGGGTGTAATATTTGGGATATTCTCACGAGGATGAGGTTTAGAAAATGTTTGCAAAATCATTGAAAGTATCGTTGCCATTGCAAAATTATTGTCCTTTAAGTTTAAATTTTACTCCTAACCATAATCACTTTAAAACTAAGTCCATGAATGAACAGAAGTGCAATTCTTTGTTAACAATGGCCTCTTGTTTAACCTTAAAGTTGCTTCCATTGTATGTACCTTGAACATAATATTGCAATTTGTTGGGATCAATCGTGAGTGTCTAGTCTTTAACCGTCTAAGAATGAGTTTAATGATAGATATATAAGACATGTTACTCATATTTCAAATACGTTAATGATTTAGGTAGAGATGTTACTAGTTGTATATGTAATTTTGATGTTTTAGTGACTATAGTGACAATGTCTCACATCTTTAAGGATATAAATGATTGTTTGCTCCTCAATTAGCGCATCTCTGACTTATAATTAAGTTTACCCGTCAAGTTTGAGTGAATTCATTTTGTTATGGGAAATGTTAACTAGTGCCTCCGGAGCACTGGTTAAGGACCTTAAATGGTAAAACTTTTATGGAAGTTAGTGTAACCAGTGCATTGAAAATTGAAAAGTTTAACATTTTTAAAATATAATTACCTAATTTAAAATGCTTAAAGAGTGCCTCGAGTTAACAAAATCGGTTATTATAAAAAAGGATCATGCAAACAAGAGCATGTTAAGAATTCCACAAATAGCAAATATTATTGTAAAAAAATTATATAATTATTAACTTTTTGATAAACAAATTGGCAGAATTTCAAACATAAAATTTCAATGTTTTTATAAGTATATCCCTCAAAAAAAAAAGTTTTTATAAGTATTGCACAACAATTTTCCGGTAACTTCTTTGACAAGCTAGTTTCAACCCACGAAAATTAACTTCTTTGGGATTAATTATATTTTCGTTTTCTTATCCTTAATCCGTGTTATGACACTCAGCGTCTTATTAGCAAGTGCATAAACATGCTGAAATTAAAAATTAAACACTGTTTGTTAAGCATAAGCAGATTTGTTATATATATCCAGCATTGATCAGGTGAAGTACTATTTGTTTAATAAACATAACATATTCATATCATCCATTAAGTTCATCCTTACTAAGGAAACATAAACATTAACATAAAATAACTTATCAATAGTAATATTCTTTGAACACACACTTTATTTTCATCTTCCAGATGTGATGCTCTCTACAAATTTGAAGTAAAAGACCAAGAAAGAATGTCATGTGTTTCGGCAAGTTCACCCGTGGCACCGGAGAAACCAACGAGCACATATTCGGGCAGAATAGCCGCCAAATCAACAGTATAAGATACAGCAGTTTCCACTATGACAGGACCATTTAGATAAGTTACCAACACACTCAATTTTGTCGAGGCAGGGTTATAACTTATGTGTGCCTTTCCTATCGATCCTTCTGGTACACGATCGATTGGCCATGAAGCAACAGCTGAAGACCTAATCGTGTTGATGTCAATTCCTATATGAGGTGAATTCTCTAAGGGAGGATCCCATTCATTTCTAAAACTATCAAACTCAACAGCAACGATAGAGTTTTTGGAGGTATTGAAGGCGGTTTCTTTATCGAAAAGTCCAAGGAATCCACCATCTCCATCTACTGAATTCTCCGGGAAGTCAAAGTCTAACGATGCGATAAAGAATGTGAATCCATCACCATGAAGTTGTGAACCTTTTGGATTCACAACAAAGGAAAACTCAGTGGTAAAGTCAGCGACTTTACCACTTTGTTTATCCGAAAGGTGGATGGCTCCGAAGAAGAAGGAGAGGCCAGCACTGTGTGGAGATGGCTTGCCAAGTTGGTCCTTTTTGGTCAATTGTAGTACTCCATTTGTTGTGTTTGCATCACCGTCAATAATGATGCTTTTAGTATCGGTATCAAATTTGGGGAAGTTGAAAGAAAATGAGTCTGATTTGACATTGGTGATTAAGAAGAGAAAGGTTAAAAGGAAAACAGAAAAGGGGTTTTGTGTCACAAGGAGCTTTGGTTTGGAGTTGGCCATGGTTGTAATGTTGTGAATGATGCATAGAGCAAAGGGATTAATCCATCTATATATAGGCTTTTTGTATTTGGATTTTATAAGGTTGTTTTTTGCAAAATAATTATTACTATTGGTAAAACTAAAGCAACGATATTGTTTGCATGCAGGGTCGCTTATATGAAATAGGAGGCTCGGCTCTCTTTTTTAAATAGGCCCTCAAGTAAAATAAAAATGCAATTTTTTTGTGTAGTTAAACTTCATTAGAAAATCAGAATCAGAAGAATTTATATAAAAAAAAATAATAATAAGTGAAAGAGAAGTGAAATTTATCTAACGGTGTCGTTTGAATTTGTCACTTCTCCGTTGTGTGAAAGGGAAAACGAATGGTATATGCGAAAAAGAAATGATTGTTGTGATTCTTTCAATGAAATAGCTTTTCAAATTGGCTGATTAAATGATTATACAAATTGGGAGTGGTTTGATAGCATCAGATTTATATCCAAAAAGAAGAACTAGAGTCTAGAAAAAAAAACTCAAACATGTACTAAAAAAGAGAAAAAAGTAACATATTTTTTTTATTTAAGTGAGAGGTGGGTATTAGACTTTATTTTTTTTTTTTTTAAGCTCATAGCTTTTAGAGGTCCGACTTGGTTGAACACTTTGCACTCCTCCAAAGTCGGACCTCTTTGCATGCACGCCAGTACTTTGTTACTGTGACTTGATATATTACTTTTTAATTATTATATAGATTAGTTACAAAATATAAACCATAGATTCATCATATAAATTAGCATGATGAACATGTTGTGGCAAGTGAGTTAGAAGTCGCACGTTGAATGAAAAAGGGAATGTTGAGAAAAAAAGACTTATATTTATGTAATGGTAATGTAGGTTTTGTGAAATCCTGTCGGGCACACCTCTATTGCACCCTTTAGATTTTTTTTCTTCTTTTTTGTCAAAATTACCCTTTTTAAATTTGGGTAATAGTTATTTTGGTCCCTAAATATGTAAGGAGTAGTCACAATAGTCCCTCAATGTATTGAAATTTCAAAATAGTTTCTGATTGTACACTTCGTTAGTCAAAATAGTCTTTGACATTAAAATATTTTGTTAATATTGTTATATTAGTCCTTCAATATACTTACTCATTGTCATATTAGTTCTTAGGGTTAATTAAGTTTTTAGTCCCTATAAATATTCGCAATTTTGGTTTTAGTCCCTACAAAATAAAATCACACTTTTTAGTCCTGTGACATTTATTGTCATTTCAGTCTCTATATGAAAAGATTTATTAAGTATTGATGGATTATTTTAGCGTTATGGACTATTTTGACTAAGAAAGGGCACAATCAATAACTATTTTAAAATTTTGATACATTGAACGATTATTATAACTATTCCTTACACATTCTCAGACCGAAATAATTATTACCTCTTTCTAAATTATACATTTTAGAACACCTTCTTTATCTTTCGGACTATAGAATACATACACATCTTATATACCATTTGAACTCCTCATTTTCCCCACACTTTTGCATTTCAGTTTCCAACACTCAAAAACACACAACCCTCCTAAACTTTTTTGAAATTTCAAATTTAACCAAAATATTTGAAAATTCTTATTTTGAATCAAATTTCATCATATATTTATATTTTTATCCTAAAGTTTTTAACTTTTATGAAAGTATCCAAACAAAGGTTAAAATTTAAGAATTTTATTCCTCTATTCAAACAAAAAATATATAAATAAAGAGAATTCACTTTGAGCCTAAAATTTTAATTTTCCTAAACTTTCTAATTACCCTATCTAAATACACTCTTACACGTAGACTAAATTCTACAATTTAAAACTTCAAAACTCAAACTAAATTGATAAACTTATAGAATAACACATTGAGAATTTGAAACTACATTGAATAAAAGTGGCGGAGTAAAATAAGTTTCCAACTAAGTATATACTTTCGTATGTTTACCATTCAACTAATGATTTAGATTAATGTGCGATTAACAGTTGGATTGATGTTCGACCCTTTTTTCAACATTGGTTGCAAACAAGGTAAACAATTTTTAATAGATAATAGGCGTTGATTTAGACATTTTTTACAATGAAGTACAACTAATTAGAATGATAAGTTATAAATGGCCTGACCAAGTAAACAAAAACCATTATAGATTTTATCAATTACAGTAAAAACTCTATAAATTAATAATGTCAGGACCGGAGAAATTTATTAATTTAGAGAGTTATTAATTTATCGATAAATTAATAATTATTAATTTAAAGAGTTTTTAAGTAATTATACAGTACATACCAAACA
>Ga0228710_1003003_pt1 | contig 26851 bp, 12 predicted proteins | sample MedpolnodulmetaG_FD_177995 | JGI IMG/M metagenome (GOLD analysis project Ga0228710, IMG submission 177995) | Root nodule microbial communities from Medicago polymorpha collected in Santa Monica, California, United States - pink nodules | ecosystem: Host-associated > Plants > Roots > Nodule... | reverse complement strand
TACGGTGCAGTCAGAAAACTGACTTTTTTGAAAAAGTTAATTTTGATTTTAATGTTTGATTCATTTTTAAATTGTTGATTACTGATTAATGATCAATAGTAATTCATCTAATAATGCTTGCAACATCTTGGACTTACAGGTACTATTTTATTGTTGGCATCTTTAACATGCAAACAGATTTGATGATATTATGTGATAATCTTAAGTGTTACACTTTGTGGGGTGTTACACTTAAAACAAGGTACGATAAAATTAGATTAAGTGTAGTCTTGTTAATCTGATGAATTGATGATACTATGATGACTGAACTTTTGATGTCACTATACAAAGAGTGGGGTGTTACTCACTACACTTTTGATGTTATAGTGTTAACTTCATCAGAAAAGTCATTTTCACGACTTCACCATAGAATTTTCCTTTTTTTGTGACATTTGTCACTTAACTAAACAAAAGATCTTCCCTTTTCTCCTGGTATTTTTATTGCTTCTTCTAAATTTGAGCTATTGAATTTTGATATTTTTGGTCCTTTAACCTTTCCTTCTGTTCATAACCACAAATATTTCTTAACCATTGCACATGATTTTCACAATAATTCTAGTTTTTATGAGACATAAAGCTCAACTTGTTGCTTACGGATTTTCACAAAGACCTAAAATTAATTTTGATGAGACATATCCACATGTAGTGAATGAATGTACTTTTAGATATTTAATTAGCTTTGTAGCATATAGAGTGCTTAAATTGCACATGATAGATGTTGTCAGAACTTATTTATATGGATCACTTGATAGTGACATTTACATGAAACTCCCATAAGAATTTCATTTGCCTGAGACACATTGTCCTAGATCTTGAGAAAACTATTCCATCAAATTCAATAAGGCGCATGTGGTATAATCTTCTCAATGAGTATTTGATAAAAAAAGGGATATATAAACGACTCCATTTGCCCATGTATTTTTATTTTTATAAAAATGTTTGGAAAATAATTTGTTATAATTTTTGTGTATGTTGATGATATAAATATTATTGTAACTTTTAAAGAGCTTCCAAGAGCTATAAATTGCTTAAAGAAAAAGTTTGAGGTGCAGAAGCTAGGAAAGAGAAAGTTTTTTTTGGGATTAGAAATTGAGCATTTGAATAATGAAATATTCATGCATCAAAAATCTTACGTTGCAAAAGTATTAAAAAGTTTCAATATGGACAAATCTCATTTATTGTCTACTTCAATGGTTGTTCGATCAAATCATGTGGAGAAAGATCCTTTCAGACCTCGAGAAGAGGATGAACAAATACTTGATCCTGAAGTACCATATCTTAGTCCAATCGAAGCACTAATGTACCTTACTAATTGTACACGTCTAGATATTTCATTTTAAGTATATCTATTAGCAAGATATAGTTCTTCACCTACACAGACACATTGGAACAGAGTCAAGATCCTCATAATGCAGTTGTAGGTTATTTGTCAGATCCTCATAATGGTAAATCATAAACAAGTTACTTGTTTACATGTGGAGGTACAACCATTTCATGGAGATATGTGAAGCAGACCATAACAACAACATCATCAAATCATGCTGAACTCTAAGCACCACATGAGGCAAGTCGAGAATGTGTTTGGTTGAGGTCTCTAATTCAACACGAACAAGAGAGTTGGGGTTTATCTAGCGGAAGAATAAATGCAACAATTATCGTTGAAGATGATATTGCATGCATTGCTTAGTTGAAAGAAGGTTACATGAAACGAGATCAAACAAAAGATATTTGTCCTAAATTCTTTTTCAGTTACGATCTTTTGAAGAATGGTGATATAAGCATTCAACAAATTCGTTCTTGTAATAATCTTGCAGACCTTTTCACAAAGTCACTCCCAAACAGAGTTTTTGAACAACTTATAAAAAAGATTAGTCTACGTCGTCCCAGAGATGGTTGTATTATTGAGGGAGAGAAATAAATATATTATGTAAAAATGATATTGTACTCTTTTTCCTTCATTAGAGTTTTTTTCTCCATTGAGTTTTTTTTCTTTTAGTAATGTTTTAATGAGGCATATCCTAATGGACATCAAAGAGGAGTGTTATGAGGCATATCAGTAGATCTCCATCATTGATCTTCCACCTTCCTACAACCCCCATTAGTTAATGGGTGGTTAATGGTCTTTAGTTGCTTTGATCATTCACTTGCTTATCTATGTCTCATAAATATGACTCATATTTTAGTGTAAAGACACACTTATGAAGAGAATAATACACAAAGTTTTTATCTTCTTAATCGTTCATTTTGTCCTTTTATCTTATTTTATAACAATTTTCTTTTTATTCAAGCCCCTTTTATTTCATCTATATCTATACATTGACAAACTACATTCCATTAATAATTCAGTCCCTTTATATCCTTGTGCATGAAAATTTGACATTTATCAAGCGATATTGTTTCTTTTTTTAATATCTATTACCTTTGATATGTATTGTTGCCTAAAAAATTATATGGTACTTATAATTTATAAGAAAAAAATAATAAACCCACCTCTTCGATGAATTATTTATATATATAGTTTTTAAATCTTTAATTACTTATGTTACTCTTTCGGAGTTTGGCCCTTATATATTTTGAAAGTCAAAAATATAAATAAAAAATACAATGAAGTTTGAAGAGACTAAAAATATATTGAACCTTAATGTTCGTCAAAATTAGTACGTGAATTCTTTACAAAAGTTAAGTGGTCAAATAGTTATATATATATATAGTTCTCTATATTTAACATTAATTTTAATTTTATTAATGGCCTTTGGCAGCTCTAAAATTCTAAAAACTATTTAATTGATGTTGACAAAACATGACATTTTTACTTATAAAGTTACTAAAACGATTTTGTTTATTACATTCAAACAATAATAATATGGCTAAAATTTTTATGTTTGTTTATTTTTTGATCATCTTTCTTTCTCTATTTATGGTTGAAGCAAGTATACGTATGTCATTCTCACAACATTTCCAAATCATCTTATTTATATTAGACACAATATTTTATCACCTTTGAATAACATTTTTTTTTTCTTATTTGATAATATAGCTGGCGCCCGCTGCGCTACTGACGAAGATTGTCCTGTTGGTGAAAAGTGCATTGGCGGTTCTTGTATTGAATGATAATCAAGTTTAAAAATAAGTATGTACCTCTAAGAAAATAATTTTAATAAATAAAGAGTAATAATTAAGTATAATATGCATGTATTATTTCCTTCTTATATTCAAGATATCACAAACAACAACGTCGCTTCATAATAATAATAATAATAATAATAATAATTCATTTTAATAAATAAAATCAATTAAATGGATATAATTTTTCTTATGGTGGATTTGGTTGTGAGAAGAAATTAAGAAGAGAGAAATAGGTGAGAGTATCAAAAGAGAGAAAAAGATGAGAAATATAGTAGATTGATGGTATTGTTTGGTTTAAAAGAAAGAGAAGAGAAATAGAAGAGAGAAAAATGTGTTTAATTCATAAAAAGACCAAAATACCCTTGTAATAAATAATAAAAATTAATTAATTTTATAGTTTACATTTTTATTTCTTTCAAAATTAAATTCATGTAATTTGTACCCAAAAAAAATTAATGTAATTTTCATATTACGTTTTATTTTTTATTCAATATTAAATTACAAACATGCAAATCCCAATCCCTTCCAGCTTCTTTCTTCCCTATCCGTTTTTATCTTCTCCCACTAGTTTTCCAATTCTTCTTCTTATCCCCACGTCACATTTCTTCTTCTTCCCTACCTGTGGGAAGCAAGTCAAATAGAGGGACAGGGATATAAATGGAAAAGTGAGGCAAAAAGATGTTTCGCTGTTCATTTTTCGCATCCGAACGAAGAAAGCTAAAAGTAGTAGGACCCACCTATTTCATCTATCTTTCCTCAGTTTCTCTCCTGAACCAAACGTGGTGGGTGAGCTATTTCTCTGCTCTTTCTCTCGTTGGAATCTCTCTCTTAGCAAAATCTCTCATTCCAAATACAGTATTAATGTTTTTGTCTGCTACAGTTTGTATGTTATTATACTCTTTTTTACATCACATTTGTTTATCTCATTTTTCTTAATATTCCATTGGATATTTTGACTAGTCACCCCTAAGTTGTACTATCTTTTTAATGCTGCAAATGATTGATGGTTGATGGTGAGACTGGGGGCGAACATAGTTAGGATTCTTTTTGTACGAGATGATTTAGTATGGATTCAAAAAATTGTCAAAATTAAAGGATCTAAACTAAAACATTTTTATGTCAAAAGTTCTTAAATATTTATTATACTAATGTAAAAAATACAAATTATTTATCTTTAATATATTTTTCTTGGTTGTTGTTGGCTGGTTTTCCGTGGTGGTTGGAAGTTGTTGTATCCTTCCCATAAAAAAATTAGACGGTTTGGCGAGTCGGAATTGAAATTATTGGAGTTGTTGTTTCCTTCCCAAACTTTCTCGAAGGCATGCACCACTTTCATGAGCTTGCTCACAAAAGTCACAACTTCCACCATTGATTGACAACTTTACTACTTATTGCGCTTCCAAATTATTAGCTAGTGCTTTGATCTTATCGCTAAAAATTTTGCTACTTTCTAGCAAGGGGTCATGTGTTTAAAAACTTAGAACTCCCTAATTCTTAATAATATTCATATTCTCGCTTTAGGGGCGATACTATTTCGTGGACATGATATCAATGAGCTCTCAGATTTTTGCAGCTGTTTTGTTCTTCATGGTACCTCCGACTGATGCGTCTAAGAACATGAAGGTTGTTGACTTCAGACCATTTGTGATAATCAATGCAATCTCCATTTTGGAAAACTTGTTCCCCACACATAAGTAGTAGCTTGTATCTCTCTCATGCATCGTACAAATTTTCTATGTCTTCTTGCTGAAAACCAACAATTTCCTTTCTCTTGTCTATGTACTTTGATCTAGGGAGAAAGCGACGGAGGATTGCTTACTTCAAATCATCACAAGTACCTATGGTGCCACTTAGAAGTGTGTTGAGCCAATCCTCTGTCCGTCCACTTAAAGAATAAACAAACAAACATAGTCTTTTCTCAAACTCTAAAACTCCAACTAGGTGAAATGGTGTTGCATGCTTTTAAAAAAATATGTTAGATGAGCATTACAGTCTTCTGATTCCTTACCTGATAATTGGTTCTCCCTTATAGCGGTGAGAACTGCATTTTTTTTATGTCAAATAGAACTAGGTTTTCCGATTGAAACCGTTGGGCAACTTCATCAATGTCGTCCAGTCTTCCATAATCTCATAGTGTTATGTGTTCCATGTCTCCCATTTCTTCGTCGGATGAGAAATAATTAAATTAGGAAGTGGAACAATTGTTGCTTTTCTTGCTTCCAGGATGGATTTGCAGATAGTTCTCTCGGTTTTCTTAATGTCAGAGTCAAATAACAAAGTACCTGAATCTGCACACGCATAAAACAACTTGCAAGGAATTTAATAAGAGCTTGCGAAAGAGAATTATTTTACTTAACAAAAAAGGAAATATTATATATATGTCGATTCATCTTTGCACACGGAATGAAACGGCGATCTCTCCCGTCAATCAAGAATTGGTTCTTCCTCAACATAATAAAAAACCAAAGGAACAAAAAAAAGATTATGTGATCAAAGAATTGATGAGTTCATTCTTTATGTTACTTGAAATACAAAAAATCCGGTGAAAGAAAAATAGGGAAAGAAACTAACACAGGCTTACTGAAAATAGATACAAGGGAGTTTGTGTGTAATGAAAAAGATTCAAAGAAAAATAAAAATTGAAGAGAAATGAAAACTTCCATAGAAAGGTTTGTTTGCTGCATCCATCTTGCCTGGAAGAAGAAGAGATGTGTGTGAGCACGAAAAGAAGGGCCACGTGCTATTTTCATTAAACATTTTAATCTCAGCCATAAGCTTTTAATTAAAAGGTTGAAAATTATTCCTATCATTCTCACATATAAAATGCATTCTCACCAGATATACCCCCTATACATATATAGCGTGTCATTAATATTCATTGAATATTGGGTTAATTACTTGTAGGGATGGCAAAAAGGGCCAACCCGCCCTTTCCCACCCCGCCCCGTAAATAATCCGTCTAGAGTTGTAGGGTTGAAAATCTAGCCCCTTTTATGGCGGATCGGTGGGTTCACCCGTCAATATTTTTTTCAAAAAGTACTAATTATAAACTTCACATAAATAATGTAAAAATATAGAAATTAAAGTTAATTTAAGGAAATCAAAATATATAACTAACGACTTCATATAAATTACATCATCTAAAAATCTATAATAAATTAATAAGACATTCAAAATAAAAACTTCATGAGTTATCAATTGACTAACTGTTAAAAATATGAGGCTAAAATCATGAAACAAAGTGATGAAATTAATTGAATTTTTTCCTCACTATAGGAGAAAATTGAAAAATTGACTGTGACTTGTAGATAAAAGAAGTGAAAATGGGAGTTTTTTTTTTAAATACATCAACCCAACGGGCCAAACTGCCCCATCCCGTCACCGCCCCACATTTTAGTGGGTTAGCGGGCACCCTATAAATGGCGGTTCAAAATCTTAACCTACCCCGCTAAAAAAGCAGGTTAAACGGGCCAACCCGACGAGCCCAACCCATTTTGCCATCCCTAGTTACTTGTGAGCTAGTGCTCAATTTGTGGGAAATTGTGGCATTATGTGCGCATCAGTTCGGAAATTAGAGTTCACCTACTCCACCTTGCTAGGGTCACTATGTTTAATTAATACTCCCTCCATCCCATAATAATTGAATCATTTGTAAAAAATTATTGTCCTAAGAATATTAATACATTTCACTTTTCAATACAACATTAATTACTTTTTTTCAATTATAACTATAATTAATACTACTTTCACCACTCCTAATTCAATACTATATTCTACTTGACATTTATGATAAAGAAGAATGCACAAATACTTGACAAAGACACTCAAAATCATTTTTCTCTCTCTTTCATTTATACACTTTTTTTTTTGGTCAAGTAGTCTAGTTGTTATAGCTCACACAATTTAATTGTGGAGAAGTGGAGTGTCTGGGGTTTGAACCCCAGCCCCTGCATATAAAATGTAATATCTCTACCAACTGAACTAAGCTCACGGGGATACACTTTTCTTAATCTGTGTGAAATGGACAACTGGCACAGTTAAACTAGGATAGAGGGAGTATATTTTTTTTTTATTATTTACATGCTATTTCCGATAGTATTTTTCATGGGCGACCAACTAAACTATATCATCGATGTGTTTTGTGTATACCTTCTTCCTCTTTAGAAAACTGGGTTGGTAGAGAAAGTTATGGTGAACTTTTGAATGGAATTGAGGAGGACATAATATTTGAGAGAAAGACAATTTCTATTTGTGAAAGGAATTGTTTAGATTTTCTTACATGTTTGTTTAGTTTACAAATGGTAACCTCGCCTCTTTTTTAGGCTCCTTGTGATAGTTTTACAAACATAAAGAGAGTATTCTTTACAAACATAAAGAGAGTATTCTACACACTTCAAGTGATATATCTATAAATTTATCTTCATTGCTTACATTAAATTTTATGTCTCTAGCAATACTACTTATCTACTTATACACTTCTTTAGAACTTTTTTTTGTACTACGCCACTTAAACTAATTAAAATAGGTCAAGCACTCGATTAGTCCATTAGACAAAATCAAGTTACAATCCAACCACCCTCATTAAACTTGATTTGTTATAATATGTAAGCCTTTTAAATCGATAAAGTATTCACGCTTGAGTTCCTTGGTGAAGATCTGATCGACTTGATCTTGAGACGTCACATACTCTGCTTGTTCCTTTCTTGCTATGCACTCCCTTATGTATTGGTATCAATATGCTTGCAACAATCATAGAATAATGGGTTCTTTAATTTGCAATAACAATGAACTACTTGTTATCCATAAAAAATCTTGGTTGGCTACTCTCATATCTTATCCAACTCATTTAACAAACTCCTAAGCCAAATCGTGTAACAAACACATGATGTAGCAGCTACATATTTTGCCTTACAATTGAAAGCGCAACAACTTTTTGCTTCTTTGACATCCAAGTGAAAGATGTGGCGCAAAATTGCTAACAAACTTATAGTCTTCATTTAGTGAGAACCATAAGCCATAGTTATTGTACCTTTGATATAGCAAAGAATTCCTTTTACAACCTTCAGATGAGTAATGGTTGGATTCTTCATGTGTCCACTGATAAGTTCAGTAGCATATATAAAGTGATCAGGTCATATGCATGTCATGATATTGCAAACTCCTATCCAGACTATTGAAATTGCGTCACACTTTGATAACTTCAATCCACACATCATTCGTATTCTAACTAGCTTGCAACTATTCCTCTCGTAGATATCTTCAAGTAGTTGCGGTGATAAAGCTTTGTGTTATCATAGAGATCTTGAAGACTCTAAATATGTGTCTTGATCCTTTCACTCCTGGACCACATCTAGACTAATAGTTATCTTTTTGTTATTTGAGTTGTATCTTTTTGTCATGTCTTCCCCACACACATCTTGTTTGAGACCAATTAGATTGCACGTGCCACAACTTCTACCCAAAACTCTTTTCAAAGTTTCTTACTTTTTATCATTCTTCGAGCCTTATCAAGAATTGTTATATTTTTCCTTTCCTCCAAGTCATAATGTTGGACGGATCTTGAAACTTATAGTGGACACCTAATTCCATTATCTTCACAAAACTTTTAAAATTCTTTAGAACGTGGGCCATCTGCATACGTTTTATCATTCAACCATTGTCTTTCAACTTAGAAGCTTTCAACTTCTTAATGGTATTAAAGACTTCTGATTTTTTTCTTCAAGAAATAGACTCATGTTTTCCTTGAAAGTAATCAATGAAAATGAGGAAATAACTATTTTTACCTACTGATAACTAAATTAGTTTTATACCTAGGAAGTCGACCATGAAAGTGGTCTACTTACTGCAATTTGTGATAGAGCGATATCATGTGGATAGAAAAACTTGAATTTAGTTTTCATTGATGTGGAAAAGGCGTATATTTGAGCTATCCCGAATATGTATGAAGGAGAGTCGACTAGTCTTTTCATTGATGTGGAAAAGGCGTATATTTGAGCTATCACAAATATGTATGAAGGAAAGTCAACTAGTTTGAAGACACAAGGTGTGACCACCGACAATTTGACCAAAACAATATGAATGTACTATGGGTTGACCTTAAAACTTTATTTTTTTACTCTAGTTTTGGATGTAATTACATAATAAATCCAAGAAATATCTATAAGTTGTGGATGGCATAGTTATGCTTGGATAGGTGTGGGTGGGGGTTTGTGAACCGAGTATATGGAATTTAAGTTTAGCAAAATTTGAATCATTTATGTCTTATAGGTGTAAATTTGGAGTTTATATCGTACCATAAGTTACATTGTTCAAATATCTTAGATCAATAGTACAAATCGATATGGAAATAGAAAGATGTATAAACCATTGAATACAAGTTGGGTGGTTGAATTGTAGGAGGGCCTTAAGTATTTGATGATGTTGCATCGAGCGTGTTTGAGGCTAGACGAGATATGATTAGAATTGAAAAATTAGGTAGAGTATTGGCAGGGGCGGTTTTACTCCCTAGCAAGCCTGGGCACATGCCCGGGCTAAACCCATAATTTCCGTAGCTAAATATCCCGAGGACATTGGCCTTGCATTATTCTCAACGACTGGCAAAAGAAATGTTCCCGTCTGTCATTGCCAAATGGATGTCACTGCACGTTTTCCACCTTTACCTACGGAAAAAAACTGTAAGTAATTCTAAGGATACCATTTTAAAAACATTAAGCACCTCTAACTATGGTTGTGGCTGTCACTAAAACTTATCATTGTTTTTTTTTTATTTTTAATATTTTCTATTTTAATATAAATTCTAAAAATGAATAATTCGTAAAATTATCAACAAAAGTTGGAAGTCCACCAGTTGTCAAGCCCTGTCAATAAGCTAGTGAAATAATCTTATAAGCCCGTGAGAAAGAATTTTTACCAACAAGATTAATGATGTGTGGTCAATGACTTAATGATATGTTACACTGAGCAGGAAATATTCAAGTCACTTGATGATGTTGATATTATTCGAACATTAACCACAAAGAGGTCTCGAAAGGGCATTTACCTCCTAATTTTATTTAGCACATTATTAACAGGTTATGTTCCATCTCTCATATTTCAAATTGTATTTTTGTTGATAAAATGATGAGCCTCTTTTATTTCGATTTATGACTATTTATATATTATGTCACATGTGAATTTGCGGTTAATATTTTACCGAGACGCTATAAAATTTCTACCTCCGCCATTGAGTATGGGTAGGACCTATAATATCAAATAGCTTGGAAACTAGGCTTAAGTGGCTTGAAAATTTTGTAGAAGGAGATCATATCAGATGGAGGATAATTGAATTACTAAAGGAAAAGAAAGATAGGAAAAATTATAAGAGAAAGCATTGAAAAATAGAGATTAATAAATAAGATATAGATATGATTTATAATAAAGTATTATTGCGTCATTTGATCAATGCAACCGACCCTAAATTAATATAAAAAAGGCTTTGTTGTTGTAGTAGTAGTGAACTAGTGATATTGAGTTGATTGGCCCATAAGAACCTTCTTGGATCTTTCGCTTGACTCTTTTGGAAAACTTTCCCGTAATTGCTTTCCAAATTAACTGATATATATCTTAATTTAGGGTCTGTTGAAATAATTTGACTAAGAAGATGATGAAGATGGACACGATGAAGTGTATATAACTTGATTGTTGGGAAGATGCTGCTGCAGTTGAAACCTCAAAAGTTTAATGGTTATGCATGTAAAATTCAAAGCGCATAGGGTTGCCACACTAACCTTTAGGTTCGATTCCCTCCCACTAATAACTGTATATTGGATGCAATAGGAATGACCAGAGAATCCCCTTCAGGATACTAAGAGTTCCTTGATATATGGATGATTTAGAGTAAGAGAATAATGGAGAATTATGTTGTTAATGTAACAAAATTGTTGTTGTGTGTGTCAAATTAATGCCCAAATACCAAGCATTTATAATGCATTATATGACCCTTCACATGAGAGAAAACACCTCTTTGACTTGAATCAATGTTATGGTTCATTAAACACCCTTTTGCCAAATGTTATGATCATATACACCATGAATCAATGCTAAGGTTCATTATGCACCCATTTGCCAAAGGTTATAATCATATACATTTGAATCAATGTTATGGTTCATTAAGCACTCATTTGCCAAAGGTTCCAATGTATATGAATGATTCTCATGAAGAGTTACAACTCTTGACGAAGAGTTACAACTTTTGGTTCTAAAGTGATTCCATTATTTTGGAATAACATCCTTCAAACAGTTGATCTTGATGGTAGATTGGCACCCTCTCACATATTTTGATTTGACATTATATTAAACTTAAGCTTTCGGATTCTAAGGTCCTAAATCAATGATGCCAGAGCCATGATGCATCATTGCAGCAATACTTTACAACATCGTTTTAATATTTAACAAAAACATCCTATTCCTTGACAGTTATACCCTGGTGATGAGATTACCACCTTTGATGGAGAGACGTAAATCTTTCATATGAATATCATCATAGCCATTTTCGAAAATTTATCAAATACAAATAATTGAATCTTATATATTTCAAGAGAAATAATATATTGCATTTGTTTTTCAGTGGAATATTGGAACCACCATCAAATGAGACGTTGCCACTATTTGAATTGTCAAGTTCCAGTAGCATGCTCCTTTTTCCACATATATGGTTTCTTGCAACAATATCAAGGTCCCATGAATTATGTTGGCTTCTTTAGTTACTTCCACGTGAAAGAAACATTCTTTTAAACTTCTTATCCTTTTCTTCCATATTTTTGGTATCCTCCTTGACTATATTCTTTGAAAATTTACATTCTCAAATATTATGGTCAAATATTTTATAATAGTAGCATTAAATTTGAGACATGTCATACCTTGTGTGTGTTTATCCAATACCATGTATTCTTGTCGAGGTTTCTCAGTTCTCATAACTGCCGGTGGTGAAATTTTAGCCTTTTCCACCATTTCCATGTTCAAATTTTCCTCGAACGCTTCCTCGTTCTTGACATGTATCTCGACTCTATTAGCTTATCTAATTTCTCTGACATTCTTACTTCCCTTTAGTTGAAGAATTTGTCAATGATCTCTTTCTTATTCATTCACTTGTACTCATAAGCTTGCAATGATTCTTGAAGTTGCTCTATTTTCATCGTCTCTAAATATTTAGTTTCCTCAATCATCAGAACAATTTGCTCGAATTTGGGATCTAATGAGAGATATATCTTCTCCATAATTTTCCCATCTTCTAACTTCTCACCATTTCTTTTTAATTGATTTCAAAGAATGGTGGCTCTTGAAATTTTTTCAGAAATATACTCTAATTCTTTTATATATAACGATTCAAACTAGCCTCATAGAGATTAGAGACACACCTCTTTTACTTTGTCTTCTCCTTTGCAAGATGTTTGAAGCTTCTTCCATGCCTTCTGAGCAGTTGTTTCGTTTAATTTTTTCATAAACAACTCCTCATCCAATGATTGAGAGGGGATGAATAGAGTTTTCTTATCTCTTGAGCCTTGTGGAACTCAAATGATAAAATATATTTTTCATGTCAAATAATAATTTCTAGGATTGTTTTAATGCAAATGTGTTCCTTTCATTCTTTTGTAAAATTTTGCAATAATAATTTTATCAAAAATCATTCAACCATTTTTTCTTTATCTTAAAGCATATTGTAAGTTGTTTTGTATATTAAAATTTTGAAGTAAATTTGTACCAAAAATAAAAATTAAGTAAATTGTTGAAAAAAGTATATCACTTGTTAAACTACAATAATGATATAATTTAATATGTATGCTTATATGTATTTATGAATAAGTCAAATGTGGCTTGTGGTTTGGGCTTGCCCAACCAATTTCTTCAAACATATCTAGGCCCAAGCCCGTGTCACTAACCCTAAATACTCGTCTTGTTTCTTGTCACTTGTTCTATTTAATGTCGGCGCCTCATGTTTTCTTTTTCATCTTTTCTTATTCTCCTCTAGAGTGATTCGTCTTTATTTCTTTTCACTTGTTTTTTCTTACATATTCATGATATATTTTTCCTTTCTAGCGTTCTCCCAAAGATTCCTTATTTACTACTAATTTTTTCTAACATCTCAATACCTCTTTGAGTCAATCGATGATTGCTTATGTAATTCACCCAACAACTTTGATTGTGATGTTTCAATCTAGTTTAATTTAGTGACACAAACACTCATCTAATAAATTTTTTGATCTGGTAGCTTGATCAACTTGAATCTCGATGCTTGGTAACTGTTTGACCAACCGATCTTATGTAGGTTATATAATATTGGAAAATGACGAGTGTGAAGATAGTGATGAAGATGTTCATATAAACCTAATCATATATCTCAAAAATCAAATCAATGAATTACCCAAGGTATGTCAATGAGGTATCAATGAAGGATACCATATGAATATCTTATTTTACCCATAGTAAAAATCATTTATGTTAGAACAATATACTTTTGTTTTTGTCGATATATGATGAATATATATTTCTTAGATCTAAACTATTAGTTTCATTTATTGTCAGAGATTCAATTTTATCTTGTAGGACATTTACTTTAGATAGATTTCAAACTATTATTTTCATTTATTTTAAGAGATTAGTTTTATCTTCTAGGACATTTACTTTAGATGCATTTAGTCACACTTTTCCTCACTCTCTATCGCTCCCAAAAATATTGATATTTTCAGTATGTGTATTACATATCAAGGATTCTGATAAACATATATATCATTCTTACGATATTATAATATATATTTTCTCTATTTTGTAGGACGCTAAATCTGAATTGATTAGTGCTACTGCTAAATTTAACTTATCTAGGGTTGGAATACAAACAGCGATGAGGTCAAGGAGAGGCCTTGAATCAAAGTCTTATTCTTTTAATTTCTTCCATTCGTAAGTCCTGCAAGAATATCCTTTAGAGTAAAATCACTAACAACTTTCACGTATCCCATGCAGATCTCATTGTTAAACATACCCTAAGAGTTTTGCGCAACATACTCAATAACTTGGAAAAGTTGGAAGGTGGTAAATATCTATCACCGTCTCATTTGGGATAAAATAGGTCTAGGTGTTATGTACAATATTATTAATACACAAAACCAAATGAAGCTTGTAAAATGGGCTTGGATCATTGTAAGCGTTAGCTCAAAGGATGAGGGTATTCAAACATATTTTTATACTCAACAACCAGAGAACCTGATCAATGTGAGATTAGAACAAACTACAAACAATTTCAAAACCAATTTCAACACCCACCCTCACGTCTACCATTGGCCTGGGTCCAATTTCCACATTGCAATCCTTAAAGGCTTTAATACCATGTAAAATGGGATTAGATCTCAATCCAAAAGATATCTCAAAAGATGAGGGTACTCATCAAGCATATTTATACACTTAATAGCTCGAGAACCCTAGCACTCTGGGCTAGAAACAAGCTACAATTGTCTTGTAAACCAACTTCAACACACGCTCTCACGCCCAACGTGGGACTGGGTCAAATTCCCACATTAAAATCCAAAGTCAAAAGATAAAGATTACAATGTGAGAATTGAACTCAGTCCCACGCTAGGCGTGAAGGTGTGTCTATAAGTTGGTTCTCAAGATAATTGTAGCTTGTTTCTAGCTTCACATTGATCAGGTTTCCGGGTTGTTAAGTGTATAAACATGTTTGAGTACTCTTATCCTTTAAGCTATATTTTTATTTGAGATCGAAGCCCATTTTATATGGTATCATGGCCTGGTTAATGATTGCAATGTGGGAATTGGACCCAGGCCCACGCTACGCGTGAGGGTGGGTGTTGAAGCTGGTTTTGAATTTGTTTGTAGTTTGTTTCTAGTCCCACATTGCTCAGGTTTCCGGGTTGTTGAGTGTATACATTTTTTGAGTACCCTCATCCATTGAGCTTCTTTTGGAATGAGATCCAAGTCCATTTTACGAACCTCTCATGTCATCAGAAGTTTATTTGATATAATCAAAGAAGGTGCCCTTTTTTTTGTCAACAACAAATTTTATTTAAAAACCAGATCTCTACTCAAGACGAACATAGACCGGTGATTCAGTGAATACAAACTAAAGGTGTCAAATATAGGTGGAGCACCTTAAATAAACACCATAAAAGACACCCCTACACATAACACCTCGCCAAGCCATACCTTCAGCACCCATGAGGAGAACACCTACCAAAATAAACATTACCACCTAAAACCGACTCCTTCACGAAACGACCTCTGAAAAAACAAAAATCATAACCACCCATCTCCACTACTCACCACAAAAGAAGCACCCCTTTAAATGAAACATTCAGTCCTCAACACCATAGTTAAGTCATATTCAAAAAAAAATTATTCTAAAGATCATTCAGCTTCCACCACCTCTCAACCTCCGGTCCACTAAAAGAACACCAAAATAAGCCCAAACCAGAACTTAAACCAAAGTACTGACTCTTGATCTCGAATCAAAAGTGATCGGCCCACTAGACTTCCGGAACAAATCAAAAAGGCAGGCCTCATCCCCAGCCCACTAGAGAAACACTATAGCCAGCCAAACAAGATTGCAACTAGACTCCAACTCTCGATCTCGAAGCAAAACTTACTTGCCCACCAAAATCCAACATACAATTTTAAGACAAACGACAAGATTTGCAGTGGTGCAAACATCAACCAAAAGGAAAAGGAAATGACTCGGCTCGAAGGACATGCACACTCAAAGCATCCAAAACACCTTAACAACCCAAAAACTCTAAACAAGAGCTAGCGACGACGGATATGGTCCCGAATAACAGAGGTTGCCTCCAAAAGAAATCACCCACAATAAACACCACAAAAATACTCACCTCCTAACCTAAGCAACACCAACCACCCCCCTTAAATAGCTCTCGTCCGCAAAGTGTTCCGACACCAACTCCGAGTCCAAGATTATCCATGACCACCCCATCCAAACCACCATTCCAACCCCCACGTACCCCCACACAAAGCCAAACCTCCACAATATCCCCCAACCATCACGATGTACATCTAACAAACCACATAAACACCCACGGAAAAACCAAAACCATCGCCTACCCTCCAATAGGCCATCACTACCCACCCATAGCAACCAGACAGCCACCACAGAAACATCAGCGAAAACATCCTGAGAAAACCTTTACCACGCATCACCGCCACCACCACCGTATCACCACCACCACTCAAAACAACCTCCAACAGCTCCATATGGCACACCACTACATCACCACCCCTTCACAAACCTCCCACCGAACCACCACCACATCTTATCCTTTGAACTAGATTTTAGGATGAGATCGAAGCCCGTTTTACATGGTATCAAGGACGGAACAGGTTAATGATAGCAATGTGGGAATTGGACCCAGAACCAAGCTAGGCGGGTGGGTGTTGAAGTTGGTTTTGAAGTTGTTTTTAGTTTGTTTCTAGTCTCACATTGCTCAGATTCTCGGGTTGAGTGTATACATATGTCTGAGTAGTCTCCTCCTTTGAGCTGCCTTTTAGAATGAGATCAAACAAGATACCATACCACCAACTTGTCGTGAGGACGAGATTTGATCTCTTTCCCATTAGTGTTTATGAATATATCTTAATGGGTTCATAAACTTTAATGAAGTGATAGTCATACTCTTTTCATATTTTCATGGGTGCCTAAACTTCAAGATACCATATCATATTGATGGGAACAAGATTTGATACGTTTTGGTGATAATTTAGCTTATGTTTACATGGGTGTTAATTAGAATAATATAAGAAAATTAACATTTCCAAGTTATTGAGTATATTGCACAAAGTTCTTGTATTTACCGGTGTTAATAACACTTAGATACAACAATATTTGGGGTGTATTTAACAATGAGAATTGCATGGCATATGCCAAATTGTTAGTAAGTTTCATCTCAAGATTGTTCTTGCAATGCTATGAATGGAGGAAAAAAAATGAGACTTGATTTGAAAATGGAGGTAATAGTGATGGATTCAAAGCCTCTCTATCTTTCCTTCATTTTCTTCATAAATGGAAGACGATCCAAACTATTGTACAAGGTATATATATATCCCCTAAAAAAAAAGTATATATATATATGTATGTCTTGTTTTTTTAATATTATTATGTTCATGTTTTTGTAAAGTTGTCATTGTTTAGTGTCTTTTAGAGCCATAACAATACAAAGACCTAAACCAATTTTTTTATATGAGACATTTTCAGTAAAATTAATAAATATTTGTTTCTGTTTTTATTTTAAACGTTTTAGAATACAAAATACTTGTTAAAATTAGTGTTTTCCCTTAAGATTGATATTACTTTTTGGCAAAGTTACATCATTCGTCACTTAAGTTTATTTTCAAGTAACAATTTTATCATTTATCTTTTTATTTTCTCGATTTAATTTTTTATGTTATAATCAAGTAACACTTTTGTCATTTATCTTTTTTTTCAATTTAATCTTTCATATTTTAAAATGTCAATATGATTCGGGTAACATTCTCATTATATATTACATAATTATTCATTCATTAAAAATTGTCTCAAAATGAAGATATATGTAAATTGATGTGACAACTGAAAATAGATGAATGAATCTAAAGGAAAATGTTAAAATAGAATTGTTAACTTGTGCTCTTAGGACACAAGATAAGAATCTTAAAATAAAATTTAAAAATAAATATTGCATTGAAAATATAAGTTTTAAAGTTTTTAAAGTTATGAATGCACAATTTTCAAAATTAAATTTCTATATTTAATTTCTTATCTTGTGCCCTTAGGACAAAAGTTAACAAGACCCATGTGTAAAATATATGTATTTACAAAGTATACTGATTAAATTTCTTTAATATACATTCATTGACCATATCCTTTAGACACTTCATGTAATAATGGACACCAAGAAAAGTTGGAAAATAGAGGGAATAGCATTGAATGAAAATGGTAACCCAAAAGACAGTTTGAAAAAGTGCATAAATCTTGATCACACTCATTCTCCACTTTCACCTTGTAACAGCAGCCTAGCAGTCCTAGTCGTGATAGAAGTTGCGGTCGAGGTCCTCCATTCAACTACCATCCTCTCACTCCACCAACACCACTGCTGGTAATTTTTATTTTCATCATACATCATCAAGGAATTAGAAGTAGGGTTTTGTTCACTCGTTACTATGTTTGTAATATAATTAAACAAGGTGTTGGTACGTAATGCTTGTATAAATATTGCCAACCGTGAGTATTTAAAGAATGAGAAAGGTCAGAGACATTCTATTTTTAATATACACCTTAACACTAACTCGACTCTGTTATCGGTTAAAATCACTGTAGATCTCATCATATATTAAGTGGTACTTATTTCTAAAGTTCATGACTTACATTCATTTTAGTAGATAAGAGTGAGTGTTAGAGTGATTGTTAGAATGGGTTATATTCCTCTTTAAAAAATATTTGTAATATGATTCGTAATATGTGTTGATAACTTGATACTATTGGTAAATATAACAGTAGTTGCAGTGACGGCGCCATGGATGGTCGAGTTTTGCCATCACAACACTCCAACGACTCAATTCATGCTTGTGATCGTGTTCGTCCATTCAACCACCATCTTCTCACTCCAGCAACACCAAAGTTTTGGCCGGCAATATTCGATTTTATTATCGTATTACTATCACGAAATCGAAATTAGGGTTTTTTATTTTTGGATTATTACATTTGCTAGGATTAAATAAGTTTTTATTGTACAAAATCAGGATTTTATAAATTAGTCCCCGCAACAAATTATGTAAGTTTAGTCCTTATTTTTGCTTGTAGAGACTAAATTCAGGAATTTTTGTGTGTAAACAAACTAACAAACACCTACTAAAACTAACACACAACTATTAGGTCTTGGATTTAAACTCAACATAGTGAAGGTTTGCAAACAACCTAACAATATTAGCATTACAAGTCAAACTAAGCCTTACTGACTAAAATTAGAGACTAAAATTTTAAAAAATGTTGTTGGGACTAAATTCAAGAATTTGAGTTTTAGAGGGATTTAAAGCATATTTAAGCTTGATTGATGATTATTTCATTATTTAATGGATGCTATTGTTTATAGGTTGATGTTGTGAGAGACAAACCATCTATGAAGAAAAATGATAATGAAGAGGAGGATGTTTTTGGTTCTCAAAATAAAACAAAGCCATTTGATATTTGCACCCCTAAGCAGGGTCCTATTTTAAAACCATCTTTGTATATACAAAACAAAGAAAAAAGGAAGGAAAAGAACCAAGGTAGGAAAGGAGTTGAATTAAGACCTGGGATGTTTCATTTAAAGGGTTACATTTCGTTAACCTATCAAGTTAAGATAGTGAAAGTATGTAGGGAATCAGGGTTAGGTGACGGAGGATTTTACCAACCATGTTATGAGGATGGTACAATGTTGCATTTGAAAAGGATGTGTCTTGGTAGAAATTGGGATCATCAGACAAGTCAATATGGATATCAGCGACAGTCGGATGGGTCACATCAAATTCCTGCTATCAAAGATTCACATTCCCTCACTAAACCCTCTTACTGCATACCGGTTCCCTCGATCTCTCCTGACATCTGTATTGTCAATTTTTATGCTAAAAATGGCCGACTTGGTCTTCATCAGGCAAGTGTATTCCTACATCCACACGGTGTTGTCAAATAGAGGCTATAGTTGCGCTATAGTACTAGTATATCAGAACAAATCACTTATCAAATACCGAATATAGTGGCACAATAGTATTTGTTAGTGGAATTTTAGCAAACTGCAATATGCGATTCAACACTGCATTCACATTTTACATTTTGAATCATGACTGACTGATTGACTGAGGTTGGTTGCAGGACAAGCATGTAAGTGAACAAAGTATTTGTGAGGGATTGCCGGTCGTGTCATTCTCTATTGGAGACACCGCAGAGTTTTTGTATGGTGATGAAAGGGAAGTTGACAAGGCAAAGAGAGTTCTTTTGGAATCTGGAGATGTTTTGATCTTTGGTGGCAAGTCTTGAAACATCTTTCATGGCATTACTGCTATTCATCCATATACTTCACCTAGCCGTTTGGTCGAAGAAACAAATCTCCGTAAACCTGGCAGATTGATCTTACTTTCAATCAGTTGATTCTCGTTCGTGGTCAAGGTCCTCAATTCAACCACCACCCTCCCACTCAACCAACACCGCTCCTCCCGCCGGTAAATATTCAATTTAATTATCATATCATCACAAAATTCGAGTTAGTTTTTATTTTGTTTTATATTTTCACCTTTTTATATTTGCAATTTGTTCAATTATTCTCAGAATGCTACAAGGTGGATTTCTTGGCACCCTTCTAAAGAGAATTGTTTTGTGTTTAATGTGGATGGGAGCAGCCTTGGTGATTCGGGCCGTGCTGGAGCGGGAGGCCTAATTAGAAGAGGTGATGGTAGTCGGGTGATTGGTTTCAGTTGCTTCCTCGGAATAGCCAATAGCACCTATGCAGAACTCATGGCTGTGTATTATGGCTTAAATCTTGCTAAAAACAACGGTTGCAGCTATATCCATTGTTATTCAGATTCCAAAGCTGTTATAGAGCTCATTTCAAAGCCCATCGATAAGTCTCATTATTATGCTTCTGCGATAGCCAACATTAAAGAGTTGATGATTTTGGATTGGGAGGTGAATTTATCTCACACTCTTAGAGAAGGGAATGCGACTGCTGATTTTCTAGCAAAATTGGGTTCAAATAATGAAAATAAGATGAAGATTTGGAACTCCCCACCTGAGGATTTGAAGTCCTTGCTTCTGTCTGATTCGACGAGGGTGTTGCATTCCCGGTTTTAGTGTTTCTCTTTTTTTTTGTATTTATTTGTAAAATGCAGAGAAAAAAAGGAAGGAAATGAAACAAACCAACAATGAATGGTCTTTTTGAAGGGATACATTTGGTTGATGGATCATCGTTAAGATAGTTAAAGTATGTAAGGAATTAGGGTTAGACATTTGCATTTGATGATTCACTTGGTTAACTCTGCCGTCCACGATTCACATTCTCAAGTCTCTTGCTCGAACAAACTAATCCTCGTAAACCTGGCCTATTGAAACTTACTTTCAGAAAAAATTGAATTAAATCAAAAGGCCTTCTCAATTTGAATATTATAGATTAGTTTGATACCTATTTTGTCAATTTTAAGGGGCAAGTCTTGTAATGCGCTACGCTATGCTAATTTTGTATCTATTCTTGATTCTCTTGTTGTATAGTTTCTCACAATTTAAAAAATTTCCTTTAGTAATTGTCACTGTCTAATTCTGAATGAACTTTACTTACTTATTTTCTCTCTTAATACTGGAATTATGATAAGTCAGTCTGTCAATCAAAGGTATGTTATTTTTGGTGAATTCCTTATAGATTGACGGTTAAGGTTTCCCATTTGATAGGTAAGTTCTTTCTAGTGCTATGCCTGAATTGGCTATCAAAGATAACCGTAGATCCAAGTATAGTATTGTTTACGATTATCACATTTGATTAAACAGTGTCCAAAGCAGGTATCGATCAGAAAATCATACTGCATCGAATGAAGCACTCTCAGACACTGACTCATGGACTCCGATAATAATTTGATAAAATAGAAGTGTGATAGTATGTAATCACAAATGTTGTATGTATAAAAGAGTAAGCCAGACTTTCTTAGCAATGCTTGGCGGAAACATATATAATTTAACCCATAAAACAGCATTGCAATATGTTTTTCTGAAACAGTTTCATGTTCAAGAATCAAGCTCGGTTTTCCAAAGCTACTGCAGCAGAATCAATATGTACAAGCAAAGAAGCATAAATTTTTTGCTTCAATCTGTCAATAGTCTCAACCAGTCCTTCACTTTCCGAGTTTAAACTGCTTCTAAGTTTTTCCAGCCACTCATTTGCATTCTTAAGGTGGGACAATGTGACCGCTATGTGGTTGGCGTGTGCCATTTCTCTTCCTGCAATAACCTTACTTTCCTTACCCTTCTCTTGGAAAACCCTAGAAAATCCAGCATCCAATGTCTTTTCCAAGTACTTAATGAACCATGATCTAGTTTCATTCAAAAAAACTTCTTTGAGTTCATTGATCTGTTTTATACCATTCTCCTTCGCCCATTCTTGTTTTTCGTTTCCTGATAATTCAGGTAAGGATTTTGCAGTCTTTGATGTGTTTTTAGCATGTGCTATACCTGCTTTTTTTCCGTATTTATGCATTTCTGTTGGAGATTGAATGTTATGTGATTCAAGAGATTCGGCTTTCAACTGAGTAGTACCATTCGGCTGGTCCATGAGCTGTTGAAGTGCAAAAAACTTGTCCAGTATGACATGAGGGTTCTCCAATGCTGCAGACGAGCAGATATTTGCAAATATACTGAAAGTGAAACACAAAGATTGATGTAAGAGTTAACTTATTTCAGTCTCTAATAATGAATGGCCTATTTTTTTTACTTTAATTACAGTGCTAAGATTTAGATTACAACTTTACATACCTTAAGCACTTGACTATCTTTTCTGCTTCAGATGCTTCTTTTTGAGCTTCTATTGCAACCTGAGACGCTAGTTGTTTCCTTCTTAGAATTCCCTTATAAAATGAAAGTAAGACGGTCAAGTGAGAACGAGAATCTATTTTACCTAATTTGAGTTTACTGAGTCACTAAATTACGAGGAAGAAATTAAAAGTCTGTTCACCTTTCCTGGCTTTGAAAGATTAGCTGGCAAAGTGGACCATGAAATTGTCTCAAGGCTATTGCTTTTTTCTTGACTATTGGACAGAAAATTTAAGTTCAAATTTTCCTGTTTAGTAGAACGGCGCTTGGTAGAAGTGCTTTTAGAAGGTTGTATTACTGTCTCCTGGATGTTTGATTGAGAAACATCTTGCTTCGTTGAAAGTGCTTCAAATCGAGTACGAGTTGAGGTCGCTGGAAGTACCTGTTATGCTTAAACTAATCAGTTTCACTTTTTTTCCTATACTAACGATAACATCAGCAGTAAAGTTTTTCTTATAATTTAGAGCTTTTATTTTAATCAAATATAAGTTTTTTTCCCTGTTATATTCTTGAATCTTGAAATGTGCTGAAAAAGATTATGCAGTAACCCTTTCTGCCCCAATCTTCATGTTTATTATACTGACATGGTGACACCACATATCAGTATAGGACGAAACGTTCGAGAGAATCCGAGTTTGAATTCTCCCTAAAACAATTATTGGCCAAACTCTACATACCTGGCCAAACTCCGGATTACCAAGACCCCTTCCCTGGACCCACCGAAGAGTTAAGGCCGAACATTATTCCGTATCCACAACAGAGGTTAAGTTTTTCAACTATACACATTCTTAAGCCTTCAAAAAGTTAATTTCAGATCAAGAATCATACCTGACCTTTAATCTCTAGCTCCTTTCCTTTAGTAGATCCCACTTTCTTACTATCTACACCATTCTCTAAATCATTTCCTTTGCTTCCTACATTAGTATCTGGCACATTCACTTTTGAGTTTGGATTTAGAACACCCTTCATGTATCTGGATGCAACAGAAACCTTTTCTTCTTTAATAACAATCTTCTGCCTTGAAGTTAAGTTCTCTTTTGCTTCAACTGTATCCGTGGATTTCAAGCCGTTAACTCCATTGTTTTCAGGATACATTTGACTCTCCGATGACTCCATCATCTGCATTAAATCCTTAGGGTTACCTTCAAAAGGGTGTCTTCCTGGAACAGGCCTAACCGCTACAAGAACTGGGACCGGTGTACCGGCTTCAATCTTATCGATATAAAAGAATTGCCCAAGCTGCAACTTATTATTCAGAATAAGCTCATTGTCTTCTTTGGAAAGCGAGACATAGGTTGAATGAGAAGAATCCGAGACTTTTATGAAGAAACCGTGGTTAGGCCATAATTCAGAACCGGATAATGCAGGCACAATGCTTATCACTTGCAGAAGGACTGAACGGTGTTCGCCACGAACTTTCACATTAGAATTCATTGTTTGGAGAAGCTTCAGTAGAACTCCAGGTATGAGAGATGCCATTCTTCTTCCCCTTCTGTTTTACTATATTTAAACTTTTAACTATTTGATGTACCATAATCAATGAGTTAGTAAAAACGGAAAAAAATTATCAAAGAAAAATTACTGATTTATTATATGTTGGTGTACTTTTACCATGAACTGACTGAACTGAATTTTCAATCTTATAACTAGATATTCAAAATATGAATAGCATTTAAATAAGTGAAAAGTGTTTATGAATAGCATTTTTTTTTTTTTGTATTAAAGCAAAATAAACATACTTATTTAAGCAAAATATATTTTTCATTGATTACAAGCTAAGTTGCTTAATACAAAGGAAAAAGATATAAATACCGTTTCTGTTTTCCCAATTCTACGGTTCGGAAGAGAAGAGGATCCTGATCATACGATGTTCGACTGAAATAAAGTAAAGTCTTATCAACACAATGTTCGACCGAAATATAAGTATAGTCTTATCAACGATTCTTGACATAAAAGTCTTTTTGATTAATCCATGCGAAAATCGTTGAAATATGATATTATTCAAAGACATTTGTTGTCAGCTTTATCTTCAATAATTTTTTAATTTGTTGTACATGAACTTGGGTGGTTCTTGTTTAAAGTTGGCAAAAAATAATTTTTTATGACTTGTATTGTAGCTCATCTCATTAGTTTTTGGTTTATAATATTTGATCACTACACAAGATACAAGAACCAATATTATTCAAAAAAATAAATACAAGAACCAATGTAATTTTATTATGATTAAATCACAAAAAGGGCATTTCATAATCCAATCTGTTTCAGGTTCTGGAAATGAAAAGAAAAGATTATTTGCACTACTGTCTCTAATTTCTTTTTATTCAATCACTTGTATTGTTTCAAAATTTATTTCAGTATTTCTTACTACACAAAATTTGTGAAACTCTCAAAATTTGAACAAAATTCTTATGGAAATCCAAAACAATATATTTATAAGCAAAGGATTAAGATCTTACCGTAGCACAATCTATGCTCCTCAGTTGTCCAAATTAAACCAACTTCATATCATAAATTTCTTCAATAGATTCAATCCTATACAAAAAATGTGGTTTAGAAATAGATTATCACGAATATCAAATGCATAAGCAATTGAAACAAAATTTTGAGAAATATTTAAGATCACATAAATAAAAGTAAAAATAAATTGAGTTAGTATTGTAACATACTCAGAAAAAATGAGGGGATGTATGTTAATTTCTGCAAAAAAGATGATAGAATTAAAAACCAAGAACATGAGAAATATGAACTTAACATGAACGTGTAAAGCTTTGCATGCCCGACAAGTAACCATCGAATTCTACTTGGCTTCAAAGCTAAGTGACCTTTATATTACTTAAGTGTGACATTAAATATGAAACACTTTTGTGAGACACGAATTGACATATTAATTAGCTCCTTTGTGTGTGCTGTTTGGTGCAAAAAGCAATTTTATGAAAATTATGGTCTCTAATTCTCTGGCTGTGGGATCAATTTGGTAATATTTCACTTTAAGTTAGTGGCAAAGTAACCATTAAAGAAAGTAAGGATATTCCCATGTCAATTTCACGTGATTGTTAAATGTTCTCATTTATATTTTAGCATGTATTAAATGTATTATACATTTTCGTTAACATAACTCAGTTGGTATAGATAATACTCCATCAGTCCTGAAATGTAAGTAAAAATGGGTCAACGTAGGTTGATGTATTTGATACTAATTTTGAAACCACGTACATTAAAATTTGTTATCAATTTTTGCTTATATTTTGAGACGGAAGAAGTACATTGCAATATGTAAGAGTCGGAGTTCGAACCCAAAAACTCACTTAGTCATCATAAAAGACGAATTTTACTCATTAGACTACTTAAAAAGAAAAATAAAAGTTCCATCAACAACAAAGTCTTCTCCCGCTAAATGAATGTGTTAAAGTGCAACTTAAAACTACTACCAGAGAAAAGTGCAACTTAATTTAAAAGAATAACTACTACCGTTATTGTTTTTTTTTCTTTCATTAAAATAATACTAAGGCTGTCATCGTTGTTGTTATTATTATTATTATTATTTAATATTAACGAAAAGACGGACACTTACGTGTCTGTCTTTCCGCTTTATTTATTGTGCTAACGTTTAAAAAATTATGAATGTTATTTTATTTTATGAAATTTTGATTTTGATTAAAATTAAAAATATAAATGATTTTTTCTTTCAAATCATAACAAATCAAATTAACCATGATTATCTATTTGAGTGATACTAAGGCCCCGTTTGGATTGGCTTATTTTGAGCTTATGTGGGCTTATCTACTCCCATAAGCCTTTTTAAAGGTGTTTGGGTAAATAAATAAAAATAGTTTATCATAGTTTCATAAGCTGCTTATGCCATATTTTAATAAGCCTAAATTTTCAGCTTACCCTCCGGCTTAACAAGGAGCTTATGAATTTATGTAACCTCCTTCGATTCTCTCTGGATCCACTTTTTCAAAATATATATTTTAATTATAATATTAGTTATCTTTGGCGGTGCATGAGTAACAAAATTGTTATATACTTATCTTACTAAAGTAACACACGTAACTAAGATTTTTATTTTTATTTTTTTAAGGAAGATTTTTATTTTTTTTGTTACGTAAC
>Ga0228710_1003001_pt1 | contig 26874 bp, 9 predicted proteins | sample MedpolnodulmetaG_FD_177995 | JGI IMG/M metagenome (GOLD analysis project Ga0228710, IMG submission 177995) | Root nodule microbial communities from Medicago polymorpha collected in Santa Monica, California, United States - pink nodules | ecosystem: Host-associated > Plants > Roots > Nodule... | reverse complement strand
GCAAAGTAACGTTAGCAAGCAACGACCTACACTCACCAACTAAGGCTTCCTCCCAATCCCACAACCTCCTACGCCACTGCCAAGCCTCACCTCCCTCCTCCCATCCCAGCACATGCATATCCTCCACCGTACAGTGTTTATTGACACTTAGATCATTATTTTTGAATCTATCGAAATTGTAAACATAAGTTCACGCGTCTCTTTAAATAATTATTTTAGTCTATATATGTATGTTTAATTTGTTAGCCATTTCGATTTTAAATGTATTTTTGTTAGTAAATTCAATCCTTAAAAATTACAAGCAATAGAGACATTTAAAATGTATTTGCAATTTCGGTGCATTCACCGACTATAATGATATCTTCCCACATATATGGTGGCCAGAATAATTGTTCACCATAATACGAACATATATACTCAACAAATTGTTAGAAATATGGTGGGGAACATTGTCTATTTTAATTGACTGTTCTATTTTTCTTTTGTGAGGTATTCTTCAGCAATCACATGATCAAATTTATAATGTTTGGATACACACATAAAAAAGATTTATTTCTAAAATCTGATTATGTTGTGTGTCCAAATATCATACATTTGATCTTGTGATCGTAAATGAATACCTCTTCTCTTAGTGGAACTTGTAATTTTGCAGCTCATGAACTTGCTCAAGTTGCAAAAATTACAGGCTCTCGTACCTTGGGGTCAGAGCCGTTCTTTGGCAAGTACAAGGAGCTCTACAGAGCCGAGCCTCCAATTTATGGGGGCCTCAATTGTTTGTAGGGGTATGAGTTTAATTGTTGGGAATGTAGGATAATATTTTATTTTGTTATGTAGGTCTAAATCAAACATTTATTATTTGACAAAAATAAAGAGTAAATGGACAAGTTATGTCAAACACACAACTATCAACAACAAAAATTCAATAAAACAAATTTAAATCAAAATAATGCTTATTGTTAATTTGCAACTGTTTAAATTATCATTAATTATTTTTATTAAGGGTCATTTTTAATATTAGAGTCGAGCCTCCAATTTTATTGGAACAGACCTACTTGGGGTGGTGAATATCCAAAACCTTGCTCTTGTTTGCTTTCTTTTTTTTGGCACACAAATACCTTCCAACATCTTAATGCCCCTACTTAAGTCACAAACTTGTCTTACCAAGTTCGATCTCTTTTTTGCTTTCTTAATATTAGCTATTTGAATTTTAAAAAATAAAATAAAAAAAACAAAATTACTTTTTTTGTCCCTAAAAATAATTTGTCAATCACTTATGAATAATGTTTGAACGAAAACTACTTAAAAAGAAATTATTGAACGAAAACTACAAAAATGAGTTGCTATAGAGATGAGTTGAACGGTCAATTTTATTCCTCACATTAACGTTAAAAAGATGGTGACGTGAGTAAGATAGATGTTGACCAGGTAGACCCCAGTCGCAAGAGCAGTTGCTTTCTATTTCTTCTTGGTTTGTCTGGTTCACTTGAATATTTGGGTCACCTAACCAACCACTTGGGCCAAAGGCCCATGGGCTATGAAAGTGGAAGGATTTACTTGTTTAAAAATGGACCGTTTCTTTTCCCACCCTATGTGTTTCTCACGGGTTCTATGCAGTTCATATTTTAGAATCCGAACCGCATAAAATCCCATAAAATCTTCAAAAATACGTTAAAATATTTTAGATTTTAAAATTCGAATAGGGAGCGCAAACCTCATAGGGTGGAAAAAGTAATAACCTTGAAAATATGAGCAAGGAGTTCTTTACAAAAAAAAGATTAGCTTGTAATTTTCCAAGTTTGTTTATTCCTTAATGGGGAGTAGTGATCAATTGTGACTACATGCATGTTGATTAGATGTGTCAATAGAGTCCCAAATTTCAAAGCCTACTTAAAAAAGCCTCCACCAAACCTACTAAATCAAAGCCCCCTAATTGAACAAAATTATTTGGGGCCAAGCCCACTATAAAATCTTTTTATTTGTGGGCCTAAAAAAGCTCCATATTAATTATTTAAAAAAAATAATAATTTTGGTAAAAAAAAAGTTTTTTTACGTAAAAAAAAAAAAAAATTCAGTAAAAAAACAAAAAATTTTAGGTCAAAATTTTTTTTTGGTAAAAAAAAGTTTATTTTTTTTAAAACTTAAAAAAAAAAATTATTGAAATTTTGGGACCTTTTGATTTTTTTATTTGTGGACTTGCATGAATGTGACCCTTTTAATCTTGTGAATATTTAAACCCCCTACTATGTGGGCTGGGACCAAAACTTCAAGGCCCCATGATATTGACACCTCTAATGTTGATACGTTCTTTCTACAGTTATGACAAAGGGTATTACCAAATCATCATGGAGCTAAAACGAACTTTATAATTGTCTAGAGGTTTAACAAAAAATTGAAGGTAATTCAAAAAAGTCTATGTTACACTAGTTTTCAAAAATGCATGTAATTGTCTATTTTACATAACTAAGTGGTTATTCTTAAATGATTATATACTTGCTTAGTAGTGTAGTTAATGTATATAATATCTCTCATTGAAATAGTTACTGTTCGGATTTTATTTACATTTGTCTCTAAATTGAATTCTAAATTACTAGAATTCTTTCTGCTAAGAGCAACAGAGTTGACATAAAAAATCAATTTACATAACAAGCTAGTACATCAGAATGGAAATATTAAAGACTAGTTGCATTATATGTATATTATACACATTTAATTTAATTGGTCTTTTTCTTTCAAAAAAAAAAAATTTTAATTGGCCTTTTTCACATTTTGTACTTTGTGTTCTTAGGATATTTCCACCCTTGAGCCAAATATTAATACCCCTTTATGAATCTAGGGCATCTCCGCTCTGAACGCACACAAATATAGAGAAAATACTCTTATTTACTATGAGAAATGATAATTATCGATTTTGACAGATGATCACAACTTACAAACAAAATCAAAAGACCCCTATTCAATAGTTAGTAATGAACCTTAAGTCTGAGTGTGTGACCAATCTCCTCTTTTTTTCAAATAGACAAGTGGTTAGATATTCATGGTTAAAATGAATAAGTGAAAAAAATCGGAGTTTAAATCTGACCTCTACACGTTTGTATATTGTAACGTCTTTATCAACTAAGTTATGCTCATAAAGATTGTAACAAATCTTTATCACATGAATAATAATTCATTTCACTTTTGAATTTAAAAAACAACGATAATATTTAGAATATCCATCACCTAATAATTCATGAATAATAATTCATTCCATAAGATTGTAACTCGTTTTATTCTTTAACACTCTTTCAAAATGTACACACTTATTTGGAATATCCATCAAACATATAATAATACTTTACCTATAATGTTTAGTATATGTTTGACTCACTTCCGGTGGAATGAGAATTGATTTTGGAGGTGTAGTATTAATTATGTTTTACTTAAGCTTCATTTTTTTTCTTTTTGAAGGAACGAAGTTAGAATTTTATCTTTTCATTCTATAATTGATTTTCACACACAAATAGTTCAACCCACTTTCATAAATGTATTCAAACACAACTAACTTTTAATTGGAATTACTTCTAATCAAAATCTATTTTCCTCACCACACAACTAAACACACTTTTTTTGCTTACATATTTGTAAATTACTAAATTTTATCTTATTCATTTTTTTTTGGCAGTGTTGAATTTTATCTTATTCATTTACATACTTAAGCAAGGGAAGCAATTTTTTCTTATATAAAAAAAATATCATTTTATTATTTATTTCTTTTCCCTTTCCTTCCATTATATTTTTTATGAAACCAGTCACTATCAAAGTACACAAAACACTCTTGTTTTTATGTGGACCACCATGTACTATTTTTTTTTAACGGTGTTAAAATGTTTTGCCAATTATTATTCAATTATTTTTTCTTATTTCACCTAAAAGGTCCAAACTTTAGAGGCAGAAAATTACTCTTAACAAGGTTAGGGTGTCTTCCTATGCAATACTCAGGTATAGGACAAAGTTCCTATATATAAGAAACAACAAAACCAATACAAGACAGTGAGAACCTTGAGATTATTGGCACAAGAAAAGAAAATGAAAATGGTTTGGCTATTTGATCTTCTCTTTCTTTGCTCTCTAGCTCTTAATGGTAAGAAAAACAACTAAAATATCAGTTTTGTAATTTCTCTTAAACTAAAATGTCTCAAAATATTCATCATCAATGTATCAATGCTTTAGTTTATTATTCTTCTTTTTATTTTTATCTAATGAAAGTTTTTGTTTTTTTGTTGTAGTTTGCATTGTAGTTTCTGGTCAACAAAACATTGAGTTCCTAAACCTATGTGAAACAAGTGAAGACATTGCAACATCTTCATCTCACAGTGAGTTTCCTTTAGCTGTTTCTTTGAACAATGAAGACCTTAACATGGTCTCTAGCAACATTTTATCAGCTGAAACTTGGCTTAGGTCAAATATTTTCCCATTTTACCCTTCATCAAAAATCACCAACATTGTTGGAAAAACCTTAACTTTCTGCCAACAAGACCAAAACCAAAACAACCTTAATGTTGTTCTATCTTCTTTGAAAAATCTCTATCATTCCCTCAAAAGATGGGGTTTAGAACAAGACATCAAAGTTTCCATTGCTTTTGATTTGGACTGTTTTACCCTTAACCCAGCTACTTCCAACCATGATTTGAAAATGTTAAAACCTATGATTGAGTTTCTTCAAACCGTTAACTCAACATTTTCTCTCATACCAAGTTCAAGGTTTTCATATTTTTCTGATAAAGGTTTAAACTTTATATCTTCCCATTTAGAATCCATGAAAAAGCTTGGATTTTTCAACCATAACAGCATCATAAACATTGCTACCAATATCCCAAATGAGAGAAAAATCACTACTAGAAAACTTTCAGTTACCACAATCCCTATAAAACCAACCCCAATTCCAGAAATTGCTCAACCCCCTTTGGATTTCCCTGTTGGTTCTCCTTATCCAGCTCCTTCCAATGTACCAAATTCAAAACCTTTACCACCATTAGCTCAAATAGTTTCATCTCCACCACCAATTTCTTCTCCCTATTTTGCCCCTCAAGAACAACCATCACCATTACCACCACAATATCTTTCTCCAGCTAACTCTCCTCAAAATGGTTTCACTTGTCCACCTTGCAATCCAATAGAAAACGGTTCGCCTTCGGCTTCACCTTATCCACAAATTGTACCTGTTCAGAAACTTTGGTGTGTTGCAAAGCCTAGTGTTCCTGATGAAACATTGCAAGAAGCTTTGGATTATGCTTGTGGACAAGGTGGTGCTGATTGTTTAGAGATTACTACTCCACAAGGGAATTGTTACAATCCTGATACATTGGTTGCTCATGCTTCTTATGCATTCAATAGTTACTGGCAGAAGCATAAGAAAATTGGTGGAACTTGTGACTTTGGTGGGACTGCTATGTTAATTCATTCTGATCCAAGTAAGTGCTTATTAATTTGGGATTAATTACAATTTTAATACTTATACTTTGTTAATTAACAATGAGTGATGGTTTCTGTTGTGAAATGGTATGAAATTGTGATAGAGAAAAAAGAACTTTTCATTGTTACTGAGAATGAAAAATATTGATACATATACCCTGCTATGTACGATAACCATAAAGTATGTAACTAACTGTAACCATCTAAAACAGCTAATTAATTAACAAAAAGTTAATATAATCTATTTATTTATTTACATTAATAATGGTTAATTGGTTATTGTTTTGTTGCAGGTTTCCTTCACTGTAAGTTTATTCTCAGCTAGATTCAAGTGCATGAAGAGTTGTTCCTGTGCTTTCTATGATTAGTTTAATGTAGTTAATGTAGAGAATCCTATGTTAAGACTTAAGATTACTTTGTCTGTTGATTGGTTTATGTATAAACTTTTATATTATGTGGACCCAATTTGGAGAATTTATGTCTTACTTAGAAACCTACTTGAGTATCATGGACCTAGCTTTGGGCTTAATTTTTGTTATTAGGATTTGGATGCTCTTTGAAGTATTTAACTAAGTTGTCTTTCCCTTCAAAATTCTGATTAGTGATTGACCCTTTTTATTTTATTTTTTTTACCATATTATGTTTTTAATTTAGAATAACATTAGCTTGGCATGCAATAACTTAAGGGGTTAATTTGATAAAGTTTTATAACAAGATACTTATTAGGAATATTTGAATTGTGCTATGCTTCTAAATGAGGTATTTATAGTATTATGACCATATTGTGTTTTTTATATAGAATAACATTACTTGGTATACAATTAACTTAAGGGGTTTATTCTGTAACCTTTATTAACAAGATACTTGGGAATAATATTTGTGCTTGAGTGCTTCTAATGACTTCAATTCGTTGCTTTAAAATGCCGTAAGTGTTTTGTGGATATTAAACTACCAGTGCTTTATTTTTTGACCAGAAACAAATGCTTTATTGTTTCATGCAATATCCTGTTTTCTTTCCTGTCCCTATGAGATGCTACGAAGCACATATACTTCTTCTCGGATACATATTGTATCTGACACCAACACGACACTGACATATATGATTACATTGAATTATCATCTCATTAAATTATTTTTGGTGTCAATGTGTTTGTGTCGTGTCCGAGTTTGTGGTTCATATATGAGACTTCAATTCCTTTTCTGATCTGCAATGTTTTTCCTCTAAAATTAAAGGCTAAGTTAGGATAAATTTTCATTATCAATGTAGCCATGCTAATATTTTATCAGTAATAATTTTCATATGACTTATTCTATGTATGGTCATGCGAGTGTTATGCTCAATGCCCATGTGGCTGCAGTTGTGGAACTGTGATTTGTTGATTACACGGTTAGAGGCACCCAATGCACCTCGGTTTTATTGTTTTTGCACTTTGGTGTTTGTTTTGAATTTTGTTCTTTTCTAAGGCTGAATTTAACAGTTGAAAGACAAAAGGTATGAAAAGGAACCAACGGTTAGTTGCAGTAGTTAAGTCATCATCAAAAAAGTTGTATGCTTTGGCCCAGTTTTATGAAGATTTCCATTTCATGGAATTAGTATTTTGAAAATAAAATAATAAAGTGGGGTGCTAGCTGTTATTTTTCCCATGTGGCATGGTGCATGAGTTCTACATTGCAAACACACTTTTGAGAAGGGAACAGATGTACTTACCAAGAGCTGGCTAACTGAAAATCAAATCAAATCTGTAAAGGACTTTGACCGTCAATACATTTGATATACTAGCAGGTCATTCATGAATGGTGAAATGATTGTTCATTGTAGAAGGGTAGGATACGTATTCATATCCTTCATATTTTTCCCACTAAGAAATGTTATTCTAACAACTTACTGTACAATTTAGAAAAAAAAAACTAAAAGGTATTGTACAATTTATGATGCAGTACTATGAAATGAAGTAGAATGAGGCGATAATAAATGGAAATGAAGAACAGAACATTAGATGAAATGGAATGAATTGTATTTTATCATAAAATGGTCTCTTTCACCACCAAAAAAATTATATAAGTGGCTTCTTTCCCTCTTATTCATCAGATTAGTGATAGTTGTAAGTTTCTTCTTCATACTTGGTACCTTGATGATGGGACTCTTGTAGGGGATTCAGAGGAGGTGGCTAAAGCTCTAGACATCATTCGGGTTTTTGGGTCAGAATTGGGCCTTGAATTGAATATTCGTAAGACTGAGATCTTTTGGCCTTCATGTGATGGTAATAAGCATCGTGGGGGGTTGTTCCCTACGGATATTGGGAGGCCGACGTTGGGGGTGAAATTGCTCGGAGGGGTTGTTAGCCGAGATAAAGGTTTTATTGAGGGGTTGGCCATGAAGAGAGCTTCCAGAGCTGCTGAGTTAATGCATCTTCTTCCTCAGTTACGGGATCCTCAAAGTGAGCTTCTTCTACTTCGATCGCGCATGGGTATTGCCAAACTTTTCTTTGACTTAAGAACGTGCCAACCGATTCACATGGAAAAGGCGGCTATGTTGTTTGATAAAGAGTTGCGGGAAGCGGTTGAGGACATTGTGGTTGGTGGAGGTCCTTTCTTTGGGGACCTTCAATGGAGGTTGGATTCTTTACCTATTAGGTTTGAGGGTTGGGTTTGTACTCAACATTATAGGCTTCTTTGTACGCTTTTGTGGTTTCTATGACACAGTTTTGGGTGCTACAATATCATATTTTGAGAGACAGTGGGTTATATGGCATGAATTCGGATTTTGATAATGCTTTGGATGGTCTTCGTGGTGCAATTCCAGATTTTGATGTTAGCAGTTTTACTAGCAAAGACACCGTCCCTTCTAAAGCACAACATGTTTTGGCGAGTGCTCTTTTTAGTAAAAGTGTTCAAGATATGGAAGTTAAGTTTGACATGACCACGAGACAGAAGACAATTTTTGGATGTTTGCAAGCAGCACATGCTCAGGATTTTCTTCTAGCTATCCCGATTGATGGGATAGGTCAGCATATGTCACCAGTGAGTATCGTACTATCCTTAGATATCGTCTTATAATTCCCATATTTCCTATTGATGAGGTGTGCCCTGTTTGTCGTAAGGCGTGCCTGGATACTTTTGGGGAGCATGTCGTTCACTGTAAGGAGCTTCCTGACTTTAATTACAGACATGACTTTGTTAGGGATTTACTTTTTGATATTTTCAGACGGGCGGAAATGTCAGTGAAGAAGGAGGTGCCTGCGAACTTTTTGACTGACCCACTAGATAGAAGATCAACACTCAGGCCTGCGGACGTCATGGTATACGGATGGGTAGGTGAAAAACATGTTTGTGTAGATTTGACTGGGGTTTCACCACTTGTGGGATTAGGTGTCGGACCATTTACCGTAGGACATACAGCCCTTAAAGCTGCATCAAGCAAAGTGGCCAAACATGAGAAAACGTGTTCTGACAATCAACATGCTTTTATACCATTTGCTTTTGACACTTTCGGTTTCCTAGCACCAGAGGCCGTTGACCTTCTACATAGAGTTCAAAAGGTCATGCATAGCAATGTCATGTCTCCTAGGTCCATGAATGTTGTGTTCACGAGGATTGGTTTTGTCATCCAAAAAGGTCTAGCGGCGCAGCTTGTTACCCGCTTGCATTCTATTCAAGTGTAAATAATGGTTTATATATAAATATATAAGTGCAAGATTTTAACTTAAACAACCAAACTAACAAAATCTATGATTATTTCATTTCATTCATCTCAAATCTAACACAAGTGATTATTATAGTTCTTGATTAGAACTAGAGGATCATATGATCAGTATAAATAAAAGAATTAGCAGCTGAGTGGTGAGAGTCTAACGAAAACACGAAATATAGGGAGGCAGTAGCACAACACCTATTACAAGAAATTTTCTTACACAGAGAACACTCAAAATAATTACTTCAAATGGGATCATGAAAGAAAAAGGACTGCTAGGTTCACACCTCACAGAATCTGTGCTATTCCAACGGTTTCTGAGTTCTGACCATACCATGTGATCTCCATTGTGAGCCAACACTTACAGAATTTGAGTCCCACTCTTTATTAAAGTCCGATATTTGAATCAGAAGGTTTAATTCTGCAAAAAAGACAAAAATTGGCCCATGCAGGTTTCGAACCTGCGACCTTCGCGTTATTAGCACGACGCTCTAACCAACTGAGCTAATGGGCCACTTGTGAAATCAAACGTGAATATGTTATGTCAAACCAGATTTTTCATGCTCAAATTTATTTATTTTTGAGGGTATTTTCATGCTCAAATTAATTGTTAAAGTTACTTTTATTTAAAAAAAATTCAAACATAAATTATTTCACCTTAAAATTACTTTTAACTAAATTTAATTCAGTTTCAATCAAATGGATTTTGGTTACGTAGATTCACACACTATGGAAATAACAACAAACACCTATTCCTCATGAGTAATAAAAACAAAGTTCCAAAGTACAAAATTATGCATTTTTGAAAGTCTAATCAAGGAAACACAGTTCTTATGCATTCTAAAATTAAAATTCCAGAAGGCATATACATTTGTTCCAAATGTTAGGTTTCAAGAAGTTTAAAGAAATTTAGTAAAAAAAAAAAGAATGCTTAAAGAATTATATAAATAATTCAAAATTCCATTCAAAAAAATATATATTTATACATTTCAGAATCAAATTAGTAGAATGCTTATATGTCCTTGAAATGAGAGAAGGGGTATGTATTTCCAATATCAGCAAGGGGAGAGAGAGGTGTGTTTTGACTTTTGAATGAATGATGTTGGGTGTATATAATTAAACAAGGTGGTGCAAGTAGACACCTGTAACTTGCTTTTTTATATCAGTGGCATGTCAAAGATCTCTTATTACAGGTAATCAAGCCTAAACAATCTTAGACTAAAACCTAAACGAAAGCCCATCATTACCCAAAAAGAAGGGGATTACTTTTCCCACCCTATAGTTTCTTGCGCGTCCTATTCAGATTTTAAAATCCAAAATGTTTCAACGTGTTTTTGAAGATTTTTATGGGGTTTTTATACTGATTCTATAATCCAAACTACATAAATCATAGGGTGGAAAAGAAGCGGTCCAAAAAGAAGTCCTATGACATTTCCTGACAAGAAAGAAAGTCACGGACATATAGAACACAATATAACTTGATAAACAAAGAAATGAAATTAATTTTTTAAATCATCTCTCTAAGTTTTATCATTTTCTTCATTCACTGAAAAATGGGGTGATTATGGCTCAAATCATTTGGCTTTTTTATTTGGTCAATAGAATTAAGCTCAAAGTTGCACAAAAAATTTGTGGTGAGAAAAAAAAGGCTTAATAAATTTACGCGTTTAACTATTTTTAATCACATTTATGATCAAGTTATTAAAATGTATCAACCATTATTTATGGGACTAAAATAAAAATAATAAATAAATTAAAGGATCAAATATGTAATTTAGAAGTTTATAATTTTTGGATTAAACAATTATTGATCATATTTTACTTACCTTCCTACCAAACCTCATATCATTACTATGACCATTTTCCCATAGAATCGGAAGATTAACACCAAAAACATGTAATTTAGCCTAAATATTAAGTTGAAACTCTTACTTACCAATTGGCAACGACATCTAACGTTACTTTTTCCTCTCAAAAAATCTAATGTTACTTTTAGCCACGGTTGTGTTGCGACAAGGCCTTAAAGGATTCTTCAAATAAATTGGCATAGAATTCAACCCTCGAACTCTTTAAAGTACATACTACTAGTAAACTGAAAATGACATCCATTCAAAGGTGTATAGCAAAGTCATGATATAGATTCGAAAATGACTTACTATATATATCATTACAATTCATCTGCTCTATGATAATGATAACTGGCTTTTTTAGTTGCAGGTAAGCCAGTATGCATGTGCCTAACTACATTCAATGAATTTTTCTGCAGACTAACTGTGTCAGGAAAGACCCATTTGACATCAAAAAAGAACTTTAACTCAATTATTTTATGATATTTGATCATGTTTTGGGATAGAATACTTTGAAGTATACTTCCAATAGAAATTAAGATATAGCTTCCGCCGCATGTCAAAAGATCGATTGAATTTGATTCTCATGATCAATTCATGTTTCTAACAACTTTTAAGCATTCATAGAAGGTATCATAAAATATATATATTCATAGAAGGTTCCGATGCAATTTACTTGACCATACAATAATCAAAGTCCATGTGCTTTGTGATAATACGTGTAATCATGGCCACACATGATTCTTTCATCGTCCTCTTTTGTCATCTCTCTCATGCTTGTCATCCTGCGTTGATCTAAATCGTTCACCTAATCGTTAGTGTCATTGGTCATATGCTGTAGATCAAGATGATTGGTGAAGATTGCATAGGATCCTGTGTCACTCGAGAGGATTCAAATCCTAGTAAATATAAGACCGTTTTGAGATTTTTCCTTATTCTCTTTATAAGACCTCTTTTATTTTGATTAGTGTAAAATCTCTTTTAAATTTCAAATGTATTACAATTTTTTTTTACAAAGATATCCTTAATTATGTTACATCTTTTTGTGCAAGGTAATAAATATTGTGATGGAAACATATACTATTTTCTTGCTTGAAGGACAAACTTGTAAAATAACATCAATTGTAGACAAATTTAATAATACAACTAATTTTTTTAAATCTTTTTAATTTAGTCAACAATGTCTTTTTTAGGAACAAAGGTAGTATTTGCAAATAGGTAACCACTTGGTGTGGAACTTGAAAGTTAACCGACAATTCCGTTAAAGCTCTACAATGATTTTCTTTTTTCTTCAAATGATTTCGCCAAGAAAACAGTTATGTCCTATAGGTGTTGTTAATTTAACTCCTCTAAACATCATTAAGTGTGGCAAATAATCTTTTAGAGCTAAAATACAATGAAAAACATACGTAAAAGCTAGAAGCAAGAAAACATAGATAAACTACAAGTAAACCAAGTTGTTTGAATGATCAAGTGTGTCTAACATGAAATTTATAAATGGTATTTATAAAAAATATCCAAAGCCTAAAATTCTATAAGCCATGAACATGACCTACAAAGAATCTCCTTGACTACCGCTATTCGACTAAACTTACACTAAGGTGTGTGAAAATGTGAGTGTTGTTATGTATATGTGGCAATTATGTCACACATTGCTCTTCCACGTTGTACGACTCTTTCTGGTACTCACCCACACACATTCTCTCCCAGATCATCCTTTTCGATTCTACTCATATTTTTTTAGCTTGAAAACAGGAGGTGGACTTCTTGTGGCAGAATTATCCATTTTTATTGAATTTGGCTCACTATGAAGTTTTTACGATTGTCTTGGGACTCTTTGCAACCGAGAAAGATTCGACTAAACCACCTTCGGTTGTTTTTGCCTTGTCTGATCTTGCATTATGTTAAGAGTTTCACATTGAGTTAGATAAAACATCTCAAAATGGTATTTAAGTCATGAGGCTCACACCTAATTAAGAAACTAGTTTTGTGCGTTGGGCTCTTCTCATGTGTTTAAGTTTTAATAATTGGCGCTCTTATTAAGATTTAGGTCGCGTAAAGGGTTACATATAGGCTGAATTAAGGTGCTCTGTCAGATACTAATATGTGAGTGAAGCAGGGAAAAAAGCAAGGGTTATCATTGGGCCAGTGTCAATAGAACGAAGTCATCATGTAAGTTGGCTCTTAAAAGACGTAGCAACATTTGGAGTCTCACATTGAGTAAATAAAAGTATTCAACATGACACTCAAGCCATCATAAATCTCTCTTACCTAATCGTCTAGTCTTTTGAATTTGACCTCATCGTATGTTTTATAGTTAATTCTTAACACATTTGACTATCTAAACTTCAACTTACCCTAAATTTGCCTATCAGTTGTTTGCTGTTAACAATTTAAAATATTTGTAAGTGTAAAAATCAGTGTTCCATTGAGTTTAAATTTTCTAAACCACCCAAAAATACTCTTTCCCCTCTTTGCTTTAAGGGGCTGCTTCTTTTAAGTTTAATTGAAAATTACAAGTTTTTGCTTTTGAACTATCAAGGATGGTTTCCTTGTGTTGCCCAAAAAGTGAAAACTAGTGAAGGTGCCCTTGTTTTAAGGTCGTTCGTACCAAATGGTCCCCTCATAAGGAATTAATGCCATATTATAGTTGAGCTGGAAAGACATTTCTTTTGCTAAAGCAAGATTTTCAACCAGCATGCATTCCACATGGTATAGGTCAATATTCAACATATATGTAAAATAAAATATATTGGACCGAAACAATTGAAGTCATCCATGATGCTACATGAAGCCAATTTCCAAACGTTTTAAGTTACACATTTCCTCTCAATTTTTTTTTGACACATTTGTCACTTCATGCATATAACTCCTAACTCAATAAGCACCCGTCTATAGCAATTACAACAACATTGCTATCTTCTTTTTAAAAAAAACATTGCTATCTGTTTTTTTCACTCATTCATGAAAAAGCTACTCTTTTTTATATTACTACCTTTTTATTTTAAAACATATGTATTCTTGAATAATCGTGTTTTTTCATAACCACGTTAGTTAATTAATTAATTAATTAATAAGTGACATTTCAAAGTATCTCGATAGCTTTTACTCTTTTGATCGAGACGGATCCATTCTATGTAGAGATTGAGGCTTTTCTCTTTGTATTTACAAGTTCAATACATATTGTTAATTGGGTTGGTACTAGGCGTGGAAATATGATAGTCTAAGTCTTATCTGATAAATAAATTTAAGGTTCAAGTCTGACAAGTTATATAATATAATATATCTTATCTTATTTTTTAAACTCTGAAATGTATTTTTGACTGTTTGAAACCTGTTTTATATTATAGTTTTTTAATAATATTTCTGTGTATAGTTGTTTTTCAATCTTGCTAACTCATATCTTTGAGTATGGCTGAAGGCTGATAACTTCCATTGGAAATATGTGAAAATATGTATAGATATTTAAATAATATGGATGATATATATAGTGATCATGAAAACGTAATTTCAAAGATTGTGACATTAATGCATTCAAAATTAATATGGATCATATAGTGATCATCAATAAATGATTTAGGTTATTGATTAATTTTAAAATAAAAAAATTAAAATAAATTAATAGAAAAAACTCTCATGAAACAATCTATCATATTTTTGAACAAGAAAAATCTATCATATTACTTTAAAGGAATCTATTTTTATTTTATTTTTCAAATAATCTAGTGACAATAAATTCATTTTTAAGGTGAATAAGTGACATTTTAAAATGAAAAAAATGCCCAAATATGTTGGTAGGCAAATTTATATCGTTGAACAAGGAGTCATTGAGACTATAGGTATTTATCTTTTTTTTGAAGGAATATAGGAATCTATCTTATTTTCCATATTTGAAACGGTTGTTTCTTGCATCATCATCCGTATCAGGTGTGTAAAACATAAGTTTTATATATTTTATCTTAAATATATTAATGTTTACGTGTTGGTGTTCTTGCTGCTTCTCATTTCCTGGGGAAAAAAATATTCTTGATGAAGGGAAACTATAAATAACTAAATTAAAGGGTAGGCCGTAGGCATTATCATGGGGATGTGTTTGATTATTTTATTTTATTTTAAATTACGCGATTTATATATTTTTACTTTCCTAATATTTTAATTTAATTCTATATATTGTATAGACATTGGAAAAGTCGAGAGAAGAAGCATTGCATGTGGAAAAGGAATAAAAGATTGGATAAGATAAAGCATTGTGGTCACAATTTTGTCCACTAGGAGGGGACTAAACAAACCGCTATATACCAGAATTTAGATCATTTCAACTGCAAAATGCCAGATAGAGAGAACCCACAATTAGTCTAATCAAATGCTACCATCCATCAAGATGGTATTGGTAGGCAAAATTTATGTGTTTTGTTTTTATATTTAGTACTTGAAGTACTAGATTGCAATCAATTGAATTGAGTCACTGAAATTTATTACACTCAATTAATTTTTTAGGGTAATGATGAATGGTACGGATACATAACAACGGAATTCAACGAATGCCGTTTATTGCATTCTTTTAATGTCATTCAACCATGAATTATGTAAATGGAGTATTTTCAATCCTCCACGTAGTGACTTCTAAACTTTTCATTAGCCACCACCCTATGATTTGTGTTCCTCCAACAAACTAAACCAGTTTTTCTTCTTTTAAATTTGAGCTGTTATGCATTCGTTGGTTTTCGTAAGCAAATTTATCCGTACCATATAGCATTACTCATTTTTTAATATTGGTTTTATTTTTATTTTTATGATGGTTTGGGTTTGAACCTCAAACCTTGCATATATTATGCATTGTCCTACTAACTAAGCTTGATTTATGAATTAAATAAGAAATTTAACTAAATATTGAGCTCGTTAAATAAATGATTTGAATTATGAATGATTTGACTAATTTAGTTTTGTAATTTAACTTGATATCTATGTCAGAATATAAAGAGGAAACACAATTTTGGATTGTATTTTTTATCTTTTGTATAAGGGTAGTGTTAATTTGTGCACTTAGGGAACATGTTAAGAAACCTAAAAGAAGAAACATTCTCTAAAATTTTGTGCATTTAAATGATTAAAAAGTTTAATATTGAATACAATGCACACATTTTAATATGTTTTTTCTATATTTGAATCATTAACTTGCACAAGTTAACATTTTCCTTTGTATAATTTATCTAAATCATTAGTTAAATAATTAATCTCGTTATAATAGCAATAATTATACAATAATATGAACAACATAAATACACGAAATTAACTTCAAAAGTTGAACAAAAACATACCTTGATTTCTACCACTTCCATTTCTCTTAATAGAGTTACAAAAGGGACCAAAAAATTTATAGGAAAAATGCTAATTTGTGTCCTAAGGGCACAAGATAAGGATCTAAAAATAGAATTTAAAAATAAATGTTGTATTAAAAAGATAAGTTTTTAAAATTATGAATGCACAATTTCCAAAATTGAATTTCTATGTTTAGTTTTTTATCTTGTGCTCTTAGGACACAAATTAACAAGACCCAAAATTATACTCCCTCTGTCCCTTATTATTTGACACAGTTGACCTCATTACGCACATCAACGCATAATTTTGAGTTTAAATATCTTAAATAATACATTAGAAAAAATTATGAAAATTTGATATTTTGAAAATACTCATCGAGACAAATCTAAAGACATCTTATAGGATATTATTTATCTTTGTATATTAGTAGAAAAATATGCTCAAAGTAAGTTAGGTCAAAATTACACATTTTCAAATAAATCATCTATTGCGGGACGGAGGGAGTATATAGTTGTTCACCAAGATCAACCCCTAATTTCTCACTCAACCCTAGGGTTGGGAATAGGCCAGGCCAGCCTACAGGGGCTACGACCTGGCCTGTTATGGTATGGCCTGACCTGTTTAGTAAAGAGGCCAACGCTTAGGCTTTTTAAAAAGTTTGTTTAGTTAAATAGGTCAAGATTTGGCATTCAGGAAAGCCTGTTAAGCCTCATAGGCCGACCTATTAATACTTATCTATTAAAAAATATATATTTTATATTAATTTAATTACATGCATTAAAAGGTTTTGCCGTAATAGGCTTTTAAACAAGCTTTAATGTTGTTAAAATTTGTTTGTGGTGAAAGAGACTTTTAAGTAGGTTTAAGGTCTGTTTAACCTATTTAGTAGGTCAAATGAACTATTTGATGACCTTAATGTAAAATAGATCTGGAAGTAGACTTTCAGGGCAGACCAAAAAAAACGACCTATGATAGACCATATGTCAAGCTCAGACTTGTAAATTTTTTCGTAGACCAGGGATAGACCTGGCCTGGCCTATTCCGACCCCTACTCAATACCGAATGATTTTCACTCAAGAAGAGAAAGCTTCAATCCTTCCCTCCAATGATCCTAACTTTCATCATTATCATGCCTTAAGCATAGTAAAGCTACTTACAAGACCATTTTTTTTTTATTTAAAAAAAGATCATTTATTATTTTATGGTTACCATGTTAACGGTACGGAGTTCCCACCGTCGTTTAACAATGACTAATATTTATAGGAAAACTTATGAGGTACACATGATGGATTCTTTTCTCACAGCCAAATTTGTTCATACACAAGTGTGAGACATTGAACCAAATTTGTTCATCTTTTTCCGTCAATAGTCTAATAGCTAAAATTTCAATGAACGAATCCGAACTTTTAAGGTGAGTTCATTTCAGTTGCTCTGTTCTAACTAATGTATAATCTTAGTATTTCATTTTTCAAAATTGTTCTAATTATACCCCTCTATCAATTTCTCTTACTTTAAAATCTCAAAAACTTCAGTTTTCAACTCTAAATTTTCAAAATTAAATCAATCAAATTATTTATATTCTCTTACTATTCAATACTCACCAATAAACAGTGTAGTTGTATACAAAAGATGAATAAAAAGAGTGGTGGAATGGAACAGAGCTCAAGAGATATATTGTTTACTATTTCCTTTTCCACACCAAATCGACTCGTTTTGTTTATGGTAAAAAGGAGTAACAAAGTGGCGCCTGTCAGAATTGGCGTGCATTGCATTACATGGCAATGAATAGTCAGTCATATATAGTGGACGGAGGTGTGTGAGAAAAGGTAAAAGGTAAGGAGGATCCAAAGTTTTCTTAGTTTTAACCTCAAAAACCTCAAATCAAATTAAAGTTCATCATTCACTTTTTTATCAAATAAAACATGTTAGGTTACACATAATGTTTATTAGAAAAAGGAAAATGATAACTTGTGCCTTAGAAACTAAAGATAGAAATATTTTATTGGAAATTGTGCTTTCAATATTTTAGAAATTTAAAATCTTATTTTTTTAAGACAAAATTTATGATTTAATTCCACTTTTGGATTCTTAACTTGGGCACAAGTTAACACTACCCTAATAATAAATATAAAAATCAACCATCATGGAGCAGTGATTCACTTCTCAATTAAATTTTCTTTACCAATTACTCCCTCTTGTTCATTTTATAAAAAACAAATCGGTCAACATTTATTTAGTTTATAATGTAGACTAAATACGTCAGTTTTTGTTAACTTATTTGTTTTATATAAAAAGGACTAAAGAAAGTGTGTTTTATAGACATTTATACTATCATCTATTGGCGACACATGGTTAATCACATCTAAATACATGGTTAATTTAATTGAGTAATTAGTTGATTCAGTTTACATTGAAAATTATGGTTAGTTTATATAGATTGAATTAACCATGATTTTGACTGTGAAAACAACTAACCATTGTTTAACTAAATTAATCATATTTTTTCACGTCATTAAACAAATGACAAATATTTGTCAAGTGTTTAAAGGTGTTTGAGTTGCTTGACACTCAAAGTGTGTGTTTAGTTTTCCATTTGCAACACACAAAAACACGGTTGTACGTTTTCTGGTGCGTTTTTGTCGTGACTTTCAGAAGCTTCAAATACTAAATTTACTAGCGTGGTTTTTTGCCGTGATTCCATCAAACATCGATTTGCAAACACACTACCAAACATACCCATTATTTGCATTCAAAGTTCAAACATACACTAAAATGAAGTCAAAAAAAAATAGCCCTGAATTTTTTATTTCTTCCCTAAACTAAATAAACAAGACTATTGTCTCCTTTGTCCATGTTTTGTAAAAAAGGTTAATGAAAAACAAAGAAAGGGAAAAAGGAAAAGTTAGGGGGTGGTGGGGGCATAGAGAGTGCTACTACTGATTCAAAAGCCATATGTTGAGAGAGAAAGAGAAAGAGAAAGAGAGAGAGAAAGTGGGAACATTCTGAAATTGGTTGGCTTTTTGTGTTTGTGTAGCTAGCTGTGGTGGCTGTCATCAAAAGATGAGGAACAGCTCATCTTTTTTCAAGCCTCATCTTTTGCCATTCCTTTGATAGGTTCATGTAGTTTCATCTTATGTTTATGTTTATAGACATAAACACCTCTTCTTTTTTCACATACTCAAACTAAACAAACCTTTGTGTTTCTTTGATATCAACTATAAACCAGAAACAATTTTTGTGTCTTCTAGGTATGTCTTCAAACTATTCATATACATCATGTTTTTGTTCTTTCTCTTTCTTATGTTTTTTTTTACTTTTGAAGCAGAAACATGAAAATCCCATGTTGATTTTTATGTTTCATATATTTTTGCTAAAACTAAAAACCCATCATTATTCCAACTTGTGACCAATTGGGTTGGTTTCAATGCAGCTTTTTTATTTATAATTCTGATAAAAATGTTTACTTTGTTGTTGAATGGAAAGAAAAAAAAAAGCATATTTTTTTAATCCTATAGTAGTGTATAACGTGTCTAATGATGTATAGAAACCACAAAAAACGATGCTTTATGTCTACAAAATTGGTGGTTTTATGAACTAATACCAAAAAATGCTGTCTTTTGTTTTCAGGAGTTCAAAGAAGGGACATGGCTACACTAGTAGTGTGTGAATGTTGAGTATGGAATTTGGTTTCTGAAATTTTGCTGACCAGAAAGTGTGTGTGTTTGTTTGTTACTTTGTGGTGTCTAAATCCATTGTTGGAAACAACAACAAAAACAAATACCAAGATTCAGAAACATAAATTTAATAGAGAGTGGGGCGGTGGTGTCAGATAGAAGTAGTGGGGGTGTCTGTAACAAAGTTACTCTTTCTTTGAGAAAATTATTATTATTTTATAAATATATGAATGTGTTTGTGTCTTGGAGATAGTTTGTTTTGTTGGTAATGTCTCCTAACATGGTTTATCTTGGCCGGTCTCTTTGGACTTTGTTACCAATTTAGTAAGCAACATGTTCTTTGAGTCTCTTCTCATTCAAGTTACAGAAAGAATAATACTAATAGCCCAAAAATAGTTTAAAATTTCATCTAACTAGCCTTGGTTTGTGGGAAAGATTCGGTCATACAAGGAAAGAACTTGAACTTGATCCTTTTATCTTCTACTTTGATCTAGATAGCAATTTCCTTGCATTTTATGTTTTATCCAAACTTGGTTAAGAGGTTGTGGAGTAGGTGATTTGAGAAGCTATTTTGGAGCTTTTTTCTTTTTGGTCAAGATGAAGTTTATGAAACTTGGATCTAAGCCTGATTCTTTTCAAAATGATGGAGATAATGTTAGGTATGTAATTAGTTTCCTCTATACTTAGATCACTTACCTCTTGCTTTGAATCATATGTTATTTGAGGTTCTTATTTATGATTTGTTCTTTTTTATTTCCTTCCAAATCCATTGGTTGGTTTCTTATGTTTGATTTCTGCACATATTTCAATTATTATTACAAACTTCATTAGTATTATTTTGTCATGATGGATCTTTTGCTTGTACATTAAAAAAACTTACAATTTTTCTAGCAATGTATTGAGATTGATTTGTTATCCTAATTAGTTCCTCAGCTTATAGGATAAAGCTACATGCTCATATTTATTTTTGCTAAAAATATATTTCATCTCTAATTCGTAGTATAAGCATGCACACTATTTTGCTTGATTGTCTTACCCTGTTTCGATAAACAACTTAATTAAGCCCTTCCAATATAAGTGCTTATGTATAAGCTATTTCTATAACAAATTATAAAATAAAGTTTAACGGTTTTTGTATAAGCTAAAAACTGCTTTCATAAGCAATCCTGGAGAGCTTCGGGAAATAGGTAAAAACAACTTATGGACATATCATAAGTTGTTTTCATAAGCTCTCCCAAACAGTTTCATAAGTGTTTATGCTAGTAGATAAACTCAAATAATCAAATCTAAACAGGTCCTCAAATTGAGGATTAATAAGCTTGAAGTTCCATTCTTTATCAGTCAAGGATATGCTGCCCATCTCCATAGTTCAGATATATCTTCTTGATCTTTCCGGATTGTGATACATTTCTATCTCACATCCTATTTTCCCCTAACTCCAACAAGAGCTTCCACCTCACTAGGGTCCAACCAGAAAGAAGCATAAGCTAACATTGTCACAGGAATCAGTTGCATCTCTGACAAGTCCAGAAATGATATCTCACTCATTGGTGTTCATCATATAAACTGTTCTTTGTAGATGCTGAGTGACAGTTGGATATAGTACCACATAGTGGTCCATCTTTCTTTTCGGATATAACGTTGAAAATCATTTTCCTTTCCAATAATTTTTTTGACTATAGATATAGAAATGAATGTATAGTACATACATCATTACATTACACTGTTTATGTAGTAACAGATCCTCTTATTTTAAAGAAGCATTTGATTCTCATCTTGAAACATAGTAGTTATATGGATCTAATTTTGATTGAGTGAAAATGTTAAAAGCTCAGCAATGTTAACTAATTATATGATACCACCTATTTAAAAATTGTTAAAAGTTCTTGGTTCAAGTTAAAAAAGCTTAGTTAGTACAATGGTTTATGCTTTCATGTAAGATTTGGTAATTACTTACTATGTTACTAGTTCACTTTTCCATCAATGTGTGTTATGTACTAAAAATAGTGAGATAATTTTTAAACTTCTGACCTCAATTTCATTCACTGTTTTTTATGGCTCCAAAATCAAACTAGTTGGTGGTTCTTAAGCCCTGAACCAAACTTCAGAGTGTGACCATAGCCATATTTGGTTTTGTGTCCTGCACCTTCTGCATATTTACGAACAATATTAGATACATGTTTGTTGTTAATTCAGCAGAACAAATATGCGTTTCAGCAATTGGAGACTAAAAGAGACAGTTCTTTTCATTTCCCACCTTAATTTTGTATTTAACATGTGTATGCCAGAAAACATACTATTGCTTGTCATACTGTAGTAGGTTCAATATAGTTTATCTTGATATTTTACATTTTCTTTTGGTTTTTTCATTTCATTCAAAAATTAATGTGAAGTGGCGTATATTTGTTCAGGTATGTGGCAACTGAGCTGGCATCTGACATAGTCGTTAATATTGGGGACATAAAATTTTATCTACATAAGGTAAAGTTCTATTTAGCACTTTTGTGAAATAGAGCCAAAGAATCCTCTTTTTGCAATTATTGTATACAATTGTTTTCTTCAATTGTTCGCACTCGCTACATAAGTTTATGTTGATTATCCTTGAGCCTGCTGATTGAACCTTTACCTGATCAATATCTGCAGTTTCCACTTTTGTCCAAAAGCTTACGCTTGCAAAAGTTGGTTTCAAACACAGATGAGGAGAACGACGAAATTCACATCCACGACATTCCTGGAGGACCTGTTGCTTTTGAAATATGTGCAAAGTTCTGTTATGGTATGGTTGTCACTCTAAATGCGTACAATGTAGTTGCAGCTCGCTGTGCAGCGGAGTATCTTGAGATGTATGAAACCATCGAAAAGGGAAATCTCATCTACAAGATTGAAGTTTTCCTCAACTCCAGCATTTTCAGGAGCTGGAAAGATTCTATTATTGTTCTACAAACAACCAAATCACTTCTTCCATGGTCGGAGGAACTTAAGATCGTGAGCCATTGTATTGAGTCGATAGCTACCAAGGCTTCGATGGATCCATCCAAGGTGGAGTGGTCATACACATATAATAGGAAAAAGCTCCCATCGGAAAATGGGAACGATGCTCACTGGAACGGTGTGAGGAAACAACTAATGGTTCCAAAGGATTGGTGGGTGGAAGATCTTTGCGAGCTCCAACTCGATCTCTATAAGCGAGTCCTGTCAACTATTACAACCAATGGAAATGTTTCCGGGGCAGTTGTCGGAGAAGCTCTAAGTGCGTACACCTCTAGAAGGTTGCCTAGTTTCAATAAGGGTGTTATCCAGAGTGGTGATACCACAAAGAATAGATTATTATTGGAGGCTATTGTCGGTTTATTGCCGGCAGATATGGGAAGTGGCTCTTGCGCTTTCTCGCTGAAGTTATTAAAAGTGGCTATTCAACTGGATTGTGAAGTGTCGGTGAGATCTGAACTGATGAGGAGGATAGGCCAGAGGCTTGATGAGGCTACGGTGGCTGATCTTTTGATTTGTGCGTCGGCTGGTGAAACAACTCACGATGTTGAAACTGTGCAGAAGCTAGTTGAAGTGTTTGTAGCACACGAACATCAATCTTTGATGGAAGACGAATTGCAGGAGATCAGAAGCCCCAAGATGGTATCAAATACTTCGAGCAAGATAAAGGTTGCAAAGCTTGTCGATAGCTACCTTGCTGAGATTGCACGTGATCCTAATCTGCCTCTTCTCAGTTTTGTGAATATCGCCGATTTGGTATCAAGCTTTCCTAGACAGTCTCATGACGGTCTTTATCGTGCCATTGACATGTATTTAAAGGTTAGTTAGTTTCACCATACATGTATTTAACCTGTTGAGATGTACCGAATGGTTCCATTGACTTCAACCGAACTGAATTTCGGTGACTCACACTATTTTGTTATGCAGGAACATCCTGGAATCAGCAAAAGTGAGAGGAAAAGAATATGTAGGTTGATGGACTGCAGGAAGCTGTCCGCAGAAGCTTGCATGCACGCAGTGCAGAATGAGCGCCTTCCTTTACGTGTCGTTGTACAGGTTCTCTTCTTTGAACAGATGAGAGCTTCAACAACATCATCATCAGGAGGCACGAGCACTCCTGATCTTCCCGGTTCCATCAGGGCGTTGCATCCTGGTGGTTCTCACGGTAGTTCAAGGTCTACCACAACCAACACAGAAGAGGAATGGGATGCTGTGGCAACAGCAGAAGACATAAAAGTTCTGAAAGGGGAACTCGCCGCACTAAAACTATCAAGTGGAGGTAGCCAGAGTAGTGACAGAAACAGCAACAGTGGTGGTATAGGCAACGCAGAAAAAGTCGCTGCTAACAAAATGAAAGGCTTCCTTATGTCCAAGAAGTTATTCTCCAAGCTTTGGTCGAGCAAAGAAAAAAACGGAGAGATTACTAGCTCTGATACGTCCGAAAGCCCTGCTTCTACTGTTGTTGAGGAGACAAAATCTACGCCGTCTAGAAGTAGGAGACATTCAGTATCTTAATTTTTTTTTTTGCAGACTTCAAGCACTGTTGCATCGTTGTATAATCGTCGATCACTTTGATAGCATTAGGAGATAGAGCATACTTGACACATCTTCTAGCTGAGACTGACTGTGGCTTGAGGTATATGATGGTTGTTTGTGGCTACATCTTACAACTACTACTAGAGCAGCTTCCACTTAAGATGAGCTTAATGAAGGACCCGGTTTTGTTGTACTATAATCAGAGAAGGATTATCATTGACTTATGAACTGTTAAGAGAAAATTTGTAAGCATTTTTAAGATATAAAGTTAACTAACTAGAATCAACTGCTGATGAGCTTATATAACTGACTAGAATCAACTGCTGATGAGCTTATATAACTAACTAGAATAAAATGCTAGGCTCAATTGCCTAGTGTAGTTTGTGCTGGTTTTTAGTAACTTGCATTGTATACCACTGTTTTGTTAGGTTAAGCGAACGTTTTAACTAATTTTGACCTATGATGGTTGTAAAAATAGTTGCAATTTCTTTGCAGGGAATTTCGCTTGACAAACTTTAACTTTTACTGTTTAAAAACTAGTTATTAGATAGCACATGCACTAGGGTAATAAGAAAACAAAAAATGTTTAAGGTGCATTTGATTTGTTTTTGTATTTGTATACTTGATGTTTTCTTAATAATCTTAATAATGAGAATGCTGATATATTCTTAGTATTTTGTTGCATGATTTTATATACCTATATTCAAGAGTTTGCTCCTAATCACCCATTTATCACTCGTTTCAAACGTGCACTGGTAAAATACACACTACTTACTGACATTTTATCCTTTTTTGAGTCTCTATAGGAACCTTATCACACCACTCTCTTCCTCCAATTTATGTCAGAGTACTGCTATTTGTCGTGAGGTATAGCATAGCAAAGCAGTCACAAACTGTGCATGTCCTTAGATTCTCATTTGGTGGAATAAAATCAACCAAAAACAAAGTAAAAAGAATGATGAAACATGTCAAAAAATTTCGATTGGGACACGACGAGAATAGCTAACAATGACCTAAAATTGGTTATCCATGTTACAAACATGCACGGTATTTGTGCTAATATAGTTCATATGATATAATCCGATCTGTTTTTTCCTTTAAGCTTTTGGCACAACAAGGGTGTTTAGGGGGTGTTCAAATTTTATAATCTGAAGAAGAAAAAAAAAACAAGAAAGGCGTCATATTTTTTGGATGTTTGGATTATATAATCTGAAATTATGAAACTCATTTTTCACACGAAACAGAGCGAAAAATCATTTTGCATTATAGAATCCAAAAATTTTATGGGCATTTTCGTAAAAAAAAAAAGGCGCGCAAGAAATAGATAGGGCGGAAAAAGTAAGACTCATTCTTTCTCACCCTATTGATTTCTCAAACGTCCTATTTTGTTCGGATTATATACATATATTATATAAAAAAAACATAAATTGAAAGAAAACATAATTTTTCTTAAAAAAAATAAAAATTAGTTTTAGCATTTCTTTAATGAAATGTTAGGTAGTAGCTACATAACTAATTCAGCAAATAATCACTATTCCCTTTTAATAGTCTATTTTAATGTACAATTAGGAATAGTGAACAATGGTTAGTGCAGACTTCCTTCTTCCTTTTTGTTTTTCCTTATCTTTGAACTTGAAGAGTGTCACTCAAAGTTGATTTTTAGATGCTCTATTTCATACAGGTGGACCTAATTACAAGGATAACATTAATTGGAACATTAGCATCATTCATCAGAGCAGAAGTAATCACAAATGTCAAATCCCACCTTAATATAGTTTTTTTAATCAACCCACCTTAATATAGGTAAAAGAAAGAGATAGACTCATATTTAAGATGCAGAATAGACCCAATTTTTTTTTTAAGGAAGAATAGACCCAATTATACGTGGAATTTTTTTTCACCTGACCTAGGAATCGAATCATTTGACTAAATATTTTTGTAAACTCAATTAATTTAACTAAATATAAATAATGTTTTTTTCAAGTAAATATAAATAATGTTGTAATGATATTATATATAATGTTGTAATTGTTGAGGACAAAATCCTTATTTGATGTTTTAAAGATTACAAACATTTAATACTTGTTTTTCAACTTGTTATCTACTAATGAATTTTGTGAGAAATGTTTTATGAGAATGTTCTTAACAAAGAAAGAAGGTTCTATGCTCACAAGACAAGTTAAAAACGTCCTTATCAAAGCAAACAAGCAAAAGGACATAATTGGACTTTTTGGAATAAAATCAAGAAGCAAAATATTCTTTATGTCTCACCATAAGAAGATACTTTGGATAAAGGACATAAATGGAAAATATCATATGATTGCACAAAGGCTTTGCATTTAAAAAGGAATTGAAAAAGCATGTGCCT